>JABAHS010024170.1_pt1 | contig 65168 bp, 54 predicted proteins | sample 7062111 | NCBI WGS metagenome assembly JABAHS01 (sample SAMN14534600, study PRJNA622989) | marine sediment metagenome | biome: marine biome [ENVO:00000428]; feature: marine pelagic biome [ENVO:01000023]; material: deep marine sediment [ENVO:00002113]; isolation source: pool of 4 deep marine... | reverse complement strand
TCCGCTACCTCGACGACCATAAGCCCGGCTACATGATCCTTCTTGGCCTGGTCTTCGGCCTGGCGCTCCTCACCAAGCTCTCCATCGCCGCGTTCATTCTGTTTCTGCTGGTTGCTAGCGCCGCGTACGCGAGGTGGATCTTCTTCCGAGCGGAGTCCTGGGCGGGGTCGGCCATCGCGCTGATCATGGTTGCCCCCTTCATCCTGTGGCAGGCGTCTTCGGGGTGGCCAACGCTGGACTTCATCCAGGCCTACAACGCGAGCAATCCGGAACCCATGGTCCTGGACCAGCCGCTGTTCGGGCTCATCGCCACCATGAACCCTCCGTTCATGCTGGTCTGGCTCCCGGGCCTGATCTACGCTCTGCTGGCCCCGAAGCCCGTGCGCGTGATTGGCACCGCCGCGGCCGCAACCCTGGCATTCTTCCTCGCCATCGGGGTGAAGTTCTACTTCGCAACCCCTATGTTCGCCCTGTTCACGGCGCTGGGGGCCGTGCTGTGGCAACGCTGGCTTTCCGGCGCGGGCGCGCGGGGCTGCCTGCTCACCCTGCTCCTCGTCTCCGGGATTGCCGCCGTTCCGATTGCCGCCCCCGTGCTTCCACCCACCACCCTTCAGCACGTAGCGAACTTCATTCGGGATGCCGAGGGCGGATCCGTCACGGCGGATGAGGCCCCCATCGGGCGCTACTTTCCTCACTTTGCGGAGATGCACGGCTGGCCGGAGCTGACTGAATTGGTGACCCGGACTTACGATCGCCTGCCCGACGCGGAACGACCCGCCGTCGACTTGGTAGCCGCATATTTCGGGCAGGCGGGTGCTCTCAACCAGCTGGACACGGCCGGCCGGTTGCCCACCGTGCACTCCGGCCACATGAACTACTACCTGTGGTGGCAGGCCGACGAGTCGAGCAGCCGGCTCGACGACGTCCTGTTCATCGGGTTTCAACCCACGGAGCTGGACGGCCTGTATGCTGAGAGGGTCATCCTCGACCGTTTCTCCTGCAAGCGCTGCATGGCACGAGAGCAGGGAGCGTATCTCATTCGCGCAAGGCGGCGGGTCGTGGCTGCCGAGGAGGTTCGCGAACGGCTCAAGCGCTTCCATTTCTTTTGAGTCGCTGACCATATGCAGGCAAAATGCGGTGACCCAGACAAGGTTCTGCCAAATTGAGTGAAGCCAGACTTGGCCTGGAGCAGGCGGCGCCAGATCGAAGCAGGCGGTTGGACACGATCCGCGATTCGGTGGAGGCGCGCCTTCGCAAGCTTTCCCCATCGGCCGCGGACGGTGGCGAGCGCATCGAGCGGGCCATCCGATACAGCCTGCTGGACAGCGGCAAGCGGCTACGACCGCTGCTGACCATCCTGACCACCTCGGCTTTCGATGCAGATCCCGAACTCGCTCTGGACCCGGCCTGCGCCATCGAGATGGTGCACACCGCCTCGCTCATTCTGGATGACCTGCCGTGCATGGACAATGCTGTCGAGCGGCGAGGCAAACCGGCGACCCACATCACCCATGGCGAAGACATCGCCATTCTGTCGGCGGTCTCGCTCATCAGCGAGGCGTTCGGCGTGATTGCCCGAGCACCGGGAATCGAGGCGCACGTGCGTATGGGCATCGTCAGCCGCCTGGCGGAGGCCATTGGCGTGCGCGGCCTCTCTGCCGGCCAGGAGCGCGATCTGCACGAGTCTCAGACATGGACGAGCCGAGCCGCTCTGGAAAAGCGCCATCATCAGAAAACGGGTGCCCTGTTCGTGGCGAGCCTGGAGGCCGGTGCGCGCATCGCCGGCGTCGACGAGGCCACCCTGCTTGCCGTGACGGAGTTCGGTGAACGGGTCGGGATCGGGTTTCAGATTCTGGACGACCTGCTCGACCGCGCGGCGTCCGAGTCCACCGGCAAGGATTCTCATCGCGACGAAGGCAAAGCCACTTTCGCCACCGTCATGACGGCTCAGGAAGCCGAGCGGGAAGCTATGGAGTGCCTGGACAAGGCGCTCTCCCGGTTGGCTGACCAGATCGGCGACGCGGGCCCGTTCAACGCTTTCGTCGACCTGGTGGTTCGCGCATACGCAGACCAGGTCAGCGTGCAGGAATCTCAAATCGCAGGCGCGCTGCCGCCATGACCGTTGCCATCAATGCCGCCTGCTTTCTCACCGCGCTAGCGGTCATGGAATGGGTGGCATGGATCACGCACAAATACGTGATGCACGGGTTCCTCTGGAGCCTGCATGCATCGCACCATAAGCCGAGGACCGGCCGCTTCGAGCGCAACGACTGGTTCGCCGTGTTTTTCGCGATGCCCTCCATCGCGCTCATTTATTTGGGAACCAACGGCCACCCGGCCGGGCTCTGGGCCGGGCTCGGTGTCGCCGCCTACGGGCTCGTCTACTTCGTCTTCCACGACGTGATCGTCCATCGGCGAATCGACACGGGATTTACGCCGCGAAGCCGATACATGCGGCGCATCGTGCATGCCCACCGGCTTCACCACGCCGTGTCCGAAAAGCATGGCGCGGTTTCATTCGGCTTCGTCTACGCGCCCCCTATCCCCGTGTTGCGCGCTGAAATGAAAGTGCTGGAGACCGCTGCGGCGTCAGGAGGCTGACCAGAGTCCGTTTCGCAACGGCGCGACCCGGCGTCGCCCCAAGGTCACCTCCAGCCCGGCGACTGCCCCGCCCCGACAGAGCAGCAGGATCTTGCGGCCGGCCCCCACCGTCGCCCTGCGCTGCCATGCGCGGGCACCGTCCCGACGAACGACCCGACCAATGTCGCGGTAGATGGCCAGGGCGCTGGCAATGGCCCAGGCATTGCGAAACGTCAGACGGGCCACTCCGTGCCTTGCCGACCGGTAGTAACGTTCAGCTTCGTCCAGCAGGCGAACGGCCTGGCCATGTATCGCGTCCCGATGGGCGGGGAACTGCGCAGTATCGGCAGGCACCCCGACGTCGGCGAGCCATTGCTCAGGCAGGTAGCAGCGTCCGACTGCGGCGTCCTCCATGACATCGCGGGCAATGTTCGTGAGCTGAAACGCAATACCGAGGTCGACGGCCCGCGCCACCACATCAGGATCGCGCACCCCCATCACCGCGGCCATCATGCCACCCACCGTCCCCGCCACGTGGTAGCAGTATCGAAGCGTATCGTTGAGCGTCTTGCACCTGCGGCCCTCGACGTCCATGGCAAACCCGTCCAGCAGATCCAGGGGGTAGTTTGCCGGAACGTTGCACTCGAGAAAGACCTTCTGAAAGGCGACGAACGGCGTTTCGGTCACAACGTCGCCGCGCATGGCCGCCTCGGTTTCGAGCCTCAGCCGTTCCAGCCGCGCGCGCTGCTCGCCGGGTTCCGGCGAGCGCTGCCCGTGACCCAGTTCCTGGCCATCGATCTCATCGTCGCAATGGCGGCACCAGGCGTACAGCATGATCGCGTGCCCCCGGGTCGCAGGATCGAACAGCCGCGCGGCCGCAGCAAAACTCTTGGACCCCTTGGCGATGATCGAGGCGCTGGCTGCAATGACGTCGCTCACTCAGGCCATCTCCTTGGCAAACCGATCCGACCGATCGCTGGCGGGATACGTCCGACCGAAGTCCTCGAGCATCAATCGCGAGGTGGCTTTGGCCGAGCCGACGACCCCGGGTATCCCCGCGCCCGGGTGCGTGCCCGCTCCGGCAAAATATAGGCCTTTGAGCACGTCGTCGCGATTGTGGGTACGAAACCATGCGCTCTGCCAGAGCACGGGCTCCAGAGAAAACGCTGAGCCGAGGTGGGCGTTGAGCTGGGTCCGGAAATCCTCGGGGGTGAAGATCCGGGTGGTGACCAGACGCTCACCGAGTCCGGGCAGGTAGTGCTCTTCCAGATAACCAAGAATACGATCCCGGTAACGTGGGCCGAGCTCGGACCAATCGAGATCGGCGGTCTTGAGGTTCGGCACCGGAGACAGGACGTAGAATGTCGAACAGCCCTCCGGCGCTAGAGAGGGGTCGGTGACGCTGGGCGCATGCAGGTACAGGGAGAAGTCGTCAGGCAGCCCGGGACCGGCGTAGATCTCTTTCAGCAGCGCTTTGTAGCGCGGCCCGAAGAGAATGCTGTGGTGCTTGAGCTCGGGATAGCTGCCCCTGACCCCAAAGTAGATCACGAAGAGCGAGGGGCTGAAGCGTTTTCTCTGCAGCGCGCGAGCGGCCGTTCTGCCCCTCGCCGTGCCCCCAAGCAGCTTTTCGTAGGTGAAAACCACATCGGCGTTGCTGGCCACGGCGTCGAACCGGCCTTCCCAGCCGGTCTCCGTGCGGATGCCGGTGACGCGATTGCCGCCGGTCAATATCTCCGCCACCGGCGCGTTGAGCTCGATCTCGCCACCGAGGTCACCAAAGAGCCTGACCAGCCCCTGGACCAGGGCGCCGGTACCACCTTTCGGGAAATGCACTCCCCAACGCTGCTCGAGGGAGTGGATCAGCGTGTAGATCGAAGAGGTGTTGAACGGGTTGCCGCCGACGAGCAGCGAGTGGAAGCTGAACGCCTGGCGCAGGTGCTCGTCTTTCACGAACCGCGAGACCATGCTGTACACGCTGCGATAGCTCTGCAGCCTGACCAGCTGGGGCGCGGCCTTGACCATGCTGGCAAAGTCGAGGAACGGCACGCTGCCGAGCTTGACGTAACCTTCCTTGAGCACCTCCTCCGAGTACATGAGGAAGCGCCGATAGCCGTCGACGTCAGCCGGGCTTTTGGCGCCGATCTGCGCCGCGGTCTCGTCCGGATCGTTGCTGTAGTCGAAGGTGTAGCCGTCTTCCCAACAGAGTCTGTAGAACGGAGCGATGGGGACAAGCTCCACATAATCCTCAAGCGAGCGACCGCTCAGCGCGAAGAGCTCGCGAAGACAGTCCGGATCCGTGATGACCGTGGGCCCCGCATCGAACTTGAAGCCATCGTCCTCGTATACATAGGCCCGGCCACCCGGGCGGTCGCGTCCTTCGAAAAGCGTGGTGCGAAACCCGGCCGACTGCAGACGGATGGCGAGCGCAAGGCCGCCGAAACCCGATCCGATAACGGCCGCTGTCGGTCGCTGAGCAGTATTCAAGTCTGGATCCCCGGATGAAGACGCTTGACGCTGCTCTCGGGCAGGCAGCGCAATGCCCGCAGAATGGCAACCGGCGGTTTGCCCGTCAATATGCGCAACCGATCGCGCCGGGTGAGGCGGTCCGCGTAGAACCGCTCGATCAGGCCCTGAGGCAGACCATAGAAGCGTTCCATCACGCGGTACCCCTGGCCGGGCTGGGCCGCAAGAAACAGCATGCGGTTGAGGAACCTCAGATACGCCTGGCCCTGCCAATGGCGCACGGATCGGCGCTGCATCAGCCCGCCAAGCGCTTTCGCGGACAGATCCGTGGCTGCGGCGATCGCATCCGCCGTGCGGACGACATCGGGGAGAGAGTAGCCGGTGGTCGCATGGAACAGCGCGGCCCGCAGCCCGATCAGCGGCAAGCCCACAGCGTCCCGCCAGAGCGCTTGTATGTCGCCACCCAGCGTGATGGGCAGCACGCCTTCCTCTCTGCCCGTGACCCGATCGACCTGCCAGCCCTCTGCTTCTGCATAGGCCCGCACCGCAGCTTCGTCGGAGGCCACATGCCGATCCGGAAAGGTGCTGTAACGAGTGTCCTCCACCAGCACCCGGGACGCCCCCAAGGGAAGGACGTAGACGAACCGGTAGTCGTCACCCTGGTCAACCGTGGCATCCATGATGATGGGCACTTCCAGGCCATGGGGCGCGGAAAGCTCCAGGGTGAGTCCGGTGAACTTTTGAAAGCCCAGCTCAAGGTGGGTCGTCCCACCCGGGCCGCGGGCATCCACGACGCAGGCGGCCGAGAGGGTGTCACCGCCGTCCAGCCGAACCGATTCGGCATCAACGGCGTTCACGGCTGCTCCGCAGCGCACGGCATCGCCGAGTGCAGCAGCGACCACGGCGTGAAGGCGGTCGGAATTGCAGGATCGGTATCCTGTGGTAAGCCTGCGCCGGTGGCCGGGAAAGCGGACCTCGTAGCCCGACCACCGATGAGCGACGAAGGGCTCGGTCCAGGCCAGCTGGAGCTCATCGAGATCCGATGCGAAAAACGACCAGGTGTGATTGCCGCCGAGACGCGCACCCTGCTCCAGCAAGAGGAGGCGCAGCTCCGGCCGCAGCTGATGAAGCCGATAAGCGCAGAGGCTGCCGGCCAGGCCACCCCCGACGAAAATGATGTCGTAGTGCAATCGGTGAGTCCCCGCTAAACTGCCGTCATTCTAACGAAGAAGCTCCTTACTCCGCGCAATCCATGCTCACCGACATTCCCCCGGACAGGCTGTTGCTCACTTTCCTGGCCCTGACATTGATCATCGCGTTTCGATACGTGCTGGTATCAGGTCTGTTCTACTGGTTGTTGTGGGGAAGAGCACCCGGCAGCGGCCGGGCCATCAAGCTGATGGCCGGCCAGCCACCACCAGGCGCCGTCGCCAAGGAGATCCGCTGGTCGCTTCTGTCGTCGTTCATCTACGCGGCACCGCCCGCCGTGGTTTTCGAGCTGTGGCGTCTGGGCGGCACCGCGGTGTACATGGACCTGGAAGCCATGCCCCTGTGGTACGTGCCATTGAGCGTGGCGATCTATCTGTTCCTGCACGACACCTATTTTTACTGGACCCATCGCCTCATGCACCACAAGCGCGTCTTCCCCGTGATGCACCGGGTTCACCACGAGTCCAGGCCGCCCACCCCCTGGGCGGCGTTCTCGTTTCATCCGTACGAGTCGGTTCTCGGCGCCATCTTCCTGCCGGTACTTGCTCTGGTGATTCCCATCCACGTCGGTGCCGTACTCTTCATACTGACGGTCATGACCCTCGCCGCCGTGTTGAATCATTCGGGCTACGAGATCTTCCCGCAATGGTGGCTGCGCGGCTGGCCGGGGCGTCATCTAATCACCGCCGCTCACCACGACCTGCATCACAAACATTTCAGCTGCAACTACGGGCTGTACTTCCGCTTCTGGGACAAGCTGATGGGAACGGACGTCATGGAGTCGGAATACGACTTTCTCGCCCCGTCCGCTCAGGCGCCCGCTTCTGCCTCTCGATAGCCTCAATCCGAGCGGCGTGCGCTTCGGGATCGAACCGCAGGAGCAAAACCGCGGCGGCAATGCTGAGCGCAGCGATCAGATAGAGCGCGTCGATTACGCTGAGATCCGTCGCAACCAGTGCGAAGGCGCCTGCACCCGCCGATCTGGCGAGGTTCGCTAAGGACATGTAGATCGCAAATTGCGTGGCGGCCACGCGGGCCCAGCAAATGCCCATGAACATGGCGATGATCGAGACGAAAAAGACCTGACCGAAAATCTGGGCCGCGGCGAGCATGGTCAGATCGAACCCGGCCGTCCCCCTGAGCTCCGCCGCCACCGCGTAGCCGACCGTCACCAGAGCGCTCCCGAGCAGGCCCGACAGGAGCACCTTCCGAGCGCCGAAGCGGTCGATGGCAGGCCCGCAGAAGATGCCCACGAACGCGCTGAAGCCGCCCATCAACCCCAGCCAGTAGGCATACAATTCCGCCGAATATCCCAACTCGTCCACCGCCAGGACGGGCATGATGGCGAGCCCCACGCCGGCACCCGCTCGGGCAAGGAACTCCACCGCGATGAGCAAAAGGCTCATGGGTAGGAGAAGCACCTGAACGATGTCCTTGAGAATTTCCAGCAACGAGCGAGCCGGAGCGAAGTCCCGGGACGACGCCTCACCCGCCGTCCACGGCAGCAGACGCTCCCCTGCCCGCTCGCGGGTGAAGGCAACGAAGACAAGGATGGCACCAATGGCAGCAGCCGAGATGATGGCGGTGACGCCCAGGCCAAAGCGGTTGAGCAGGTAACCGTCCAACGCGCCAAACCCGGAGAAGCCTGCCGCCTGGCCAAAGGCCATGAAGGCGTTCGCGCGGCCGCGCTCGCTGAACGGCAGCACGTCGATCGCCATGCCGTCGACGGCTACGTCCTGCAAGGCGGCAAACGTGTTGATCACGAAGCCGATCACCATGACCGCCCAGAGACGCTCTGATGGGTCCGCAATCAGCGCCAGGGAGAGCATGGACACGGTAAAGCCCGCCTGTGCGCCCATGACCCAAGGTCGACGCCGCCCCATGGCAGGAAACGTGAAGCGGTCCATGAACGGTCCGGCAACGAGCTTGAACGCCCAGGGAAGCCCGGTGACGGCAACGAGCCCGGCAATGTCTGCTGCATCCGCGCCCTGCTCAACCAGCCAGGCCGGAAGGGCGATGGAGAAGAGACCGATGGGAACGCCCTGGGCCAGGTAGAGCGCCGAGAATGCTGACATGCGCAGCCCGAACGACGCCGTGAGTACAGGGCCTTTCATCTCCGAAGGCGCCCAAGATAGTGACGAGCGCTATTTTTCTGATCCGCGTCTTCCAATATGCTGATCCCCATGTCAGACCAGATGAACGAAGGCTTGAAGCGTCATGCTGCGAGCTTAACCCATAGATCGTGACGCCTCCCCACCAGCCCGTTGCGGCGTCAGGCAACTCGACCGGATCGTTCGGATTGTCGTCGCAACTGCCCAACGACATCCGCATGCCTGCCGTCATCGCGAGTCTGGTGATTTCCGCCTGGCTGATCGCGACGGGCGACATCGTCAACAACGACGGGTTGCTCTACCTGACGGCCGCCGAGCGGATTGCCGAGGGCGACTGGCCGGCAGCACGCACCCTGTACGGCTGGCTGTTTTATCCGTGGCTGATAAGCGCCATCGCTGCGTTAACCCCATTCGGCCTCGAAGCGTCCGCCCACCTGATCGACGCGGCCATGGCCGGGCTCATGGTGTTTGCCTTCGTCAGCATCGCTCGCGAACTCGGCGGCGACCGGAAGGTCCAGCTCATCGCCGCTCTCGTGATTCTATTCCACCCCTATCTCAACGACTCCCGCGCCGAGATTCTCCGCGACCACGGGTACTGGGCGCTGTACCTGCTTGCAACCCTCTATTTTCTGAGGTGCTACCGAAACCCTTCCTGGCGGAACGCGCTCATCTGGGCGGTGCTGATGGCCGTGGCTACGCTTTTCCGCATCGAGGGCAGCGTGATCCTGCTGGTGCTGCCGTTCCTCCTTCTGGCGAAACGCAACGAGCCGCCCGGCCATCGAATGCGGGCATTCGGGCGCGCCTACACCCTGAACGTGCTGACCCTGACAGCGGTGACCGTCTGGGCCGCGGTAGAGCCCGACTTCACCGATCAGGCCGGCCGCCTGCTGGACCCGGTGCGCAAGCTGAGCCAGTTGTTCTCGACGCTCACCGCGGGCTTCCAGAGCAAGGCCGAAAGTCTTCACGAAGCCGTCCTGAACGGATACACGAACCAGTACGCGGTGCCTGCGCTGCTCGCGGTGATGGTCCTGATCGTCGCAGACAATCTCCTGCGTACGCTCTCGCCGCTTTACGCCGTGCTGCCCGCGTTTCGACGCTTCAGAGCCCGCCTGACGTTCCCGAGCGGCGTGCCGTCGATCCTCGCCTCGCTATGCGGGCTCCATCTGCTGAGCGCACTGGTCTTTTTGATCCCCCAGTACTACATGTCGAGTCGCCACGTGGTGGCCGTGTCCCTGACGCTGCTGATCACGATCCCGTTCGTTCTCGCCTCGGTGCACGACCAATGGGCCCAGCGAGATCGGCGCAGCCGCCATGGCCGGTGGCCATTCGCGATCATCGCCGCAGCTCTCGTGTTCATGGTGGCCGATGGTCTCCTGTCGGTTGGCGGCCCATCAAAACGGTACATCCGGGATGCCGGCGCCTGGTTGCAGGAAAACGTCCCTGCCCAGTCCCGGCTGTACAGCAATCATCGAAAGGTGCTCTTCTACGGCGGGCGCACTCCCGATTTCGATAGACTGCCGAAAGAAGCGTTACCGGCAAAGTGGTTCCAGGAACGGGGGTGGGAGAGCTACGATTTCGTCGCGCTCTGGGAGCGGGGCAAACTCTCAGAGGATTCCGACCGGCTCGCCAAAGCAGCCGGCCTGGAGCTCCTCGCGACTTTCCGAAACGACGACGGAGACCGGGTGCTGATCTACGCCGTCGGCGCATCTGAAGGTTCGGGTCACGCCCGCCGCTGAGCCCCTTTAGCGCCGCGTTTGCCCTTTCTCTCCAATCACCGACTCGATGAGATCCGCGGCGGTTTCCGGGCGGCTGTAGAGATCCTCGCGTCGCCCATAGGCGATGCCGTTGCGGCCCCATGCCTTGAGGCTATCCCCCTGCAGGATCTCAGCAAGCACACGATTCAATCGGTCTTGGTCGTACGGCTCAGCAACGACGCGGCCACCGCCGGCTCGTTCCACGTGGGCCGCGTAGCCGCAATTTGCCGTGGTCAGGACCGGCAGGCCGGCCACCATCGCCTCGAGAAGTACGTTGCCCGTGTTCTCGCTGCGGGCGGGATGGACGAGCAGGTCCGCAGCGTAAAGAAAGCGCGCAACGTCCGACCGCCCACCCAGGAAGCGGACGCGATCGCCGACCCCGAGGCGTCGGGCGAGACGCACGAAGGACCTCGGGCTGCCCTGCCCGATGACGATCAGCAACCCGCGTGTGCGCAGCAGGTCGGGAAGCGCGGCCAGCGCCCGGATCGTCCGGTCGACGCCCTTGGTCTTGAAACCCGACCCGACGCTCAGGATCAGCACGTCTTCGCGTTGCAACCCAATTTCGCTTCGCAACGCATCCCGCAGCTCCCCCGCGTCGTCCCCCGCCATCCGGTCACGCGGCACCGCAGGCGGCAGCAGGTGAAATCGCTCCCGCGGCGTGCCGTAGCAACCTACGTAGTTTTCGATCTCGCGTTCCGCCAGCATGAGGATTTCCGTGCCCGAATCCGGGCCGAAGACCGCCCGTTCCAGGGCCACCGAGGTGCGATACCGCCCGCCGAGCCGGTACAACCAGAGCCGCCTGGCATTCGCCCTCGCCTGAAAGCACGGGTCGGCGGCATAGTAGACGTCGAGCCCGGGGATCTTCATGAAGCCCACCACGCCGTCGTAACCGTTCGCCTTGATGGCCTCAGCAAATTTTCGCGCGAACGCGCGGTTTTTCACATGGTTGCGCAGCGCTCTCACGGGCAGGACGTGCACCTGACACCCTGGCGGGACGGGTCCCTGCCAGTCGCGGGTGTGAAGGTGCACCTCGTGATCCCTGGCGACGAGGCGCTCGGCAATCCGCAGACAGTTGTTCTGCAGGCCACCATAGGGGAAGTACTCGGGAAGACAGAAAGCCAGCTTCACGGGACGGTGATCGATCTCAACGGTCGACGTCAATGTGCACGCACCATAGCCGATTCCCGACGAGATCGGCAGTCACGCAGCCCCCCGATCGCAACGCCGCGACGTGGCTCTGCTAACATCTCTGCCCGGAAGGGACAGCCGCTAAGATGGGGGGCGCAGATGAGGTTCGGCTTTTTCGCGATGCCGGAGCATTTTCCGTGGGAGAACTGGACACTTGCTTACGATCGCGACATCGATCGCATGGTAAAGGCCGAGCAACTCGGTTTCGACGAGTTCTGGATCGGCGAGCACCATAGCGGGGGTTACGAGCCCGTCCCGGTGCCCGAACTGATGATCGCCAAAGCATCGGCCCTGACCCACCGAATCCGACTCGGTACCGGCGTCGTCAATCTGCCCTATCACGATCCCTTTCTGGTCGCCGAGCGCCTGGCCTTCCTGGACCATCTGACCCACGGCCGGTTGCTGTACGGGGTTGGAGGTGGCGGGCTCCCCTCGGACCGAGCCCTGTTCGGCATGCCCGCCGAGGAGGCGCGCCCGCGCATGCTGGAAGCTATCGACGTCATCGAGCGCGTGCTGGCTGCGCGCGAGCCCGTCTCTTACGAGGGGACCTTCTGGCAGTTCGAAAACAGGCGACTGCAGGTGCCTCCATATCAGGCGCACCCCCAGTTGGCGATCGCCGGTTTGACCGGCACCCACAATTTCACGACCTGTGGGCAATGGGGCTACGCGGCGCTGAGCGTCTACTTCACGCCCTTGACGATCGAGGCCAATCCGGGCATCCCTGACCTGGTCGACCACGGCAGAGCCCTGGCGGACGCGGCGGTGGAGGCCGGGAGGGATCCGAGTGCCGCCCGGGCAGACTGGCGCATCAGCCGGGAAGTCTACGTCGCGGAGAGCCGCGCTCGCGCCCTCGACGACATTCGGGCGGGCGTGCACGCGTCCTATGACTATCTGATGCGGCTGGGCCTTGGTCCGCTGATGAAACGGGATGCAGCCATGCTCGATGCGGACCTGACCTTTGAGTGGATGGTGGACAACATCCCCTGGATCGTGGGCTCTCCCGAGGAGTGCATCGATCAGATCATTCGCTTGAACGAGGCCGTCGGCGGGTTCGGCACCCTGCTGATCAACTGCCGGGACTGGGTCTGCGATGCGCAGTTCCAGCAGTCTATGGAGCTGTTCGCCCGGCGGGTGGTGCCAGCCTTTCGCGACCGCGAGCACCAGGATCTGCGGCGCGCTCTTGCGAAAGACGCGCTCGGCGAGTGAGCTGGCTGGCGGAGAGGGAGGGATTCGAACCCTCGATGAGCTATCAACCCATACTCCCTTAGCAGGGGAGCGCCTTCAGCCACTCGGCCACCTCTCCGGGAGGGCGGAAGTGTACCGGCCGCCGGTCACGGTAGCCAGCGATGCTACTGGCTGTTGCGCCCGCCCTGGGAAACCCGCGTTTCGGGCCGCTGGTAGACTTCTTCGCGATGAACGACGACGTCCTTGGGTGCTTTGACCCCCAGACGAACCTGGTTGCCTTTGACGCTGAGAATCGTCACAGAGATCTCATCGCCGATCATCAGGGTCTCACCTTCCCGTCGGGTCAGTATCAGCATGCCTGTGCTCCGCTGCCCGGCGTGCTGTCCTTTCCCTCGCTCGCGGCTTAGTTGATTGACGTTTGTCAGGCTCGCTCCATCGAGCCGTGCTGAGCGGTCCCGCCGTTCGTTTCTCGAGTCGGCGCCCTATTCGCTATCTCCGGCGGGTCGCCCCAGCCCGAACTCGTCGTGAATGCAGCGAACGGCTAGCTCAAGATACCGCTCTGCCACCACAATGGAAATCTTTATCTCCGACGTCGAGATCATCTGGATGTTGATGTTCTCCGCCGCCAGGGCATCGAACATCCTCATGGCGACCCCGGCGTGAGATCGCATCCCCACGCCCACCACCGACACCTTGGCGATCTTGTTGTCGCCCGCCAGCTCCCGCGCTCCGAGCTCGTCGCGCACGGGCTCCAGTAGTTCCAGCGCGTGGTCGAAGTCCGAGCGTTTCACGGTAAAGGTGAAGTCCGTGAGACCATCGGCGCCCGTGTTCTGAACGATCATGTCCACCTCGATGGGAGCGCGGCCGATGGGCCCGAGGATTCTCGAGGCGACCCCGGGCACGTCCGGCACTCCCGACATGGTGATCTTCGCTTCGTCCCGAGCGTGCGCAATACCCGATACGATGGGCTGTTCCATGCTTTTCACCTCCGTGGTAATCAGCGTTCCCGGTCCATCTTCGAAGGTGGAGACAACCCGTAGGGGAACCTGGTACTTGCCAGCAAACTCGACCGACCGGGGATGGAGCACTTTCGAGCCGAGGCTCGCAAGTTCCAGCATCTCCTCGAACGTGACCTGATCGAGTCGGCGAGCATCATCGACAACCCTGGGATCTGCGGTGTAGACGCCATCGACGTCCGTGCAGATCTGGCATTCGTCCACACCCATTGCCGCGGCCACCGCCACTGCCGTGGTATCCGAGCCGCCCCGGCCGAGGGTCGTCAGGTTGCCCGCAAAGTCGATGCCCTGGAACCCCGCGACCACGGGAACCTTTCCGCCTTCGACATCCTGCTTCAGGCGATGGGTATCGATGTGCTCGATGCGCGCCTTGCCAAAGTGGTTGTCGGTCCGAATCTGCACCTGGCTTCCCAGATACGACACGGCCGGGCACCCCATCTCCGTCAGCACGATGGCCAAGAGCGCGATGGTCACCTGTTCGCCAGAGGCCAGCAGGACGTCGAACTCCCGAGCATTCGGCCGGCCCGCCAGGCTGCGTCCGAGCGCATCGAGGCGGTTTGTCTCCCCGCTCATGGCGGACACGACCACGATCACGTCGTGGCCCTCGCGCCGCAGCTTCCGAACCCGCTCCGCGACGGCCCGTATGCGCTCGGCGTCGCCAACGCTCGTGCCACCATATTTCTGAACGAGCAGGGCCACGGCTCAAGCCAGGCGTTCCGCAACCAGATCGGCCACGCCGTCAAGCGCCGCCGCGAGAGCATCGGGATCGCCCCCGCCCGCCCGGGCCATATCCGGGCGTCCGCCGCCCCGGGCGCCAGCCTCGGAACCCACCACGTCCAATATGTCCGGAGCGGTGATACGATCGGTCAGATCCTTGCTGACTCCGACGATGAGATTGGCCTTGCCGGAAGTCACGTTGCCAAGCACAACGACGCAGCTGCCGAGCTTGGACTTCAGGGCGTCCAGGGTTTGCAGCATCGCCTTCGGGTCACCTTCGAGCTGCGCCGCGATCACCTTCACGCCATTGACGTCGACGGCTCGTTCAGCAACGTCGGATCCCGCCGCCGATGCCAGCTTTTCCGTCGCCTGCTCCAGAGCACGGGCAAGGCGCCGATTCTCTTCCAGAAGGGCGGCGACTTTCTCCTCCAGATCCCCACGGCCGCTCTTGACAAGGTCACCAAGGGCCAGCAGCGTCTGCTCGCCCTCGTCGATCCAGTCCAGCGCACCGCGCCCAGTGACGGCCTCGATCCGCCTCACCCCCGCGGCAACGCCGGTTTCGCCGATCATCCTGAAGACGCCGATGTCCCCGGTCCGCCCCACATGGGTTCCGCCGCAAAGCTCCACAGAGTAGCCGTCACCCATGGTCAGAACCCGGACCTGATCTCCGTATTTCTCCCCGAACAGTGCCATGGCGCCGCGATCGATTGCGTCGTCGTACCCGAGCACCTCGGCCAGCACTTCGCTGTTGTCTTGAATCTTCGCATTGACGGCAGCCTCCACACGGCGGAGCTGATCCCGGGTCACCGGTTCCGGATGAGAGAAATCGAACCTCAACCGGTCAGGCGCGACCAGGGAGCCCTTCTGCTGAACGTGGCTGCCGAGCTCGTCGCGAAGGGCTGCGTGCATGAGGTGGGTGGCGGAGTGGTTCAGCACGATGTCGTGGCGTCGCCGGCCGTCGATTCGTGCGGTCACCTGCTGCCCCACCCTCACGCTGCCCGCGGCAACCGAGCCGATGTGAAGGTGCTGATCGCCGCCGGGTCGCGTGTCGGTGACCTGGAAATTGAGCCCTTCATCCTGCACCACCCCCGTGTCGCCGACCTGACCGCCTGACTCGGCATAGAAGGGCGTGCGATCGAGAACGACGATGCCGTCCTCTCCTGCCACCAGCGTGTCCGAGGGCTGGCCTTCGGCGTCGAACACGCCAAGGACGGTGGACTGCTGTTCCGCCAGCTCGTATCCGGAAAATTCGACCTTGCCCTCGGTGTAGATCCTCTGGGCGACGTTGGTAGAGAAGCGTGCGGAAGCCTTGCTTCGCTCCTGCTGGGCTTTCATGGCCCGACCAAAACCGTCCATGTCCACGCTGAGCTGGCGCTCCCTGGCCACGTCCGCGGTCAGGTCCGTGGGGAAGCCGAAGGTGTCGTAGAGCTGAAAGACCACGTCGCCGGGAATCTCGTTTCCTTTGAGATCTTCTATGGTCTGGTTGAGCAAGGCCATGCCGTGACCGAGCGTCTCGGCAAACTTTTCTTCCTCGCGCAGCAGCACCTTCGCCACGTCGGCCTGCTGCTCGACGATCTCTGGGTAGGCTTCGCCCATCTCATCGGCCAGCGGCTTGACCAGCTTGTGGAAGAACGGCTCTCGAATACCCAGCTTGTAGCCGTGCCGCAGCGCACGACGCACGATGCGTCGCAGGACGTAGCTACGGTCTTCGTTGCCAGGCAGGATCCCGTCGGCAATCAGAAACGCGCTCGAACGGATGTGGTCGGAAATCACCCGCACGGAAGCGTTGGCAATGCTTTCATGCAGATCGTTGATACCCGCGAGGCTGCCCGCTGCGCCCAGCAGCGACCGGAACGCATCGATTTCGTAGTTGCTGTGCACCCCCTGCAGGATGGCAGCGATGCGCTCGAGCCCCATCCCGGTGTCCACACCCGGCTGGGGGAGAAGGTCCAGCTCGCCGTCCGGCTGGCGGTCGTACTGCGGGAAAACCAGATTCCAGAACTCGATGTACCGGTCACCGTCCTCGTCGGGGGATCCAGGTGGCCCCCCAGCCACGTCCGGCCCGTGGTCGTAGAACAGCTCGCTGCAAGGCCCGCAGGGGCCCGTGTCGCCCATGGCCCAGAAGTTCTCTTCCAGCGAGATCACCCGATCCCGCGGGACGCCGATCTTCTTCTCCCAGATGGCTCGGGATTCGTCATCGGACGGGTGCACGGTCACCCAAAGCTTCTCTACAGGGATCCCAAAGACGTCCGTGACGAGATCCCAGGCCCAGCCGATGGTCTCTTCTTTGAAGTAGTCGCCAAAGCTGAAGTTTCCGAGCATCTCGAAGAAGGTGTGATGACGGGCCGTGTATCCCACGTTTTCGAGGTCGTTATGCTTGCCGCCGGCCCGTACGCACCGTTGGGCCGTTGCAGCGCGACGATAGCCCAGGTCCTCGCGACCAAGCAGCGCGTCTTTGAACTGGTTCATTCCGGCATTGGTGAACAGCAGGGTGGGATCGTTTGCCGGCACCAGAGAACTCGACGGGACCACGCGGTGCTCCCGCTCGGCGAAAAACGACAGGAATGCTGAACGGATTTCAGCGGTGTTCATCTTTGGAATCAACCAATTAGGAGGCGCGCAGTATACGGAAACCGAGTCGAATTGACATGGCCGCCCGGGCCGGCGGCGGTTTGCGGTAAGGTCCCAACTGCCTGAAGATACGAGGCCTAAACCTGCCCCAAAACCCGATAGATGATGTCGGCCGGAAAGCCCTTACGGGAGAGAAAGCGCGCCTGTACGTTCCAGACCGCGTGCTCGGTAGGCTCGTTCTCGGGGAACCGTTTGGCCCTCACGGCGGCGGCGAGCTCGACCCACCGCTCTGCAGGGAAGGTCAGCTCCTCGTCGATCAGTTCATCGCCAATGCCGCGCTGGTAGAGGTCCCGACGGATCCGAACGGGCCCGTACCCCCTGCTGAGGCGGCTGCGGACAAATATCTCCGCGAAGCGCTGGTCAGACTGCAAGCCCTGCTCCTGCAGCGCTCCGACCACCTCTTCGGCCAGGGATTCCGCAAATCCTTTGGCGCGAAGCTTGCGACGAAGCTCGGCCGCCGAGTGTTCTCTAGCCGCGAGCAGCTTGAGACCACGTGCGAGTGCCAACTCGAATTGCTCGTTACCGGCGGTCTCCAGCTCCCGCGCGTCTCTCTGCTCCATCAACATGGGACCACCACGTCGTTGAAAACCGGTCCCGGCTACAGGGTATCCTGGGCCGGCTCGGGAATGACGAGATCCTCAGATCGCTCCTTCACGGGCAGGAGCTGCTCGCGAATCTGGGCCTCGATCTCGGCGGCGATTTCAGGATTCGCCTCCAGGTAGTCACAGGCGTTCTTCCGTCCCTGCCCGATCCGATCGGACTTGTATGCATACCAGGCGCCCGATTTCTCGACGATGCCCTGCTGCACCCCGAGTTCGAGGACCTCACCCAGGTGATTGATGCCTTCTCCGTAGAGGATCTGGAACTCGACCTGTTTGAACGGCGGAGCCACCTTGTTCTTGACCACTTTGACCCGCGTCTCGTTGCCGACCACCTCGTCGCCTTCCTTTACGGCGCCGATGCGGCGAATGTCGAGGCGCACCGACGAGTAGAATTTCAGCGCGTTACCGCCGGTGGTGGTCTCGGGAGATCCGAACATGACCCCGATCTTCATGCGAATCTGGTTGATGAAGATGACCAGGGTGTTCGACTGCTTGATGTTGCCAGTCATCTTGCGCAGGGCCTGGCTCATCAGGCGGGCCTGCAGCCCGACGTGGGAATCGCCCATCTCCCCTTCGATCTCGGCCTTGGGCGTCAGCGCCGCCACCGAGTCGATGACCACCACGTCCACGGCTCCGGAACGCACGACCATGTCGCAGATCTCCAGAGCCTGCTCGCCGGTATCCGGCTGGGAAACCAGCAGATCGTCCGTGTCCACCCCCAGCGCCTGGGCGTAGATAGGATCGAGCGCATGCTCCGCGTCGATGAAAGCACAGGTTCCACCGGCCTTCTGAGCCTCGGCGATGACCTGGAGCGTGAGCGTCGTCTTGCCCGACGACTCCGGCCCGTAGATCTCGACCACCCGGCCGCGCGGCAGACCCCCGATCCCGAGCGCGATGTCCAGACCGAGCGAGCCCGTCGGAATAGCAGGTATGGCAACCTGCTCCCGGTCTCCGAGCCGCATCATCGAGCCTTTGCCGAACTGGCGCTCGATCTGCGCCAGGGCAGCGGACAGCGCCCGGGATCTCTGTGGATCCTGCTGGGAATCCGCCTGCGAGTCTTTGCGGTTGGAGTGCTCGTTGGCCATGAATCTCTCCTGAGGGGTTAACGGTCAGTACTGTATATATAATCAGTATTGAAGGCAACCGCTGGGAAGCCCGTTTGCGACGATCTCGCACATGCTCTTGAGACATCTTCGAGCACCAGAGAATAATAGGCCCATGAACGCCGGATCGAAGAGCTCGCACACGCCGATGATGCAGCAGTACCTGAGCATCAAGGCCCAGCATCCGGACGATCTGCTGTTCTACCGGATGGGCGACTTCTACGAGCTGTTCTATGCAGACGCCGAGCGCGCCGCCGAGCTCTTGGACATCACGCTCACGGCTCGGGGCCAGTCAGCGGGCAAGCCCATACCCATGTGCGGGGTTCCCTACCACGCGGCCGACGGGTATCTCGCCCGGCTGGTGCGCAAGGGCGTGCGGGTGGCCATCTGCGAGCAGATTGGCGACCCGGCTACCAGCAAAGGCCCGGTGGCCCGCGAGGTCCAGAGAGTGGTCACGCCCGGCACGCTCACCGAGGAAGCGCTCCAGGACGCCCAACGCGACAGCGTCCTCATGGCCATCAATCCGGGACCGGACGAGACCTACGGTTTGGCGCTGCTGAACCTAGCGGCCGGCACGCTGCAGGTCGCAGAGGTGCGGACCGGCCCGCTGCTGGCAGCCGAGGTGGCTCGCAGCGATCCGAGCGAAATTCTTTCCGTCGACGACCTGCCCGAGGCCATCGCCGGACAACGCCACGTGACCCTGCGCGACACGCTGGAATTCGATGCCGATCTCGGCCGGGCCAAACTGGCCAGGCATTTCGGCACCCGGTCCCTGGAAGGATTCGACGTACCCGAGGACTCCCCCATGGTGGGTGCCGCGGCGGCCGTGCTGGAGTACGCCAAGCAGTCGCAGTGCCGCGATCTCGCCTTCATCGACGCCCTCAATCGGGTGGCTCCGGAAGAGGTGGTGGTGTTGGATCCGCACACGCGGCGCAATCTGGAGATCGATCGGCGCGTCGACGGAACGGAGGAGAACACTCTCTACGCCCTGTTCAACACCACGCGAACGCCCATGGGCGCGCGCCTGCTGCGGAGCTGGCTTGCCGGCCCGAGCCGCATTGCCGAAACCGTCGAGGCTCGCCATGCCGCGGTGGAAGGCCTGCTCGGCACCGACTCCGAAAGCTTGCGCGAACTCCTCAAAGAGGTGGGCGATCTGGAACGAATCGTCGCCCGGGTGGCCTTGGGCTCGGCGACGCCACGAGACCTGTCGCGGCTGCGCTCGGGCCTCGGCCAGATACCCGGGGTCCGGAACGTTCTGGAGGCTCACGAAGCCCCGCGGCTGAAAGATCTGCTGGCACACCTGCCCCATTTCAACGACGAGTTCGACCTGCTTGCGGCGGCAATCGTCGAAGCACCGCCGGCTACGATTCGCGACGGCGGCGTGATTGCGGCGGGCCACGATGCCGAGCTTGACGCCCTGCGGGACTTGAGCGACAACGCGGCCGGCTGGCTCGCCGATCTCGAGCTGCGCGAGCGCGAGCGGACGGGCATCGCGACGCTCAAGGTCGGCTACAACCGGGTTCACGGCTACTACATCGAGACCAGCCGTGCACCCGGCAACGAGGTACCGGCCGAGTATGTCCGCCGACAGACCCTCAAGAATGCGGAGCGCTACATCACGCCGGAGCTGAAACAGTTCGAGGACGAAGCGCTGACCAGCCAGGCCAGGGCTCTTAAGCGGGAGAAGGAGCTGTACCAGAACCTGCTCGTTGAGCTGGGCGTTCGAGCCGGCAGCCTGCGCGACGCCGCCGCCATCCTCGCCGAGCTGGACGTGCTGTCGTGCTTCGCAGAGCGGGCCAGCGCCCTGCGTCTGGTGAGGCCCCAGTTCGCACCGGATGCGGTCATCGACATCAGGCAGGGCCGTCACCCGCTGGTGGAGCAGGCGAGCGCCGAGCCCTTCGTGGCCAACGACCTGTCGCTCGGCGAAAAGGCTCGCATGCTCATCGTGACGGGACCGAACATGGGCGGAAAGTCCACGTACATGCGGCAATCGGCGCTCATCGTGCTGCTCGCCTTTGCCGGCAGCTACGTACCGGCAGAGGCGGCGCGGATCGGCCCCATCGACCGCATCTTCACTCGCATCGGCGCGGCCGACGATCTGGCCGGCGGTCGCTCCACGTTCATGGTGGAGATGACGGAAACCGCGAACATCCTTCGCAACGCGACGCCCCGCAGCCTCGTTCTTCTGGACGAGATCGGGCGCGGGACCAGCACGTACGACGGCCTGGCTCTCGCCTGGGCGACCGCCGAGCATCTGGCCAGAGAGACCGGCGCGTTCACCCTGTTCGCCACGCACTACTTCGAGCTCACCGAGCTGCCCGAGGAGCTGCCTCAGTGCCGCAACGTCCATCTGACCGCCGCAGAGCACGAGGGCAGCATCGTTTTCCTGCACAGCGTCGAGCCGGGCCCTGCCAGTCAGAGCTACGGCGTCCAGGTGGCACGACTCGCCGGTGTGCCCAACGACGTCATCGGACGCGCCCGGACGCGACTGCAGGCCCTGGAGCAACGGCAGGCCGAACGCATTGCCCAGCAACCCGACCTCTTCGAAGGACAAGCCGAGGAACCGGAAACGCCAGATCCGCTTCAAACGCGCCTTGCCGAGCTGGACGTCGACGCCTTGAGCCCCCGGGAAGCCCTGCTGTTACTTTACGAACTCAAGGGTTTGACGTCCCCTGAGACCTGACGGGCGCCCGCTCGACAGGGGGTCGAATATCGTTAGAATACGGTCCCTTCGCAGACCCGTAAAATCAACTCACCCGACAGGAAGGCATTGCAGATGACGTTCGTCATTGGGGAAAACTGCATCAAGTGCAAACTCACAGACTGCGTTGAGGTCTGCCCCGTAGACTGCTTCTACGAAGGGCCGAACATGCTGGTCATTCACCCCGACGAGTGCATCGACTGCGCCCTGTGCGAGCCGGAATGCCCCGTGGACGCGATCTTCTCGGAAGACGAGCTTCCCGACGATCAGCAGGATTTTCTGGAGATCAATCGGGAACAGGCCGAGCTATGGCCGAACATCACGGAGAAGAAGGATCCTGCAGAGGACTACGAGGACTGGATCGGCAAACCCAACAAGCGCGATCTCCTCGAGCTGTGACCAGCAAAGCGCTGATCTACTCCAGCTTCGACAACAGCCACAACGCGATAACCCCCGCAGCGGCGGATCCGACTGCCCAGAATTCCAGACTCGCCTGACCCGTCACGGCCGCGTACTCGGACGGCGTCAGCAGCGCGCCGCCGTCGGACCAGGGCCACAGCCGCACCAGCGAACCCGCCATGAACCCCGTCAGTATGGAAAGCAGCGGTTCGCGCCAATACGACAACAGCCACTCCAGCACCCGGGAGAAGATCATCAACCCGGCCGTGCATCCGAGAGCCAGGCTCGCGAGCACCATCCAGTTGAAGCCGTTCAGCGCCTCGATGACGGGTTCGTAGAGACCGAGTATGAGCAGGATGAAGCTCCCTGAGATGGCTGGAAGCAGCCACGCGGAGATGGCGATCATGCCGGCCACGAAAAATACCCAGACGCCCTCCTCGGCGGGCAGCGGGTCCACAAGCAGCAGCGACGCGCCGGCGCCGAGCCCAACGGTGCCAAACACGGCGAGCGTCCGGAGCGGGCGGCCCCGGCCGATCTGGAATACCGAGGCGGCGATGAGGCCGAAGAAGAAGGCCCATACCAGCGTGGGCACCACATCGAGCCAGTAGCCGATCAGCCGGGCGAAGAGCAGGACGCTGGCGGCCATGCCCGCTACGAGCACAGCCAGGAAGGCCAGGTTGTGCTGCTGCCAGAACGCGACGGGTCCCCCAGTCACCAGCAGACGCACGGAGGCAGGTCTGAACCCAGCCAAAGTGGTCACCAATTCATGGTAGATGCCCGTGATGAAGGCGATGGTGCCGCCGGAAACGCCCGGAACCACCTCGGCGACGCCCATGGCCATGCCGCGGGCGAACAGACCACCCCATTGGCGGGCGCTTCGGGTGCTCATGACGTCGTACTCATCGCAGCCCCTTGACGAGCGGCACAAAGCGCACGTGCCTTACCGTGTCAACCTCGATCCCGGCGGCGGTGCGATCGTAGACGCGCAACTCCTGAACGCCGTCACCCCCTACGGGAACCACCATCCTCCCGCCTTCGGACAGCTGATCCAGAAGGGATTCAGGCACCTGCCGCGGTGCTGCCGTCACCAGGATGCCATCGAACGGGCCTTCCTCCGGCCAACCTTCATAGCCGTCACCGTGGCGGTACCTGACGGCTTCCAGCCCCATGGCTTTCAAGCGCTCCTCCGCGCGCTCAATGAGCGGCGCCAGGCGCTCGATGGTGAACACCCGGCTAACGCGCCGGCTCGACCGCAGCACGGCGGTCTGGTAGCCGGACCCGGTCCCGACCTCCAGGACACGCTCCCGAGGCACGTTCAGCAGCGTAGAGGTCATGATCGCCACGACGAAGGGCTGGGAAATGGTCTGACCGTGACCGATGGGCAGGGCGGAGTCCTCGTAGGCGCGGTGGGAGAGCGCTTCGTCCACGAAGATGTGTCGCGGCACGTGGCCGATCAGATCCAGGATCTCCTGATCGGCGATACCGTGATCGGCCAGGCGCTGCACGAGCCGATCTCGCGTGCGCTGCGAGGTCATGCCGATGCCGACCAGATCGTAGCCCGTCACGAAGCCAACCCCGCATCCGCCTGCTCGCCCAGATCGAAGGCCTCGCGCAGCAGGCTAGTTGCGTAACCGCCGGGGGGCAGCTCGAAGCTGAGCGAGACGCCGCCCTCGTCCTCGGACACGCGCGCATTGCGGGGCAGCAGCACGAGGGAGCGCCTCGCCTGCGCCACGCCGGCATGCTCCAACCCGTCGAGAACGTCGGCGAACGGCTCGAGGGCGGCCCGCTCGACGTCGAGCGCCGTCCCGGCCGTAGCAGACCGCCCGCGTCCCCAGAGCGGGGCTGTGGGCATTTCCTCCAGGTCCACATCGCCGGGCAGCAGGGTCCGCCAGGTCCTGTCCCGGACGCGGCGGGCCAGAATCGCGTTGAAAAGCAGGCTGCGAAGAACCGACAGGTAAAGACCTCGCCTGAAAGGCGAGATAGACCGGCGGCGGCGCACCGGCAGCCAGGCAAGCGCACGTTCCAAGTTGTCGCCCCCGAAACGCTGAGGGCCGAAGTAGTTGGGCGCGCCCGACTCCAAGACGCGGCCAAGCCGCTCGCGCCAGTCGGCGCCCGAGACCTCACGCAGCCGGATCTTGAACCGATTGCCGGCCAGCTCCCCGCGACGGAGCTTGCGCTCGTGACGGCCGGCGGCGAGCACGGCCACGCCGGAGCCTTCAGCCACCTCCGGGCCCAACGGGGTGCGCACGCTGAACCACTGCCGCGCCACGGCGCGCTTGTCCTTCATGCCGGCATAGCCCACGTCAACGCCCGACATACCGTAGACGTCCCCCAGGCGACGGGCCATCTCCCGCGTTTCCAGCAGGCGTTTCTCGACCTGAAGGTAGAGATGCTCGCCCGCGCCGCTCGGCGCCACGGCTTGCAGCTCCTCAACCAGGAAGTCCTCCGGGGTCGCCTTGATGCGTGCCTGGGCACGCTTTCCCGGCAATGCCAGGGGCAGGCAGGGGAAACGCGGATCAGTCGTCATCCGGAATCAGGTAGAAGGTTTCGCCCTTCTTGACCATGCCCAGATCCTTGCGCGCCCGCGCCTCCAGGGCCTCCACGCCGGTCTTGAGCGCGACCACCTCGGCGGTAAGCTGCTCGTTGCGCCGTGCAAGCTGTTCGCCCCTGCGGCGTTGCTCGTCGACCTCCTCGGCCAGCCCCTGGGCTGCGAAGTAACCCGCGTCACCGAACCAGGCCCGGTACTGCAGCAGGCCAACCAGAACGGCAAGGACGACGATCAGCACCCGCATAGGCATCGGCTCAGACCAGCTCGCCGCGACCGCGGTACTCCGCGGCATCACCGAGCATCTCCTCGATGCGCAGCAGGCGATTGTACTTGGCCACCCGATCGGATCGGCTGAGCGAGCCGGTCTTGATCTGGCCGGCTCCCGTGGCCACGGCAAGGTCGGCGATGGTGGTGTCTTCAGTTTCGCCGGACCGGTGGGATATCACGGTGCGATAGCCGGCGTCGTGAGCCATTCGAATCGTGCTGAGGGTTTCGCTCAGGGTCCCGATCTGGTTGAGCTTGATCAGGATGGCGTTGGCCACCCCCCGGCGGATGCCTTCGGCGAGAATCTCCGTGTTCGTGACGAACAGGTCGTCTCCCACCAGCTGGATGCGATCGCCAACCCGCTCGGTCAGCGCGCGCCAGCCGTCCCAGTCATTCTCGTCCATCCCATCTTCGATGGAGACCACCGGATAGCGCGCCGCCAGGTCTTCGAGATACGCGGCAAACTCGTCGCTCGACAGGTCACGATGCTCTCCAGCCAACCGGTACTGGCCGTCCGCGTAGAATTCCGTGGCCGCGCAGTCCAGCGCGAGCGTCACGTCCTTTCCCAGCTCGTAGCCGGCATCGCTCACCGCTTCGGCGACCACTGCCAGGGCGTGAGCATTTGAGGCCAGATCGGGGGCGAAACCGCCCTCGTCCCCCACTGAAGTCGTGAGGCCGCGCGAGCGCAGCAGCCCCCCCAGCGCGTGGAAAACCTCCGCACCGCAGCGCAACCCTTCGCGGAACGAGCCCATGGAGACCGGCTGCACCATGAACTCCTGAATGTCCACGTTGTTGTCCGCGTGGGCACCGCCATTGAGGATGTTCATCATGGGCAGCGGCATGCGCATGGCAACCCCGCCAAAGAGATCGTTGACGTGCTCAAACAGCGCCTGGTTCTTGGCCGCTGCCGCCGCTTTGGTCGCCGCCAGGGAGACCGCCAGCAACCCGTTGGCGCCAAGCCTGCCCTTGTTGGGCGTTCCGTCGAGACCGCAGAGCCGAGCGTCGATGGCTTCCTGGTCGGCAGGGTCGGCTCCGGCCAGCGCTTTGGCAACCTCGCCATTGACGGCCGCGACCGCGTTCAGCACGCCTTTGCCGAGATAACGCGATGCGTCGCCGTCGCGCAGCTCGAGGGCCTCGCGGGACCCGGTGGACGCCCCTGAGGGGGCGCAGGCGGAACCCATGAAGCCATCGTCGGTGACGACGTCGGCCTGAACCGTGGGGTTACCCCGCGAGTCGAGAATCTCGCGGCCGATCACCGCCGCAATTTTGCTCATGACCTACGTTCCTTGTGCATATTCGTCCTCGAGAAAGGGGCTGGCCTTCGCGACGCGATCCAGCTCGGCCAGCTGCGCGAGCAGGGGCGCCATCAGCGCCAGAGGCCACGAATTCGGTCCGTCGGACAGCGCCTTCTCGGGATTGGGGTGGGTTTCCATGAACAAGCCAGATATCCCCGCCGCCACCGCCGCTCTGGCCAGCACGGGGACCATTTCCCGCTGACCCCCTGACGCGGCGCCCAGGCCGCCAGGCATCTGCACCGAGTGGGTCGCATCGAAAACGACAGGGCAGCCGGTGGCCCGCATGATGGCGAGGCCGCGCATGTCCGAGACCAGGTTGTTGTATCCGAAGCTCGCGCCCCGCTCGCAGACCAGGATCTGCTCATTGCCCGTCGCGCGCGCCTTCTCCACCACGTGGACCATGTCCGCAGGCGCGAGAAACTGACCTTTTTTGATGTTCACCGGCAGCCCCTGGCTGCAGACCCGCTGGATGAAATCCGTCTGCCGGCACAAGAATGCCGGCGTCTGCAGCACCGAAACCACGGCAGCCACCTCGTCAAGCGGGGTATCCTCGTGGACGTCGGTGAGCACTGGCACGCCCAGGTCGCGCCTGACCCGCTCCAGCACCCGCAACCCGGCCTCGAGTCCCGGCCCACGGAAGCTTACGTGGGAAGAGCGGTTGGCTTTGTCGAAGGAACTCTTGAATACAAAGGGAACGTCGAGTTCGTCCGTCAGGGCTTTCAACGCTGCCGCCGTCTCCATTACCAGCTGCTCCGACTCGATCACGCAGGGACCGGCAATGAGGAACAGCGGCTGGTCCAGACCAACCTCGAAATCGCAAAGGCGCATGATGGTTACCGTGCTAGTCGGACGTGCCGACCCTCAAAACCGGAGCCGCGGCTGCGCGGTCGCTCGCCGCCCCGATAAAGCCGGAAAACAGCGGGTGGCCGTCCCGCGGCGTCGAGGTGAACTCAGGGTGGAACTGGCAGGCGACGAACCAGGGATGATCGCCCAGCTCAATCATCTCGACCAGTTCTCCATCTTCCGAACGGCCCGCAACCACCAGACCGGCGGCTTCCAGCTTCTCGACGTACTGATTGTTGACCTCATAGCGATGACGGTGCCGTTCGCGCACCGAGTCGGCGTCGTACATCCGCCTGGCGACGGTGCCGTCCTTGAGCATACAGACCTGCTCGCCGAGCCGCATGGTGCCACCGAGGTCCGTTTCGCTGGTACGCTGCTCTAACTGACCCTCGCGGTCCAGCCATTCGGTGATCAGGGCGATCACCGGATGAGGCGTGTCCGGGTCTATCTCGGTGGAGTGAGCGCCTTCCAACCCGCAGACGTGGCGGGCATAGTCGATCACGGCGGCGTGCAAACCGTAGCAAATTCCCAGATATGGCAGGCCGTTCTCGCGCGCGTAGCGGGCAGCAGCAATCTTTCCCTCGAAGCCGCGCTGGCCGAAGCCCCCGGGGACGAGTATGGCATTCACTCGATCCAGGGCCCCGGTGCCGGAGCGCTCGAGGTCCTCGGCATCGATGAAGTCGATGTCCACCCGGATTCGGGTCTGAATCCCGGCATGGGTGATGGCCTCGATGAGCGAAGCATAGGCATCCAGCAGATCCAGGTACTTGCCGACGATGGCGATTCGCACCGCGCGTTCGGGATGAAGCTGGGCGTCCACCACCCGCCCCCACTCGCTCAAGTCGGCGGACGGGCAGTCCAGACCCATCTTCTCGAGAATGATGTCGTCAATCCCTCCGTCGCGCAGGGCCTGAGGCACCTGATAGATCGACTCGGCATCCGGGAGCGAGATGACCGCGCGCTCTTCCACGTTCGTGAACAGGGCGATCTTGCCCGCCGCCGACGCCGGCAGGGGGCGGTCGGAGCGGCACACCAGGAGATCGGGTTGCAGGCCGATGGATCGGAGCTCCTTCACCGAGTGCTGGGTCGGCTTGGTTTTGATCTCCCCCGCAGACGGCACGAAGGGGACGAGCACGAGATGAATGATGATGGCGTTTGCCGAGCCCACCTCCAGCCGCATCTGACGAATCGCCTCGAGGAACGGCTGAGATTCGATGTCACCAACCGTCCCGCCGCACTCCACGATCAGGACGTCGAAGCCCTGACCGGCCTCGTTGATTCTGCGTTTGATCTCGTCGGTGATGTGCGGGATCACCTGAACGGTTCCGCCCAGATAGTCCCCCCGACGTTCCCTGCGGAGCACCTCTGCATAGACGCTGCCGGTCGTGAAGTTGTTTCGGCGCGACATCCGGGCCCGCGTAAACCGCTCGTAGTTTCCGAGATCGAGGTCCGTTTCCGCCCCGTCGGCGGTCACGAACACTTCGCCGTGCTGAAACGGGCTCATGGTCCCCGGATCCACGTTGATGTAGGGGTCCATTTTCAAGACGTTTACGTTGAGTTGCCTTGCTTCGAGGAGCGCTGCGAGGGACGAGGAGGCGATGCCCTTACCCAGAGAGGATACGACACCACCAGTAACGAATATGAATCGTGTCATTTATTCCATCTTGAAGCCCGAGGTTCGCGACGGCTGCGAACGCAAGATGGAATGGCACGATAGCAAAAGCCCCCGGCAACCTCAATGAATCGAATGCACCGTCCATCGGGCAACCCAGCGCTGACCCCCCAGCGACGGCTCCGAATCCGGGTCCGATCCCAGGTCCGAGTCCGGTGGGTCCCGCTCCGCAATGCCCGGCACGGCAGCCACACCCTGAGCATCCTCGACCAGCGGATAGGTGGCCCGCAGCCAGGGCGGTTGGCCGGCCTCCTGGAGGAGCTTCTTGATCGACCGCCGGTGACCGCGGCAGCGGATGTGCCCGGCAGCGCCGGTCCCGAGAAAGGCCACCCTGAGCGGCCCGAATGCCTGGAAACCCCCGTCTTCGGCCTGGCGCACGACGATCGTGCCGTGGGGCAGGTGCAGCTCCCCCGGCAGGGTCAGATCGTAGCTTGACGCCAGGGTCGGCGGGTCCATGACCCGATAGACGCGACCGCGGTGGCGGCGCAAGGCCCCCTTAGCGAGCTTGAGCTCCGGTTGCCGGTCGGCAACGCTGCCGAGCTGCGCCACGAACGAGGCAAGCGCGTCACCCGACGGCAGCTGCGCGTCCATGGAGCTGAGCCAGACCCGCAGGAGCTCTACCGCAGCCCCGTCATCCCCGCGACGCAACTCGTCGATGGCAATGGACTCGGCGTCGCCGTCGACCCTGGCAAGCAGCATCTGCTCGGTGCGCGCCCGCTGATCGAGCAGGTCCTGCATCTGCCCGCCGAATCCGGGCCAGCGCTCCCTCAGCCGCGGCAGGACGCGAATTCGCAGGTAGTTGCGGTCCATGTTCTCGTCGGCATTGCTGGGGTCCTCCACCCAGTCGAGCGCATGGTGCTGGGCATAGTCGGCGAGCACCCGCCGTGACAGCCTGAGGAAGGGTCGCCGCAGGACGCCCGCTCCCAACCGACGGACGGAGGGCATGCCGAGCAGTCCGCGACCCTGAACCATCCGCAGCATTACGGTTTCCGCCTGGTCGTCCTGATGATGCGCCAGCAGCAGCACGTCGGCTTCCGCCAGCTTCGATTCAAAGAAGTCGTAGCGCGCCGCTCGCGCAGCGGCCTCAACGTTGCCACCCCCTACCGCCACCTCGCGGGATTCCAGACCCACCCCCCACTGGGCGCAGATCCCCTCGCAGTGGCGCTGCCAACTTCGAGCCTGGGGAGCCAGCCCGTGATTGACATGGAGCGCGGTGACGGGCCGGGGAGATACATCCCTCGCCGCGTGCAGCAGAACCGTGGAATCCATGCCACCGCTGTAACCCACGAAGACGCGTCCCTGCGGGGCGAGGTCAAGCAGCGTCCGTCGCAGCGCTTCCTCGACCAGCCGCCGGGCACCCATGGGTCAGCTCTCGGCGTATCGAAAGGCCACGCGATCGTCGCCGAATTCCGCGCGCAGGCCCAACAGAAGATCGTCGCATGGACTGACCGCCCAGTCGCGACCCAGCACGATCCTGCCTTTGGCCCCCGGCCCGGAGCCCCCGGCCGACTTGTAAACGACCGCGATGGAGCAGCCTTTGACGCCGTCGCGAAACGGCTCCAGGCAGGTTTTCAGCCGGGAGGAAAAGTCGGGTGCCGGAGACCGATCGCAGCAGTCGATGACGAGCTCGCGGGCGAAGCGCCGCCGTGCTTCTTCGATGTTATAGACGTTGTCGGCCCTCATCTTGAGCTCGCCGGTGTAATCATCGGGCTGAACCTCGCCCTCCACGACGAGCACGGCGTCTTTGACCACCTTCTCCTTGCCCGCGAGATAGACTTCCGAAAAGAGCGAAACTTCGATCCGCTTGCTGCGGTCGTCCAGGACCACGAAACCCATCTCGCCCCGACGGCCGCGCATGGATCGGGCAGAGAACACCAATCCCGCGACGACCTGGGTTCGCTTGCCAGCCTCCAGGTCGGCAATGGGGCGGCCGCAGAATTCCCGGATCTCGCCCAGGTAGTCCTCGATGGGGTGGCCACTCAGGTAGAGGCCGAGCGCTTCCTTCTCCCACTCCAGGCGCTCCCGCTTGCCAAGCACGGGCGCGGCACGGCGCCCGCCATTGCCGTGCGCGGGCTCTTCCAGACCGCCAAACATGTCGGACATGCCGAGCGCCACATCCCGCGCGGCCTGCTCAGCCCCTTGCAAGGCGTCGCCCAGTTCCGCCATCAGGCGCGCCCGCACGCAGTCTAAGGCTTCGCCGGGCTCGGCGAAGTCGTCCATGGCGCCAGCGCGGATGAGAGCTTCCAGAACCCGCCGATTGGCTTTGCGCGAGTCGACGCGCCGACAGAAATCGGGCAGGCTCGCAAATTCCCCGCCCGCAGCGCGGGCCTCCATCAGCGCCTGCACGGGGCCCTCTCCGACACCCCGCACGGCGCCGAGGCCGTAGACCACGGCACCGTCAGTGGCCGAGAACCGGTACTGGCTGCGATTGACGCTTGGATGGATGAGAGGCAGCCCCATGCCTCTCACCTCGTCCACTAAAGTCACCACCTTGTCCGTATTCTGCATGTCTGCGGAAAGGGTCGCTGCCATGAACTCCGCCGGGTGGTGGGTCTTCAGCCAGGCGGTCTGGAAGGAGACGAGCGCATAGGTCGCGCTGTGAGACTTGTTGAACGCGTACCCCGAGAACTTCTCCATGAGATCGAATATCTGATCTGCCAGCGCGCCGTCGACCCCCCGGTCGCTGCAGCCGGACAGGAACTGCTCGCGCACCTTGGCCATCTCCTCGGGCTTCTTCTTACCCATGGCGCGCCGCAGGAGGTCGGCCTGGCCGAGGCTGAACCCGGCGAGCACCTGAGCGGTCTGCATGACCTGCTCCTGATAGAGCATCACGCCGTAGGTGTTCTGCAGCACCCCTTCCATACCGGGATGCGGATACACGATGGGCTCCTGACCGTGCTTGCGGTTGATGTAGTCGTCCACCGCGCCCGACTGGAGCGGCCCGGGCCGGAACAGCGCTACCAGGGCGATGATGTCGTCGATGCTGTCGGGCTTCAGCCGCCTGATCAGATCCTTCATGCCCGAGGATTCCAGCTGGAACACGCCGGTGGTTTCTGCCGTGCGCAGGAACTCGAAGGTCGCCGGGTCGTCCAGCGGAATGTGGTCAATGTCGACCGGCTCGGCGGCGTCCCTCCCGCCCGCATTCACCGCCTGCACGGCCCAGTCGATGATGGTCAGCGTCNNCAGCCCCGCGCTCTCTACGTCGTCCTTGTCGAACTGCGAAACGAGACCACCGCTCTGGTCATCCATGTACAGCGGCACGAAGTCGGTGAGCGCCGAGGGCGCGATGACGACGCCTCCGGCATGGCGGCCGACGCCGCGAACTACGCCCTCCAGCTTGTAGGCCATGTCCATGATCTCGCCGACCTCCTCGCTGGAGGCGATGAAGTCGGCAAGCTCGCTGCTCTGCGAGACGGCCTTTTCCAGCGTCATGCCGACTTCGAACGGAATGAGCTTGGAGAGCTTGTCGGCGAGCCCGTAGGGCTTCCCCTGCACTCGGGCGACGTCCCGGACCACGGCCTTGGCGGCCATGGTCCCGAAGGTGATGATCTGGCTGACCGCATCCTGGCCGTAGCGCTCGGAGACGTGGCTGATGACCCGATCGCGGCCCTCCATGCAGAAGTCGATGTCGAAGTCCGGCATGGAGACCCGTTCGGGATTGAGGAAACGCTCGAACAGCAGGTCGTAGCGCAGCGGATCGAGATCCGTGATGCCGAGCGCGTAGGCGACCAGCGAGCCTGCCCCCGAGCCGCGGCCGGGACCGACGGGAATCCCATGCTCGCGGGCCCACGCAATGAACTCCATGACGATCAGGAAATAGCCGGCAAAGCCCATCTGGTTGATCACGTCGAGCTCGTAGCGAAGCCGCTGCTGATAGTCGTCCAACGAGAAACTCTGATCGGGTCGAGACGACAGCGTCTGCCACCGACGTCCGAGGCCAGCGCGCGCGCAATGCTCCAGGAAACCACCCAGGGTCTCGCCCTCAGGGACAGGGTAATTAGGCAGATGATAATCGCCGAGCTCGATCTGCACGTTGCAGCGGCGGGCAATCTGAAACGTGTTTTCGACCGCTTCAGGCAGGTCGCTGAACAGCGCGGCCATCTCCGCGGGCGACCTCAGATACTGAGCGGACGCGTAGTTCCGCTCGCGACGCGGATCGTCCAGCGTGCGGCCGTCGTAGATGCACACTCTCGTCTCGTGAGCCTCGAAGTCCTCCTCGGCCAGAAAGCAGACGTCGTTGGTAGCCACCACTGGCAACTCTAGGTCCGCCGCCAGCGGCACCACCGCTTCGACGTAGGCGTCCTCGCCGCCGCGCCCGGTGCGCACCAGCTCCAGGTAGAACCGTTCCGGGAATCGCTCTCCCCAGAGCGCCGCCACTGCTCGTGCCCGGGCTAGGTCGCCCCTGGCCAGTGCCTGGCCCACCTCCCCCTGGCGACCGCCGGAAAGCACCAGCAGACCCTCCTGACGAGCGAATATCTGTCCCGGGGTGAGCACGCCGCGTTCGTTCGCATCGACGTAGGCGGCAGAGACGAGCGCGAGCAGGTTACGGTAACCCCGCGCGTTCATGGCCAGAACGGCGATCCGGAACGGACCCTCTCCATCCGTCTCGTAGGCGAGATCCGCACCGACCAGCGGCTTCACCCCCGCATTGACGCAGGCCTGGTAGAACTTGACCAGCCCAAAGAGGTTGCTTCGGTCCGTCAGCGCGACCGCCGGCATGTTCAGGCCCCGCGCGGCGTCCGCCAGGGCGCCAAGCTTGATCAGGCCGTCTGCGATCGAGTACTCGCTGTGGACCCGCAGGTGCACGAAGCCATGGCCACCGTCCGGCGACACCCCGGTCATAGCGGAAGCTGCTCCGCTGCCTTTACCTGCGCCTTCGCATCGCGGACCGGGGCGAAGCTTTTCCGGTGAACGGGGCAAACGCCCAGCGTCGAGAGCGCCGACAGGTGCGCGGCGGTCGGATAGCCCTTGTGGCCGGCGAATCCGTACCCGGGATAAAGATGGTCCAGCTCGGTCATTTCCAGGTCACGCGCCACCTTGGCCAGGATCGCACCAGCGCTGATCTCCGGGACGCGCGTATCGCCTTTGACCACCGCCACCGCGGGAACCGAGAAGACCGGTAGCAGGTTTCCGTCGACGAGAATCATTTCCGGCTCGACGGACAGCGCAGATACCGCCCGCTGCATCGCAAGATGGCTGGCGCGGAGTATGTTGAGATCGTCGATCTCCTCGACCTCTGCCCGCCCCAGGGCCCACGCAAACGCCTTCTCCCGGATCTCCTCAGCCAGCTCGGCTCGGCGGCGGGCGTTCAGACGCTTGGAGTCCTTCAGCCCGTCGATGGGCTTAAGAGGATCGAGGACCACGGCGCCAGCCACCACCGGCCCGGCAAGGGGGCCCCGTCCCACCTCGTCTACGCCCGCGGTGAGCTTCGAGCCGGCCACATCGTCGAATAGTCCCATCAAGCCTCGGTGTGCGCAGCGCTACCGTCGATCAGCCGGCTCACGGCCTCCGCCGCCCGTTGATCGGCATTCATTCTCAGTTGTCGGTGCAGGTCCGAGAACCGGGCTAAATGTTCAGGGTCGCGCCCGGCTTTGTCCAGCTGATCGAGGAATTTTTCCGCGAGGGCCTCCGGGGTGGCGTCATCCTGCAACACTTCAGGGACCAGCTCCTCTCCCGCGAGAATGTTGGGCAGGGCAATGTGAGGCGTTTTCACGAGTGGTCGGATCATCCGGTAGGTCAACCCCCCGAGCTTGTAGCTCACCACCATCGGCCGGCGCAGCAGCATCGCCTCCAGGGTGCTGGTGCCGGATTTGACCAACGCGCCGTCCGACGCCGTCAGGGCGAGCTCGGCATCACCGTCGTAAAGCACCGTCTCGAGTCCGGGTCGTGCAGCCAGCAACGCCTCGAGCAACCTGCGGATCTCCGGACGGACGCACGGCACGATCACCAGCGTGCCCGGCCTGCGGCGGGCGACGATGCCGGCCGCGTCGAGAAACGGCGCGCCCATCAGCCGGACCTCGGAGAGCCTGCTACCGGGAAGAACGGCCATGCAGAAGCGGTCGCCGGCGATCCCGAGCTCGCGCCGAGCCCGCGCGCGACCTTCGGGGCCGCCCGCATCGAGATCGATGGCGTCCGCCCTGGGATGGCCCACGAAAACCGCCTCGAGCCCCGCGTGGCGGTAATAGGCCGGCTCGAAGGGAAACAGCGTGAGAAGCAGGTCGGCAGATCTGGCCAGGCGCCGCACGCGCCCGCGGCGCCAGGCATAAACCGAGGGGCTGACATAGTGCACCGTGGGGATGCCCCGAGCTTTCAGCATGCGCTCCAGCAGGAGGTTGAAGACGTTGAAGTCGACGCCCACGAACGCCGCCGGGCGAGAAGCATCGTAGCGTCGCACGAGTTGGCGAAGCAGCCGGATCAGGTCCGGGAGGCGCCTGACGGGATCGACCAGCCCGTTAACCTGCAGTCGCTCCATGGGCGCGAGCGGCTCGAGCCCCTGCGCCAGCATCTGCGGGCCCCCGATGCCGACGAAACGCACCCTCGGGTATCGTCTGCCGAGGGCAGCCATGAGCCCGGCGCCGAGGCTGTCACCGGAGGCCTCGCCGGCAAGAATCCCCAGACAGATATCGCCGCGCGAAGCAGCGGGGTCGGAATCGGCAGCTCCGGCCGAACCGCTCAATTCCGGGTTTCGCCGCCGCGACTCCGGGGACGGACGATCCCCCACCTCGAGTCCCGAATCGATTCCAGGAACAGCTCGACCTCAGGCCAGTCGCGAGCCGCTGGCTCCAGGGTTCGGCAGGCGTCCTGGATCGTCCTGCCTTCCCGGTAAACCACCCGGTGCGCGCTGCGCAACGCCTCGATGAGCTCTTTGGAATAACCCCGCCGCCGCATTCCTTCGATGTTGAGGCTGATGGCGGACGCCGGATTGCCCATCACCGTCATGTAGGCCGGCACGTCCTTGAGCACGAGGCTCATGCCCGAGATGTGGGAGTAGGCGCCGATCCGGCGAAACTGCGGAACACCTGCGTAGCCACCGAAATTCGCGTGATCGCCCACGCGCACGTGACCCGAGATGGAGGAGTTGTTCGCCATGATCACGTGATCCCCCACGATGCAGTCATGACCTACGTGCACGTAGGCCATGAGGAGACAGTGGTTGCCAATAACCGTTTTGCCGAGATCCTGCATCATCCCGCGGTGAATGGTGACGCCCTCGCGGATCACGTTGTCGTCGCCGATCTCCAGCGTCGTGGGCTCCCCGTGATACGCCATAGCCGGCGTGTCCTCGCCAACCGTGGCGAACTGATAGATCTTGTTTTTGCGGCCGATTCGGGTCGGGCCCCGGATGATCACATGCGGCGCGACCCAGCAACCGTCACCGATCACCACGTCCGGGCCGATGAACGTCCACGGGCCGATCGTGACGTCTTCCCCGATGACCGCGCTCGGGTCGATGATGGCTCGAGGATCGATCACCTCAGACCTTCCGTTCCATGCAGGTGATCTCCGCGGTGCAGGCGAGCTCGTCGTCCACAAACGCCGCGAGCTTGAACTTCATCAGGCCTCGCCGATCGGCGACCATCTCGCTCTCCATCATCAGGCGGTCGCCGGGTACCACGGGACGCTTGAAGCGGGTGTTGTCGATGCTGGCAAGGTAGTACAGGTAGCCGTCCGAGGGGCGCCGGTCGTGGGTCTCAAAGGCGAGCACGCCGGAGAGCTGAGCCATGGCTTCGACGATGAGCACCCCTGGCATCACAGGGTTTCCGGGGAAGTGCCCGTTGAAGAAGTCCTCGTTGAAGGTGACGTTCTTGAATCCTCGAATGCGCTCGCCCGGGACGATCTCCAGCACGCGGTCCACGAGCAACAGCGGGTAGCGATGAGGCAGATAGTCGAAAATTTCGGTGATGTCTTTCATGCCGGTGACCATGTTTCTGATGGGGGTTGCGCCGATCGGCTCGAAAGCCAAACCCGTCGATCAGCCCTTCGGGCCCTTGACCCTCTTTTGCAGGTCCGCCACACGTCGATACAGCTCATCCAGACGCCGCAGGCGCATGGCATTTCGCTTCCAGAGCCCATGAGGCTCGTGAATGACAGCGCCTGAGTAAACGCCAGGCCGGTCGATGGAAAACATTACATTAGTCGCGCCGCTGAGGACCACTCCGTCGGTCAGCTCGATGGGCCTGTCTCCACCGATGCCGCACTTGCCCGCGAGCACGCAGTGTCTGCCGATTCGCGTGCTGCCCGCAATGCCCACGCACCCGCAGATCACGGTGTGGGCTCCAATGTGGCAGTTGTGGCCGATCTGCACCTGGTTGTCGATCTTCACCCCATCCTCGATGACGGTGTCGTCGATGGCCCCGCAGTCGATGGTGGTTCCCGCGCCGATGCTGACGTCCTCGCCGATCGACACGCCGCCCAGTTGAGCAATGGGTTCCAGGCGGCCATCGGCCGACGGCGTGAAGCCGAATCCGTCGGCCCCTATCACAACGCCGCTATGGACTGTGCTGCGCGCACCGATGGTCACGCGTGGGTAGATCACGACGCCCGGCATCAACGTGACCTCCTCCCCGATGCGACAGTCCTCGCCCACCACGACGTGGGCATGAAGCCTGGCACCGGCGGATATTCGGGTTCTCGCCCCAACGACCACCCCCGGGCCCAGCCGGGCACCGGGGTCAACGACCGCAGCGGGATCAATCTCTGCCGTGGGATGGTGCCCCTCCTCGAGCTGTTGCGGCCGGGAGAAGAGCTGGGATACCAGGGCAAAGGAAAGGTAGGGGTTTTCTGAGACGAGGGCATTGCCGGGCCACAAGGGGAGGTCGGCCTCTCGCAGAATCAACGCGGTCGCCCGCGTGCCGGCGAGATGCTTCCGGTACGCAGGGCTCGAAAGGTGACTCACTTCGCCCGCCTCGGCAGTGGCGAGGCTCCCCAGCCCCATGATCACCGCACTGTCGTCGCCAACGAGGCGGGCCTGGATGTGGTCTGCGAGCTCTCTCAGCGTATAGGCCGGCTCGCTCATTCGATCTACTGACGGTTCTCGTTCAGCTTCTCGGTGACCTTGCGTGTGATGTCATGTTTCGAGTTGACGTAGAAGAGGTTCCCGCGCTGCAGAATGACGTCGTAACCCTCGAGCTCGATGAGGTCCTTTAGCACCTTGTCCAGCTTGGGGGCCATCTGACCAAACAGCTCCTGCTGCCGGTCCTGAGCTTCTTTCTGCAGCTTGTTCCGCAGAAACTGAAAGTCGATCTGCTTGTCCTCGATGTCCTTCTGAACCTTGCGCTGCTCCGTGGCGCTCATCACCTCGCCGTCAGTCTGCAGCTTTTCCTGCAGGGCCACGATCTGCTCGCCGAGGGTTCTCACCTCGTCCTGCTCCTTCTGCAGCTCCGTCTGGATCTGCTGCACCAGCACCTTGGCCTCTTCACTTTCGACGAGCGCTCGCTCCATATCGAGCACGGCAATTTTCAGCTCAGCCCATGCCGCGCCCGCGGTGAGCGCGAGCAGGCACAACGACCAACTGGCTAACTTCTTAATCACAACACGTCTCCTGCGTATTCCTGTCACTCTTAGAACGTTACAACCCGCCTGCGAACCCGACTCTCAACCGGGCCGCCGACGAAACATGTGACAATCAATTCTTGCGGCCGTTCTAACGGCTCTGTTATTCGTTTGTTTACGAAGCCGGACATTGTACCTCAGAACGTGCGGCCAAGCTCAAACTGAAATCCTTCGGTTTCGTCCTCTGGGCCTGTGTTGAACGCCTTGGCGATGCTGAACGTCATCGGGCCCATTCCCGTCAACCAGGTAACACCCATCCCCACGGAGTACCGGAGCTCTGCGGCGTCGAAGCCGAAGCAGTACTCGCTGACATCGGGGCACTGGGTGTTAAACACGTTGCCGACGTCGAAAAAGATGACCGGCCGGAACTGCCTGCTGTCCTCGACGAAAGGCAGGGGGAAGATCAGCTCCAGGCTGCCCTCCACGAGGAGGTTCCCGCCAAAGGGATCGGGATCGTCGATGAAGAAGTCGTTCTCCACCGGCGTCGTGCGCGGCCCCAGCGTGCTCTGCTCGAACCCGCGAACAGAGCCGAACCCGCCCGAGTAGAAGTGCTCGAAGAACGGCAGGGATCCGGTCTTCCCGTAGCCGTCACCAAAACCCAGCTCCGTTCGGGCCCGCAACGTCCAGCCCTTGAGCAGAGGCATCGGGAAATACGCCTGGGCGTTGTAAACGACCTTGTAGAACTGAAGATCGCTTCCGGGGATCGCCACCTCGAAGGCCAGCGACTGAGATCGCCCGCGCGTGGGGAACAGCCCCCGATTCAGCGTAGAGCTGTTCCAGGACAGATTGACCTTGAAGTTCAGCGCGGTGTTGCCGTTCTTGATGATGAACTCGGTGATTTCCTTGGCCGCCGCAAACCCTTCGGTGATCTCCGTGTACTCGACGATGCCGCCGAAGTTGATGCGCTGGGTCTCGCCGATGGGAAAGCCGAAGGTTATCCCTCCCCCGTAGGCATCCGTTGAGTATCTGGCAATGTTCCGCGCATCGTAGTCGAGCCGGCGGGCGAAGAGGTTGAAGCCCCGGCTGATGCTGTCCAGGGTGTAGTACGGGTTGAAGTAGTTGAAGCTGATGGACTGCTGGAAGTCCGAGTAGCTGATCCCGAGCCCGAGGCTGTTGCCGGTTCCGAGCACGTTGTTTTCCTGATAGTTCCCGCCGACGATGAGGCCGTAGCCCTGGGAGTAGCCGAGCGTCGCCGATACGCTCCCCGAAGGCTGCTCTTCGACGGTGAATTCCACGTCGATCTGATCGTCGGTTCCCGGGACCTCCGGGGTTTCCACGCTGACCCCCTTGAAGTACCCGAGCCGTTCCAGGCGGACCTTGGAGAAGTCGATCTGCGCCGTGGAAGCCCAGCCCCCTTCCATCTGCCGCATCTCTCTGCGCATCACCTCGTCCTGGGTGACCTTGTTCCCGGCAAACGAAATGCGACGCACGTAGGCCCGCTTGCCGGAATCCACATTGAACACCACCTCCACGGTGCCGTCCTCGCTGACGCGGGGCACCCCGGAGGCGGAAGCAAACGTGTAGCCCGAGTTGCCTAGCGCTTGCATGAGGCGCTCCTCGGTTGCGGTGACCAGCGCCTGCGAGAACACCTGCCCCTCGGCCACGAGGAACAGGCGTTTGAGATCCTCGGGGCTCACGTCACTGAGCTCGCCGATCAGGTTGACGCCGCTGACCGTGTACTTGTCGCCTTCTTCGATGTTCACCGTGATGTAGACCTGGCGCCGGTCCGGCGTGATGCTCACCTGGGTCGACTCGATGTCGAACTGAACGAAGCCACGGTCCCGGTAGTACGACTCCAGCGTCTCCAGGTCGGCGGTGAGCTTCTCCCGGGCGTACTTGTCGTCGTTGCGGTAAAACGAAAAAAGGCTCGGATGCTGCAGCTGCAGCTGGTCGAGCAGCTCTTCCTGTTCGAACACCTCGTCACCAACAATGTTGATATGGCGGATGCCCGAGGTCTTGCCTTCCTCTATGTCGATCTTGATGGCCACGCGGTTGCGGGGCAGCTGCTCCACTTGCGTGTCGATGGCCGCGCCGTATCGCCCTTGCGACACGTACTGACGCTCCAGCTCGAGCCCAACGCGCTCAAGGGTCGCCTGCTTGAAGATTTCGCCCTCACGCAGTCCCTGCTGTCCCAGACCGTCCAGGAGCGCATCTGTCTTGATCGCCTTGTTGCCGTCGAGCTCGATGCTCTCGATGGCCGGCCGCTCCCGGAAGGTGATCACCAGAATGTCGCCGTCGCGCGCCATGCGGATGTCGTTGAAGTACCCCGACCGGAACAGCAGCCGTATCAGCTGCCGCACGCCCACCTCGTCGACGGTGTCCCCCACGCTCACGGGGAGCACGTTGAAAACCGTACCCGCGGAGACGCGCTGAAGACCCTGCAACCTGATGTCCGAAATGGTGAAGACGTCCGCCCGAGCCACGGTCGCGGTCCCGAGCAAAGCCAGCAGCAAAGCGATTTGAACGCCCCTCCCCATCATCGCTTCAGAACAGCCTGGAGATGTCGTTGTAAATGGCCAGCAGCATCAGGCTCGCCACCATGAAGAGGCCAATCTGCGTGCCAAGGATCTGAACCCGCTCGGAGACCGGCCGTCCGGTGACCACCTCCGCCCCGCAGAACAGGATGTGGCCGCCGTCGAGGATGGGAATGGGCAGCAGGTTGAGCACCCCCAACGAGATGCTCAGGAGCGCAAGCACGCTGAAGAAGAAACGCCAGCCAGAGCGCGCGGAGTCGCCGGCTACCTTGGCGATCGTGATGGGCCCACTCAAATTCTTAACCGATACGTGGCCGGTGATCATTTTCTTGAGCAGGCCGAGCGTCAGCACGGTCTTATCCCAGGATTCCCAGAGGCTCTTGGGTACCGCTGCAACGACGCCGTAGCGGATTTCCTTCGTGTAGGCACCCACGCCGAGGAACCCGGTGGGCTCGCCGTCCGCCGACTCGCGCACGTCAGGGGTGACGTCGAGATCTAGCGCCTGACCTCCTCGGTCCACCCTGACGGTCAAGCGCCGCCCCGGGGCGTCGCGTATCTGATCGACCCATTGACCCCAGTCGGCCACGGCCTCACCGTTCACCGAGACGATCTGGTCCCATTGGCGGAACCCGGCGCGCTCGGCAGGGCTGTCAGGCACCACCTGGGCAACGATGGGAGGCAGCGCAGGCACGATGCCGAGCGAGCCGAGCAGATCCGGCTCGTCTACGCCCGTGTGCCAGCTGGAAATCGGAATCGAGCCGGAGCGGACCGAATCCGATCCGGGCCTCCGGGTGGTGAGCTCGATCTCGCCACTGTCTCCGAGCCGGCCTGCAAGCGCCATGTTCACCGCCTGCCAGTTCGGCGTCTCGACGCCGTCCACGGAGATGACTTCCTCGTGTTCGCGAAGCCCGGCCCGGCCGATGGCCGATTCCGCCGTCACGCCGCCGAGAAGCGGAGCGTAACTGGTCGTTCCGATCACGAACAATACCCAGTAGACGATGATGGCCAGCAGGAAATTAGCGGCGGGACCGCCCAGCGAGATGGCCATGCGCCACCAGACGCTGAGCTCGTTGTAGGAGACGTCCGAACTTCCCCGCTCGTACTCGATGACGCCCGGCTCCCGCTCGTCGAGCATGCGGACGTAACCGCCCAGGGGGATGTAGGCAAGTGCGAACTCGGTACCATGTCGGTCGCGCCTCGACCAGAACGGCTTGCCGAAGCCAACCGAGAAGCGCACCACTGTCACCCCCGACCAGCGCGCGATAACGAAATGGCCCAATTCGTGGAACGTGACCAGAACGCCCAGGGTCACCAAGAGAGCAAGGGGGTATAGCAGAAATTCCATAAACCGAGTACGTCAAATGCCCCGTATCAAAACTTCAGACAGCGGCGGCAATTGCCGGTTCGCCCCGCCCTGACTTTAACCAACGACCGCAATGGCTATCGGCGAGGGCATCATAATGGATCAGCGAGTGAGAATCAGCGCGAAAACCGGTAGCACAGCCAACAGAGAATCGATTCGGTCTAGGATACCACCATGGCCGGGAAGTAAGTTGCCCGAATCTTTCACGCCACGCACGCGCTTGATCACGCTCTCGAAAAGGTCGCCGAAAATGGAGAGCACGACAAGGCCCCCGACGGTCAACAACCACCAGGCTGAAAAGCCAAGCGCCATGAGCCCGCCGCCGCACAGCGCGAGGCTTACGAGCATCCCGCCCAGCGCGCCTTCCCAAGTCTTGCCCGGGCTGACGGCAGGCGCCAGCTTGCGCTGGCCGAAGCGGCGCCCAGCGAAGTAGGCGCCCACGTCGGCGCTCCATACCAGCAGGAGCAACCACATGACCCAGTTGGCACCGCCGCTCCCGGGCTCGCCGCGAACGTCCACGACCGCCGACCACGCAGCCCAGAGAATGACCAGCCCCAAGGCTCCGTTGGTCCAGGATTGCCGGATCACCCAAGCGGTGGCCGGGTAACTCAGCACCAGCCCCGCTGCCAACAGCCAGACGCCAGATCCTACCAGCACGGCCAGCCCGAACCCTCGATCGAGCCACCAGGTGGCGCCTGCAGCCCCGACGAACAGCGCGACATACACCAGTCGCGACCACATCCGACGCAGGCCAACGAGCCCCGCCCACTCGTAAGCACCCAATGCAGCCACCAGGCCATAGGCGACGGCGAACCAGGCCGCGGGGAGAAGATAGAGGGCCGCGATGGCAAGCGGCGCTACGATTAGGGCGGTGACGATGCGCTTTTGCAGCACGCTTCACACCCGCCCAGGGAGCATCGGTGACGACGACTGCCGCGGGAGAGCTCGCCACTCGTACCCGGGCAGCCGGCCCGTCATCTTCGACGGCCGAAGCGACGCTGCCGGTCATCGAACCAGTTCAGCGCTTCATCCAGGCAGGCCACATCGAAATCCGGCCAGTACGTGTCGGTGAAGTAGAGTTCAGTGTAGGCAAAGTCCCAGAGCAGGAAATTGCTGATCCGGTAATCTCCGCCCGTCCGGATGCAGATATCCGGATCGGGGAGCCCGCTCAGCGAGAGGTGGGTAGCAAAACGATCCTCGTCGATGTCCTCCGGAGCGCAGGCCCCGTCCTGGATTTCCCGGGCAAGGGCGCGGGCGGCCTGGGCGATGTCCCAGCGCCCGCCGAAGTTGACGGCAACGTTCAGCGCCAGGCGGGCGTTGTCCTTGGTCATCGTCTCTGCTCGGTTCATCTGCATCTGCAGATCCGAGGGAAACCGGCTCCTGTCCCCGATGATCTGCAGCCGGACTTCCCGCCGGTGCAGCTCATCGAGGTCGTTCTCCATGACGTTGCGCATGAGATCCATCAGCAGATTTACTTCCTGGCGGGGGCGCTGCCAGTTCTCGGTGCTGAACGCAAATAAGGTGAGACAGGTGACGCCCCGGTCGGCGCAAGCCTCTGCCACCGGCCGGACGTTCCGGGCGCCGGCCCGATGACCCGCGGCCCCGGGCATCCGCCGCCGCTTCGCCCACCGATGGTTGCCATCCATGATGATGGCGACGTGCCGAGCCGAACCAGCCTCCCCGCCTTCTTCGCGGGGGGCATCCAATTCGAGTCTTTCCAAGCTTGGCGTTCTTTCTGCCATCGTGTTCAAGCTCGCCGGGTCAAATCTCCAGCAGGTCGGCTTCCTTAGCCGCAAGCACCTCGTCAATCGAGTCGATGTGCCGATCGGTCAGCTTCTGGATGTCGTCTTCCGCCCTGTGTGCTTCGTCCTCGGCGGCTTCCTTCTCCTTTACCAGCTCGCGGACGTGCTGGATCGCATCACGGCGGATGTTACGAACAGCGATTCGCGCGTTTTCGGCTTCCTGCTTGGCGTGTCTGGCCAGGTCCCGACGGTTCTCCTCGGTGAGCGCCGGCAAAGGCACCCGCACGAGATCGCTGGTCGAGGCAGGCGTGATGCCCAGATCGCTTTTCAGGATCGCCTTTTCGATGTCCGGGACCAGGCTCTTCTCCCAGGGCGAGATCACCAGCGTGCGGGCATCTTCCACGGTAATCGACGCGACCTGGTTCAAAGGGGTGTCATTGCCGTAATAGGCGACCTCAATGCCGTCTAGCAGATTGGGGTTGGCGCGGCCGGTCCGGATCCGCGAAAAGTTCGCGTGCAGGGCCGACAGCGACTTATCCATGCGCTCGTTCGCATCCTGCTTGATATCTTCGATCATGCCGTTTCGTCCGTGACCGCCACGACTCGGGTGCCAACCTTGGCACCGTTGACAATCCGGGTCAATGCGCCGGCCTCGGCCATGGCGAAAACTACCAACGGCATCTCATTGTCGCGGCAAAGACTGATTGCGGCGCTGTCCATGACCTTGAGATCACGCCGCAGCACCTCGTCGTAGGTGAGCTCGTCGAACCGCTGCGCGTCCGGATCCTGCATCGGGTCGGCGCTGTATACACCATCGACCTTGGTCGCCTTGAGAACGACGTCGGCAGCCATCTCAATGCCGCGCAGGCAGGCGGCCGTATCGGTGGTGAAGTAGGGGTTGCCGGTGCCGGCGACGAAGATGGCAACCTGCCCGCCACCGAGCAACGCTTCCGCCGCGTCGCGGCTGAACTTGCGCACAACCCCGGGGATCTCGATGGCAGAGAGCACCTCGGCTGTGACCCCTGCCGAGCGCATGAGATCGCGAACGGCCAGCCCGTTCATCACCGTAGCGAGCATGCCCATCTGATCGCCGGTGATCCGATCCATGCCGGCTTCGGCGAGCGCGGCGCCCCGGAACAGGTTGCCTCCGCCCAGAACCACCGCCACCTGGGCGCCGGCGGAGATCACCTCGGCAATCTCCTGTCCCAGCCGACGCACCACGCCGGGATCGATGCCGAAGCCCGCGTCGCCCGCCAGGGCTTCCCCGCTGAGCTTCAGCAGCAGTCTCTGCAACGCTATGACCTCCGGCCGATCGCGGCTGGTTTCCGGTTACTCCGATCCGCCAACCTGGGCGGCCACCTCGGCCGCGAAATCGGTTTCCTCGACCTCGATACCCTCACCGACTTCGTATCGAACAAAACCACGGCACTCCACCCCTGCGTCGCTCAGCAGCTTGCCGATCTTGACGTCCGGGTCCTTGACGAAGGGCTGATCGACCAGGCTCACCTCCGCGAGAAATTTGCGAACCCGCCCTTCGACCATCTTCTCGACGATCTCGGGCGGCTTGCCGCTGGCATCGGCCTGGGAGGCGTAGATCTCGCGCTCTTTCGCGAGCACGTCCTCAGGCACGTCCGAAGACTTGACCACCATCGGACCGATGGCCGTAACGTGCATCGCGAGATCGCGAGCGACTTCCTCGTTGGGCGACGAGAGCTCGACGAGCGTCCCCTTGCGGTTGTCGCCGTGCAGGTAGAACGAGACGAACCCGTCGCCGGCGCCAAGCGCGACCGCGCGTCGAACCGTGATGTTCTCGCCGATCTCCTGAACCAGCGCCTCGCGCTTGTCCTCCAGCTCGCCCGCCATCAGCTTGGCCACGTCTTCTTCACGCCGATCAAAGGCGGCCGCCAGAACCTCGCCTACGAAATCGACGAACTTCTCGTTCTTGGCCGCAAAATCCGTTTCGATGTTGACCTCGACCATGGCGCCCCGGGATCCGTCGTCGGCGACCTTGATGCCCAGCAGCCCGTCCGCCGTGGTACGGCCGGCTTTCTTGGCGGCCTTCAGGGCACTGCGTTTGCGCAGTTCCTCGATGGCGAGCTCCATGTCGCCCCCGGCCTCGGTCAGCGCCACTTTGCAGTCCATCATGCCCAGCCCGGTACGGTCTCTGAGCTCCTTGACCATTGCTGCGGTGATCGCCATGTCTCAAGTCTCCGTCCGTTTGTTCTCGGCGTCGGCCTCCGCCGAGGCGACCGGTTCGTCCGAAGCAACTTCCGCGGCATCGGGCTCCGGCTCGGCTGCACTCTCGACCGCCTCGTTTTCCGTGGCGGGCTCTGCCGCCACAGGTGCAGGCTCCGATGGGGCCTCCGCCGCGGGTTCAGCCTCCGCCGCAGCCTCCGCCGCGGGTTCAGCCTCCGCCGCAGCCTCCGCTGCGGGTTCAGCCTCCGCCTCCACCTCGACGAACTCACCTGGACGGACGGCACCCGCCGCGTTGTCGATGCCTTCCTGGATGGAATCCGCCACCGCGGTGACATACAGACGGATCGCCCGGATGGCGTCGTCGTTTCCAGGGATCACCCAATCGACGCCGTCGGGATCGCTGTTCGTGTCCACGACGCCGAAAACGGGGATGCCGAGCTTGTTTGCCTCGCTGATGGCGATATGTTCACGCATCACGTCGACCACGAAAATCGCGTCCGGCAAACCGCCCATTTCCTTGATGCCGCCGAGGCTGCGCTCGAGCTTCTCCATCAGCCGCCGGCGCTGCAGCGCCTCGCGCTTGGTGAGCATCTCAAAGGTGCCATCCGCTGCCTGGGTCTCCAGCTCCTGAAGCCGCTTGATGGATTGCCGAATGGTTTTGTAGTTGGTGAGCATGCCGCCGAGCCAGCGCTGGTCTACGTAGGGCATCCCTACCCTTTCCGCCTGCTCCCGGATCACTTTGGCGGCCGCCCGCTTGGTGCCGACGAACAGAATCTTGCTGCGCCGACTGGCGAGGTTGCGGAGCTCCGTCAGCGCCTCGTTGAAGGCGGGTACGGTTCTCTCCAAATTGATGATGTGGATCTTGTTGCGGGACCCGAAGATGAAGGGAGCCATCTTGGGGTTCCAGAAGCGGGTCTGGTGGCCGAAATGCACACCAGCGGCCAACATGTCGCGCATGCTGATATTCATGTCCTGTACTCCGGGTTGAGCCTCCGCCATCCCCATGCCTCAACCCGATCAAGCGGGCACCCGGAGACACGTGTCGGACGACGTGAGTCGTATATGTCAATCTGACGTTTTAACACCTCGGGCCCGCCGCGCCCCCGCCCTGCGAATTCTTTTTCCGGAGACGGACCGACTTGCGTTGCCCGAAAGCGGCGCGCTTTATAACATAAACGCTTCACCACTGAAACAAGCCCCAAGCGGGACTCCGACTCATGGTCGCCAAGCTCGAAAACGAAGCCGACATCGCTCGAATGCGCAATGCGGGGCGCCTCGCCGCCGAGGTTCTCGAAATGATCGGCGAGCACGTCCGGCCCGGCGCCTCCACCGAGGATCTGAACGAGATCTGCCATCGCTACATCGTGGAAGAGATCGACTGCGTCCCGGCGCCGCTGAACTACAGCAACGGTCCCGGCCAGCCCGCGTTTCCGAAATCGATCTGCACGTCGGTGAACCAGGTGGTTTGTCACGGGATCCCCACGACGAAAAAGGTTCTGAAGAGCGGCGACATCGTCAACATCGACGTCACCGTCATCAAAGACGGCTTCCACGGGGATACCAGCAAGATGTTCATGGTGGGAAAGCCGAGCGTCTTGGCAGAACGGCTCGTCCGGGTGACCCAGGAGTGCCTGTATCGCGGCATCGGCGCGGTCCGTGCCGGCGCAACCCTGGGCGACATCGGTCACGCGATCCAAAGCCACGCAGAAGCCCAGCACTTCTCCGTCGTTCGTGAGTTCTGCGGCCACGGGATCGGCCGGGTGTTCCACGACGAGCCTCAGGTCGTGCACTACGGGCGCCCCAACACGGGAATGAGCCTCGAGGAAGGCATGACCTTCACCATCGAACCGATGATCAATGCGGGCAAGCGCCACGTGAAGATCCTGCCCGATCGCTGGACCGTGGTAACGAAGGATCACAAGCTATCCGCTCAGTGGGAACACACCATCTTGGTCACCGCCACGGGTGCCGAGGTGCTGACCCGCCGCAGCGAAGAATCGTTGCCTTGAGCCCGACAGAGACGACGCCAAGACCGCCGGCGAACCCAACAGCGAGCAAGGAGGGCGAGGGGCGTCGCCGGTTCGGCAACGAGGATCCTTTTCTAGAGAAGCTGAAGGGACGTCTTGCCCAAGCGGATGAGACCATCGCCCAGCAGTATTGGGAAAGGGCCAACGTCGAGGAGCTCATCGGCGAACGCACGACGTTTTTCGACGAGCTGCTGCATGAGGTGTGGATCCACGCTCTGGGCGACGAGGCGCAGGCCGAGCTCGCTCTCTTCGCCGTCGGCGGCTACGGCCGCGGCGAGCAGTTCCCCTACTCGGACATCGACCTTCTACTCGTCGGCAAGCAGCCGGCCAGTCATCGCGACGCGATCAGCACGTTTCTTCAAGTGCTCTACGACCTGAACCTGGAGGTCGGGCATAGCGTGCGCACCGTTCGGGACTGCAAACGGGAGGCGCAGAAGGACATCACGGTGGCGACCGCGATTTTCGAACGCCGTTTCCTCTTCGGGTCAGATGCGCTGCGGCGCCGGCTCGACCGGGTGCTCTCCTCGTCTCGTCTCTGGCCGGCCGACGCTTTCTTCCTCGCAAAGCGGGACGAGCAGGAGCAACGCCACCGACAGTACGACAACGTCGAGTACGGTCTCGAGCCCAACGTCAAGTCGTCGCCCGGCGGGCTTCGGGATCTGCAAACGGCTTTGTGGGTTTGCCAGCGCAAATTCGGCACCACCGATCCAGAAGCGCTGGAAGCACTGGGCATGCTCACCCCGATGGAACGCGAATGGCTCACGGAAGGTCGTCGCTACCTCTGGTGGGTGCGGTTCGGCCTGCATCTGATCGCAGGGCGTAAGGACGACCACCTTCAGTTCGAGCACCAGCGCGCCCTTGCCCGACGACTGGGGTTTGCCGACACGAACGCCCGCCTTGGCGTCGAACAGTTCATGCATCTCTACTATCGGCACGTCCTGGAGCTTCGCGAGCTCAACGACATACTGCTACAGCACTTCGAGGAAGCGATCCTGCGCAGCCGAGGTCGGCCGCGCATCGAGCCCATCAACGAGCGCTTTCGGATCAACAACGACTACATCGAGGCGACAGACCCGACGGTATTCGAGCGCTCGCCCCGGGCGATCCTGGAAATTTTCGTCATCATGGCCAACCGGCGGGACATCTCCGGCGTCCGGGCGGAGACCATCCGCCTGATCCGCGAAAGTCTCCACCTGATCGACGACGCCTTTCGCGCGGACCCTGGGAACGCGGCGCTGTTCATGGATCTGCTCAAAGCGCCGTACACGCTGGTCTCGCAGCTGACAAGGATGCGCCGTTACGGGGTGCTGGGGCGCTACCTGCCGGAATTCGGACGCGTGGTCGGGCAGATGCAGCACGACCTTTTCCACATCTACACCGTGGACGCTCACACGATGATGGTGATCCGCAACATGCGCAGATTCCGCTATCGCGCGAGCGAAGAGCGCTTCCCGGTGGCCTGCCACTGCGTAAAGCAACTCCCGAAGCCCGAGCTGCTGTACCTGTCCGGCCTGTACCACGATATCGGCAAGGGCCGGGGCGGCGACCACTCCGAGCTGGGGGCCAGCGACGTCAACGAATTCTGTGGCCGTCACGGGCTGAACGATGCCGATACCGATCTGGTGGCCTGGCTGGTCAGGCAGCACCTGCTCATGTCGTCAACGGCCCAGCGAAAGGACATCTACGACCCCGAGGTCATTCACGAATTCGCCAGGGAGGTGAAATCGGAGATGCGCCTGAACTACCTGTACGCGCTCACGGTGGCCGATATCAACGCAACCAATCCCGATCTGTGGAACAGCTGGAGGGCAACGCTGCTGCGCCAACTGTACGGAGAGACGCGAAAAGCCCTGCGCCGCGGCCTCGAGGCGCCCATCGACCGCGCGTCTACGGTGAATGCCTGCAAGGAGAGCGCTCAGGAGCGGCTCGTTGCTGCAGGCATGGCGGCCGCTGCCATCGAGCACGCCTGGCGGGTCCCCGGCGACGAGTTTTTTCTGCGCCACACCCCGCGCCAGGTGGCCGAAGTCACGCAGCTCATCCACGCCCACGACGTCAGCCGGGAGCCCCTGGTTACGCTGATCGAACTCAAAGGCCAGGTTTCACAGGAGGGTGCCACCGAGGTCCTGCTGTACACCACCGATCGGGAAAACCTGTTCGCCGCGAGCGTGCTCGCGCTGAGCCAGCTCGACCTGTCCATCTGCGATGCGAACATTCACACCTCAGCGGACGGTTTGTGTCTGAATACCTACGTGGTGCTCACCGACGAGGGCAAACCCCTGCCCCGGGATGGAGATCGGCGAACCCAGTTGGTCGACCAGCTGACCAAGGCGCTGGCCGACACGACCAACCTGCCCGACAACGGCAAACGCCGGCTACCCCGGCAGCTGCGCCAGTTCACCCTGCCGACCGAGGTATCCCTGTCGACGGCTGACGGCGCCTCGAACTCCGAGCTCACCATCATCGCCTCGGATCGGCCCGGGCTGCTGGCGACCATCGGCCTGCTTTTCGCGGAGCTCGGGTTAGCGGTCATCAGCGCGCGCATCGCCACCCTGGGCGAGCGGGTAGAGGACGTGTTCGAGATCAGCAGCAGGGAGGGTGGGCCGATCACGGACGAAGAGGCCGTTTACCTCCTCGAAAACACCCTGCGACAACGTCTCGACCGGCAAGTCGCCGCTTCCTGATCCCGCGTGAACCCCAACCTGGACAGACTGCAGGCATATCCCTTCGAGCGATTGGCCAGCCTTCTCGCCGGCGTTCCGGGTAACCCCGAGTTCTCGCACATCGCCCTCTCGATCGGCGAGCCGAAACATGCACCTCCGGAGTTCGTGGTCGACCTGCTGAGCGACCCCGACCGGCTGAAGGCCGGTCTGGGTGCCTATCCCGCCACGCGAGGAACCCCGCAGTTGCGGGAAGCGATCGGCAGCTGGGTGGCACGGCGCTACGGAGTCGAGCTCGATCCAGAATCCCAGATCCTGCCAGTGGCCGGGACCCGGGAAGCGCTGTTTTCCTTCGGCCAGGCCGTCCTCAGCGGCGACCCCGGCGCCCGGGTGTTGATGCCTAACCCGTTCTACCAGATCTACGAAGGGGCAGCGCTGCTCGGCAACGGCGTGCCCCACTACGTCGACTGCGCTCGGGAAAACGGCTACCAGCCGGATTTCGCTGGCGTGCCGGACAGCGTCTGGAGCGCTTGCGAGATCGTCTACCTGTGCTCGCCGGGCAACCCCACCGGCGAGACGGTCCCGGCAGAGACCGTCATCTGGCTGCTCGAGCAGGCCGACCGGCACGACTTCGTGATTGCCGCCGACGAGTGCTACTCGGAGATCTATCCGGACGACTCGCGCCCACCGCCCGGCCTGCTGGAGATCGCGCATCGGGCCGGCCGCGACGACTACGCGCGATGCGTCGCGTTTCACAGCCTTTCCAAGCGTTCCAGCCTGCCCGGTCTGCGCTCCGGTTTCGTCGCGGGCGACGCTGCGATTCTCGCCCACTATTTCAAGTACCGGACATACGAAGGATGCGCCCTGCCCCAGCACGTGCAGCAAGCCAGCGCAGCCGCATGGCAGGACGAAACCCACGTGGAAGCCAACCGCGTCCTCTACCGACGCAAGTTCGAGGCCGTCACGCGGATACTTGGCGATCATCTTGATCTCCGCGCGCCCGCAGGCGGTTTCTACCATTGGCTGAGCATCGGCGATGACGACACAGCCTTTGCCCGATCGCTGTTCGAGCAATGCAACATGACCGTTTTGCCGGGTTCCTTTCTCGGCCGAGCAGGCGGCGGCACGAACCCGGGCCATGGTCACGTGCGCGTTGCCTGGGTGGCTTCCGAGGCAGAGTGCGTGGAAGCTGCGGAGCGCCTTGCCGGCTGGCTTCGGCGACGTTAGCCCACCCGACATGCTGACGCCCGAGACGGCGTTGTGGTAGGTTACGCGCCACCTGCTTCGCGAGGTCAATAGCATGTCACGCATATTCGCGTTCGCGGTCGGAACGGCGCGAAGCAGCACAGCCGGCACCCCGCTGGACTTCTACTTCCCGGCCCCCGTCATCAACCCGGATCCGGATCTGGCGGCTCTAATCGAGGGATCCTTCTCAAGCGGCGTCCACCAGGTAGCGCCGGGCTCACTCGATCGTTTCGCGGAAGCCGTCGGTGATCCAGCGATGGCCGACGTCATGCGCCGGCTTGCGGCCGCGGACCGGGCCATGACGGCCGTCCGGCTCGACGCCGACGAGCCCATCGACTCGCCGGCGGCAGCCTACCTGAAGCTTCACCTGCTCTCACACCGCCTGGCGCTTCCCAACACGTTGAACCTCGACGGCGTCTTCGCTCACCTCCCGAACGTCGCCTGGACCGATGCTGGGCCCATCGACCCGGCGGAGCTGCCGGCCGCGCAGCTGAAGGCCAGGCTCGATGGCGGCCACATCGAAGTGCTGGCGGTGGACAAGTTCCCGCGAATGACGAACTACGTGATCCCGAGCGGCGTGAGGATCGCGGATGCCAGCCGCATCAGGCTCGGGGCGTACCTCGGCGACGGCACCACGGTGATGCACGAGGGCCAGATCAACTTCAACGCCGGGGCCCTGGGCCCCAACATGGTCGAAGGCCGAATCTCTCAGGGCGTGATCCTCGGCGAGCATTCCGATCTGGGGGGCAGCGCCAGCACCATGGGCACGCTTTCCGGAGGCGGGGAGATCACGATCAGCATCGGCAAGCATTGCCTGATCGGCGCCAATGCCGGCACCGGGATTCCGCTGGGCGACCGATGCACCATCGAGGCGGGGCTGTACATCACCGCCGGCACTCCCGTGACCCTCATCGATGAGACCGGTGAGGACGTGCGTACGATGAAGGCGCGCGAACTGGCGGGAGGATCCGATCTGCTCTTCATCCGAAATGGCCGAACGGGGCGCATCGAATGCCGCAGCAACCGCAAGGCCATCGAGCTCAACGACCAGCTTCACGCGCACAACTGACGAACCATTGAGCGAAGGATCGCAAAATCCGGTTCTCGACCTCACCGTGGAGCTGATGCGGCGGGTCAGCGTGACCCCGAGCGACGAGGGCTGCCAGGCGTTGATCGGCGAGCGCCTTGCCGACCTGGGCTTCGTCAACCGCCGGATGAACTTTGGCGACGTGAGCAACCTGTGGGCAACGCACGGCGAGGGCAACCCGGTTCTGGTCTTTGCCGGCCACACGGACGTGGTCCCCGCCGGTCCCCAGGACGCGTGGACATATCCTCCCTTCGAGCCGACCCAGCACGACGGATTTCTGTGGGGGCGTGGCGCAGCAGACATGAAGGCCAGCCTGGCAGCCATGGTGGTCGCCACCGAGCGCTTCTTGACCGCCCGACCCGGTCACCGCGGAACGCTCGCCTACCTCCTGACTTCCGACGAGGAAGGCCCAGCGGTCGACGGCACCCGGCGGGTGGTAGAGACGCTCCAGGCAGAGCGCGCGCCGAAGATGGACTATTGCGTCGTGGGAGAGCCGTCCTCGGCCAAGGTTCTAGGGGACACGGTCAGGGTCGGACGACGCGGCTCGGTGAACGCGCGCCTGACGGTTTTCGGCACCCAGGGCCACGTGGCGTATCCGGAGCTCGCAGAAAATCCCGTCCACGCCCTGGTCCCCGCCCTGGCCGAGCTGACGAGCAAACGCTGGGACGAGGGCAACGAAAGTTTTCCGCCGACGGGTCTGCAGGTATCAAACATCCACGCGGGGACGGGTGCGCCTAACGTCATACCCGGCACGCTGGTGGTCGACTTCAACATCCGCTTCAATACCCAGCAGACCTCATCCGGTCTGCATCGAGAGGCGGCAGACATCCTCGACCGCCACGGCCTGCAGTACGACCTGGAATGGGTAGTGTCGGGGGAGCCCTTCCTGACACCGCCCGGCGATCTGCGAGCCACGGTCTTCAGGGCCGTGGGCAACGTCACCGGCACAGAGCCGGTGGCTTCCACGTCTGGCGGGACCTCGGACGGTCGCTTCATCGCGCCGACGGGTTGCGAGGTCGTCGAGCTGGGACCGGTAAACGCGACCATTCACAAGATCGACGAACGAGTGGCGATTGCCGATCTGCTCCCGCTGGCGAGCATCTACCAGCAGGTTCTCGACCAGGTGCTAGGTTGACCATGCGCAAGAGAATTCTGTTAGGTTTTCTGCTCTTTCTGGCCTTCTGCGTCGCTCTTGCGCCGGCCGGCCTGGCCGGCCTGATGCTGGATCGGGTGGCCGACGTCGCCATGACCCAGGCCAACGGCACGCTATGGCGGGGTGAAGCCGATCTTTACGTTCGTTCGCGGGCGGTCGGCAGGCTTCAATGGGACGTCCACCCGTCGATGCTTCTGACGGGATCGGTTGGCGGCGACTTCTCGCTTGACGCCGACCACCATCAGCTGCGTGGTAACGCAGATGTGGGATTGAATCGAACGTTTAACGTGGACGTATCAGGTAAAGTCGGCGCCCAAACCGTCAACCGCTGGCTCGAGCCGTACGACATGGCCATCTCTGGCAACCTTAACCTGTCAAACGTCCTGCTGACCTTCGACGACGTTGCGTTGCGCGACGCCGGCGGCGCGGTGGAATGGGAGGGAGGCGGTATCAGCTACCCTGCCGGCAATGGTATTCAGTCAAGCATCCTGCCCCCCCTTCGGGCGAATCTAGGCCCCGGGCCAACGGGCACCGTCACCACGCAAGACGACCTCGTCCCGCTGGTGATGGCCCAACTCCTCGACAACGGTATCGCCAAGGTAGGCATTACCGCACGCATGACCAGGCTCTTGGATCTCTCGTGGACCGAGAACGAGCCAGACAGCGCGGTAGTGCTAGAGGTGGAAGAACAAGTTTTTTAGTATCAGCGCACATGGCCGCCCTTCTCAACTTCATCGTGACACGTCTGGCCGAACCCGCTCGCTGGCTGGTCGTCGCGCTGATCGCCTACACGCTGGCAACCACCGTGCTCTACTTCGTATCCGCGCCGCAATCGGACGTCCGCCCGGGTACGGACGCCAAAGCCCCAGCAGCCCAGACGGGTCGCGCCGGCTTCTCCCAGGGCACGTTGGACGTCGACCGTATCGTGGCGCGTAACCTGTTCGGGGTGGCCGACGCGTCGGCTCCCGCCACCACGCAGCAGACGGCCATGGCCGTAGCCACTCGGCTTCCGCTGGAGCTGCAGGGCGTGTTCGTGGCGGACGTGCCGGAGGACTCTGCCGCCATCGTTGCGCAGAAGGGACGTCCGGGAATGTTGTACGTGGTCGGACAGAGAATGCCGGGCAACGCCGAGCTCGTCGAGGTGAACGCCGACCACATCGTTTTGCGCCGGGCCGGAGTCCTGGAGACGTTGAAGTTTCCAACGGCGACCGGCCAGTTCGTGCCCACGCCCAACGCGCCGCAGAGCATTGCCGCGCCAACGCGCCGCACGACCCAACCGGGGGCGCGCAGCACCGAGCCCGACAATGGGAGGGACGAGCGAGGTCGGAAGAGACCGACCAGCGATGCGCTGGCCGACTACCGGGCGCGTATCGAGGCCGACCCCGCGGGTACGCTCGCCGATCTGGGCATCTCTGCGGTGAACGAGGGCGACGCGTCCGGCTACCGCTTGGACAGCCTGACCGATTCACCCTTTCTCAGCCAGACGGGTTTGCAGCCGGGCGACGTGATTATCTCCGTCAACGGCCGCCCCGTCGGGGACATCAACCAAGACCGGATGGAACTGGACAACGTGCTGGCCCAGGGATCCGCTCGCCTCGAAGTGCAACGCGGAACGCGTCGCTTCTTCGTGACTGCCTCCCTGCCATAGGATCCGTTGAAGAACCCATGAATAAGATATTCGCCGCCACTTTCGCCTCCCTGTTCGCGCTGTGCCTGCTGCTGCCCATGAGCTTCCCCGCGCACGGACAGGAGCAGACCTGGAAGATCAACATCAAGAACGCTGACATCCAGGAGTTTGTCGCGCAGGTCGCTGCCATCACGGGCAAGACGTTCGTCATCGATCCCCGCCTGAAGGGAAACGTCACGGTGATTTCCAACACGAGTATGGACGAGGAAGCCGTCTACGCGCTGTTCCTGTCCGTGTTGCGCGTTCACAATTTCACCGCGACGCCATCCGGCAACGTGATCCGGATCCAGCAGAACGCAACCGGCAAGCAGACGCCGGGCGTGAGCGGTGAGCTGAGCGACGTGCCGCCGGAGGAGCTAGTGACCCGGGTAGTGGCGGCGCAGAACGTGGAGTCCGCCGAGCTCGTCAAGATCCTCCGCCCGCTCATTCCTCAGTACGGGCACATCGCTGCCGTAGCTGTGCCCAACGTCGTGATCATCAGCGACCATGCTGACAACATCCTGCGCCTGATGAAGATGATCGAGCAGATCGACGTCGCGGACGAGGAGGAAATCGTCGTCGTGCCTCTCAAGGAAGCCTGGGTAGGCACCATCGTCGCCCTGCTGGAGAAGGTGGCGCCTGATCAGATGGGGCGTAATGCTCAAGGCCCGCAGCGCATTCAGATTATCGCCAACGAGCGCAACAACTCGCTGGTGCTCAAGGGCAAGCCGCGCCCGGTGGCCGAGGTGCTGAAGATCATCGAGAAGCTCGACCAGCCGGCAACCACGGCCGGAGCAACCCAGGTGATCTACCTCAAGCACGCCGATGCGGTAAAAGTTTCCGAGATCCTCAGCTCGGTCATCGAAGATCGTTCCCGCGGTGAAGAGGGGGCCACGGAGAGCCCAAATATTCAGGCCGACGAGACGCTGAACGCCATCGTCGTCCGGGCCGACCCCGGCACCATGAACGAGATTCTCGAAATTCTCGAAAGCCTGGACGTACGTCGCACCCAGGTTCTCATCGAGGCCGCCGTGGTGGAAGTGTCCATCACGGACACCTCTGAGATCGGCGTGGAGATGGCCATCGTGGACGAGTCCGGCCAGACCGTACCGCTCGCAAGCACCAGCCTGGATGGCGCTATCAACAGCCTCATCGGCAACATCATCGGCGAAGACGGGGAGATCGATCCGGTCAGCGGACTCGCCTCGATTACTAGCCCGACCCTGGCCGCCGCCCGCATAGATCAGGGCGACGTCTCGTTCGGTGCCATCGTTCGCGCGCTCGCGACAAACTCTGACGCGAACCTGCTGTCCACGCCCAGCATCCTCACCCTGGACAACCAGGAGGCGAAGATTGTGGTGGGCAACGAGGTACCGTTCCGTACCGGGTCATTCACCACGAGCGGAAACGACAGCAGCAACCCGTTCACCACCGTCCAGCGCGAGGACGTGGGCTTGCAGCTCACGGTGACGCCTCACGTGCACGAGGGCACGTCGGTGCGGCTCGAGGTCGCTCAGGAAATCACCAACGTGATCAATGCGCCCATCGGCAATGACGGCTTTTCAGACGTGGTCACGTCGAAGCGGAGCATCGAGACCACGATCCTGGCGGAGGACCGACAAACGGTCGTGCTCGGCGGACTCATCCAGGACGACATCACCGACGGCGTGAAAAAGGTGCCGCTGCTGGGCGACATCCCCGGCCTGGGCGCGTTGTTCCGCTCCAACACCAAATCTCGTTCGAAGAGCAATCTTCTGGTATTCCTGCGGCCGACGGTCATCCGCAACAAGGCGGACTCGGATGCCGCCACGAACCGTAAGTACAAGGACATCTGGGAGGTGGAGATCCGTTCGGGCGGCGGGGCGTCGGACATCACGGACAACTTCAGGGGGCGCAGGGACTAGCATGCGCGCCCTCATCGGTTAACGCCGCTTCATGCGACAACTCAGACGGCTCGGCTACCTGGTCAGCCGCTGGCTCATCCGGTCGATCATACGCCCCCGCCTCATCGGCGATCCCCCCGCCCCAACGCGCGAGGGGCGGCCCACTTACGTGTTCTCGCTGGAGAACCGATCGCTCAGCGATCTGATCGTCCTCGACCTGCTCAACGAAGCTAACGAGTTGCCGGGTCCTCTGGACCCGGTGACCCTGGGAAGCCACACCGAGGGCCGTCGGGTCTTCTTTCTGAACCGGGCGAGCTACGGGCTGTTTCAACGCAACGTCATGAGCACCCCTTCCGAGCGGCTGATTCGTGTGCTCACTCACGCGGGCGAGGCGACTGATGCCGTCATCGTGCCAGTCACCGTCCTGTGGGGCCGCGCGCCATCGCGCCAGCGTTCCCTGTTCCGCTCGCTGCTTGCCGAGGACTGGGCCGTCACCACCCGCCTCAAGCGCATCCTGAACCTGGTGCTTAGCCGCAAGGAGATCTACGTTCACTACGGCACCCCCATCTCGATCGAGGAGCTCGCGGAGGACGACCTCGAGGTCAACCGCATGGTGCGCCGAGCCGCTCGACTGCTTCGGGTGCAATTCCGCAATCAGCGGGTTGCCGCCATCGGTCCCGACTTTTCTCACCAGCGCACGCTCGTCAACCAGATACTTCGCAGCCGCGCCGTCACCGATGCGATCGCGGCTGCGGAGCCCGGCGAGAAACGGGAGCGAACGGAAAAGCGCGCCCGCAAGTACGCCATGAGCATCGTTTCGAACATGTCCTACCCCACCATCAGGGTGCTGGAGCGGTTGCTCACCTGGTTCTGGAATCGGATCTATGACGGGTTGAAGCTGCACGGGCTCGACCGGGTAATGGAGATCGCCGAAACACACACACCGATCTACACGCCCTCTCACCGCAGTCACGTGGACTACCTGCTGCTCTCGTACCTCCTGCACAAGAACGGCCTCATGATTCCTCACATCGCCGCCGGCGATAACATGAACCTGCCGTTCGTAGGCCACCTCCTACGTCGGGGCGGCGCTTTCTTCATGCGGCGCAGCTTTAGGGACGATGCCGTCTACACGGCCGTTTTCTCCGAGTATCTCTATCAGGTCTACCGCCGCGGGCACTGCGTCGAATTCTTCCCCGAGGGCGGACGGACGCGGACAGGGCGTTTGCTGCCGGCGCGCGTAGGGCTGCTCAAGATGACTCTGGAACACAATCGCCGCGGTGTTCCCAGACCGCTAGCCATCGTGCCCGTCTACCTCGGCTACGAGAAGCTCATCGAGGGCGGAAGCTATCTGGACGAGTTGCGCGGCTCGGAGAAGCAGCGCGAATCCATAGGCGACATACTGCGCGGCCTCAAGCTGATCCGGCAGAACTTCGGGCAGGTGAACGTGAACTTCGCGAAACCCATCGACCTCAACGAGTGGAGCAGCGAGCACCCGGACCTTGCCGAGAACGAGCTTCCCGTGCAGCTCGGCCAGGAGATCCTGCAGCGTATCAACGAGAGCGCTGCCATCAACCCCATCAACCTGGTGGCGCTGGTCACCCTGGCAACGCCCAAGCTCGCCATCGACGAGATGCTGCTGATCGATCAGATTGGCTGCTACATGGGGTTGCTTCGGGCCGAAACACCGATGCACGACTACACCATCACGGACCAGAGCCCCGCCGAGGTAGTCGGCTACGTGGAGCGTCTGGGCATGCTGACCCGGGAAGAGGCGGAATTTGGCGACATCCTCTGTCACGATCCGTTTTCCGCGGTTCTGATGACCTGGTATCGCAACAACGTCACCCACACGCTGGCGCTTCCATCGCTGATCGCCTGCATGGTGATCAATCGGCGCCGTCCGATGGGGAAAGCCGCGCTGATGCGCATGGTGGATACGGTGTTTCCCTACCTCGCCGCGGAGCTCCACATGGCCGGAGACCACGCGGCCATCGATCGCTGGCTGAAGCACCTCGTCCGCGCGGAGCTGCTGGAACTTCATCCCGCTGGAGGCTACTGCGCGCCGTCCGTTAGAAGCCAGTCCCGCTACCGGCTGCACCTGCTTTCGCGACTGATCATGCAGACCCTTGAACGGCTCTACATCGTCGTCGCCCTGATCGGTCAGCCGGGGGTGACCGTCCGAACCCGCAGGGACCTGGAGACGCAGAGCCAGCAGGTAGCACGCAAGATGTCACGCATCCACGGCCTGAACGCTCCGGAGTTTTTCGATTCAAGGTTGTTCAACGGATTCATCGACCAGCTGATCGCAAATGACATCGTCACCGAGTCTACGGACGGCAGCCTCACCTACCGCCCCATCATCGCAGACGTCATCAAGGCTGCGGAGAGCATCATCGACGCCGAGTTCCGCTACGCCGTGCTCCGGGGCGCCTGACCACCTTTTCCCCGATAAACGTCGTAGCGCACGCTGTGGCCCCTGATCTGCCAGTCGGGCTGAACGACGAGCGGATCACGCAGCCGCCGCTTCAACACCACGCGCGCAGACGCGCAAATCCTCGCCCGCTCCACCCACTCAGCCGCTGACCGTTGATCGGGGCCGCACACGCGAGCCAGCAACTGCATCGACTTGCCGGGGAGCGCGCCCTTGCGGCGCTTGGGATACATGGGGTCGAGATACACCACGTCGAACAGGCGGCTGCCGTCCAGCACGCGCCAGGCGTCGCCATGCATCAACTCGGGCTGCTCGCCCGGGCGGCTCGCCAGAAAGCTGTGTAGGATCGCCCACATAGCCTCGTTCCGCTCGACCATCACCACGGTGCAACCAAGCGCCGCCAGACTCATCCCATCGACGCCCCAGCCCGCCATGGCGTCGAGCACCAAGGGTTGCCGGGCGCGTGTCACCCCGCATGCCCGCGCCAGCTCGCTGCCGTAGGTCGCCCGTCTTTCGATCTCCTCGTCGCAGACCCCGGACGGCCGGGAATCCCGGCCGCTGCACAGCTCGAGGCGCCAGCCCTTCCAGCGAAGAAAGGGTCCGTCTTCATCCAACGGCAAGCCGCTCGACTCGACGACGTCGAACAAGGGCTCGTAAGCGCTAATCGCGCCGCGTTGCTCTGCAGGTACGTAAAGCCGCACTGGCGCGCTCCTCACTGCACGCCTGGCGGAGGTGCTAATGCAGTCACGTGGGCTCGGCTCGGGCGGCGGGCTTCCAGGGCGAATCGCCGGCTACGTAAACGGGTAATCCCAACGCGGGCTCCAACGCCTCGCCACGCCGAGCGGCTGCGAGGCCCAAGTCGGCGATCACCGGGGCAGTCACCTGGGCTTCGCCACCCCAGGCCAGTGTTTCAGGTCTGTCCGTATCCCACCATTCGGGCCGATCGCCAACGGCGAGGCGATGGTCGTCCACGACCCCTGCAGGCCATCCCGTCGCCAGCACGTCCGCGAACGATCTAGAGATGTTTCCCGAGGATCGGGTATAGCCGGCAACATAGTACGCATCCCGCCGAGACCGGGTCAGAGTGATCACCGCCTGAACATCTGGATGATCCCCGAACGCAACCGCCGCGCGGGCCAGCGATGAAGAAACCGGCACGACGCTGCCAGCAACTCCGACGCTGACCCCCTGCGCAACGGCCGCCGCGATTCGCACGCCCGTGAAGGATCCCGGGCCCGCACCAAACGCGACCACGTCGATGCTGCCGGGCGCCACGCCCGCTCGGGCGAGCAACTCATTGAGCATTTCCAGCAGCACCTGATTGTGCATGCGTTCCACGTTGCGTGTATTCTCGAACGCGCCGTTCACGCAGCGCAGCGCGACCGAGCAGAGCGACCCCGACGTTTCCAGGGCAAGAATCGTTGTCATCCAAGTATAGTATCGGACTGATCGACCTGAACGAAGCCGTCGACCGCATCGTAGCCGGCATTGCTCCCATCGGCAGGACGGAGGTAGTCGATCTCTCCAGCGCCAATGGCCGGGTTGCCGCCCAGGACGTCGACGCGTCGGTCAGCCTGCCTCCCTTTCCGAGCTCCGCGATGGATGGGTACGCGTTGCGCAGCGCGGACGTCGCCGCGAATCCGCCCTACGAGCTCGAAATTATCGGTCAAAGCCTGGCCGGCCATCCCTTCCCCAGCAGCCCGGCAGACGGAGAGGCCATCCGGATCTTTACCGGTGCCGCCATGCCGCCGGGCACCGACACCGTCGTCGTACAGGAGGACTGCGCCGCCACAGGCGATCGGGTTCGCATCGATAAAGCCGTCAACCCCGGGGACAATGTCAGGGACGAGGGCCATGACGTGCGGCAGGGCGATCCCATCGTCAAAAGCGGGCAACAGTTGAACCCGTTTTCCATCGGCTGGCTGGCCGCTTCGGGGCACGGGTCAATAAAGGTGCGCGCTCGGCCACGCGTTGCCGTCTTCTCGACCGGCGACGAGCTGCGGGATCCGGGCTCAGCGTTGGAGCCGGGGCAGATCTACGAATCCAACCGCCCCATGCTTCGTGCCCTGCTCGAACCGATGCCGGTCGAGGTGGTCGATCTGGGTCGCATTGCCGACGATCCCGACAAAACTCTGCAAGCCATGCAGGCCGCTTCCGTACAGGCCGAGGCGATGATCACCACCGGTGGTGTTTCAGTTGGCGAAGCGGACTTCGTTGCGGATGCCGTTGCCTCCCTGGGTAGTCTGGAGATCTGGCGGATGAACATCAAACCCGGTAAGCCCTTCGCCTTTGGACGAGTTGGGGGTTGCCTGTTCTTCGGGTTGCCGGGGAACCCCGTTTCGGCGGCGATCACGTACCTGATGGTCGCGCGGCCTGCGCTCGCGCGGCTATGCGGGGCCGAATCGTCGAGCGCGCCCATCGCTCTGGCCCGCCTCTCCGATCCCATCAGCCACAAGCCGGGTCGAGAGGAGTTTCAGCGTGGCCGGATGTGGGTATCTGAATCTGAAACCAAGGTTTCGGTGACCGGCGATCAGAGTTCAAACCGGCTGGCGACGTTCAACCAGGCAAACTGCTTGATTCGGATCCCCAAAGAAACAGGGGCGCTCAAGCCAGGCGACGAGGTTGAGGTACTGCCTTTGTTCGGCCTCGTTTGAGGAGGACGGGCGTGCAACGGCACGCAGGTGTCAGGAAAAGGGCCTGAAGCAACGGCCAAATTGAAGGGACGCGGGCCCTGCCGTCGGGAGCAAACCCCGACGGCGTTGCCCGAACGTTCACCAGGCGCCTAGCGCTTGCGCTTCGCTGCCGTCTTCTTCTTGGCGGGCGCTTTCTTCTTGGCAGCAGCCTTACGCTTGGCGGGTGCCTTCTTCTTGGCAGCGGCCTTGCGCTTGGCAGGTGCCTTCTTCTTGGCAGCGGCCTTGCGCTTGGCGGGTGCCTTCTTCTTGGCAGCAGCCTTACGCTTGGCGGGTGCCTTCTTCTTGGCAGCAGCCTTACGCTTGGCAGGTGCCTTCTTCTTGGCAGCCGCCTTACGCTTGGCAGGAGCCTTCTTGGCTGCGGTCTTGCGCTTGGCAGGTGCCTTCTTCTTGGCGGCGGCCTTGCGCTTGGCAGGAGCCTTCTTGGCTGCGGTCTTGCGCTTGGCGGGCGCCTTCTTGGCTGCAGTCTTACGCTTGGCAGCTGCCTTTTTGGCTCTCGGCATGAAGCATCTCCTCAGCTTGTTTACTTCACTGTCTGCCCGTTGGCTTCCCTGTCAATGACCTGCTGCTGATTTGTCTGCTGATAGACCTAATGCCGATCGAAGACAAACAATGGCCATTCATTTTTCCCTGCACTTTCACCGACCACCTGAATCGAGTTTTTAATCTCAGATCCGAACGCGTCGTCAGGCTGAGCGCACCACCGGGCTTCCATCCCCTCTACAAGAGTAATCTCGTACGAAAGGCGTTTGCATGATATTTACCGGATGATTGAATGTCACTAGTTGATTTTGAGCCCGGCGAGAACTCTTTGCTGAATTTCTCGCACGTCTCCCTGTCCATCAACGCGCAGATAACTCAACTCTCTAGTCTCCGCTTTCTGCTCGTAGTAGTTAACAAGCGGGTGCGTTTGTCGATGATAGACTGCGAGCCTTTCGCGCACCGTCTCTTCCCGATCGTCTTCTCTCTGAATGAGCTCTTCTCCGGTCTCGTCGTCCACGCCGGCCACTTCGGGAGGATTGAAATCCACGTGGTAGACGCGTCCCGACTGCGGATGAACGCGCCGCCCGCTCATCCGTTTCACGATCGCTTCGTCCGGCACGGTAATCTCGACAACGAAATCGATGGAAACTCCCGCTTCGCTCAGCGCTTCCGCCTGAGGAATGGTTCGCGGAAAACCGTCAAACAGAAACCCCCCTGCGCAATCCTCACGGGCAATGCGCTCCTGGACGAGCTCGATGATGATGTCGTCGGACACCAGCGCGCCGGAGTCCATGACGGCCTTCACCCGTCGTCCGAGCGGCGTGCCCTGTTGAACCGCCGACCGCAGCATGTCTCCCGTGGATATCTGCGGAATGTTAAACGCCTCGCAGATGAACTGTGCCTGCGTACCCTTCCCCGCGCCTGGCGGCCCGATGAGAATGACTTTCATGAGCCTTTCCCCCTGTTGTTCTGATCAATCACTCTGCGCACGTCGATGACGTCGGGAATCTGTCTTAGCTGGTCGATGGTCACGGCCAGCTCTGCCAACCCGCCGAGTTTCAGCTCGAACAGGAGGTGGGCACGCCCCGTGTCCGCGTCGACCCGCCCAGTGTTTCCCACCAGGGCAAGGTGCCTCTGCGTCAGCAGGACCGTGATGTCCCTCAACAGCCCTTCCCGATCCTCAGCTTCGATCCCAACGGCATACGTCTCTGCGACACCGCCATCGGGCTGAGGCAACAGGCTCATCTGAGGGGCCGGTCGTTCAAAGGGGTAAAGGCATTGCAGAACATCGGCGATCTGGCAATCACCAACCGCCAGCGCGCAAAGCAACCCTTCCTCATCTTCGTGTCCCAGCCTGCCAGCGACGGAGCCCAATGTCTGCGCATCGGGTTTTGCAATGCACAGCCGGTCGCACATATCGGCGATCATGGTGACCCCGAACGCTCGATTTTCATAATCCGGGCGATCACGAAACCAGTCCTGAATCTGCTCCCGAGCCCTGGCCGTACGCACGTAGCCGAGCTTGCGGTCGAGCCAAGCGCGGTTTGGCGACTGGTATCTAGCGGTGACGATCTCCACCCGCTGACCCGTCTCTAACGGCGTGTTGAGGCTCACGGTTCGCCCATCGACTCGAGCACCACAACAGCTGTGGCCGACTTCGGTGTGCACCCTGTAGGCGAAATCGATGGGCGTTGCACCCGCCGTGAGATCGAGCACGTGACCCTTGGGCGTGTAGACGAATATGCGTTCTTCACGGATTCGTTCGGCGAGCTCGCTTTCGATCCCACGCGTCAGGTTCCAGGCACCAGCGGTATCCTGCCAGTCCACTACCTGACGAAGCCAGTTCATCTTCTCCGAGTATGGAGCGACGTCTCGATCGCCGCCCTTGTAATTCCAGTGGGCGCAGACCCCGAGCTCCGATTCCTGATGCATATCGTGGGTGCGGATCTGCACTTCGAGCGTGCCGCCCCCGGGCCACATCACCGCGGTGTGAATGGACCGGTAACCGTTCTCCTTGGGAACGGCTATGTAGTCGTCGAACTCGCTGGGTATGTGGCGCCACAACCCATGCACGATGCCGAGGCTCGCGTAGCATTGCGCAATGTCGGGGACGATGATGCGCACAGCGCGCACGTCGTAGACCTCTTCGAAACCGACCTGTTTGGCACGCATCTTCCGATAGATGCTGTAGATGTGCTTCGCTCGGCCGCTCACCGTCGCGTCGACATCCGCGGT
>JABAHS010003957.1_pt4 | contig 65243 bp, 49 predicted proteins | sample 7062111 | NCBI WGS metagenome assembly JABAHS01 (sample SAMN14534600, study PRJNA622989) | marine sediment metagenome | biome: marine biome [ENVO:00000428]; feature: marine pelagic biome [ENVO:01000023]; material: deep marine sediment [ENVO:00002113]; isolation source: pool of 4 deep marine... | reverse complement strand
AGGCCGACGCGCTCCAGGGCGCCGGGCCGCAGATTCTCCACCACAACGTCCGCCTTCGCCACCAGCCGCCGCAACACCTCGCGGCCCGCCTCGCCGCGAAAGTCGAGCGCCACGCTCTTCTTGTTGCGGTTGTAGCCCATGAAACCCGCGGCCTTGCGCCGCCCCTCGCGCTCGGCGAAGGGCGGCATGGCGCGGCGCGGATCGCCGCCGCCGGGACGCTCGATCTTGATCACCTCGGCGCCGGCGTCGGCCAGCAGCATGGTGCAGTACGGACCCGCCATGTACTGCTCCAGACCGATCACCGTGATGCCGCTCAGGGGTCTGTCCATTGCCAGCGTGTTTCGCCGTGCCTCAGTCCCCGATCCACTCGACGAGCGTCGACACGCCCATGCCGACGCCCACGCACAGCGTCGCCAGACCGTAGAAAGGCCGCGGGGCGTCAGCGGCGCGTCGCTTCATCTCGTGCATGAGCGTCACCAGGATGCGGGCGCCCGAGCAGCCCGTCGGATGGCCGAGGGCGATGGCGCCGCCGTTGACGTTGGTGATGTCGTGGCGCAGCCCGAGCTGGCGCATGCAGCCGAGCGTCTGCGCCGCGAACGCCTCGTTGAGCTCCACCAGGGCGACGTCCTCGAGCCGCAGGCCCAGACGCCGCAGCAGCTTGGTCGTGGCCGGCACCGGCCCGAAGCCCATGACCCCCGGGTCGACGCCGGCAACGGCCGATCCCACCCAACGCAGCAGCGGCCTCGCGCCGAGCTCGCCGGCTTTCTCGCGGCTCATCAGCAGCAGCGCCGCGGCGCCGTCGTTGATACCGCTCGCATTGCCCGCCGTCACGGTCCCGTCGCGCTTGAACGCCGCCGGCAGCCGGGCCAGGTCGTCCATGTCGACGGCGAGCTCGTAGCGATCGTCGACCCGGCGGTAGCGCGGGTGCTCGTCCGTATCGACCACCACGCTCGCCCCCTTGCGACGCGGCAGCTCGAGCGCCGCGATCTCGTCGGCAAAACGGCCCGAGTTGATCGCCTCGATGGCCCTGCGGTGGCTTTCCAGAGCGAACTCGTCCTGCTCGTGGCGCGAGATGCCCATCTCGGCGGCAATGTTCTCGGCCGTCTCTCCCAGGCTGACGATGGGGTAGAGCGCATCGAGGGCAGGATTGTTGTAGCGCCAGCCCACCGTCGTGTCCCACATGACCGGCGCCTTGGTGGACGGCACGCGCTCGGGCTTGGGCAGGCTCCACGGCGCGCGGCTCATGGACTCCACGCCGCTGCCGATGTAGACCTCGCCTTCCCCCGCGATGATCGACTTGGCCGCCTGGTTGACCGCCTCCAGCGCCGACGCGCAGTTGCGGTTGACCGTGACGCCGGGCACCTCGACGGGGAATCCCGCGAGCAGGGCGGCCATGCGGGCGACATCGCGGTTGTCCTCGCCGGCCTGGTTGCCGCAACCGGCATAGCAGTCATCGAGCAGCGCGGGATCGAGCCCCGTGCGCTCGACGAGGGCACGGTAGGCGTGCGCGAGCAGATCGTCGGGACGCACGCCGGCGAGCGCACCGCCGTACTTACCGATCGCGGTGCGCACGCCGTCGACAATCACCACCTCTGACGCCACGTCCCCTCCTCCATGCGCGCGGGCCGCCCGCGAACGGGAGCCGGCCCGGCGGCCGCAAGAGGACCAAGTATAATAAGTCGCCCAAGCGCGGCAAAACGAAGCCGGCGCCCGCGCCTCGCGGCACGAAACAAACTGTGTCCAGCAGAATCACTCTCGTCGTGAAAGCGCTCTTGGTCGGCGCGCTGCTCACGTACGTCTTCGTCACCATCCAGTGGCGGGACGCGATCACGATGACGAGCCCCGCCGGCGATGAGTCGACGGTTCCCGGCACCATCGTCGGCGCCTGGGACGGCAGCGAGATACGCTTCCAGGCGCAGAGCTCCACCCTCTCGGGCCCGCGCACGCTGCGCCCCGGCCGGCAAGCCGACGGCTCGCGCATCGACGTCGTCCCCGGCATCTTCACCTACTTTCGCAATCTTGACTTCGGCTGGTTCGCCCTCGGCGCCGCCTGCTTCGCGGTCGTCGTCGTCTTCTCCGGCATTCGCTGGTGGTGGCTGCTGCGCGTCAACGAGCTCGGGATCGGCGTGCTCGAGGCGCAGCGCTACACGTGGATCGGCTTGTTCTTCAACAACGTCGTCCCCGGCGCCACCGGCGGCGACCTGGTCAAGGCGATCTACATCGTGCGACGCAGTCCCGCCAAGCGGCTCGAGGCGGGATTGTCCGTGGTCGTGGACCGCTTGCTCGGCCTGCTGTCGCTGACGTTGCTGGGGGCGTTGGTGGTGCTGTTCTTCATCGACCGCTTCCGCGTGCTCGCCGCGAGCATCTGGCTGCTGATCGCCGCCGCCGCTCTGTTCGGCGTGCTGTTCTTCAGCCGCCGCGTACGCCGTTCGCTGAAGCTCGACAGGCTGCTGAAGATGCTGCCGGACAGGGCGCAGGAGTTTCTTGCGCGCATCGATCAGGCCGTCTTTCTCTACCGGGGCCACAAGAAGGGCATCGGCCTGTGGGTGCTGGGCGGCATGCTGAGCCACTCGCTGGCCGTGCTGACGGTGGTGTGCATTGCAAGAGGGCTCAACGCCGGCCTGCCGGATGCGGAGTACTTCGTGCTGGTTCCCGTCATCAACATCGTCTCCGCGCTACCCATTGCCCCCAACGGCTGGGGCGTGGGCGAGGCGCTGTACGCCAACCTGTTCGCCCAGTACGGTGCGGTCTATCTGAGCGACGTCGGCGATGCCGAGCGCATCATGCGCACCCGCGGCGTCGCGGTGTCGTTGTTGTTCCGCGTGTTGACCACTATGATGTCGCTGGTGGGCGGCCTGCTGGTGCTGCTCGGCCGCGAGCGCCTTCCGGGCCGCGGCGAGCCGGCCGCCCCCGAGCGGCCCTGAGACCGTCAAGCGCACGCCGTGCCCCGCACCCTTCCTTATTAACGCGCAAGGTGTCAACGTGAAGGAAAAGAACAAGCGCGAAGGCGTGACGGAGCTTCCGTCGCGCTTCGACGCAGCGCCCAGACCCCGCTCGGCTCCGGTTCCCCCAGGCAAGCTCGAGCAGATCGTCACCTATCTCGAGATGCGGCGGCATCCCGCGCGTGACCACGGTCCCCATCGCCTGGAGAACCTCGCTCTGATGCGGGCCCAAAAGCCGACGCTGTCCTTCTATCGCTACCTGTACGAGACCGTCGGCGGTCCGTGGCTGTGGTACGAGCGGCGGCGGCTCGACGACGAGGCACTCGGCAACATCATTCACCACGAGAACGTGCGCATCTACGTTCTCTACGTGGGCGGGGTGCCCGCGGGTTTCGTCGAGCTCGACGCTCGCCACGAGGGCGAGATCGAGCTCGCCTATTTCGGCCTCGTGCCCGAGTTCATCGGCCGCGGCCTCGGCCAGTACTTCCTCGATTGGTCCGTGGACAAGGCGTGGTCGCTGGAGCCCCGACGCGTATGGGTCCACACCTGCAATCACGACCACCCCAAGGCGATCGCGGTCTACCAGCGGGCGGGCTTCGTGCCCTACCGCCAGGAGCGCATCGTCATCGACGATCCCAGACGCGGCCCTCTCGCGTGAGCGCGGACGAGGCAACGCCGTGAGCGCTTTCACCCGGTTTGCACCGTCCTCCGCCCGTGGGAGCCGCCAGGACAGCGGCGTCGCCAAGCCGTCGGTGGCGTGCGGGAGCCTGATCGCCCTGCTCGCTTTTCTGTGGTCGGCCGGCGCCGCCCCCGCCCGGGCCCAGCCCACGGCCGCCGACGTCATCTCGGCGGTCGTGGAGGTCCACGCCGTCATCCCCGGCGACGCCCGCACAGCCGCGTCGCTGGGCACGCAGCGCTCGGGGGCCGGTGTGGTCATCGACGACGACGGCCTCGTGCTCACCATCGGGTATCTGATTCTCGAGGCCGCCACCGTCACCGTGGGGGTAGCCGACACGCTCACACCGGCGGTGGTCGTGGCTTACGACCACGCCACGGGCTTCGGCCTCGTGCGGGCCAGGGGACCGCTGCAGCGAAGCCCGCTGGAGCTCGGCGACTCGTCCGGCCTGCGCCCGGGAGATCCCGCGTTGGTCATCGCCGGCTCCGAATCGCAGCCGGTGGCACCCGTGCGCGTGGTCGATCGGCGTGATTTTGCGGGCTACTGGGAATACCTGCTGGAGAATGCGATCTTCACGGCCCCGCCGCAGTCCGGCTTCGCCGGAGCCGCGCTCGTCGACCTGCACGGCCGCCTCGTCGGCGTCGGCTCGCTGATGCTCCAGGACGCCGCGAACGGGGAGTCGCCACTGCCCGGCAACATGTTCGTGCCCATCGATGCGCTCAAGCCTATCCTGCCCGATCTGCTGACGCGCGGTCGCGGACCCGGACCCAGCCGACCCTGGCTCGGCCTGTTCACGCGCAGCGTGAGCGGGCATCTCTTCGTCACCGCGGTCGCCCCCGCGGGACCGGCGGAGCGGGCCGGCGTGCGGCCGGGCGACATCGTGCTGCAGGTCGCCGGCGAGCGCATCAGCGGTATGGCGGACTTCTTCCGCAGGGTCTGGGCCCTGGGCAACGCAGGAACGCGCGTGCCGCTGCGTCTGCTCAGAGACGCCGAAATCCGCGAGATCACCATCGAGTCCGGGGACCGCTACCGATGGCTGCGGCTGCGACCGGGGGCGACGGCGTCGGCGCGCGCCGCGCCCGCGCGCCGCGACTTGCCGGGCGCTCCGTCGCGCCCGCCGAGCGCCGCCGGCGGCCCGCACCGGGGAGCGGCGTCATGAAGAACATCGGCCAATGGCTCGTCGAGCATCACATCGAGGAGATCGAGGCAATCGTGCCCGACATGACCGGCGTGCCCCGCGGCAAAATCCTGCCCGCCCAGCGCTACGTCGAGGCCGAAGGCATGCGCATGCCCGAAGGGATCTTTCTGCAGACGGTCACGGGTGAGTATCCGCGCGACCAGAGTGCGATCAACCCGGCAGACGCCGACATCGTGCTGCGCCCCGACGCGAACACGCTGCGGCGGGTTCCGTGGACGGCCGACCCCACCGCGCTCGTGATCCACGACTGCTACTACGCGGACGGCTCCCCCGTCGAGATGGCACCGCGCCAGGTGCTGCGCCGCGTGGTCGAGCGCTATCGCGAGCAAGGTTGGGAGCCGCAGGTAGCCCCCGAGCTCGAGTTCTATCTGGTCAAGCCCAACACCGATCCCGACTATCCGCTGGAGCCGCCCATCGGCCGCTCCGGGCGCGCCGAGAGCGGGCGCCAGTCCTTCAGCATCGACGCGGTCAACGAGTTCGACCCCCTGTTCGAGGACATCTACAGCTTCTGCGAGGCGCAGAAAATCGAGATTTCGGCCCTCAATCACGAGGCCGGCGCGGCACAGATGGAAGTGAACCTGATGCACGGCGACCCTCTGGCGCTGGCGGACCAGGCGTTCCTGTTCAAGCGCACGGTGCGCGAGGCGGCCCTGCGCCATCGGATGTACGCGACCTTCATGGCCAAGCCCATGGAGCGCGAGCCCGGCAGTGCCATGCACATTCACCAGAGCGTCACCGACCGCTCGAGCGGCGGCAATGTCTTCAGTCGCGACGACGGCGACCCGAGCGCCCTGTTCTTCTCCCATATCGCCGGACTCCAGACCTACATCCCCGCGGGCCTGTCCTTTTTTGCGCCCAACGTCAATTCCTACCGCCGGCTGACCCGGGACCACGCCGCGCCGATCAACGTTCAATGGGGCTACGACAACCGCACCGCGGGGCTGCGGGTGCCGATTTCGCCGTCTGAATCGCGCCGTGTGGAGAACCGCGTTGCCGGCGCCGACGCCAACCCCTACCTCGCCATCGCCCTCTCGCTCGCCTGCGGGTACCTCGGCATGGTGGAGCAACGTTCGCCGGCCAAGCCCGTGGAAGGCAGCGCCTATGCATTGCCCTACGAGCTGCCGCGAAGCCTCGAGGAGGCGCTGCGGCTGCTGCGCGAGTGCGAGCCGCTGTGCTCGCTGTTAGGTGAGCGTTTCGTCTCGGCCTACAATGCGGTCAAAGAAACCGAATACAGCGCCTTCCTCTACGTCATCAGCTCATGGGAACGGGAGCACCTGTTGTTGAACGTGTGACGCCATTGACCGTCACGCGACGAGAGCGTTTCGAACCTACGGCACCACGGCACCCTCCAGCTGGCCGCGAGCAATCATGAAGCGAGAAAGAAGCACGGCCGAGTGGCAGCGCCTGGACAGCAGCCACCACCTCCACCCCTTCACCAACTATCGGGCCTTGCGCGGCCGGGGCAGCCGCGTCATCACGCGCGCCGACGGTGTGTACCTGTGGGACTCCGACGGCAACCGTATTCTCGACGCCATGGCAGGGCTGTGGTGCGTCAACGTCGGCTACGGGCGGCGCGAACTGGCCGAAGTGGCACGCAGGCAGATGCTCGAGCTGCCCTACTACAACACCTTCTTCCAGACCTCGCACCCGCCGGCCATCGAGCTGGCCGAGCTGCTGGCCGGAGTGACGCCCGCGGGCCTCGATCAGGTGTTTCTAACCAACTCCGGCTCGGAGGCCAACGACACCGTCATCCGCCTAGTGCGCCGCTACTGGAGCCTGCTGGGGCAGCCGGAGAAGTTCGTGCTCATCAGCCGGCACAACGCCTATCACGGCAGCACCATGGGCGGGGGCAGCCTCGGCGGCATGCGCCCCATGCACGAGCAGGGCGGGCTGCCCATCCCGGGCATCGAGCACATTCGCCAGCCCTACTGGTACGGCGAGGGTGCGCAGCTCACGCCGGAGGATTTCGGAATGCTCGCGGCACGCGCGCTCGAGGACCGCATAAAGGCCGTCGGGCCGGAGAAAGTGGCGGCGTTCGTGGCCGAGCCGATACAGGGCGCCGGAGGAGTGATCATTCCGCCGGACAGCTACTGGCCTGAGATTCAGCGCATCTGCGCCGACTACGACATTCTGCTGGTGGTCGACGAGGTGATCTGCGGCTTCGGCCGGACCGGGAAATGGTTCGGCGCGGATTACTTCGGACTGCGGCCCGACCTGATGCCGATCGCCAAAGGGCTATCGTCGGGCTACGTGCCCATCGGTGGCGTGATGGTAAGCGAGCGTGTCGCGCAGGTGCTGGTCGAGGAGGACGCCGAGTTCACCCATGGCTTCACCTATTCCGGTCACCCGGTCGCCTGTGCCGTGGCGGCAGCCAACGTGCGTATTCTGCGCGACGAGGGCATCGTCGATCGCGTCGACGCCGACACCGGGCCCTACCTGCAGAGCCGATGGCGCGAGCTCGCCGATCACCCCCTGGTCGGCGAGGCACGCGGCGTCGGTTTTCTCGGCGCTCTGGAGCTCGTCAAGGACAAGGCGAAGCGCGAGTTCTTCGAGCCCAGGGGGCGGGTCGGCATGCGCTGTCGGGACATATGCTTTTCGCAGGGACTGGTGATGCGGGCGGTGCAAGACACCATGATCATCTCGCCGCCCCTCGTCATGACGCGGGAGCAGATCGACGAGCTGGTGACCCTTGCGCGGCGTTGCCTGGACCTGACACTCGAGGCCACGCTCGGCTGAACGCGCCGCCGCGTCCCGGACCCCAGGCTGCCCGCGGCACACGTCGTTGGCGCCGGCGCTTCCGCGCCGGATCGTCCGCAGGCATTTTCCCGACCCGACTCCGTCACGCGCGCGTGTGAGGCTTGCCGCGCCCGAGCGGGAGCGCCGCGAGCAGCCGGTTTGCGCGCACCGGGCCGGCGTTGCCCGCAGGGGATACGTCGCGGGCTCGCTTGATTTATCGCAGGCCGGGGGTAAAACTTGCGCACTCGGTCTTTGCCGGCGCGGTGGCCTGCGGCGGCGAACGGCAGAGATTTCGGCCAGCTACCAACGGAGGAACGCACATGGCCCAGTTCTCCAGACGTGATCTGACACGTCGATCATTTCTCCGCGGCATCGGCGCCGGCGTCGCCGGTGTGACACTGATGCCGCGTTTCTCCTTCGGTGCGGAGGAAGCGAAGGTCAATTTCTACAACTGGGATACCTACATCGGCGAGACCACGCTCGCCGATTTCGAGGACGCCACCGGGATCGAGGTCAAGATGGACCTCTTCGCCGACAACGACGAGCTGTTCGCCAAGCTCAAGGAGGGCAATCCCGGCTACGACGTGATCGTGCCGACCAACGACTACGTCGAGCGCATGATTGCCGCCGGCATGCTAGAGCCGCTGGACCGATCGATGATTCCCAATTTCGCCAACATCGACCCCAATTTCCAGGACGCCGCCTTCGATCCGGGCCGCAAGTACAGCCTTCCCTACATGTGGGGAACCATCGGCATCGGCTACCGCAAGTCCAAGGTCGACGGCGTGCCGGATTCCTGGAAATGGATCCTCGACTCCGATCGTTATTCCGGGCGAATTGCGCTGCTGGGAAGCGCCACGGAAGTGCTCGGCACCGCGGCGAAGTACCTGGGCTACTCGCTCAATGCCACGGACCCGGCGCAGATCAAGGCGGCGGAGGATCTGCTGATCAAGCAGAAGCCGCACATCAAGGCCTTCGCCGAGGACAACGGCCAGGACCTGCTGCTGTCCGGCGAGGTCGACCTGACCATGGAGTGGAACGGCGACATCCTGCAGGTGATGGAGGAGGACGACGACCTGAGCTACGTGGTCCCGAAGGAGGGCGGCGAACTCTGGCAGGACTGCCTGAGCATACCGAAAGGCGCACCGCACCCCGAGAACGCGCACAAGTTCATCAACTTCATCCTCGAGGCCGAGGCCGGTGCCGCCATCGCGGACTTCATCCAGTACGCGACTCCCAACAAGGCCGCCCGAGCACTGCTTCCCGACGAGTACAACAACAACCCGGGCATCTTTCCCCCGGATGACGTCGTCGCGCGCTCCGAGCCGCCGCTTTACCTGGGCGAAGACGTCGCGCGTCTGTATGACGAAGCCTGGACCCGCGTTCAGGCAGCCTAACCGGTCGAGCACGGACGGCCTCCGCCGAGGCCGTCCGTGCATCGCCATCGACGCGCGCGTTCCTGGCGCCATGGCCTCGCCCCGACACGAGGGGGTTCGCTAGATGGAGAGCTGGCGCAAATCGCCGCTCGTCTTCTGGGTCTTCTCCGCGCCGCCTACCCTCTGGCTCCTTGCTTTCTTTCTCGTACCACTCGGCCTGATCTGGCTGATCAGTTTCGGCGAGAAGCAGGGCATCATCGACATCGCCATCACCGGCACTCTCGACAACTACCGCCGTGCCCTGGATCCCATCTACCTGCAGATCTTCGCGAAGTCCTTCTGGTTCGCCGGCCTGACCACGGCCATCTGCCTCGTGGTTGCGTTTCCGGTCGCCCTGGCCATCAGCTTCGCGCCGGAGCGCTGGAAGCCCGTTCTGCTGCTGCTGGTCATCCTGCCGTTCTGGACCAATCTGCTGATCCGCACCTACGCACTGATCGCCGTACTGCGCACCCGCGGGTTCGTCAACTTCGGTCTCGAGTACGTCTGGGAGGGCGCCAACTCGGCGCTGGACTTTCTCGGTTTCGGTCAATACCAGCTGCTTGGCGAGCGCTTCACGGCGCTGGAGCTGCTCTACAACAATTTCGCCGTGGTCTTCGGCCTCGTGTACGTACACCTTTGCTTCATGGTGCTGCCGCTCTACGCGGCCCTCGACCGGCTGGACAAGAGCTATATCGAGGCAAGCCTGGACCTCGGTGCCGGTCAGCTGCGAACGTTCTTCTCGGTGGTGGTGCCCCTTGCCGCACCGGGAATTCTGTCGGGCGTCATCATCACGTTCATACCCGCACTGGGGTCGTTTCTGACCCCCGACCTGCTCGGCGGGACCGACAGCCAGATGATCGCCAACGTCATCGAGCGTCAGTTCAAGTCGGCAAACGACTGGCCGTTCGGCGCGGCGCTTTCATTCCTGCTCATGTACGTCACGTTCTTCGTGCTGGCGCTGCGCGCGCTGTCGGCGCGGCGCAACCAACGAACGCAAGCCGTTTGAGCAGAGCATGTCTCGCAAGCCAGGACGAGCGCCCATCGGACCGCTGGACTACAGCCGGCGCCTGTGGATGCGCTTTGCCCTGATGACGACCTTCGTCTTCCTCTATGCCCCCATCGTCACCCTCATCGCCTTCAGCTTCAACGACAGCCGCCGCAACATCGTCTGGCGAGGGTTTACCCTCAAGTACTACGAGAAAGCGTGGAACAACGACGGTCTCATCGAGGCCTTCGTCAACTCCCTGACCATCGCCCTGTGCAACACGCTCGTCAGTACCGTGCTCGGCGCCATGGTGGCGCTGATGCTGTGGCGATTCCGCTTCCCCGCAAAAGGCTCCTACGAGGGCGCGCTGGCGCTGCCCATCGTCATTCCCGAAATCTGCATGGGGGTGGCGATGCTGGCGTTCTTTGCCCGCACGGGCTGGCCCCCCGGCCTGCCCTGGCCGCTCAACCTCGGCGCTATCACCATCGCGCACATCTCCTTCAGCTTCCCTTTCGTGGCGCTCATCGTGCGCGCACGCCTGGCCTCGTTCAACCGCGAGCTGGAAGAGGCGGCAAAGGACCTCGGTGCGTCGGAGTGGCAGGTGTTCCGCGACATCATGGTGCCGTATATGAAACCGGGTCTCATCGCCGGCGCGCTGCTTGCCTTCACCCTGTCGCTGGACGACTTCGTCATCACGTTCTTCACCTCGGGCCCCGACACGGTTACATTTCCGGTGAAGGTGTACTCCATGGTGCGCTTCTCGGTGACGCCCGAGGTCAATGCCGCCTCGACGGTGCTGATCGTCATAACGCTGCTTTTCACGAGCATCGCGCTGCTGCTGCAGTCGCGCAACAAGAGCAATATCTTCTAGCCCGCCCGTCATGGAGACTCACGATCGTTACATCGTCAGCGTCACCGGCGTGAGCAAGCGCTTCGCCTCTAACGTCGTCGCCGTCGACGACGTGTCCCTCGACATCCGCGAGGGCGAGTTCTTCGCCCTGCTCGGCCCCTCGGGCTGCGGCAAGACGACGCTGCTGCGCATGATCGCGGGCTTCGAGCTGCCGACCACGGGCCGCCTGCTGATCGACGGCGACGACATGTCCGACGTCGAGCCGAACCGCCGGCCGGTGAACATGGTGTTCCAGTCCTACGCCGTCTTTCCCCACATGACCGTTGCCCACAACGTCGCCTACGGACTGAAGGTGTCGGGCGTCTCCAAGGCGGACACGGCGAGCCGGGTAGAGGAGGCCCTGGCGCTGGTCCAGCTCACGGGCCTCGAGTCGCGCATGCCGGCGCAGCTCTCCGGGGGTCAGCGTCAGCGCGTCGCGCTGGCTCGGGCGCTGGTGAAGAAACCGAAGGTGCTGCTTCTCGACGAGCCTCTGTCCGCCCTCGACGCCAAGCTGCGGGAAGCCATGCGCCTGGAGCTGGTGCGATTGCAGCACTCGGTCGGCATCACCTTCATCATCGTCACGCACGATCAGAGCGAAGCGTTGTCCATGGCGGACCGGGTGGCGGTGATGGACAAAGGCAGGGTGCTGCAGGTGGCGGCGCCGTCCGAGCTCTACGAGTACCCCAACTGCCGTTTCGTCGCGGACTTCATCGGCCAGATGAACCTGTTCGAGGCCGATGTGGTCGAGCATCGCGATGGAAAACTGATCGTCGACGTGAGCGGACTGGATACGCGTGCGCTGCGCGTCGAGCTCGAAGCCGACTCGGCGCCCTCGGGTGAGGTGGGCGTCGCAATACGGCCGGAGAAGGTAAGCCTGGATTCCTCGGAGCCGCCCCAGGGAAGAGTCAAGTTCGCGGGCGTCGTCACCGAGGTGGCCTATTACGGCAACGAGAGCCGGGTGTTTCTGCAGACGCCCGCCGGCACCCGCATCAGCGCCAGCGTGCAGAATCGAAAGCGCGATCTTGCCCAGCCGGCCCGGGTCGGAGACACACTGTGGGTGTCGTGGCCACTCGGCGACACCCTGCTGTTCGAGGACTGAGGGCGACGAGCGCGCCCGCGGCGCACGTCATGCCGCCGATTTGAGCTTCTCGATACGCGACGCGCAGTACTTGAACTCCGGAATCTTGCCGACCGGATCCAGCGCCGGATTGGTGAGCACGTTGGCGGCGGCCTCCGCGTAGCAGAACGGCACGAAGACGATGCCTTCCGGCACCGCGTCGTCGCAGCGCACCTTGATCTCGATGGCACCGCGGCGGGTGACCAGGCGCACGGTCTCACCGGCATCGATGCCGTGCTTGCCGAGGTCGGCCGCCGAGAGGCTGGCAACGGCCTCCGGCTCCAGCGCGTCGAGTACGGAGGCGCGCCGCGTGATCGCACCCGTGTGCCAGTGCTCGAGCTGGCGCCCGGTGGTCAGCACCATGGGGAAATCCGAATCCGGCTGCTCGTCCGGGGGCAGCACCGAGGCCGGCACCAGCCGGGCGCGCCCGCTTGCCGTCGGGAAACCCTCGCCGAAGACGATGTCGTTGCCCGGCCGGTCCGGCGCATCACACGGATAAGTCACCGCGCTCTCGCGCTCGAGACGCTCCCAGCTGATATTGGCGAGCGACGGCATCAGGCCCGCCATCTCCGCGTAGACGTCGCCCGGGCCCCCGTAGTCCCACGCCAGACCCATGCGTCGGGCGATCTCCTGAATGATCCACCAGTCCTGCCGCGCCTCGCCGGGCAGCTCCAGCGCGCGGCGGCCCATCTGCACCTGGCGGTTGGTGTTGGTGACGGTGCCGTCCTTCTCCGGCCAGGCCGAGGCGGGCAGGATCACGTCGGCGTGGTACGCCGTCTCGGTAAGAAAGAGGTCCTGCACGACGAGGTGCTCCAGCTTGGCAAGGGCCTCGCGTGCGTGGCGCGAGTCCGGATCGGACATGGCCGGGTTCTCGCCCATGATGTACATGCCCTTGATCTTGCCCGCGTGGACGGCGTCCATGATCTCGACGACGGTCAGGCCGCGTACCGGGTCGAGCGAAGCGCCCCAGACATCCTCGAAGCGCTCGCGGATCTGATCGACCTCCACGGACTGGTAGTCGGGGAACACCATGGGGATCAGGCCGGCGTCCGAAGCGCCCTGGACGTTGTTCTGGCCGCGCAGCGGATGCAGTCCGGTGCCGGGCCGACCCACCTGTCCCGTGATCATCGACAGCGCGATGAGACAACGCGCGTTGTCCGTGCCGTGGACGTGCTGGGAGATACCCATGCCCCAGAAGATGATACTTGCCGGGGCGGTGGCGTACGCGCGGGCCACGATGCGCAGCGTGTCGGCATCGATACCGCAGACCGGAGACATCGCCTCGGGGGTGAACGGCTCTATGTGCCGCTTGAGGCTGTCGAACCCCTCCGTGTGCGCGGCCACGTACTCCCGATCGTAGAGCTCCTCGGTAACGATGACGTTGAGCAGTGCGTTAAGCAGTGCCACGTCCGTACCGGCCTTGAACTGCAGCATGTGGGTGGCGTGGCGCCGCAGCGCCTGCCCACGAGGGTCCATCACCACCAGCGTCTTGCCCTGCTTCGCGGCCTGCTTGAAGAACGTCGCGGCGACGGGGTGGTTCTCGGTCGGATTGGCGCCGATGACGACGATGACGTCGGCATCGGCGCAGGACGTGAACGGCGCCGTGACCGCGCCCGAGCCGATGCCCTCCAGCAGCGCCGCCACGGAGGAGGCGTGGCACAGCCGCGTGCAGTGATCGACGTTGTTGGTGCCGAACCCGGTGCGCACCAGCTTCTGCACCAGGTAGGCTTCCTCGTTCGACCCCTTGGCCGAGCCGAAGCCGGCCAGCGCGGCGCCGCCATCGCGGTCGCGGATACGCGCGAGGCCGCCCGCCGCCCGCTCGAGCGCCTCTTGCCAGCTGGCCTCGCGGAAGTGCGTGAACGGATTGCCGGGGTCGACCTCGCCGTCGCCACGCTTGGGCGCATCCTCGCGCCGCACCAGCGGATGGGTGAGGCGGTGGGGATGGCTAACGTAGTCGAAGCCGAAACGACCCTTGACGCAGAGCCGGTTGTGGTTGGCCGGCCCGTCGCGTCCCTGTACCGCGACGATGGCGTTGTCCTTGAGCTGGTAGGTGATCTGGCAGCCGACGCCGCAGTACGGGCAGACGCTGTGCACCTCGTCCTCGACATCCGTGCTGCCGCGGCCGTCGGCATCGACGAGCGAGGCCTCCATCAGCGCGCCCGTGGGGCAGGCCTGCACGCACTCGCCGCAGGCAACGCAGGTGCTCGCGCCCATGGGGTCGTCGAAGTCGAACACCACCTTGGCGCCATGCCCCCGGTAGGCCATGCCGATGACGTCGTTCACCTGCACCTCGCGGCAGGCGCGCACGCACAGCGTGCAGTGGATGCAGGCGTCGAGGTTCACGCGCATGGCCGGGTGGCTTGCATCCACCGCCGGCGCATGGCGCGCGGGAAAGCGGCTCGTCGCGACCCCGGTACGCTCGGCCCACTGCCAGAAACGGGAGTCGCGCTGATGGGCCTCCTGCCGCGGCGGCTGGTCGGCGAGCAGCATCTCCATCACCATGCGGCGCGAGCCGCTGGCGCGCTCGGTGTCGGTCCTGACCTTCATCCCCGGGCTCGGTCGGCGCAGGCATGCCGGCGCCAGCACCCGCTCGCCCTCGATCTCCACCATGCAGGCGCGGCAGTTGCCGTCGGCGCGGTAGCCGGGCGCATCGGCGTAGCACAGATGGGGGATGTCGATGCCCTGACGCTTCGCGACCTGCCAGAGGGTCTCGTCGGGCCCGGCGTGGACCTCCCTGCCGTCGAGACTGAACGAGATCGTCGACTCCCTCAACATCGCTTATCCTCCGCGAAGTATCTGAGCACAGACAGCAGCGGATTGGCGGCCGCCTGCCCAAGCCCGCAGATGGAGGCATCGGCCATGGCCTGACTGAGCTCGTGCAGCGCCTCCTCGTCCCACTGCGGGCGTTGCATGAGCGCGACCGCCTTCTCGGTGCCGACGCGGCAAGGCGTGCACTGACCGCAGCTCTCGTCCTCGAAGAACCGCATCAGGTTCAGCGCCGCCTGCCGCACGTCGTCGTGCTGGCTCAGGACGACGACCGCATGTGAGCCGACGAAGCAGCCCTGCTTCTCCAGCGCGCCGAACTCGAGCGGCAGCTCACCCATACTGGCCGGCAGAATCCCGCCCGAAGCGCCACCGGGCAGATACGCCTTGAAGACGTGGCCTTCGGCCATGCCGCCGCAGAACTCGTCGATGAGCTCGCGCACGCTGATACCGGCGGGCGCCAGCTTCACCCCGGGCAGGCGCACGCGCCCGGAAACGGAATAGCTGCGCAGACCCTGACCGCCGTTGCGGCCCTGGGCCGCGAACCACTCGGCGCCCTTCTCCAGGATGGCGGGCACCCAGTAAAGCGTCTCGACATTCTGCACCAGCGTGGGCCGGCCGAACAGGCCCACCTCCGCGACGTAGGGCGGGCGGTGGCGCGGCAGGCCGCGCTTGCCCTCGATGGACTCGATCATCGCGGACTCTTCGCCGCAGATGTAGGCGCCGGCGCCGCGCCTGAGCTCTATGGCACAGTGCGGCGCCAGACCCGCCGCCTCAAGCTTGGCGATCTCGTCGAGCAGCAGCCGGCGCACGGCGGGATATTCGTCGCGCAGGTAGATGTACACGCTCTGCGCCTCCACGACCCACGCGGCGATGAGCATGCCCTCGAGAAAACGGTGCGGCTCACGCTCGAGGTAGTAACGGTCCTTGAAGGTGCCCGGCTCGCCCTCGTCGGCGTTCACCGCCATCAGCCGCGGTGCCGGGTAGCCGCGCACGATGCGCCACTTGCGCCCGGTGGGAAAACCGGCGCCGCCGAGCCCGCGCAGCGAGGACCCCTGCACGGCGTCGATCACGGCATCACGCTCGCGCTTGCCATCGAGACACTCGCCGAGCAGGGCGTAACCGCCGGCGGCGCGGTACTGCGGCAGATCCTGATACTCGAGCGGCTCGGGATGCATGCGCCCTTCGCGAACAGCGGCGCTGACGGCGTCGACGTCGGCCCCGTCCACGTGATGGTGACCCACCTCCGCCACCGGCGCGGTGTCGCAACGCCCCATGCAGGGTGCGCGCACCACGCGCACGCCGCCTCCCAGCGCCGACGGCAGCGCCTCGAGCAGGCGCCGTGCCCCCATCATCTCGCAGGTGAGGCTGTCACAGACGCGCACCGTCACCGGCGGCGGGGCCGCCTCGCCCTCCCTCACCACGTCGAAGTGGGCATAGAACGTCGCCACTTCGAACACCTCCGCCTGCGCGAGCTTCATCTCGTGCGCCAACGCGGCCAGGTGCGCTGCGCACAGATGCCCGTAGCGGTCCTGGATCAGGTGCAGGAACTCGATGAGCAGATCGCGTCGCCGCGCTCGCTTGCCGAGCAGGCTGCGCACGGCGGCGAGATCCTCCGGCCGGACCTGGCGACCCTTGGGCGTGGGTCGCGTGCGGCCCGCGCCACTGCCGGGGTGGTGAAGCTTGACGACCTCAGTGTTCGTGGCTGCCATGAACGTTCTCGTCGTGATCGATTCGCGTCGCCGCCGTGATCGCTGCGTCTCCGGGTGCCGAGTATCGAGTAAGCGCCGACGCCCCGCAAGCGAGGCGGCCGCGCGGGCGCCCGTCGTGGGCTCAGCGCAGCAGCTTGGCGACGGTGGCGCCGAGGTCCGCGGGCGAGTCGGGAACGTGAACGCCGGCTTCCCGCAGCGCTTCGAGCTTGCCCTCCGTACCGCCGCGCCCGCCCGAGATAACCGCACCGGCGTGGCCCATGCGCCGGTCGGGCGGCGCGTGGCGACCGGCGACGTAGGCGATGACCGGCTTGCCCGCTCGCGTCGTGGTCAGGTACTGAGCCGCCGCTTCCTCGGCGAAACCGCCGATCTCGCCGATCAGCAGCACCGCCTCGGTCTGCCCGTCCGCCAGCATGAGCTCGAGGCAGTCCACGAAGGACATCCCCTGCAGAGGATCGGCACCGATGCCGATGCCCGTTGACTGGCCCAGGCCGGCGTCGCTTAGCTGCGTCACGGCCTCGTAGAACAGCGTCCCGGAACGGGACACGACGCCCACCGGTCCGGGCTGGAAGATGGATCCCGGCATGATGCCAATCTTGCACTGGCCCGGCGTGATGATACCGGGGCAGTTCGGCCCGATGAGCCGCGTCGAGGAGCTTGCCAGGCGCTCCTTCACGCGCACCATGTCGAGCAGTGGGATACCTTCGGTGATGCAGACCACCAGCGGGATGTCGGCATCGATGGCCTCCAGCATGGCGTCTGCCGCCGACCGCGGGGGCACGAAGATGACGCTGGCGTCGGCGCCGGTCGCCACGAGCGCCTCGCTCACGGTGTCGAACACCGGCAGCTTGAGATGCGTCGAGCCGCCCTTTCCCGGAACCACCCCGCCGACGATCTGGGTGCCGTACTCGAGGGCCTGGTGCGAGAACAGACTGCCCCGGTAACCGGTCAGGCCCTGACAGATGACGCGCGTCTCGCGTGCGACCAGGATCGCCATCAGCCCGTCTCCCCCGCGGCGCTGATCGCCTGGCGCGCAGCGCTCGCCATGTCGTCGGCGAGAACGAAGCGCACGCCGGCATTCTTCAGCAGCACGACCGCATGATCCCGGCTGGTGCCGCCGAAGCGGACGACCAACGGCACCCGGATGCCGCTCTCGCGCCCGGCGGTGATGATCCCCTCAGCCACGGTGCCGCAGTCGGTGAGCCCGCCGCCGACCGCGTTGACCAGGACCGAGCGTACGCCCGGCTGCGAGAGTATGCGCCGCAGCGCCGCAGCCACCTCCAGACGCGTCGCCACCGGCGGCAGATCAAGAAAGTTGGCCGGCTCGCCGCCGTGCAGCCGCAACAGGTCCATCGTCGCCAGCGCGAGCCCCGCGCCGGTGACGAGACAGCCGACGTCTCCGCCGAGGCGCACGTAGTTGAAGCCGTGGCGCTCGCGCTCCATGCGGTCGGGATCTTCGTCCTCGTCACGCATCGCCTCGAGCTCCGAGTGCCGAAACAGCGCGTTGTCGTCGAAGCTCATCTTCGCGTCGAGCGCGACGAGCTCGCCGGCGGCGGTCACGACCAGCGGATTGATCTCGATGAGCGAGGCGTCGAGCTCGAGGTAGGCGCGGTGCAGTGCGTCGAGCAGGGCGTGCAGAGCCTGCGCCTGCTCGCCGTGGAGCGCCAGGGCCTCGCTGAGCGTCTCGGCATCCGCGACGCTCACCGCGCCCCGCGTCGGCAGCGCGACCTTGACGATGCTCTCGGGCGCGGCACCCGCGACATGCTCTACGGCCGCTCCGCCGCGGGGAGAAGCAACCGCCGTCAGCCGTGCCGTCTCCCAGTCCACCAGCAGGCTCAGGTAGAGCTCGCGCCCGACGTCGCAGCCGCGCTCTACGTAAACGCGGCGCACGAACATGCCCGCCGGCCCGGTCTGCTGGGTGACCAGGCTGCGACCGAGCAGGGTGCGCGCCAGGTGGCCGACCTCCGTCGTCGAGCGGGCGATCTTCACGCCCCCCGACTCGCCGCGGTCACCGGCGTGGATCTGCGCCTTGACTACCCAGAACTCGGCGCCGATGCCCTCGGCGACGCGCTCGGCCTCCTCCGGCGTCGCCGCGACGCCGCCCGCGGGGACCGGCACCCCGTAGCGGGCCAGCAAGCCCTTCGCCTGATATTCGTGGACGTTCATGCTTTCTCCCGCGGACCAGGAACGCTGTGGTATACAATATACCCATTGCCCGGTCGCTGTCACGTTGGAGCTAGGATGCCTGCCGGGAAGGGGTCTTGTCTCCCTACGGTCTCTGGTATATTGTATGCCAGATGACACGAAATGCTCACAGCTGGACGGACAGCGCCGCTCAGGCGCAACTCACGCTGCAACCGGTCGACACCGGCTCCGTCCTCAAGGACAAGATCTACCATGCGCTCAAGGAAGCCATCGGCGAGATGGACATCTACGCCAGCACCGAGGAGCTGCGCCTCGACGAACGCCAGCTCTCGGAGAAGCTCGGCGTCAGCCGCACGCCGGTGCGCGAGGCGCTGTGCCGCCTCGAGCAGGAGGGCTTCGTGCGCACGGTGCCGCGGCGCGGCGCGTTCGTGGTACGCAAGTCCAAGCGCGAGATCATCGAGATGGTGACCGTGTGGGCGGCGCTCGAAGGGATGTCCGCGCGCCTCGCCACGCAGCGCGCGGACGCCGCCGAGATCGCCCGCCTGCGACACATGTTCGCTACCTTCGAGGACGGACGCGAGCCGCAGGCGCACATCGACGAGTACTCCGACAGGAACATCGAGTTTCACCAGACCATCCTGCGACTCGGACGCTGCGAGCTGATCAACGCCATCACCGAGAATCTCTTCATCCACCTGCGCGGCATACGCGCGCGCACCATCGCTGAGCGGGACCGTGCGGAGCGCTCGATCATCGATCACATGCACATCATCGAAGCCCTGGAGGCCCGCGACAGCGACCTGGCGGAGCGTCTGGTGCGGGAGCACACCCTCACGCTCGCCGAGCATATCGAGAAGCACGTTGACTACCTGAACTAGCGGACGCCGCGAGTCACGCACGCAACAAAGGAGGTTTTGAAAATGGCTAGTCCTGCGAAGCACGTCTCATCGACCGACACGGACACGCTGGCCCAGAAAGATCGTTCCGGCGCCCTGGTCTCGGGAGGACACCTCGTGGCCAAGGCTCTCAAGGGCGAGGGCGTCGACACCGTGTTCACGCTGTGCGGCGGTCACATCATCGACATTTACGACGGCTGCGTCGACGAAGGGATACGCATCATCGACGTGCGCCACGAGCAGGTGGCGGCGCACGCCGCGGACGGCTACGCCCGGCAGACCGGCGGCCTCGGCTGCGTCGTCACCACCGCCGGCCCCGGCTGCACCAACGCCATCACCGGCATCGCCACCGCATTCCGCTCGGAGAGCCCGGTGCTGCACATCGGCGGGCAGGGTGCGCTGACGCAGCACAAGATGGGTTCGCTGCAGGACCTGCCCCACGTCGACATCCTCGCGCCGATCACCAAGTTTGCGGCAAGCGTCCGCTCGACGGAGCGCGTCGCCGACATGATCACCATGGCGGCACGGGAGTGCTTCGCCGGCGCGCCGGGTCCGGCGTACCTCGAGATTCCACGCGACATCCTCGACCGCGAGGTGTCCGCCGACAAAGCCGTGGTGCCGCATCCGGGTAACTACCGCGCCTCAACGAAGTCCATCGGCGATCCCGCCGACGTCGAGCGCCTGGCGGACATCCTGGTGGCGGCCGAGCGTCCCGCCATTCTCCTGGGGACCCAGGTGTGGAGCTGCCGCGGGCACGAGGCGGCCGTGGAACTGGTGCGCATGCTGAACATCCCGGCCTACTTCAACGGTGCGGGCCGCGGCATACTGCCCCCGGGCGACCCGCACCACTTCCACCGCACGCGCCGCGACGCCTTCAACAAGGCCGATGTCATCGTCATCGTCGGCACGCCTTTCGACTTCCGCATGGGCTACGGCAAGCGCCTGCGCGCGGAAGCGACCGTCGTGCAGATCGACCTCGACTACCGCACCGTCGGCAAGAATCGCGACGTGTCCCTCGGTCTCGTCGGCGACCCCGGCGCCATTCTCAAGGCCGTCGCCGATGCCGCCTCCGGGCGCATCGACAAGCGTAACGAGCGCCGTGGCGAGTGGCTCGAGGAGCTGCGCGCGCTGGAGGCGCAGAAGACCGAGAAGCTGATGCCGCTGTTCAAGTCGGACGCGAGCCCGATCCACCCCTATCGCGTCGCCTGGGAGCTCAACGAGTTCCTCACCGAGGACACGGTCTACATCGGCGACGGCGGCGACGTCGTCACCATCAGCGCCCAGGCGGTGCAGCCGCGCGCGCCCGGCAACTGGATGGACCCGGGCGCGCTCGGCTCGCTCGGCGTCGGCACCGGCTTCGCCATGGCCGCCAAGCTGGCGCACCCCAACAAGGAGGTGCTGTGCTACTACGGCGACGGCTCCTTCGGCATGACGGCGTTCGACATGGAGACGGCCAACCGCTTCGGCGCTCCCTACATCGCTGTGATCGGCAACAACTCCGCCATGAACCAGATTCGCTACGGCCAGATCTCCAAGTACGGGCCCGAGCGCGGCGACGTCGGCAATCTGCTCGGCGATGTGCCGTTCTCCAAGTTCGGCGAGATGCTCGGCGGCTACGGCGAGGAGGTTCGCGAGCCCGGCGAGATCGCCCCGGCCCTGCAGCGCGCTCGCGAGGCAGTCGCCTCGAGCGGCAAGTCCGCCGTGGTCAACATCTGGGTCGATCCCAACGAGTACGCCCCGGGAACCAAGAACCAGACCATGTACAAGTAGCCCGAGAAACCAAAGCACACAGAGGTAGCCATGGACAAAGCACTATCCGGTATCCGCATACTCGACATGACGCACGTGCAGGCGGGGCCGACGTGCAGCCAGCTCATGGGATTCCTGGGCGCGGAGGTGATCAAGCTCGAGCCGCCGACCGGCGACGTGACGCGCAAGCAGCTTCAGGACATACCCGATGCCGACAGCCTCTATTTCACGATGCTGAACTGCAACAAGCGCTCGATCACGGTGAACCTCAAGAACCCGATGGGCAAGGAGGTTTTCGGGGATCTCATCAAGTCCTGCGACGTCGTGATGGAGAACTTCGGGCCCGGCGTGCTCGACCGGCTCGGATTCAGCTGGAAGCACGTGCACGAGATGAACCCTCGCATCGTCATGGCGTCGATAAAGGGCTTCGGCAGCAGCGGACCGTATGCCGACTTCAAGGCTTACGAGAACGTCGCCCAGGCCATGGGGGGCTCCATGAGCACCACGGGCACCTTGGACGGGCCGCCGCTGGTGACGGGCGCGCAGATCGGCGATTCCGGCACCGGTGTGCATCTGCTTGCGGGCATCCTCGCCGCCCTGATTCAGCGTGAGCGCACGGGCCGCGGCCAATTCGTCGAGTGCGCCATGATGGACTGCGTGATGAATCTGTGCCGCGTGAAGTGGCGCGACCATCAGCGCATCGAACGCGGTCCGCTGCCCGAGTACTCGATCCAGGAGTTCGACGACTTCACTCCGCGCGCGGGTAACGACTCGGGCGGGGGTCAGCTCGGCAACGCCGTGCCATGCAAGCCGGGGGGAGCGAACGACTGGATTTACGTCGTCGTGCAGGAGCACGTGTGGCAGGCCCTCGCCACTCGCATCGGCGGCGAGGCACTCGCCAACGATGAGCGCTTCAGCAACATCAAGGCCCGGCGCCGGCACCAGGCCGAGATGTGGCGATTGATCAATGAATTTGCCAGCGCCTACACCAAGTGGGAGTTCATGGATATCCTGAATGAGCTCGCCGTGCCCTGCGGGCCCATCATGAGCACGAAGGACCTCGCCAACGACGAGCATGTCAAGCTGCGCGAGATGATGGTGGAGGTTGCGCACCCGACCCGGGGCTCGTTCACCAACGTCGGCTGCCCCATCAAGCTGTCGGACTCGCCGGTCGAGGTGGAGCGCTCGCCGCTGCTCGGCGAGCACACCGCGGAGATTCTGAGTGAAGTGCTCGGCTACGACAGCGAACACATCGAGCACCTCAAAGAGGCCGGGGCGTTCACCAAGGAACCGGCCAAGCTCCCCGAGTACCATCCGATGCGCGCCTGACGGGCGGACATCAGCGGGCCCGGAAACCGCTCGGCCCGCACGGCGCCGTAAAACATTCGAGGGTCCCGGCGCGCTCGCGGCGGCCTCCGCGGCCGCGACGCGCGCGTGCGGAGCCGACGACGACCTGAGGAGGATGAACATGCGAATCGTTGTCAATGGTCAGCAGGCCTTCGGCCGCAGCGTGCTGGAAGCACTGCTCGAACGCGGCGAGGACGTGGTCGGCGTCTACTGCGCGCCGGATCGCGAAGGGCGTCCGGTCGACCCGCTGAAGGAGCTTGCCGAGGCCCGCGGGCTGCCGGTGCACCAACCGAAGTCCTTCAAGGATCCTGCGGTCTGGGACGAGCTGCGATCTCTCGAGCCGGATCTCGGCGTCATGGCCTACGTGACGCTGTTCGTCCCCGAAGAAGCGCTCAACATTCCGACCCACGGCACCATTCAGTACCACCCCTCGCTGCTGCCGATGCACAAGGGCCCGAGCTCGATCAACTGGCCCATCATCTTCGGTGAGGACAAGACGGGCCTTTCCATCTTCTGGCCCGACAACGGTCTCGACACCGGACCGATTCTGCTGCAGAAGAAAGTGGCCATCGGGGCCGACGACACCCTCGGCAGCCTCTACTTCGACCACCTCTATCCCATGGGCGTCGCCGCGATGCTCGAGGCAATCGACCTCGTCAAGCAGGGAAGGGCGCCGAAGGTCCCCCAGGACCCGGACGCCGGCACCTACGAGGGGTGGTGCCGCAAAGCCGACGCGCTCATCGACTGGACCCGACCCGCGCGCGAGGTGTACAACCTCATCCGCGGCACCAATCCCCAGCCTGGTGCGTGGACGACGCTCGCCGGCCGGGAGCTGCAGATCTTCGACGCCGCCGTGTCCGACGGCGACGGCGAGAGCGGTGAGATCACCGCCGTGCACGCAGACGGCTTCTGCGTCGCGGCCCACGATGGAGTCATCGAGGTGAAACGAGTCCGAGCCGAGGGCGAGAAGAAAAGCGGCGCCGGCGAGTTCGCCGCGAACGCCGGCCTCAAAGCAGGCACCCGTCTCGGTAGCTGAGCGGCGGGCCGCGGCGCCGGCGCCCGTCGGCGTGCGGGGCCGAGCAGCGGCGGCGGCACCCTGCGCGTTGTTCCCGCGCAGGCACAATCCTCCAGAGGGCTAAGGAGCAAGGCAAATGAGCGTACCCGCGAGCGACATCGAGATTGCTCGAAAGGCCACCCTCAAACCGATCGCCGAGATCGGCGAGCGCCTGGGTGTCCCTTGGGAGGCCATGGTTCCGTACGGCCACACCAAAGCCAAGCTGTCGCTCGACTACGTCGCGGATCTTGCGAAGCGACCGAGCGGCAAGCTCGTACTGGTGACGGCCATCACGCCAACCCCCGCCGGCGAGGGCAAGACGACCACGAGCGTGGGGCTTGGCGATGCGCTGAACCGCATCGGCAAGAAGACGGCCGTGTGCCTGCGCGAGCCGAGCCTCGGACCGTGCTTCGGCATGAAGGGCGGCGCCGCCGGCGGCGGCTACGCGCAGGTCGTGCCGATGGAGGACATCAACCTGCACTTCACGGGCGACTTCCACGCCATCGGCGCCGCCCACAACCTGCTCGCCGCGCTCATCGACAACTCGATCTACTGGGGCAACGAGCTCGGGCTGGATCCACGGCGCGTCAACTGGCGCCGTGTGCTGGACATGAACGACCGCGCGCTGCGCAGCATCGTCGTCGCCCTGGGCGGCGTCGCCAACGGCTTTCCGCGGGAAGGGGGCTTCGACATCACGGTCGCCTCCGAGGTCATGGCCATCTTCTGCCTGGCGCAGAGCCTCGAGGACCTGGAGCGCCGGCTCGGCAACATCATCGTCGGCTACACCGGCGCGCGTGAGCCGGTGTTCGCACGTGCACTGAAGGCGCCCGGACCGATGGCGGTGCTCTTGAAAGACGCCTTCGCCCCCAATCTGGTGCAGACGCTGGAGAACAATCCGGCCTTCGTCCACGGCGGTCCCTTCGCCAACATCGCTCACGGCTGCAACTCCGTCGTCGCCACGCAGACGGCTTTGAGGCTGGCCGACTACGTGGTCACCGAGGCCGGGTTCGGCGCCGACCTCGGCGCGGAGAAATTCTTCGACATCAAGTGCCGCAAGGCGGGCCTCAAGCCGGACGCCGCCGTCCTCGTCGCCACGGTGCGGGCGCTGAAGATGCACGGCGGCGTTGCGCGTTCGGACCTGGGGGTGGAGAACGTCGGCGCGGTGCACGACGGGCTCGAGAATCTCGGCCGGCACCTGCGCAACATAGGCCATTTCGGCGTGCCCTCGGTGGTGGCGATCAACCGCTTCACCGCCGATACCGACGCCGAGATCGAGGTGATTCGCGAGTACTGCCGCACTTTCGGCGTGGATGTCTGTGAGTGCACGCACTGGGCCGACGGCGGCGCCGGAGCCCAGGCCCTGGCCGAGACCGTGGTCAAGCTGGCCGAGGTAGGGTTTTCCCAGTTTCGCGTTCTCTATGACGACCACGTATCGCTGTGGGAGAAGGCACGCACCATCGCCCGCAGCATCTACGGCGCCGACGACATCATCGCCGACAAGCGCGTGCGGGCGCAGTTCAAGCAGTTCGACGAAGCCGGCTTCGATCACCTGCCGGTGTGCATGGCCAAGACCCAGTACAGCTTTTCGACAGACCCGAATCTGCTGGGCGCCCCCACCGGGCACGTGGTGCCGATACGCGAGGCACGCCTGGCCGCTGGGGCCGGCTTCGTCGTTGCCATTTGCGGGGACATCATGACCATGCCGGGGCTGCCGCGCGTGCCTGCCGCCAACAGCATACGCCTCGACGAGGCCGGCCTCGTCGAAGGGTTGTTCTGACCGGCGCGGAACGGGTCCGCGGGACCCCTACCCCCTCTTGGCAATGGACATCGTGCGCTGCAGCGTCTTACTATTGGCGGTAGCAAGCGGCCGATGAGCGGTTACGTCGCCCGCGCCTCACCAAGAGACGCCGGGCACGACCGCACGAAAAAAAAGCCGACAACCGTGACCGCAGCGTTCCCCAAAGCATCGGGGTGCTGAAGTTGCTAAAGACGTTGTTTCGAGAAACCTAAAGCGACACAAACAGGAGCGCATCAATGAAGATTCTCTCTAAATCATGGCTGGGCGCGGCGGCCGCTGCCGCCGTGCTCGCCGCCGCCGCAACGCCGCAGCAGGCGCTGGCGGCGTGGCAGCCGAAAAAACCGGTGGAGTTCATCATCATGGCCGGGACCGGCGGCGGCGCCGACCAGATGGCCCGCCTCATGCAGAGCATTATCCAGAGCAACAAGTTCGCGCCGGTTCCGTTCATTCCCATCAACAAGCCGGGTGGTTCGGGCGCCGAGGCGCTGCGTTACCTCAAGGACAAGAGCGGCGACGACCATGTCGTCATGATCACCCTCAACAGCTTCTACACCACGCCGCTGCTGCAACCGACTCTCGGCGTCAACGTCGAGGAGTTCACCCCGATCGGCCGCATGGCGCTGGACACGTTTCTGCTGTGGGTGAACAGCGAGTCCGACATCAACTCGCTCGAAGACTGGGTGGCCCAGGTGAAATCCAAGGGCAAGGACTGGAAGATGGGCGGCACCGGCCAGGGCCAGGAAGACTCCATGCTGACCGGGATGCTCGAGAGCAAGTTCGGTCTCGGCATGACGTACGTGCCGTTCCCGGGCGGTGGAACCGTGGCGAAGAACCTGATCGGCAAGCACATCGATTCCACGGTCAACAACCCGTCGGAGCAGATGGGTTTCTTCGAAGCCGGTAAATCGCGTCCGCTCATGGCCATGACGCCGAACCGTCTGCCGCAGTTCCCGGACGTGCCGACGTCGGCCGAGCTGGGCCATTCGGACCTGGTGTACTTCATGCAGCGCAGCATCAATGCTCCTCCGGGCATGTCGGCCGAGGCACAGCAGTATTACATCGATCTGTTCAAGAAGGTCTTCGACTCGAAGGAATGGCAGGACTTCTGCGCCAGCGACGGCGTGTTCTGCAACGAGTGGCTTGCCGGAGACGATCTGGCGAAGTACCACGCCACAGAGAAGGCCAAGCACGAGAAACTGCTCAAGGACACGGGCCAGATCTGAGTGAACTGCGGCGGCTCGCTATCTGCGAGCCGCCCAATCGCAGAGTGAAAGGCCACGCCGGGAGCCCCCGCGCAGGCGGCGGTTCCCGGCGTCTCCTCGACCGATCCCAAAGCGGTCACCCCCGAAGGAGAACGAAGCCAAATGACGGTTCGCAGCGCCGAGCTCCTCATGGCGATCCTGATGGGTCTGCTGTCTGCGTTCCTGATGTGGAAGAGCGCCGAGCTTCCGGTCGGCTGGATCGAGGGTAAGGGTCCCGGCGGCGGCGCATGGCCGTTCTGGCTCGCCGCGGTGATGCTGCTGTGCAGCGTCGTCACCGGCATCCGCTGGTTCCTGCGTCAGACGCCCGAATCGCGCTCCAGCGAGCTGTTCATGGATCGCACGACGGTCCAGATCAACGCCATCACCGTCGGCTCGCTGGTGGTCTTTCTCGGTCTCACGCACATCATCGGCATGTATTTCGCGATGATGCTGTTCCTGCTCTTCTACCTTCGCTTCGTGGGGCGACACACCTGGACCATCACGGGCCTGCTGTCGTTCGGCCTGCCGGTGGCGCTGTTCTTTTTTTTCGAAGGCCTGCTCAAGATCATTCTGCCCAAGGGCTATGCCGAACCGCTCTTCTATCCGCTCTATGGTTTGATCTACTGAGTCGTGAGCGGGCGCGCCGCCTTAACGGGAGTCCACACGCGCCCGAGCGCGGGCACTCTGCATCCCATGAGGCGTAGGAGTTACTGACGTGGAATTGATCGACCCGTTACTGCAAGGCTTCGCTACCGCACTGCAGCCACAGAATCTCCTGCTCATGATGCTTGGCTGCGTCATAGGCCTGTTCGTGGGGGCCATGCCGGGTCTCGGTTCCGTCAATGGCGTCGCAATTCTGCTGCCGGTCACGTTTCTGGTACCCCCCACCGGCGCCATCATCTTTCTCGCCGCGATCTACTACGGCGCCATGTACGGCGGCGCCATCAGCTCGATCATGCTCGGCATCCCCGGGGCCTCCACGGCCGTGGCGACGGTCTTCGACGGCCGTCCGCTGGCAATGCAAGGCAAGGCCGACTTCGCCCTCGTGGCGGCCGCCGTCGGTTCCTTCGTCGGCGGCACCGTCTCGGTCGTCCTGTTCACTCTGGCGGCGCCACCGCTCGCGGACTTCGCCCTGAAGTTCGGGCCCGCCGAAGAATTCGCCCTCATGATGCTGGCGTTCGCCACCTTCATCGGGCTCGGCGGCGACGACATTCCGAAGACCCTTTTCTCCATCGCCGTCGGCCTGGTGCTGGCGGCCGTCGGCCTCGACGAGGTATCGGGCAAGCCGCGGCTGATCTTCTTCGACCTGCCGGGCTTCTTTCACGGCATCAACTTCCTCGTGCTGGCGATCGGCATCTACGGCATCGGCGAGATCCTCTGGACACTCGAAACCAGCAAGGGTCAGGTGACCGTCTCCCAGGCCTCGTTCGCGGTCCGTCGCCTGCTGGAGGCGTTCCAGCGGCTCAAAGGCGCCACCATGACCATTCTGAGCTCGTCGGTGCTCGGCTACTTCGTGGGGATTCTGCCTGCCGCGGGCGCGACACCTGCGTCGCTCATGGCTTACGGTGTGGCGAAGACGATGTCCCGGGATCCGGACACCTTCGGCAAGGGCAACATCGCCGGCGTCGCCGCCCCCGAGACGGCCAACAATGCGGCCAGCACGGGCTCGATGCTCCCGATGATCACACTCGGCATACCGGGCTCACCCACCACGGCGATCCTGCTCGGCGGCATGATCATCTGGGGCCTGCGACCGGGGCCGTTGCTGTTCGTCAACAATCCCGATTTCGTGTGGGGGCTCATCGGCAGCCTCTACATGGCCAATTTATTCACCGTGCTCATCAACATCGCCTTCATACCGGCATTCGTCGCGGTGCTGAAGCTGCCGTTCACCATACTCGCTCCCCTCATCTTCGTGCTGTGCATCGTCGGCGGCTTTGCACCCACCCAAGACATGCACGACGTGTGGCTCATCCTGGTGTTCGGCATAGTGTTCTACCTCTTGCGCAAGCTGAATTACCCTGTGGCACCGGCGGTGCTGGCGATCGTTCTGGGTCCGCTGGCGGAACGCTCCCTGCGCCAGACACTCATCGGCTCCCAGGGAGAGATAGGCGTGTTCTTCGAGCGTCCACTGTCCGCGGGAATCCTGATAGCGGCCGTGGTGCTGATTGTGCTGCCGATCATGAAGATGATGCGGGCGCGAAAACGCCGCGGCGATGCCGCTGCGGATTAGGCGGGCCGCCCATCGAGAGCAGGGTGACGGCGGTGCGGCCGTTGTTCGCCGGGAGCGGACGTGATAGGCGCCCCGCTATCACGAGCGGCGAGAGGGACCGCCTTGGTGCAACGTGATGGCAGACCGTGGACACGACGCGCTCACTGCGGCCCGGCGGATGATTTTACGCGGAGATAAAAGATGACGATCAGGACCATTCTGACGCCCGTCGACGGCCGTCGTTCCGACACGCCGGTGCTGGAAGCGGCCTTGGTCTTGGCGCGCCGCTTCGGCGCCCACATCAAAGCTCTGCACATCCGCGCCGCGGCGAAGGACGCCACCCCCTTTATGTTCGACCGGTTGAGCTCTGCTCTGCGCGATAGCGTGTACCGCGAGGCAGAGCGTGGGGCGCGCGAAAAGGCCGAGCGCGTGCGCACCTTGTTCGACGAATTCTGCGCGCGCAACGATGTGGAGGTTGTCAGCGAACCGGGCCGCTACGAAAGAGCGACCGCAGGCTGGTACGAGGATGAAGGCCACGTCGGCGACGTCGTCGTACGCTGGGCGCGCCTGAACGACATGGTCGCCTTCGCACGGCCCGCATCGGTGGAATCCACCGTCAGACGCTCACCCATCGGGGAAAACCTCGAGGCCGTGCTGCTCGAGGGGGGGCGCCCGGTCTTCGTGGTGCCGGCGGATGGGCCGGTGAGTCCCGTGGATCACGTCGCCATCGGCTGGAATGCGAGCATGGAGGCCTCCCGTGCCGTAGCCATGGCGTTGCCGTGTCTCACGGCGGTCGAGTCGGTGACGGTGCTGGCGTCGCACAAGCGTGCGGACAGCGCGGCCGCGCTCATCGAACACCTCGCCTGGCACGGAATCACGGCCCACTCCCGCGTGCTCGACCTCAAAGGCAGATCCGTGGGCAACGCTCTGCTGAACGACGCCAAAGAGGCGGGGGCGCGTCTACTGATCGTCGGTGGTTTCAGTCGCGCGCGTGCACGCGAGCTCTTGTTCGGCGGTGTTACCCGGCACCTGCTGGCCAACGCCGATCTGCCGGTGCTGATGGTGCACTGACGCGCCGGCCTACATCACGGCATCGATGCCGTAGGCCGCGAAGTCGTTCTTCTCGAAGTTCGCGCGAAACATATCGCGCAGCTGCTCCGCGGAGCGATCGTACGCCTCCTTGTCCGACCAGGATGCCCGTGGGTCGAGCATCGCGGCGTCGACTTCGGGGCAGGACCGCGGCACGCGCACGCCGAATACGGGGTGGAGATCGTATTTCATGCCTTCTTGGTGCAGAGCCCCCTGCAGGCCGGCATTGAGCAGGGCACGGGTGTCGCGTATGGAGATGCGCGGTGCCTGGCCGGCCGGCCCCCCCATCCAGCCTGTGTTGAGCAGCAGACACCGTGCGTCGTGCCGCTCCATCTTCTCCCGCAGCAGCTTTGCGTAGACGGAGGGCCGCTGCGCCATGAACGGCCCGCCGAAACAGGCACTGAAGGCGGCCTCGGGACGGTTGACGCCGACCTCGGTACCGGCGAGCTTCGCCGTAAAGCCCTGCACGAAGTGATACATGACCGCGCGCCCGTCCAGCAGGGAGACGGGGGGCAACACCCCGAAAGCATCGGCCGTCAACAGCACGATGGTCTCCGGGTGACCCCCGCGGGCTCCCTCGGCGACGTTGGGATTGCAGCTCAGTGGATAGGAGAAACGCGTGTTCTCGGTGCGCGAGGAGTCGGTCAGATCCAGCTCCTGGGGATGCGTCTGCTCGTAGGGCTTTCCCGGCAGCGGCGGCACGTTTTCTACGATAGTGCCTTCCATGGAGAGCGCGGCGGCGATGATGGGCTCGGCTTCCTTGTCGAGGTCGATGAGCTTGGCGTAGCAGCCGTCCTCGAGGTTGGAGACGCCGACATCGGTCCAGCCCGCCTCGTCGTCGCCGATGAGCCTGCGCGCGCTGTCCGCGGACAGCGTCGTCTTGCCCGTGCCCGAAAGCCCAAAGAGGATGGCGGTGTCGTCCGTGGCACCGATGTTGCCGGAACAGTGCATTGACAGGTAACCCTGCCTGGGCAGGAGATAGTTCATCACCGTGAAAATCGTCTTCTTCACAAGGCCGCAGTAGTCCGCGCGGCCGACTACCAGGCAGATCTGGTTGCGGAAATCGATAATCGCCGCCCGGTTGGAGCGACTGCCGTCGCGTTGCGGGTCACAGTGAAAGGACTGCACGTTCAGCATCGTCCAGCGTTTACGCTCCGCGTCCTCGATCCCGGCGACGTGCTTGGGAAACATGTTGTGAGCAAACATGGCGTGGGTGGCATACTCCCCCACAAAGCGATACGGCACCGCATAGCGCGGGTCCGAGCCCGCATAAACGTCCTGCACGTAGAGCGCCCGTCCGCGGGCATTGACGTGCTCAACGACACGGCGCAGCAAGGCCTCGTAGTGTTCGGGGTCGTATTTCTGGAAGTTGTCCTTCCACCAGATCTCGGATTCCACCTCGGGCCACGCCACCCCGAACGTGTCCTTGACCGGACGGCCCGTGCAGCTCGGATCGGTAAGGAACACCAGCGGTCCCTTGTCGCCGAGACTGGTCGCGTATGCCTTGCGCTGTGTATCGGACCCATCCGGATCGACGCGGCCACGATCGTTCGCGACGGCCTCGCAGAAAAGCGCCCGTTTGGAGAGGTTGTACTTGAAGGGTACGTTTCGCAGACCGAGCTTCTGCTCGAGGGCGTTGCTAAGATCCATGTTGGTTCCTCGGGACGATCCGCCTTCACAGCGACGGTGCGGGTGACGGCCATGCGCTTCCCGGGACTGGCTCAACCGGAAGCCGCGCCTCGCCTCGGAGCATACTGTCGCTGGGCGCGACGGGCAATGCCGCCGGGCCCGTGGCCCCGCTGCGCGCCGCGCCGCTTCGCTCAGGCAACCGCGACCGCGGCCCCTCGGGGGCGCGGACGGGGCCACGCTTGCACGGCGACGCCCTGTCGGTCGATGCTGTCGTCGCGCAGCTCGGCCAGCGCCCGGACGGCCTGGGCTTGCGTCATCATCGCTTCGGCCACTGGCCGAGTCTCCGGAAACCGACAGATGTCGACGGGGGTAGCGTAGGTCAGAGCGCTGGTGCGCTCGAAGGTCAGCTTGAGCCACAGCTCGGAGCAGAAATCGCTTAGAATCGGCGCCTTGAAGCCTGCATCGCTCAGCATGGTGGAGATTATCTTGGCACGCTCGCCCCGGGAACCGTCCGGCTCTGCGGTGGGAACCCGGTTCCCTCGCTAGTTACCATCAGACACACGCATGCTGCGCAGCGACGGGGACATAATCGATGACCGGCGACGAGACATCCGACGTTCAGACCAGCAACGGCACCCTGAGGGAGATCGACGGCAAGCCCAGCATCTTCTATGACGGCTACTGGATCCGCCACTACCCGCCGCCGGAAGACTCACTGGAAGCGCGTCGGGCCCTGATCGAAGGCCTCACCCGGCGCACGTTCCACCATACCGAAGAGGGCATCAACACCCCAGGCGAGAATCTGGAACTCGCCCGCAACGCCTACGCGGCCGAGACCGACCCTTCCCGCAGGCGCGTCAACGGCGCCATGCTCGCCGGCGCGCTGTTCAATCGGGCCACCGACATCTTCAAGGCAGTGGTGGAGCTCGCACACAAAGGCGTGCACATCAGCTTCGACAACGAGCTCATGAAACAATGTGCCGATTGCCTTCAGGAGGCGATGGAGCTGGGCAAGTCCGTCAAGCACTACAGCGGTCACGAGGGCATAGATGAGCTCTGGGGCGAGCCGCTCAAGGCTTTTACCATGCCGATCGAGGACTTCTACACCAGTCGCTACATCAAGATCGCCCAGACGATGCGCGACATCGATCTCATCACCAATCGCCTGGTGGGCCTGTTTGCGGCCTTCGACGCCTTCGAAGGCCTCGAGCCGCTTATTCGAGCCTTCGCTGCGGCCGCCAAGCTCGAGAGCGAAACGATGAAAAGCGACCCGGTGATTTTCGAGGTCTGGCCTCGATTCGTCGCCGCGGGGGAACGCCTGCTGGAATTCTCGGTCGACGTCGATGCCGACGCGTCCGAAGAGGTGGGGCGACATTATCAGGAGGGTGTCGGCGTCATCCGTGAGGGGACCAACCTCATCACCTACCTCGCCGGCGCCCGTGTGCCGATGCCCAAGAGCACGCGGGAGTTCATGGTCATGTGCGACGCCTTCGAGCGCGACCGGGACGCTCTGAGCACGTCGAGCCCCTTGCGCGTAGGCACCCCGCACGCGGGTTGACAAGCCGTCGTGATCACCAGCGTCAGCGCCCTCGAACTCAAGCAACGCCTCACCGAAGACGGTGAGCTGGCACTGCTGGACGTGCGCGAGCAGGGTGTCTTCGCCGCACGTCACCTCCTGCTCGCGTCGTGCGTGCCGCTGAGTCATCTGGAGATGATGATGGGTGCGCTGGTGCCGCGGCTCTCCACACCGCTCGTCCTGTGCGACGACGGCCCCGAGGGCGGCGAAGCACTGGCCCGGGGCGCTGCCGAGCGCCTGAGCGCGATGGGCTACACGGACGTGTCCGTTCTGGCGGGGGGCATACGGGGATGGGAGCGCTGCGGATTCGAGCTTTTCTCCGGCGTCAACGTGCCGAGCAAGGCCTTCGGCGAATTCATCGAGCAGCGCTCGGCGACGCCGCACATCACCGCGGCGGCGCTGCACGAACGTCTGCTCGGCGAGGCGGCACCGCTGATCGTCGACAGCCGGCCTTTCCCGGAGTACCAGCGAATGAGCATCCCCGGGGGCATCGATGTGCCCGGCGCGGAGCTCGTCTATCGCATCCACCAGCTGGCCCCCGACGCGGCGACGGACATCGTCGTCAACTGCGCCGGACGCACCCGCAGCATCATCGGCGCGCAGTCGCTGATCAACGCCGGCATCCCCAACCGGGTCGTGGCGCTGGAGAACGGCACCATGGGCTGGCAGCTGGCCGGCTTCGACCTCGAGCATGGCCAGAGCCGCCGCGCTGCGGCGCCGGCACCGGGCGCGGCTCACCACGCCGAGGAGGCGGCGTCACGGGTCGCTGCGCGTTTCGGCGTGCGCGGCGTCGATCTCGAGACGCTGGCGCGCTGGCGTGCCGATCGCGAGCGAACGCTCTATCTCTTCGATGTGCGCACGCCGGAGGAATTCGACCGGGGTCATCTTCCCGGCTCGCGGCACGCGCCCGGCGGTCAGCTCATCCAGGCGACGGACGAATACGCCCCCGTGCGCAACGCCCGCGTGGTGCTGGTAGACGACGCGCGAGTAAGGGCATTGATGACCGCCTCGTGGCTGCTGCAGATGGGGTGGCGGGACGTGCATGTGCTCGATCACCCGCTGACCGAGCTCGAGCTCGAGACCGGTCCGGGCCCGGAGGCGGAGCACTGCGCCGGCGGCGTACAGAGCATCGATGCTCTCGAGCTCAGGGCAGCGCTCGATTCCCGCGAGGCGATAGCCGTCGTCGATCTCGCGACCAGTCTCGAGTATCGCGAGCGCCATATCCCGCAGGCCTGGTGGGCCGTGCGTGCACGTCTGCAGGAAGCTCTGCGGCTGATCCCGCCGGTCGGGCTGCTGGTGACGACCGCGACGCAGCCCGAGTTGGCGCGGCTCGCGGCGGCCGACTTGGCGTCGCTGCGCGAGAACGTCAACGTGCGCATGCTCGCAGGCGGCAATCGCTCCTGGTTTGACGCCGGCTTGCCGACATCCACTGGCATGGAGAGAGCCACCACCACGACCGACGATGTCTGGTACAAGCCCTACGAGCAACGCAGCGCCGTCGCCGAGCGCATGCAGGAGTACCTCGACTGGGAGGTCGCCCTCGTGGAGCAGGTCGAACGCGACGGCACGCTGCGCTTCCCGTGCTTCGACTGACGTGGCGAGCGGCATCATACGCGTCTGCGGGCGCGGCTCACTGATCTCTCCCGCACCTTGCGGGCGGGCGCCGGCTCGGCGGGCCGTCCTCGTCATGCTGCTGACGGCGCTGCTGTCCTGCCCGGCAGGAGCCGCGTCGCCACGGCTGCTGGACCTCCACGGCCACCCGCGTGCGCTCGCGGAGTTCACGGGCAACGGCAAGTGGGTTCTGTTGGCCCTGTGGGCCACGGATTGCTTGATCTGCAACGCCGAGGCGAGGCACCTGACGGCATTTCACGAGAAACACAAGAACGGCGAAGCCGTCGTCCTCGGAGTGTCTCTCGACGGCTGGGGCAACAGAGCTGAGGTGCTGGAATTCCTCGACCGCCACGGCGTCACCTACCCCAACCTGATCACCGACTACGCCAGCGGCGCGGCACTTTACTCGCGTCTCGTCGACAGAGCCTGGCTGGGCACGCCGGCGGCGCTGCTCTATGCGCCCGACGGCGAGCTGATGATGCAGCAGGTCGGCACGGTGGCGTTCGAGGTCGTCGAAGAACTCATGTCCGCACCCTAGCCGGCCGGGCACCGCTCGCGGCGGGCTCGCGCCTGATCGGGCGCGTCAGGCAGGTCGGACCCCCAGAGCCTTTGTGCGAGATCTCGGCACCGTCCACCTCGCACACATCCACACCCGCGCGCTCAAGGGCGCGGCGCGTGCGCGGATTTCCGCGCAGCATGACAACCCGCCGCGGCGCGAGCGCCAGCACGTTGCAACCCATCGCCTCGAATTCCTCGTCGCTCACCTCCACGAGCTCGAAACCGCGCTCAAGCAGCAGGCGGCGCAGGGAAACCGGCAGCAGACGCGCGTAGACCACCGCCAGGTCGCGGTCGACGGGACTCAGCATGGACATCAGGTGAAAGACGTCTGCCTCGCCCCGCCAGTGCGGCAATGCCACCGTGTGCACGCAGACGTCGCTTCCCAGCAGGCGGCGCAGCTGGCGGATGCCCGCGGAGTTGGTGCGGTAACCTTCGCCCACGAGCACGTTGCCGGCATCCAGCCACACCACGTCGCCTCCCTCCAGGAGGCCGTCGCCGACGATGGCGCCCGCCACCGGCACTCCCAGGTCGCGCAACGCGTCGGCGCACAGCGCCGGCTCGGCGCGGCGCGTCGCCTTGCCCATGTTGCCCAGGATGACGCCGTCGGGAGCCGTCACCACCGCGTCGCGAACGTAGATGGCATCCAAGGTGAGACGCGCATCGGCCGCCAGAAAATCGATGCGCGTGCCGATGGCCGCGATCACCTCGACCAAACGGTCGAATTCGCGGGCAGCGCCCGCGACATCGGGAGGCGAGAGGTAGTTGAGCTCGCGCCACTGACGTTGCACCACGGCTGCGTCGACAAACGCATCCTGCGGCCGGCGCAGCAACACATGCCCGATCCGGTCAAATTCGTTCGCCGCGCCGCAGACGGGTTCCATCGTGCCGCAACCTGCTCAGAGACCGTGCGAAGTCTCCTCGATGAGCATGTCGACGACAGCCCTCAGGGCGTCTCGCTCCGTGGCGCCGCCAGCGAGAGCATCACGATACGTGCGCAGCTGGCGGTGGGCGCTGGTGCCCTCAGCCAGAATCCGGCGCCCGTGCTCAACCTCGTCCACGCAGTCGAAGTGCTCAGCGTCCTCGCGGACGAGTTGCAGCAGCTCGTCGTAGAGTTCCGGGTACGGCACGATCTCGCCCTTGCCGAAGTCGATCAGCCCTTCATCGATGCCGTAGCGATGCGCACGCCAGCGGTTCTCGTTGATCAACAGCGGCGCGTAGCGACGCCAACGCAGATTGTTGCGCCGCAGACGGTAGAGCATGCGCAGCCAACACAGATAAACCGCAGCAACGCAGATACCGTCGTCCAAGCGCGTGCAGATATCGGCGACACGCATCTCGAGGGTGGGGAACCGGCAGCTCGAACGCACGTCCCACCAGAGCTTGCTTGCGTCTTCGATGATGCCGGCGCTCACCAGCACGTCAACGTGGCGTCGGTACTCCTCGAAGCTGTCGAAGTGCTCGGGCAGACCCGTACGCGGTACTTCGTCCCATACCGAAATCCGATAGGACTTGAGCCCCGTGTCGTGCCCCTCCCAGAACGGCGAGGAGGTGCTGAGCGCTAGAAAATGCGGCAGCGCGTAGGTCACCTGCCCCATCAGGTCGATGCGCAGGTCGTCGTCCTCGATACCGACGTGCACGTGCATGCCGCAGATGAGCAGACGCCGCACGACTTCCTGCAGATCGTGCGCCAGGCCCTCGTAGCGGTCCTTGCGCGTGTGCTCCTTGGTGCCGCCCTTGGCGAACGGGTGGGTCGAGGCGGCAACGAGACCGAGGCCGTGCTCGGCCGCAACGCCGGCAACGGTGCGGCGCAGATGACACAGGTTTTCGCGGGCCTCCGCGATGGTACGGCAAACGCGCGTTCCCACCTCCACCTGACACTGCAGGAATTCCGGAGAAACCTGCGAATCGAGCAGCTCTTCGCACCGGGGCATCAGGGTCGCCGGAGCCTCGCGGATCAGATCGCGCGTGACACGATCGACCAGCATGTACTCCTCTTCGATGCCGACGGTGAAGCTCGGTTCCTTAACCACGTCGATCGGACAAGGCGTATAGGCCGGGGTCGGCCAGGATCTCCGCGAGATAGGAGTGCAGCAGCTCGGCCCAGAAGCCTGCGCCCTTCTCGTCGTCGATGAGGTCCTGGCGGATCTCGATGAGTACGTGGGGGTAACCGTTGTGCTCGCAATGCGCGTCCATCGTGTACCCCACTGGCTCCCGCGCGTTGTAGGGCTGGTTATCGCCGACGCAGAGATCCGGCAGGCGCTCCAGGCGCTGCAGCAACGGTCGTGCGATGCGCGGGTCGCGATGCCACAGTACCCCTACCTGCCAAGGTCGGCGGATGCCGGCATAGACCGGCGTGAAGCTGTGCACAGCCACCACCGCCGGCACACGACCCTGCCTGCGGATACGCTCGAGCGAGACGTGGATGGCGTCGTGGTAAGGGTAGAAGAACTCCTGCGCCCGTTGAATCTCTTCCCACACCGACAGACCCCGGTTGCCGGGGATCGATATGGAGTCGCTCGCCTCGACGATCGAGGTGGGATCGCTCAGGTGGCGATTGGGGTCGATGACGAGACGCGAATACCCCGCCAGCACCAGTGGCGCGTCGAACATGGCTGCCAGACACCGGGCGACGTCGGCCGCGCCGATGTCGTAGGCGACGTGCTGCGCCAGAGCTTCTTCACCAAGACCCAGCCGTGCGAGGCGCGCAGGCACCGCGTTGCTCGCGTGATCACAGACGATAAGCACGCCCGCCGTGCCCTGAGGGTTGACGACCTCGAAGGGTGGCGGCTCTCCCGGTGCGAGAATCGTTCCGCGCGAAGCTGCCTCGACCAGTGCCTGCAACATGGGGCAATGATGCCCGAGACACGGCGAGAATGTCACCCTCGACGAGCGTGCGTACCGGGGGCGGACGGCGCCCGCCTCTCGTCGCCGCGTGCGCGTGGCGGCGGCACCTTCGCGTTGCGGCGGCGGCACCGGCATGGCAGCATGCGCGCGACTGCGCAGCCGACGACTTCCCTCGGGCAACTTCGACCGTGGCGTTTTCCAATCCCTCATCCACCGGGCTCGGCTCTCACGGCGCCTGGCACGATTACCTTCTGCTGATCCTGCTGGCGGCCATCTGGAGCTCGTCGTTCATGTTCATCAAGATCGCCGTCGCCTCCGTCGCCCCTATGACGCTGGCGGCGGCGCGCCTGGCCATCGCCGCCGTGCTGCTGTCGGCCTATGCGCTGGCCAGCGGGGAGAAGATACCGCTCGATGGAAAGTCGTGGGGGGTCTTTCTGTTCATCGGCCTGTTCGGCAACGCCCTGCCGTTCTCGCTCATCGGCTGGGGCGAGATTCACGTCGACAGCGCCCTGGCGGCTATTCTCATGGGCATCATGCCGGTAGCCACCGTGGCCCTGGCGCATTTCTTCATCCCCGAGGAGCCTTTCAACGCCTGGCGCGCCGGCGGCATCGCCGCCGGCTTCGCCGGCCTCCTCGCCCTCGTCGGCATACAGGCGCTCGGCGGGCTCGGCAGCGCCGTGATCGCTCAACTCGCCATTCTCGCCGGCGCGGTGAGCTACGCCGTCACCACCGTGTTTGCCCGACGCCGGGCACACCTGCCGGGCCGCGTCATGGCGGCCGGCGCGACCACGGCGGGAACCGCGCTAGTGCTGCCGTGCGCGCTGGTGTTCGAGCAACCCTGGACGGCCCAGCCCTCCACGGCGTCACTCGCCGCCGCCGTGATTCTCGGCGTGCTGCCCACCGGTGCGGCCACACTGCTGTACTTCTACCTGGTGCGCGCCATCGGTGCCACCGGCCTGTCCCAGGTCAACTACCTGATACCCGTCATGGGCCTGCTCTGGGGCATGGCACTGCTGGGGGAGCGGCCGGGCTGGCGGGCAGCGGCGGCGCTCGGCCTGGTGCTCACCGGCATCGCCCTGGTCAATCGCGGCGGCCGCTCGAGACCGCGTTGACGCGCGCCGACGCGGCGGAGGCCGCGCCGCACGACATGCCGCGTTGCCGGTGCAATGACCGTGGGCGTCGATTACACTGCGCTCGACGCCATGCCGCGACGAACCGCGTCCGTGCGACGCGATGGCGCGCGCTCACGACCACTCCCAGGAGAAACGACCATGGGCCAGTCCCGCGAGAAGACCCGCCTGCGCAGCCGCGAGTGGTTCGACGACCCGAACGATCCCGGCGCGACGGCACTGCACGTTGAGCGCTACACCAACTTCGGCATCACCGCGCAGGAGCTGCGCTGCGGCAAACCCATCATCGGCATCGCACAGACGGGCAGCGACCTGGTGCCCTGCAACCGGATCCACGTCGATCTCGCCAAACGCGTGCGCGAGGGCATCCGGGAGGCGGGCGGCATCGCCCTGGAGTTCCCGGTCCACCCTATCCAGGAGAGCGGCAAGCGCCCCACGGCGGCCCTGGATCGGAATCTGCAGTACCTGAGCCTGGTCGAGATTCTCTACGGCTACCCCATCGACGGCGTCGTGCTCACCACCGGTTGCGACAAAACCACGCCGGCGCTGATCATGGCGGCAGCCACCGTGGACATCCCCGCCATCGTCCTCTCCGGCGGGCCGATGCTGAACGGCTACTGGCGGGGCAAGCTGGCCGGCTCCGGCACCATCGTGTGGGAGGCGCGCAAGCTCTACGCCGCCGGCGAAATCGACTACGAGGGCGTCGTCAAGATGGTTGCCGACGCGACACCCTCCCCCGGACACTGCAACACCATGGGTACGGCCAGCACCATGAACTCGATTGCCGAGGCCCTCGGCATGTCTCTGCCGGGGTGCGCAGCGATCCCCGCTCCGTACAAAGAGCGCGCGGAGATGGCGTATGAGACCGGCAAGCGCATCGTGGAGATGGTGTGGGAGGACCTGACGCCCTCGAAGATTCTCACGCGCGCGGCATTCGAGAACGCGATCGTCGCGAACTCTGCCATCGGCGGATCGACCAACGCACCGATCCACGTCAACGCCATCGCCCGTCACGCGGGCATCGATCTCGACATCCGGGACTGGGAGGCCATCGGTCATCGCGTTCCGTTGCTGGTCAACCTCCAGCCCGCCGGGGAGTTCCTCGGCGAAGCCTATTACCAGGCGGGGGGGCTTCCGGCGGTGATGCACGAACTGCTCGGCGCGGGGCGTCTGCACGAGGACGCGGTGAGCGTCAACGGCAAGACCGTCGGTGAGAATTACCGGCAAACGCCGTCCACGGATCGCCGGGTGATCCGCGCCTACGACGACCCCCTTATGGAGGATGCCGGTTTCATCGTGCTCTCGGGAAACCTGTTCGACGCGGCCATCATGAAGACTTCGGTCATCAGTGACGACTTTCGCGCGCGGTATCTGCAGCGCGCCGGCCACGAAAACGTGTTCGAGGTCCGCGCCATCGTTTTCGACGGACCGGAGGACTATCATCGCCGCATCAACGATCCCGAGCTCGGGATCGACGAGAACTGCGTGCTCGTCATCCGCGGCTGCGGGCCGGTCGGTTACCCCGGCTCCGCCGAGGTGGTCAACATGCAGCCGCCGGACGCGCTCATCAAACGCGGCATCAAGGAGCTGCCCACCATCGGCGACGGCCGCCAGAGCGGTACCTCCGGCAGTCCGTCCATCCTCAACGCCTCGCCGGAATCGGCCGTCGGTGGTGGCCTCGCGCTGCTGCAGACCAACGACTCGGTGCGCATCGACCTCAACGCCGGCACCATCGACCTGTGCGTCGGCGACGCGGAGCTCGCCAGGCGGCGTGAAGCCCTGCAACCGCCGCAGCTGCCCAATCACACCCCCTGGCAGGAGATCTATCGCAACACGGTCGGCCAACTCGCCGAGGGCGGCGTCATGGAGCTCGCCACCAAGTACCACAACGTCAGGCGCCACGTCCCGCGACACTCCCACTGAAGCCCGCCGCCGCCGCGAGCCCGGGCGTGCCGCCCGGGTGCAACGCAGCCGCTGCGCCAGCGCGGCCTCTTTCAATTGACAGCGGCGACACGGCGCCTCGACACTTGCAGACATGAAGAGCATTGACCTGCGCAGCGACACGGTCACCCTGCCGACGGCGGCGATGCGGCGGGCCATGGCGCAGGCGGAGGTCGGCGACGACGTCTACGGCGAGGACCCCACGGTCAATCGCCTCGAGGCGGTGATGGCAGAGCGGGCGGGTGCCGAAGCCGGACTGTTCGTCGCCAGCGGCACCCAGGGCAACCTGCTCGGGCTGCTCGCTCACTGCGAGCGGGGCGACGAGTACATCGTCGGCCAGCGGGCCCACGCCTACCGCGCGGAGGGCGGCGGAGGCGCCGCGCTCGGCGGCATCCAGCCGCAGCCGCTGGACAACCGGCCCGACGGCACGCTGGATCTCGACGAGGTGCGCAACGCCGTCAAGCCCGACGACTGCCACTACGCACGCTCGCGCCTGCTGTGCCTGGAGAACACCATGGCCGGCCGAGTCCTGCCGCTCGATTACATCGAGGCCGCCGTGGCGGTGGCGCGAGAGAGAGAACTCGGTGTTCATCTCGACGGTGCGCGGGTGTTCAACGCCGCGGTTAAGCTCGGCGTCGACCTCGACGTGATAACGCGCTCGTTCGACACGATGTCGATCTGTCTGACCAAGGGCCTGGGTGCACCGGTCGGTACGGTGCTGTGCGGCACGCGCGCGCTCATCGGCAGAGCGCACCGCTGGCGCAAGGTCGTCGGCGGCGGCATGCGCCAGGCCGGGATCGTCGCCGCCGCCGGGCTCGTGGCGCTCGATGACCATGTCGAGCGACTGGCGCAGGATCACGACAACGCCCAGGCCCTCGCCCGCGGGCTGAGCGGCATCGACGCCCTCGAGGTCGACCTCGAGGCGGTGCAGACAAACATGGTTTTCGTGAAGCTGCCGGAGCCGCGTCGCGCGGCGCTGCGCCGCCATCTCGCCGAGAGGCACATCGTCGTCTCGGGCGGCAACCCGCTGCGGCTGGTGACGCACCTGGACGTGAGCACCGACGACGTAGCCGCGACGGTGCGCGCCTTCGACGAGTTCTTCTCGTCCTGAGTGCGGTGGCTGTCAGCGTACGAGTGTTCTCGCACGGCGACCGCGACGGCGTCCTCGAGCTCTGGCGCGAGGTCTTCCACGGCGACCCGTCTCACCGCGTGCCGCACCTCGACCTCGAGCGCAAGCTCGCCGTGCAGCCCGAGCTGCTGTTCGTGGCCGTCGACGCCGGGACCGTGGTCGGCACCGCGATGGCCGGCTACGACGGCCACCGCGGATGGGTGTACTACCTCGCCGTTGGACCCGCGCACCGGCGCCGCGGCATCGGCCGCCGGCTGGTGGAGCGGATCGAGGAAGCGCTTGCCGGCCGCGGCTGCCCCAAGATCAATCTGCAGATCCGCGCCGGCAACGACCGGGCGGTGGCCTTCTACGAGGCCCTCGGCTACCGGGTCGAAGAGCGCGTCAGCATGGGTAAGCGCCTCCCGGCTCCGTGAGCAACGCCGCGCAAGCCGCCGCGGCCGCGGGCCGCATCACCGGCGTCGCCGCGTGCGCGCGCCCGCCGGCGCTGTTCGGCTTCTGCATCGACGAGCCCGTGCCCGGTGTTACGCTCACCTCCTACGAGCTCGTCGTGCGCGGCTGGGTGCTCGGCCGGGAATCCGCAGTAACCACCGTAGAGCTGCTCGACACGAGCCTCGACAAGGTCATCCGACGCGCCGAGGTCGGCCAGCGGCGCGACGATGTCGCGCCGCACTTTCCCGGGGTCGCCGACGCCGCCCGCAGCGGATTTCGCGTCGCCGTCGGGCTGCTCGGCCTGCAGCCGCAGGCCGCGCTCGACGTCGTGGCCGTAACGGAGAACGGCGCGCGCGTAGCCCTCGCGCGCATCGACATCGACCGGCATCCGCTGCAAACGGGCTACCGCCCGCAATTGAACCCACTCATGGTGAGCTCCCTCGGGCGCTGCGGCTCGACGTGGCTGATGCGACTGCTGGCGCGCCATCCGGCCGTCGTCGTGCACGAGCGCCATCCCTTCGAAGCACGATTGTCGAAATACTTCGTGCACAACGTTCTCAAGGCACTCGCCGAGCCCAGCGAGTATCTGTCCACGGCCGAGCCCGACGAACTCTACGCCGCGAATTGCGCCTGGCTTACCCACGAGCTTGTTCACGATGCCGAGCTTCACGGCGAGCTGCGCAAGCATTACATCGAGCGTCTCGCGGGTTTCTGTCAGCAGGAGATCGACCGCAGCTACGGGCGGCTGGACGAGCGCAGAACGTTACCGGAGCGTGTAGAGGTTGCGCGATTCTTCGCCGAGAAGTACGGCCCGGGCCACAATCCGCGCCTGATGTGGGAGCTCTATCCGCAGGCCCGGGAAATCATACTGGTGCGGGATTTTCGCGACATGTTCTGCTCCGTGCGCGCGTTCAACGCGCGACGGGGAGTTCGTGACTTCGGTCTCCAGGAAGCGCGCTGCGAACGCGAGGCGGTCGACGCCACCGCCCGGCGAGCCGCTTCACTGCTGAAGAGCGTCGCCAGCCGCAGGCAACCGGTGCACGTGCTTCGCTACGAGGACCTGGTGACGGAGCCGGAGGCAACGTTGGCAGCGGTGCTGGCCTACGCCGGCCTGAGCCACGACACGGCGCGAATCCGTGACATGCTCAACTCCGCCGGGCAAGGCCAAGGAGACCACGCCACCAGCGCGAGTGTCGCCGAGTCGCTCGGGCGCTGGCGTCGCGAGCTCGATCCGACGCTGCAGGCGTACTGTACCGCCGCGCTCGGCAAAGCCCTCGGGGCGTTCGGTTACGAGACGCAGTGACGCAGCCGACCCACTCGGGCGACCGCAACCGCGGCACGGATTCACCACGCGGACCCGCCGGACGGCGTCTTCACGCGCTCCGCATGGGCGCCGTGATCGACCACGTGGCCGCAGGTCGGCACACACCGACGTTGGCGCCCCTGATGTTGGTATTGGGCAACTCGAGCCACGCCGCCAGCGCGCTCGCCGGCAGCTGTCCCAAGTAGCGCAGAACGGCGGCCACAGCCACAGCGGCCGCGCGGCCGGCGCCGTCGTCGATCTTCAGCGCCACACCCAGCTCCCGCTCGGGCAGGACCGCGGTGTAGACGCCCTCCGCGCCGGTCTTCAGCAACACCCTGCCGGGCAACGCCTGCATCAGCACCGTGCAGAGGCGATTGGTGCCGGCAACCATATGCGGCTGTGCCCACATCGCGTGGCGTATCCGCTCGGCGGCGCGCCTGCGCGTCGCGGCCAGCCCCACGGGATTGCCCAGGCGCGCCATGGCGAACGCACTCGCGCGCAGCGACAGGCCCACCACCGGGATGCCGCAGCCGTCCACGCCGAGCGGCGCATCAACGAGAGCTGTGCCGCTCATCGACTCCAGAATTGCGCGCACACGCTGCTGCACGGGATGCTCTGCGCACACGTAGCCGTAGGTCGGCTCGCCCAGGTGCACCGCCGTGGTGAGAAATCCGGCGTGCTTGCCCGAGCAGTTGTTGTGCACGGGGGACGGCGCCTGCCCCGCGCGCAGCAGGCGCGCCGCCGCATCGGGGTCGCGAGGTGGGTGCACGCCACACTCGAGATCCGCCTCGCTGAGTCCGAGCCGCCGCAGCCACCGCCGCACCCGCTCGGTGTGCACCGTCTCGCCGCGGTGGGAGGCGCAGGCCAGCGCAATCTCGGCATCGCCGAGCTCGAAGTGATCCGCGGCGCCCGTCTCGACGAGCGCCAAAGCCTGCAGCGGCTTGATGGCCGAGCGCGCGTACACGGGCCGCTCGATGTCTCCCCACGCATGCACGCAGCGGCCGCGGGCGTCGACGACGGCCACGGCGCCGCGGTGGAAACTTTCCACCATGTCGCCTCGCGTGACCTCGACGAGAACCGGATTGGCGTCGTGTGCAAGCACTTGGGCTGTGGACAGGCCGGAAGAGCGCGCAAGCAGACGCGGCGCGAAGTCGGCGCCGGCCACTGCATGGGGTGATTCCCAGCGAAGCGCTCGCACGGGCGTCGCGCAACAGCGCTGCAAGGCGCGCTCACGCCGGGTTTCGCAATGGCATTGTATCGGACTAAGATACGCCGCAACAGGCTTTCGAACCAAGGCCGATCGACGGCACGCTGCATTGACCGCTAAGCAGAAAGCACTCGCTCGCACTCCGCTGTACGACCTGCATCGGGAGGCGGGCGCCAGGCTGGTTCCCTTCGCAGGCTATGAGATGCCGGTTCAATTCGCCGGCATCATCGCCGAGCATCGTCACACACGCGCGCACGCGGGGCTGTTCGACGTCTCGCACATGGGCCAGGTGCGGCTCACCGGGGCCGGCGCCGCCGACGCCCTCGAGTCGCTGGTGCCCGCGGACATCGTCGAGCTGGCGCCAGGCCGTCAACGCTACGCGCTGTTCACAAACGACTCCGGCGGCATCCTCGACGACCTCATGGTCACGAACGCCGGCGATCATCTCCTTCTCGTCGTCAACGCCGCCTGCAAGCACGAGGACCTGGCGCATTTGCGCCGGCACCTGGGCACACGCTGCGAGATCGACGAACTCGGCGAGCACGCCCTGCTGGCTCTGCAGGGACCGCAGGCGGTGGAAGCGCTGGCGCGGCTGGCGCCGGCGGTGCGCGAGCTGAGCTTCATGCAAAGCAGCGCCGTGGAAGTGAGCGGCGCGGCCTGCTACGTGTCGCGCAGCGGCTACACCGGCGAGGACGGATTCGAGCTTTCCGTGCCGGCGGAGCATGCCGAACGACTGGCGCGCGAGCTTCTGGCGCAGCCGGAGGTGGCGCCCGTCGGGCTGGGGGCACGCGACTCGCTGCGCCTGGAGGCGGGCCTGTGTCTCTACGGCCACGACATCGACACCACCACGACCCCGGTCGAAGCCGGGCTCCACTGGGCGATCTCCAAGACCCGACGCCGCGACGGCGCACGCGCCGGCGGCTTTCCCGGCGCCGAGCGCATCCTCGCCCAGACGCGCGACAACGTGAGCCGCCGCCGTGTCGGTATACGGCCGACGGGCCGGGCCCCGGTGCGTGAGGGCGCCGAGCTGATCGATGCCGAAGGCCGCAGGGTAGGCATAGTGACCAGCGGCACGTTCGGCGCGACCGTGGGCGGCCCGATCGCCATGGGCTACGTCCACAGCACTCACGCTCACGACGGCACGGCTCTCGAGGCGATCGTTCGCGGCAAGCCGCTGCCGGTCACCATCGCGCCGCTTCCTTTCGTGCAACACCGCTACCACAGAGGCCACTGACCATGAGCGAGATGAAATTCACCGAAGACCACGAGTGGGCGCGTGCGCAGGGCGACGATATCGTGGTCGTCGGTATCACCGATNNGCTTCCGGAGGTTGGCGGCGAGGTCAGCCAGGGCGATGAGGCGGCCGTGGTCGAGTCGGTCAAGGCGGCCGGCGAAGTGAAGTCGCCCGTGAGCGGCACCATCGTCGAGGTCAACGAGAGCCTCAGCGAGTCGCCCGAAGTGGTCAACACCGATCCAACGGGGGACGGTTGGTTCTACAAGGTGAAGATGTCCGACCCGACCGAGCTCGACAGCCTGCTCGACGAGCAGGCCTACAAGGATCTGGTGGCGCAGCTCGATTGAGCCGCGTCGGTGAGGCGGCGAATCGCAGTCGAACAAGACATCACACTCAGCAGCGAGGGGACGAACCCAGATGGCGGAAGCAAGACGATCACTGGTCGAGCTGGAGATGCGCGGCGACTTCATAAGAAGACATATCGGTCCGGGTGAGACGCAGATTGCCGACATGCTCGCAGCGCTGGGCCTCGAATCACTCTCGGAGCTCGTCGACAAGGCTGTACCTGCTGCCATTCGATCGGAGCGATCCCTCGACCTCGATCCCGCCAAAAGCGAACGCGCCACCGTTACCTACCTGCGACGCATGCGCGAGCGCAACAGGATCTTCATCTCGATGATGGGTATGGGTTACCACGGCACGGTCATGCCGGCGGTGATCAAACGCAACGTGCTGGAGAATCCCGGCTGGTACACGGCCTACACACCCTACCAGGCGGAGATCGCGCAGGGACGGCTCGAGGTGCTGCTGAATTTCCAGCAGATGGTGATGGACCTGACCGGCATGGAGCTCGCCAACGCCTCGCTGCTCGACGAGGCCACCGCCGCCGCCGAGGCCATGGCCATGTCCAAGCGGGTCAGCAAGAGCAAGTCATCGGTATTCTGCGTTTCCGGCGACTGTCACCCGCAGACGGTGGCCGTCGTGCGAACCCGGGCCCGCTCCATGGGCTTCGAGGTGATCGTGGGCGACATCCATGAGCTGCTCGAGGCGCACGAGTGCTTCGGCGTTCTCATCCAGTACCCGGGCTCGAGCGGCGAGGTGCGCGACATACGCAGCCTCATCGAGCGCGCGCACGGCTCACAGGCCATCGTCACCGTCGCCAGCGACCTGCTCGCCCTGACACTGCTCACCCCCCCCGGGGAGCTCGGCGCGGACATCGTGGTCGGCAGCGCGCAACGCTTTGGCGTGCCCATGGGTTACGGCGGCCCTCACGCCGCTTTTTTCGCCACGCGCGATGCGTTCAAGCGCTCCACTCCGGGGCGTATCATCGGTGTGTCGGTGGACAGCCAGGGGCGACGGGCGCTGCGCATGGCGCTGCAGACCCGCGAGCAGCACATTCGCCGCGAGAAGGCCACCAGCAACATCTGCACCTCCCAGGTGCTGCTCGCGGTGCTGGCTGCGCTCTACGCCATCTACCATGGCCCCCAGGGACTGCGCACCATCGCCGGGCGCGTGCATCGCATGACCCAGATTCTCGCCGAGGGACTGCGCCGCCTCGGCTACCAGGTCGTTACCGAGGCCTTTTTCGACACGATCACCGTGCACGTGCCCGGCCAGGCGCGTCGGCTCGCGGCGCGCGCACGAGAGTCACGCATCAACCTGCGCGTGGTCGATGCGGACCACCTGGGCATCTCCTTCGACGAGACCACACGGCGTTCGAACCTCAAGGCGCTGTGGCACGTGTTCGACACCCATGCCACTGACAAGGTCGGCATCGACGACCTCGACGCGGTCGTGCCGGATTGCATCCCGACCCCGCTGCGGCGCACGAGCGACTTCCTCACGCATCCGGTTTTCGATCTGTACCACTCGGAAACCCTGCTGCTGCGCTACCTGCGCCAGCTTCAGGCTAAGGACATCGCCCTCGATCGCGCCATGATCCCGCTCGGGTCGTGCACCATGAAGCTGAACGCCACGACGGAGATGCTGCCGGTCACGTACCGCCAGTTCAGCGCATTGCATCCGTTCGCTCCACTCGATCAGGTGCAGGGTTACCAGCAGCTGCTGGAGGAGCTGGAGAACATGCTCTGCGAGATCACCGGCTTCGACGCCATCTCGCTGCAGCCCAACGCCGGCTCCCAGGGCGAGTACACGGGCCTGCTCTGCATCCGCAAATACCACGAGACCCGCGGCGAAGGCGCGCGCGACGTGTGCCTGATCCCCTCATCGGCCCACGGCACCAACCCCGCCAGCGCGCGCATGGCGGGCCTCAGGGTGGTGGTCATCGGCTGCGACGATCAAGGCAACATCGACGTCGACGAGCTGCGAGCCAAGTCCGAGCGGCATCGCGACGCCCTCGCCGCACTCATGATCACCTACCCCTCCACCCACGGCGTCTTCGAGGAGCCGGTGCGCGAGATCTGCCAGATCGTCCACGACAACGGCGGCCAGGTCTATCTCGACGGCGCCAATCTCAATGCCCTCTTGGGCATCTGCCGGGCCGCCGACATCGGCGCCGACGTCGCCCACATCAACCTGCACAAGACCTTCAGCATTCCGCACGGCGGCGGCGGTCCCGGTATGGGGCCGATCGGCGTGCGCAACCATCTGGCGCCGTTCCTGCCCGATCACCCGGTCGTCAGCGGCGTCAACCCGGCCGCTGCAGGCCACGGCACCGTCGGCGCCGTGGCGGCGGCGCCGTGGGGCTCGGCGGGCATCCTGCCGATCTCCTGGGCCTACATCGCCATGATGGGGGGGCCGGGGCTACGCCGTGCGACGGAGATCGCCATACTCAATGCCAACTACGTTGCGCAGCGCCTCGACCCTCACTACCCCGTCCTCTACAAGGGCAAGAACGGCATGGTCGCCCACGAGTGCATCATCGATCTGCGCCCCATCAAGCATGCCTGCGGCATCACCGTGGACGACGTCGCCAAGCGGCTCGTCGACTACGGCTTTCACGCTCCCACGATGTCGTGGCCCGTCGCCGACACCATGATGATCGAGCCGACGGAGAGCGAGGCAAAGCGGGAGCTCGACCGTTTCTGCGACGCAATGATCTCGATCCGCCGAGAGATCGCCGATATCGAGTCGGGCAAGGCAGACCCGCAGAACAACCTGCTGAAGAACGCCCCCCACACCCATCATCTGCTGCTCAAGGGCGACTGGAGCAAGCCCTACTCCAAGGAACAGGCCTTCTTCCCCATGACTGCTCTGCGCGAGGACAAGTACTGGCCACCGGTCGGGCGCATCGACAACGCCTACGGCGACCGCCACCTGGTGTGCTCGTGCCCGCCCATGGAGAGCTATCTCAACGATGCCGCCTGACGGACGCCACACATCGCCGGCCTGTCGCTGAAGAGGAATCCATGACGACGTCAAAGAGCCCGACCGCCGCAGGCGCGCAGCCGGCCCGGCAACGCGGCGCCAAGATGCGCGGGGCGGACAAGGTGGCGCGCATCCCTGTCAAGGTCCCGGAGCAGGGGCGCGAGCAGCGCCTGCGCAAGCCCTCGTGGATCCGCGCCCAGTTCCCCGGCACGCCGCAAGTGCAACGACTGCGGCGAATACTGCGCGACAACCGCCTGCACACGGTGTGCGAGGAAGCGAGCTGTCCGAACCTGGGCGAGTGCTTCGGCAACGGCACGGCGACGTTCATGATCATGGGCGATGTCTGCACGCGCCGCTGCCCCTTCTGCGATGTCGCCCACGGCCGCCCCGGGCCCCTCGATGCCGAGGAGCCGGAGAACCTCGCGCGCACCGTTGCGGCGATGGGACTCGCCTACGTCGTCGTCACGTCGGTCGACCGCGACGACCTGCGCGATGGCGGCGCCTCGCACTTCGTGGCCTGCATCCGCGCCCTGCGCAGCCGTTGCCCGGACATCGCCGTCGAGATTCTCACGCCCGACTTCCGTGGACGCATCGACAAGGCTCTCGACGAGCTGGCCGGGTCGCCGCCCGACGTGTTCAACCACAACCTCGAGACGGTGCCGCGGCTGTACCGCGCCGTACGGCCGGGCTCCGATTACAAGCACTCCCTGGCGCTGCTCGAGCGATTCCGGGCGCGCCATCCGGACGTGCCGACGAAATCCGGGCTTATGCTCGGCCTCGGCGAGGAGCACGACGAGGTGGTTGCCGTCATGGGCGACCTGCGTCGCCACGGCGTGCGGCTGCTCACCCTGGGCCAGTACCTGCAGCCGAGTGTTCACCACCTGCCCGTGGAACGATATCTGCATCCGCGCGAATTCGACGATCTTGCCCGCATCGGCGCCGACATGGGCTTCACTCACGTGGCCGCGGCGCCCATGGTGCGGTCCTCGTACCACGCCGACCAACAGGCGCGCGCGGCGGCCGCGGCCGGCGACTGACGACCGTACCGGCGCCGCCTCCCTGGGGCACCGCAGCGGGCCCAATCCGCCCGTTTGAGGGGCGTTCGTCCTTGAGCGGGCACGGCACCTTGTGTAAGCTTGACGTCAGCTGACTGGGCGTTCCGGCTCGAATTCCGATGAGCGACGTTGGCCGGAGCGTCAACAAGATCGGCTCGTTTACCACCGAATAGCCACCCCAATGGAGGGTTTATGATGAATCTCGTCAAATCGGCAGCCGTATCCGTAGCAGTGCTGTCCGTCGGCGCGGCTGGCGTTGGACAGGCGGCCACCCTCGACGACGTGAAGGCCAAGGGACACGTGCAATGCGGCGTCAGCCAGGGCCTCCCCGGCTTCTCCAATCCCGACACGCAGGGCAACTGGACCGGCATCGACGTCGACGTCTGCCGTGCCGTGGCCGCGGCGGTGTTGGGCGACGCGGACAAGGTCAAGTACACGCCGCTGTCCGCGAAAGAGCGCTTCACCGCGCTGCAGTCGGGCGAGGTGGACATGCTGTCGCGCAACACGACCTGGACCCTGGTGCGCGACACCGCGCTCGGGCTCAACTTCGCCGGCGTCAACTACTACGACGGCCAGGGCTTCATGGTGCCCAAGGACCTGGGCGTGAAGTCGGCGATGGAGCTGGCCGGCGCGGCGGTGTGCGTCAACATCGGCACCACCACCGAGCTCAACATGGCCGACTTCTTCCGCGCCAACAACATGGACTACAAGCCCGTCGTCTTCGAGAAGGCCGACGAGGTGGTCGCCGCCTACGACGCCGGCCGCTGCGACGTCTACACCACCGACCGCTCCGGCCTCGCGGCCCAGCGCCTCAAGCTCAAGGATCCCGAGGGTCACACGGTGCTGCCCGAGACCATCTCCAAGGAACCGCTGGGGCCGGTGGTGCGTCACGGCGACGACCAGTGGCTCGACATCGTCAAGTGGACGCTGTACGCGATGCTGGAGGCGGAAGAGGCTGGTGTGAGCTCCGCCAACATCGACGATCTGAAGGCGAACTCCACCAATCCGGTGGTCAAGCGCCTGATCGGCACCGAGGGCGAGATGGGAAGCAACCTGGGCCTCGGCAACGACTGGGCGTACAACATCATCAAGCAGGTCGGGAACTATGCCGAGTCCTACGACCGGCACGTCGGTCCGAGCACACCGCTCAAGCTCGAGCGCGGAGTCAACGCGCTGTGGAAGGACGGCGGCCTGCAGTACGCCATGCCGGTGCGCTAACCGGCTCGCGGCCAATAGCTAGGGCCCGGGGACGGGGGCAGCCGCCGGCGAGGCGGCGGCCCCGGCCTCGGGCTGACGCTGTGAGCGAGGTTCCAGAGGGCGGCGAGATTGGTTGACCAAGCCCGCGCAGCCGAAATTCCCCTGGCCGCACCGCCGGCCAAGCCGCCCGTCTGGAACGATCCCCGCTATCGCGCGCTGTTCTTTCAGGCCCTCGTGCTCGGGGGCGTGATCGCGGCGGGCGTCTTTCTCGTCAACAACACCCTCGCGAATCTCGAGAGGCAGGGCATCGCCTCGGGTTTCGGCTTTCTCTCCAAGACTGCCGGCTTCAGCATCGGCGAGAGTCTTATCGGCTACGTCGAGGAGAATTCGTACGGCCGTGCCATGGTGGTCGGGCTGCTCAACACCATTCTCGTGTCCATCGTCGGTGTTGCGCTGGCGACAGCGCTCGGTTTCATCGTCGGCATCGCCCGTCTGTCCAGCAACTGGCTGATCGCCAGGCTCGCAGCGGTCTACATCGAGGTGCTGCGCAACATTCCCCTGCTGCTGCAGATCTTCTTCTGGTACTTCGCGGTATTGCGGCCGCTACCGCAGCCGCGGCAGAGCGTCGGCGTGGGGGACGCTATCTTCCTCAACAACCGGGGCCTGCACTATCCCAAAGCCATTTACGAGGAAGGCTTCAGCCTCGTCGTCTGGGCCCTCGTCATTTCGATCGTCGCCGTCGTGTTCATGGCCCGTTGGGCCCGCGCCCGTCGGGAGCGCACCGGCGCGCAGTTTCACACCGTCTACGTATCCATTGCCCTCATCATCGGACTTCCGCTGCTGGCGGCCGGCATCGCCGGTTTTCCGCTGTCCTGGGAGATGCCGGTGTTGAAGGGCTTCAATTTCCAGGGCGGCAAGGTCCTTTCCCCGGAGTTCGTTGCCCTGACGCTGGCACTGTCGACATACACGGCATCGTTCATCGCCGAAATCGTGCGCGCGGGCATACTGGCGGTCAGCCACGGCCAGACCGAAGCCGCTTACTCGATCGGGCTGCGCCGCGGACCGACGCTGCGCCTCATCGTCATCCCCCAGGCCCTCCGGGTGATCATTCCACCGCTGACGAGCCAGTACCTCAATTTGACCAAGAACTCGTCGCTTGCGGCCGCCATCGCCTATCCGGACATCGTGCTGGTGTTCGCCGGCACCACGCTCATGCAGACCGGGCAGGCGGTGGAGATCATCGGCATCACCATGGCGGTGTATCTCACGCTCAGCCTGCTGATCTCGGCTTTCATGAACTGGTACAACAAGAAAATCGCGCTGGTGGAGCGCTGACGTGCGATGAGCGAAACCGCTTCCACTGCAAACGACCATGCGCCCGGCCAGCATCCCGACCTGCCGCCGCCGGTGAGCACCGTAGGCGTCGTCGGTTGGCTCCGCACCAATCTGTTCTCGTCCTGGTTCAACACGATACTGACGATTGCCGCCCTGTGGCTTCTCTACGTCGTTATTCCTCCGCTCGCCAACTGGATATTTCTCGATGCCGACTGGGCAGGCGAATCGCGGGAAGACTGCAGCCGCGTGGGCGCCTGCTGGGTCTTCATCAAGGTCTGGTTCAAGCAGCTCATGTACGGGCGCTACCCCGACGTAGAGCTGTGGCGCATCAACACAGCATACGTGCTACTGCTCGCGGCCGGTATCCTGCTGTTCGTGCCGCGCTTTGCCTGGAAACAATGGGTCGGGGTGTTCCTGCTGTTCGTCTATCCGGTGATAGCGTTCCAGCTTTTCGTCGGCGGCGACATCAGCTTCAGCGTTTTCAACCTGCTGCTTCTCAGCGCGGTGGTGCTGGGAGTGGTATTGCGACTGCGGCCCAGCGCCCAGAGCCAACCATGGGTGGCAACCTTCAACCGCGTGTTTCCGTTCGCGCTCGCCATAATAGTGCTCTGGTGGCTGTTCGGCCCGTCACTGGGCGTGGTCACGATCGCGTCCTTCGAGTTCATCGAGACACCACTGTGGGGCGGTCTGTTTCTCACTCTGGTAATTGCCGTGGTGGGAATCGTCGCCTCGCTGCCGATCGGCATCGTGCTGGCGCTCGGTCGACGCTCCAAGATGCCGATCATCAAGGCCATCTGCGTCGCCTTCATCGAGCTTTGGCGAGGCGTTCCGTTGATCACCGTCCTTTTCATGGCATCGGTCATGTTTCCCCTTTTCATGCCCGAAGGCGTCAATTTCGACAAGCTGCTGCGGGCACTCATCGGCGTCATGCTGTTCTCGGCGGCCTACATGGCCGAGGTCGTGCGCGGCGGCCTGCAGGCGATCCCCAAGGGCCAGTACGAGGCCGCCGAGGCGATCGGACTGAGCTATTGGAAGATAATGGGCCTGGTGGTGCTGCCGCAGGCGCTGAAGATGGTCATTCCGGGCATCGTCAACACGTTCATCGGCCTGTTCAAGGACACCACGCTGGTGCTGATCATCGGGCTGTTCGACTTCCTGGGCATGGCGCAGCTCGCGGGCACCAATCCCGACTGGCTGGGCTTCGCGGTCGAGGGCTACGTCTTCACGGCCTTCGGCTTCTGGGTTTTCTGCTTCGGCATGTCGCGCTACAGCCAGCATCTGGAGCGCAAGCTGCACACCGGGCATTGACGTGAAGGCGCGAGAGCGCATCGCACCCATGAACGCGCTGAGCGAAGTCATCGCGCAAACAGGGCTTTCGAGGAGTTAGAAAATGGCGGACGAAGCTGTTCAGGCGAACACGGATCGAATGACCGTCGGCGAGGAGATCATGATTCAGATGATCGACGTCCACAAGTGGTACGGCCAGTTTCACGTGCTGAAGAACATCAACCTGACCGTCCACAAAGGCGAGCGCATCGTCATCTGCGGCCCCTCCGGCTCCGGCAAGTCGACCATGATCCGCTGCATCAACCGCCTGGAGGAGCACCAGCGCGGCCAGATCATCGTCGACGGCACCGAGCTCACCGGCGATCTCAAGCACATCGAGCAGATCCGCCGCGAGGTCGGCATGGTGTTTCAGCACTTCAACCTGTTTCCCCATCTCACTGTGCTCGACAACTGCGCCCTCGGCCCCATATGGGTGCGCAAGATGCCGAAGGCGGAGGCCGAGGAACCGGCCATGAAGTACCTCGAGCGGGTGAAGATCCCCGAGCAGGCGGAGAAGTATCCCGGCCAGCTCTCGGGCGGACAGCAGCAGCGGGTGGCCATCGCCCGCTCCCTGTGCATGAACCCGAAGGTCATGCTCTTCGACGAGCCGACCTCGGCGCTGGACCCGGAGATGATCAAGGAGGTGCTCGACGTCATGATCGAGCTGGCCCAGTCGGGCATGACCATGCTGGTGGTCACCCACGAGATGGGTTTCGCCAAGACCGTGGCCAACCGGGTCATCTTCATGGACGGTGGCGAGATCATCGAGGAGAACGAGCCCGAGGAGTTCTTCAACAATCCCGTCAACGACCGCACCAAGCTGTTCCTGAGCCAGATCCTGCACCACTGATACTCGGCCGGTGACGATCCGCACCGTGCGTCGTGCCGTCGTCTCTCGCAACGACACTGCGAGCGTTCATACACCTCGATTCAGGCGTCGGGGGACGTTACCGTGTTCGCGCTGAGCGCCTCTCAGCAGGAGCTGCAAATGCGCTCGCGGGCCCTGGCCCGGGAGCGCTTCGCCGCACGTGCCGCCGAGATCGACGCGAGCGAGGAGTACCCGTGGGACAACGTCGAGGCGCTCACCGGCGCCGGGCTCATGGGTATGACCGTGCCGCAGGCCTATGGGGGGCCCGGTCTCACTTACCTCGATGCCGTGCTCGTCATCGAGGAGATCGCACGCGCCTGCGGCGTGACGGCCCGTATCGTGGTGGAGGGCAACATGGGCGCCATCGGCGCCATCATGAAGTACGGCAGCGAGGCGCAGAAGAAGCTGGCCGCCGAGCTCGTGCTGGGCGGCGACAAGCCCGCCATCTGCATCACCGAGCCGGAGGCGGGCAGCGCGGCCAGCGAGATGACGACCCGTGCGGACAGGCGCGGCGACCGCTACGTGATCAACGGGCGCAAGCACTGGATCACCGGCGGCGGCGTGTCGCGGCTGCATCTGATCTTCGCGCGGGTGTTCGAGGACGGCGAGGAGCAGGGCATCGGCGGCTTCATCGCCGTTCGCGGCGAGTCGGACGGGCTAGAGGTGGGCAAACGTGAGCGCGCCATGGGACTGCGCGGCCTGCCCGAGACCGAGATCCTGTTGCGCGACCTCGCCGTGCCGTCGGCGATGATGCTGGTGCCGCCCAAGGGACTTCGGCACGGTTTCGGCGGCCTGATGAATGCCTACAACGCGCAGCGCATCGGCGCCGCCACGGTGGCGCTCGGCATCGCCGCCGGCGCCTTCGAGCTGGCGCTGACCTACACCCAGGAGCGCGAGCAGTTCGGCCGACCCATCTGCGAATTCCAGGGCGTTCAGTGGATGCTCGCGGACATGAACGTGCAGCTCGAGGCGGCACGAACGCTGATACGCGCGGCCGCGGGAAGCGCCGGCGCCGGCTTCCCCGACGTCGCCGCCGCGGCACGGGCCAAGATCCTGGCGTCGGAGGCCGCCATCAAGATCACCAACGACGCCTTGCAGCTTTTCGGCGCCGCCGGCTACTCGCGCGAGCGTCCGCTCGAACGCATGGTCCGCGACGCACGCATGTTCACCATCGGCGGCGGCACCGCTCAGATCCTGCGCACGGTGCTCGCATCCCGACTTCTCGACCGCAAGCTGCCTCAGACGCGCGACGGTTACCGGGGGCTGTGATGCGGGGGCCGCGGCGCCATCGCGGCAGCGCCGAAATCGTCAACAAGGTGCGACTTGACCGGCGTGCACGAGGAAGATCACGCGCGGCGTGTGAGTGTCGAGGGCGGCGCCGCAGGCTCATGGCAACGTCTGCAGAGCGCGGTTGCAATGGCCTGTTCACTCCGCTAAGGTCAGGTCGCAAAGCCGGTTTCCCGTCACCCGGCGCCGAACCCGACGCTGGCCGATAGCCGCCATCAACGCCGCCGAGCCGGTCTGCGCCGAACGAGCGTGACCATACCCGCGAGGCTCTGTCGCGGCGACGGGGTCGGGGCGGCGCGCCGTTCGCGTGAACGGCATCGCGCCCGGAAGTCCGCGAGCACAGGAACCGGCCCACTCAGACCGCCAAAGGGGAAAGCATCCATGTCCGATCACAAAGAACACCCTCACATCGCGAAGCTCAAGCGGCAGCTGGCGGAGCGCAGCATCAACCGTCGCGAGTTCCTGCGTTACTCGACCCTGCTCGGTGTGTCCGCCACCGCGGCCTACCAGTTCGCGGACAAGATCGCCGGCACCGAGTGGGTTCCGCAGGCCCACGCGGCGCTGCCCAAAGGCGGCACCGTGCGCATTGCCATGCGCGTTCCGGAGATCAAGCACCCGCACACGTTCTCCTGGGCCTACGACTCCAACGTCGCGCGGCAGGTTGTCGAGTACCTGACCCGCACGGGCCACGACAACGTCACGCGCCCCTACCTGCTCGAGCGCTGGGAGGCCAGCGACGACATCAAGACCTGGACGCTCCACGTACGCAAGGGCGTCAAATGGCACAACGGGCGGGATTTCGTCGCCGAGGACGTCGCCTGGAACTTCAATCACGCCCTCGACGCCGCCACCGGCTCGTCCGTGCTCGGCCTCATGAAGGGCTACATGCTCGAGGAATACGACACCGGCGAGAAGGACAAGGACGGCAACGCCAAGATGTCGACGCGCCTGTGGGACGCGAACGCGATCGAGGTCGTCGACGCCCACACCGTGCGGCTCAATCTCAAGGAAGCACAGGTGGCCGTGCCGGAGCACCTGTTTCACTATCCCTTCGCCATTCTCGACCCGGAGGAGAACGGCGAGTTCGGCGCGGGCTCCAACGGCACCGGCGCGTTCGACCTGGTCGACGTACGCGTCGGTGAGAAAGCGGTCCTCAAAGCGCGTTCCGACTACTGGGGCGACGGTCCGTATCTGGACGGTGTCGAATTCATCGACCTCGGCGACGACCCGTCGGCGGTGGTGGCGGCCCTCGCCTCGGGGCAGGTTCACGGCATCTACGAGGGCGATGTCAGCCAGCTCGATATCTTCAAGAACATGCCGGGGGTAGTCATACACCCGGTGACCACGGCGCAGACGGGCGTTGCCCGCGTTCAGGTCGACCGCGACGAGTTCAAGGACCCGCGCATCAGGAAGGCCATGCGCCTCGCCGTCGACACACGACGCTGCCTGGAGATCGCTCACCGCGATCTCGGCGCCGCCGGCGAGCACCACCACGTCAGCCCCGTGCACCCCGACTACAAGGAGCTGCCCTTCATGGAGCGAGACGTCGAGGCGGCAAAGCAGCTACTGGCCGAGGCCGGCAAGGCCGACGGCATCGACGCGGAGATCGCCTGCAAGAAGGACCCGGCCTGGGAACTGGCGGCCGTGCAGACTCTCGTCGAGCAGTGGAAGGAGGCCGGCATCCGCGTCAAGATCAACGTCATGCCGTCGGCTCAGTTCTGGGAGGTCTGGGACAAGGTGCCCTTCGGCTTCACCTCGTGGACCCACCGTCCGCTCGGCTTCATGGTGCTCGGGCTCGCGTACCGCAGCAACGTGCCGTGGAACGAATCCAACTATGCCAATCCCGAGTTCGACGAGCTGCTCACCCAGGCAGAAGGCACTCTCGATCTGGAGAAGCGGCGCGAGATCATCGGTCGGCTCGAGCAGATCATGCAGGAGGACGGTCCCATGACCCAGCCGCTGTGGCGGTCCGTGTACTCAGCCTACAGCGAAAAGGTGAAGGGCTTCCGGCACCACCCCACGCACTACATCTTCGCCGAGCAGATCGCCATCGAAACCTGATTTCAGAGTTCCAATACGGTTTCCGGATGGGGCCCTTGCGGCCCCATCTCTTTTGGCGCCCGCTCGGCGCCGTGCGCGCCGCCGCGGCTCAGTCGACGGCGTGAATGCGCTTGCCCGCCTGCGACCGCTGGATCACCGGCTCGACGCGACCGAGCTCCTCGAGCGCGATGTGGCAGGCGATGGCATGGCCTTCGCTCGCCATCTGCACACGCGGGCGCTCGTGCTCGCAGACGCCGCCGAGCTTGCGCGGACAGCGGGTGACGAACGGACACCCCTTGGGCGGATCGGTGACGCTCGGCAGGTTGCCCTCGAGCACGATCTCGCGCTTCTTCACCGCGGGATCCGCGATGGGCACCGCGGACAACAGCGCCTCGGTGTAAGGGTGGTAAGGCGGATCGAATATCTCGTCGGTGCTGCCGCTCTCCATGATCTGTCCCAGGTACATGACCACGGTGCGGTCGGCGAGGTAGCGCACGACGGATAGGTCGTGACTGATGAACAGCAGTGTCGTCTGCTGCTCGCGTTGAATGTCCATGAGCAGCTCCGTCACCGCCGCAGCCACCGAAACATCGAGAGCCGACACCGGCTCATCGGCGATCACCATGGACGGATTGCCGGCGAAGGCCCGCGCAATACCGACGCGCTGCTTCTGGCCCCCCGAGAGCTGACGCGGTCTGCGAAAATAGAAATCGTGCGGCAGCTTGACGACGTCGAGAAGCTCCAGCACCCGGCGGCGAATCTCTTTGTTGTCTTGCGCCACGCCGAACTTGCGTATCACCCGTGAGATCTGGGCGCCGACGGTGTGGCTCGGGTTGAGGGTGTCGCTGGGGTTCTGGAACACCATCTGCAGCGACCGGAGCTGCTCGGCGGAGCGGGCCTGCACCGGCAAGCTGCCGATTTCCCGGCCCTCGTGCCGGATCTCACCGCCGCTCGCGGTTTCGAGCCCCATGAGGACCTTGGCGAAAGTCGACTTACCGCAGCCAGACTCGCCGACGATCGCCAGCGTCTCGCCACGACGCGCCGAGAACGTGAGCGCTTCATTGGCCCTGACGTAGGTGACCCCCTTGCCCGAGATCAGCGCACCGATGGAGCGGTCGCGCAGCGCGTAGTACTTCTTCATAGCGCTGACCTCGAGAACCGGCTCGCCGATCCTCGACGCCTCACGGACGTGCTTCGCTTTGGCATACTCCGAGTGATCTATGTCACGAAAACGCAGACATCTCGCCCTGTGATCGGAGCCGGCGGCGTCGGGGACGAACTCCATCGCCACCCTGGCGGCGTCGCACCGCCCGGCGACGAAATGGTCGCAGCGCGGGCCGAAATTGCAGCCGGGCGGGCGCTCGTGGGGCAGCGGCAGCTGGCCGCGGATCGGTTGCAGCGGCGCCGCATTCTTGTCCGCGCTGGGCAAAGGAATACAGCCGAACAGGCCATGCGTGTAAGGGTGTCGCGGATTCCTGAAGAGCGAATTCACGCTGCCCTGCTCGACCACTTCGCCGGAGTACATGACGAACACCCGCTCGCAGGTCTCGAGGATCAGTCCGAGGTTGTGGGAGATGTAGATCTGCGACGTGCCGAAACGTCGACTGATCTCGGCGATGAGCTTGACGATGCCCGCTTCGACGGTGACGTCGAGCGCCGTCGTCGGCTCGTCGAGCAGCAGCAGATCCGGCTTCGACAGGAGCGCCATGGCGATCACCACCCGCTGCTGCTGGCCGCCCGAGAGCTGGTGCGGGTAGGCCTTCATGATGCGCTCGGGGTCGGAAAGGTGCACATCGGCGAGCATCTGTATCGCGCGCTCACGGGCTTCCCGCTCGGCGACGCCCTCGTGAACGATGGGCACCTCCATGAGCTGCGTGGCGACGGTGAGGCTCGGGTTGAGCGCCGCGAACGGCTCTTGGTAGATCATGGAGATCTCGGAGCCACGGACCTCTCTGAGCTCCGGCTCCGTCATCTTGGCGAGGTCGCGACCCTTGAACAGGATCTCCCCGCCCTTGATGCCGCCATTGGCACCCAGGTAGTTCATGATCGCCATGGCGACGGTGGACTTGCCGCAGCCCGATTCGCCCACGAGCCCGATGGTCTCGCCGCCTTGGACCGTCAACGAGAAGTCGATGACCGCCGGAATTTCGCCCGCGCGCGTGTAGTAGGAGACATTCAGGTCCCTGATGTCGAGAACCGGCGCCTCGCAGGTATCTGTCATGGTGCGGCTGCCTCCGCCCATTGCTTTCCTTGACCGGTCTGCCCCGCTCACGGCAAACGAAACCGGTGCTGTCCGACGTGGCTTTCGCCCATGCGCTTCACCAAGCGTCAGTCGCGCAGCGAGATCTCCCGCAAGCCGTCGGCGAGCAGGTTGAATCCCAGTATCAGAGAGGAGATCGCAATGCACGGATAGACCGTCATGTGGGGAAATGCCATCGCCATCTGTCTCGTCTCGTTGATCATCCCGCCCCAGTCGGGATCCGGGGGCGGCAGGCCCAGGCCGAGGAAGCCCAGCACGCCGATGGTGATGATGACGTAGCCCATGCGCAGGCACGCGTCGACGATCAGAGGGCCGCGGGCATTGGGCAGAATTTCCACAAGCATTATGCGCCAGGCACCCTCGCCGCGCGTCTGTGCCGCCGCGACATAGTCACGATTGCGCAGGTCGAGCACCAGTCCCCGTACGATCCGCATGATTCCGGGACCACTCGCGAACGTGATGGCGATGATGATGTTCACACCCGATGCGCCGATGGTCGCAATGATGATGATGTAGAGCACCAGCACCGGGAACGAGAGAATGATGTCCGACACCCGTGAGAGCACATCGTCCACCCAGCCGCGCTGGTAACCCGCCGCCAGCCCCATGAGAATGCCCACCGCGTACGCCGTCGCGGTGGCGATCGGGGCATAGAAGAGCACCGTGCGCGAGCCCCAGATGATGCGGGAGAGGATATCGCGCCCGAGATGGTCGGTCCCGAGCCAGAACGTTCCGCCCTGGTCGAGCTGCGTGCCGGGCTTCTGCATCGGCATGATGGTGGCGTTCGGCTCGAAAGGCGAGATCAGCGGAGCAAAAAGTGCGACCAAGACCCAGAAGATCACGATCACCGCGCCGATCATCCCTACCCAGCTCTCGCGCAGCAGCACGAGGGACTTCACTGCCCGCACGGCCGCGGTGCCCAGGGTAGGCGCCGGTATGGTGCTTGCATCGAGGCTGTTGGCCACGGGCGAAGGTCTCAGCTGAAGCGGATGCGGGGGTTCAGGTAGGTGTAGCCGATGTCCGCCAGCGTCTGCGTTGCCACGGCCACGAAAACGGCCACCATGGCGCAGGCTTCGATCAGAAAGATGTCCTTGTTCAGCGATGCCTCGAGCAGCAGCGCGCCGAAACCCTTGTAGGCGAAGAAGAACTCGACCACGATCACGCCCGACAGCAGCCAGTTGATCTGCAGCATGATCACCGTGAACGGCGCGATCAGCGCGTTGCGCAGCGCGTGCTTGAGAATAACCTGCTTGTGCGGAAGTCCCTTCAAGATGGCCGTGCGAATGTACTGAGTGGTCATCACTTCGGCCATGGACGCGCGTGTCATACGCGCCACATAGCCGAAGTCGTACACGACCAGAACCAGTACCGGAAGGATCAGCTGCCGGAAGTCGAAACCGTCCATCATGCTGCTCGTTCCGGGAAGCCACTTGAGGGAGAACACGAACAGCGCCGAGAAGAAAACGGCGCTAGCGAACTCGGGTATTGAGGTCGTGACGATGCTCAGCACCGATATGCTGCGGTCGAGCTTTGAGCCCTCTCTCACGCCCGCGAGAACGCCGAGGACCAGTGAGATCGGAATCATGACGGCAAACACCCAGAAGCCGAGGATGGCTGTGTTCCAGAGCCGCGGCCACAGAACTTCCGCAACGGGGACCTTGAACCGCACCGATTCGCCGAAATCGCCGCTCGCGAACCGCCCGAGCCAGGACGCATAACGCACCGTCATGGGACGGTTGTAGCCGTTTCGCTCCAGCCAGATCTGCCGCTGCTCCTCCGAGCTGTAGGGGCCGAGCACTCTGACGGCCACTCCTTCCTTGTCGAATTCGAGCAGTAGAAAGAGCAACACCGACACCACCAGCATGGTGATGATCATGAAGCCGATGCGCTTGACGATGAGAATCAGCATTGACGCAGAGAGCGTGTGCGCGTCGGCGAGCACACGCGAGGTTCCGGCCGCATGGATGCCGGCGCCGGCAGCCGCACAGTGGGCGCGCCGTGTCGTAGAGCACATGACGGCGGCCCCGCACCACATTCGAGGCGAGACCAGCGATTTCCGTTCGAACCGGTCAGCCGTTGCGCCGACCTCATCGACCTTAACGAAACGCCGGTGGCGGCGCAACCGAGTTCCCGGGCGTACGCCGGGAGCGGATCGCCGGCCGGCCTCGGGAAGGCATGGGGACCCCGGCAGGCCCCGAGGTCGAGAAACTTCCACTCGCGCTTGGCGAAGTGGGGCAACAGTGGCGCAGCGCACCGCACGGGCGCCCCCTTCTTCCGGGAACCGTCGACTGCACGATTCGCTCAAAGTGATGAGCGGATTTTGCTATGATAGCGGCGTTCGTCTTTATCCATAAGAACAGATTTCCAAGGATTTTGATCGGCAGGGGATCGGCCGAGACAAACGCGATGTCGACCTCGGCGCGGTTCCGGCGACAGACGCAATCCCACCCAGGAGGACATAACCGTGACAGAACTCGAAAGACTGCAGGCGAAGCTGCACAGTGGTCAGATCACGCGCCGCGAGTTTCTCGCCCGTGTTTCCGCGCTCGGCCTCGCCGCCGCCCTGCCGGGCGCTCTGCTCAGCGCGCCGGCCCTGGCCGCGCCGACGAAGGGCGGCCGCATCCGCGTCGGCTCGGGCCACGGCTCGACGACCGACTCTATCGACCCGGCCACCTTCGAGAACGCCTTCACGCAGTTCAGCGGTTACGGGCTGCGCAACAACCTGACGGAGATCTCTCCGGCCGGCGAGCTGATCCCAGAGCTTGCGCAGAGCTGGGAGGCCTCACCCGACGCCAGGGTATGGACGTTCACGCTGCGCAAAGGTGTCGAATTCCACAACGGCAAGAGCCTGACCGCGAACGACATCGCCGCTTCGATAAATCACCACCGCGGCGACGATTCGAAATCAGGGGCCAAGGGCGTCGTCGATCCGATCCAGAACATCAAGACCGACGGCGATCATGTGGTCGTGTTCGAACTGAAGGAGGGCAATGCCGACTTCCCCTACATCATGAGCGACTACCATCTGGTCGCGATGCCCGCCGACAAGGACGGCAAGGTGGACGCCATGTCCGGCATCGGCACCGGAGCGTTCATCCTGCAGAGCTACGACCCGGGCGTGCGCATCACCATGAAGCGCAATCCCAACTACTGGAAAGAGGGACGCGGCCATTTCGACGAAGCCGAGGTCATCACCATCGCCGACGTCGCCGCGCGCACGAATGCGCTCACCACCGGCGAGATCGATGTCGCCGACCGCCTCGATATCAAGACTTTGCACCTCTTGCAGCGCAACGAGGACATCCGCGTTGAGGAGACCAGCGGCAACGCGCACTACACCTTCGCCATGCGCACCGACACGGCGCCGTTCGACAACAACGACGTGCGTCTGGCGCTGAAGTACGCGCTCGACCGCGAGGCCCTGCTGCAGACCATCCTGCGCGGACACGGCTACCTCGGCAACGACCATCCCATCGGCAGGGCGAACCGCTATCACGCGAGCGAGCTTCCACAGCGCAATCTCGACCCGGACAAAGCGAAGTATCATCTCAAGCAGGCCGGCCTCAGCTCGCTCAGCGTGGAGCTGAGCGCTGCGGATGCCGCCTTCGGCGGCGCCGTCGACGCCGCGGTGCTGTACAAGGAACATGCCGCCGCGGCCGGCATCGAGATCAACGTCGTGCGCGAGCCCAACGACGGCTACTGGTCCAACGTGTGGATGAAAAAGCCGTGGTGCGCCGTCTATTGGGGCGGCCGGCCGACGGAGGACTGGATGTTCTCCACCGCCTACGCCGCCGGCGCCGCCTGGAACGACAGCTTCTGGAAGCACGAGAAGTTCAACAAGCTGCTGGTCGCGGCGCGCGCCGAGCTCGACGAGGCCAAGCGCCGCGAGATGTACGTCGAGATGCAGCGCATCTGCAGCGACGAGGGCGGCGTCGTGGTGCCGCTGTTCAACAACTACGTCTTCGGCATGCGCCAGAACGTGGCGCACGACGACAA
>JABAHS010100819.1_pt1 | contig 65753 bp, 43 predicted proteins | sample 7062111 | NCBI WGS metagenome assembly JABAHS01 (sample SAMN14534600, study PRJNA622989) | marine sediment metagenome | biome: marine biome [ENVO:00000428]; feature: marine pelagic biome [ENVO:01000023]; material: deep marine sediment [ENVO:00002113]; isolation source: pool of 4 deep marine... | reverse complement strand
GGCCGGCTGGTGATGTGGACATCGAACATGAACCGCAGCGGCCGGATGGATGTGTTCATAGCCGTGGTGCCCACAAGGTAGGTAATGCCGAGACCGTGGCCCCCCTCTGTGCCGCTCCACTTCTTCATCCTTGGGTGGAGCGGCACGGTGGGGTTCCTTGACCTGACGGCCCCGCTTTCCGGAGGCTCCACAGTGTAGTCACCCCGCTACGTCGCGTACAGGAATCAACTGCACACGAGCTCTGTGCCGCCAAGCAACGCCGCAAGCCTCGATCGCACCACCTTGCGGCCGCAAGTGATGGCGAGTCAGCTTAAGACGCTCGTCGGCCTTGGTGGACGAACCTAGGGTCAGATCAGAGCGCTGGCACGGAAATTGACACCCCACCGCGATAACGCGACGCACCAAGACAGTCTCACCACAACACCGTTGTCAGGCTGTGCAGGTAACCAGCATCTCCACCGAGGCCGACTGGGAAGCTCTAAGGGAGGAGTGGAATGCACTGGTCGAGCGCTCTGACAGCTCGACCATCTTCCTCACTTGGGAGTGGCTACGTCCGTGGTGGCGTAACTTCTCACCACTATTCGTAGACAGAGCCCTTCATGTGCTTGTCGCACGTGAGGAAGGCAGGGTTGTCGGCATCGCACCGCTCTACCGCTCGCGGGTATCCGCTCGCGGGCTCGGATCGCTTCACCGTATTGGATTCATCGGCGACAACTCGGGCGATTCCGAGTATCTCGATTTCATCATCGAGCGGGGGCAAGAGGCACGCGTACTTCCTGCATTTTTTGACCGCCTGCAACAGGACAGGTGGGATCTGCTCGAATTGCGTCTGTTGCCCAAGAGATCGCCGAACTTCCCGTTGTTGGAGCGGCTGGCGTCCGATCGTGGCTACCTCGTCTCTTCTACAGCTCACCCGTGCTCCTCCGTGCCTTTGCCTGAGACATGGGAGTTGTACCTCAAGTCGATCAAGAGGAAATTCGCAAGCCACATGCGCGCATTGCTACGGAAACTGCCGGTCGAGGAAGATGGGCAGGTTACCGCCTGTACGGATCCGTCGGCACTTGAGCAAGACCTCACCGGCCTGTTCAACCTGCATGAGAAACGCTGGCGGGCAGCCGGCTACCCCGGCACGTTCAGTTCAGCGGAGCGCCGGCGCTTCTACCGAGAGATGGCAGGGGCGTTCTTGAAGTGCGGTTGGCTACGGTTCTACTGTTTGCGCTTAGCTGGCAAGCCCGTGTCCTACCTTTTCTGCTTCCAATACCAGCAGCGGGTATTCGCCTTGCAGCATGCGTTCGATATCGAATACGGTAACCGCAGTTTCGGAAGCGTCGTCTTTGCACATGCCATCAAGGAGGCTATCGAGAGCGGGGCAAGCGATGTCGATTTCCTTCGCGGCGAGAGCTGGTACAAGCAACGGTGGGGTGCCGTGACCAAGTACGCCGTCCACCTCACACTCGCGCGACCGGGTCTGCGCACAAGATGGTACGTCTGGATGCCACCCTTCCTCGGGTGGGTCAGGGATCGCGCCCGCTCGATTACCCCTGACGCTCTTCTCGGCCTGAAGCGGCGGATCCAAGAGCGACTGCGAAGAACTCACCTCGGCGAGCAGGCCGGTCTTGACGGAGAAGGCTGATATCGAAGTCCTGCTTCGTGAGCTGAGTCGCCCACCTAAAGCAGTGGTACACTCGTGGCAGAGCGGGTCAGGCCCAACTCTGGTTTGCAAGCCAGTGGCGCATACGCTTTCGGAAAAACTTTCGGCGCCACAGACGAATGCCGCTAATCCGTCCCACGCGCTCCTCCGATCGGGTCAAATAGCTGAGGCGCATGAACATGCCCCAACGTTGCCAGAACGGAGGGAGCTCTGCGTGGCCACAGGCGGCGGCGAGAAAAGCCGCTTGGCACACGCGCACCCGCCGTTTGCTGTACCATGGGTTGAGCTTGAGCGCTTCCAGGTAAGCCCAGAAGAACGCGGCTTCCTCCAGGGGATGCCCGCTGCCCACCTCGGAGAGGTCCAGAACGTATAGCCCTTCGTCGGTGAGTATCATGTTGTATGGCGAGAAGTCTGGATGGTGGAGTACGCAGCCGGTAGAGTCGAGTTCCTTGATTGCCTGCGAAAAATAACGTTCTATACGACTGAGTTCGGGCTCGAGAGTCGAGCCGATATCCTGAGTTCGCTGTACGGCCGCCCCGAACCGCTGCCGCAGGCAACTCTTCATATCGCTGGTCGCCGGATTGATCCGATCACCCAGGCGAGCGAGGGCGTGAACGGCTTGCAGCCATTGGCCGATCATGGCACAGAGCGCTCGCGCCTCATCCAGTCCTTTGCGTCCTCTGCGGAGGCGTGGCGTTCTGCGAAGCCGCCTAGCGAGCAGGCGGTCCGCTGTTTCGCCGACAATCTCGCGCGTGATGAGAATTCCCCGTTTCGCTGAATGTGCTACCGGGTGAGGGACGTGCAGATGTGGGAAGGATAAGAGGTGCTCCCCTAGCTTCTGCAGACACAAGTGCTCGTGTTCAGCCGGGCGCGAATCGCTTGGGGCGGCGCGGTACTCCTTAACTACGACTCCGGGCGCTGTAGATGTCCTATCTCGAAAGACGCGCACCACAGAGTTCGGGGACTCTATGACTTGCCATGGAGTGAGGCTCTTGAGCCCTCCTAAGCTGGGTCCCCGACCCTGACCCGTGACTTGCTCCAATACTCTGGAGGCTAGCTTGCTCTCGCGATCTTCCATCGAACCACGGTGAGTATCCAACAGTGCTGTACGTTTCTCCCACTCGATGCGTGGCGGCTATGGACCTGCCGACTCGGTGCCGCGTGGCGTTCGAGACCAGCGCGCGTATTGCTTCCCGCGAATGAACTGCACGGCGCCTGCCACGAGCGCCAGATTCAAGGCGACGAAGGCGTACGGCGCGGCGAGACCCTGAGGGACGCGCCTGCCAGCCCGTTCGAGCAGCCAGCCCGTGAGGGCGACGGCCAGCAGCACCATACCGACAATCGCCACTCCCCGGTAGAAGGGGGCGTCCATCTGGGTGAGGGCGATGAGAAAGGCTGAGACGAGTAGAATCGGAGCGACCCAGCGAGCGACCTTGTGCGACCAGTACGTGAAGGCGGTCCAGCCGGCACTCGGTCGGAGGAGGTCGCGAGTCCAGCTGAGGGCCTGGAGGTTCCCGGCCCCGATACGTGTGCGGCGCTTGAACTCGTGGGAAATCGTTGGCGCCGTCTCTTCCGTGGCCACGGCCGTGGAGTCATAGACTATCCGGTAGCCGCGCTTGCGAATCAACATGGGCAACACGAAGTCATCGGTGATGGTGTTCTCCGCTATCGGCTCGTAAGCGTCTCGTCGAAAGGCATAGATGCCGCCGTTTGCCCCGAGCACTGCCCCCACCCGGTTCTCCCATTGCTTTAGCCGCGTCTCCAGCGTCCAGTACATACTCTCGTTCCGGGAACCTTCGACTGCGGGGATCAGCTCCATGTGTCCGCACACGCAGCCGACTTCCGGATCTGAGAACCAGCGTGTTAATCGTTCGAGGGCCTCGGGCTCGAAGAACGTGTTCGCGTCTGAGAGAGCGACTATGTCGGTCTGGGCCCGTGTTACCAGATCGTGGAGCACTGACGCTTTGCCACGGCGAGTCTCGAAATCAATGATCTCGACGTGGGCATGTCCCTGGCTGGCATTGCGGGCCAGTGGAACGGTATCGTCTTGCGAGCCATCGCTGGCGATCACGATCCTGACGCGATCCGTGGGATACTTGAGACAGAGCAGGTTCTTGACTTTGTCGACGATGACGGCTGCCTCGTTGTACACTGAAGTTATCACCGTAACCGGCGGCAGCTCCACCGCCGGCGGTGGCGGCGCTGGTCCATCCCGGTTGCGTGTTAGGGCATACAGCAGGAGCGGGTACACCAGGTAGGGATATGCGACTAACGCCAGCGCCACTATGAAGAGTGCTTCGAGGATCATGTTGCTGACCGTGTCGGTTCGGCGGACACGACGGACCTGCAGATCTCGGCAAAAGCATCCGCAACCGCCCGCCAAGAGTAACGCTCGCTCACCAATTTTCGGCCAGCCTCTCCTAGTCGCCGTCGCTGCTCCGGGTCGTCCAGTATTGTGAGAACGGCGCTGGCGAAGTCGGTGGCTTCCGATGCGACTAGCGCGTGGCGCCCGTTGGCCACGGGCAGCCCCTCGGCTCCCACGGTCGTGGTGACCACGGCCTTCTGGCAGGCGAGAGCCTCGAAGATCTTGAGCCGGGTTCCGCCTCCGACGCGCAGCGGTACCACCACGGCGGCCGCCCGCCAGAGATGCTGCCTCACGTCGGGAACATCGGGCCAGAGTACAATCCCTGGCGTACGCTTCGTCAGCCGCCTAATCGTTCGTGAGGGCCGACGTCCTACGAGGTGAAGCCGGGCGCTCGGCCTGTTATTGCGGATGATCGGCCATACTTCGCACAGTAACCAGCGGACCCCATCGATGTTGGGCAGCCAGTCCAGCGATCCAACGAATACCACATCCCGCTCCGGCCCACCCGCCTGAGGCCGGAAGTACTCGGTATCTACCCCCGTTGGTATCGATGTGACATTCTGCAAGCCGAACCACTTGCGCATCAGCCGGGCATCTTCGATCGACACCGTTACCACGTGATCGAACCCTTGCGCTAGCCGGGCCTCCCAGCGCCTCATCCTCTCCGCCTGTGACCGGAAATAAGGGCGCGCGATTCCCCGAGCGTGCTTCCACATTCGATCCCAGATAAGAGATTCGACGTTGTGTTGGAACAGCAGTCGGGGGGTTCCACGCACGGCACTGAAATGGAGGGCGGGGAAAAGAAAATCGCACACCGCGATATCGAAGGATTCCCTTTGGGTAAGACCATGTAGAGCGTCCTCGAGCTGCGGGACTCGGTACCTCTCGAGGGGAAGCGGAAGATCGGAGCGCAGATTGGCGAGGGCCTGCACATAGAACTGCCACTGGGTTCGGCGAGGAGCTCCGCGCCACGGTACTTGAATGAGCCGGAGGCAGTACTCCTCTGCGCGCCGGCGGCTCGTGGCCTCCGTGGCCGAGTCGAGTGCGACGTAGGTTACTTCGTGCTCTCGACTCAGTTGGCGGAGCATGTTGTAGGTGCGTATCACGCCACCGCTGTTTAGCGGGTGGAGGAGGTTGGTTTTTACCCAAAGAATCTTCATCGCTGTCGATTATCCCATAGTCGCCGCGCATATACACACGAGCCTGGGAATAATGGTGATCGCGCCTCACCGACGTCGGGTGTCGCTCGTTTGCCATGCTTACCGCGAGCCCCGCAAAGCGCCCTCAAGAAGCCGTCACGACTTGCGGGTAATGCTGCGCCCATACCTCCAAAGTGATGATGGCCCACAGGCGCTCGGTATGGTCCACCTGTCCCCTCAAGTGCTGATCGGCAAGCCGCCGTATATACTCCTGTTTGAATAAGGGCGCCGAGAGCCGATCGGGGCTCAAGGCGAAATCTTCGATCCAGCCGCGCTGCGATCCGGCGAGCCAGCGCCCTACCGGTGTGGGAAACCCCATCTTGGGTCGCTGGAGGATCTCGCTCGGAAGTCTGTCTTCCATCGCCTGACGGAGGACCCATTTGGTCTTGCCACTTTTGATCTTCGCTTGCTCGGGCAATCGAAATGCCAGGTCGATGAGTCTGTTGTCCAGGAAAGGGACGCGGCTCTCGATCGACGCCGCCATCGACATTTGGTCCTGCTTCATCAGCAGCTCGTGCAGATAACTCAGCGTGTCGACGTAGAGTAATCGGGTGAGGAGCGGGGCGGCCGCCGATTCCATCCAGAGCTTCCGCTGCCCGCCGAACAGGTCGGCGTTGCCGTTACCCGCGACTGCCCATAGTTCTGGGCTCAGCAAGTGCGGCAAGTCGGAGGCGGTGTAAACACCAAAGTTGTCGAAGTATAGCTGCTCGGGATCGACCGGGCGCGCGAGGAACGTGCGTTCCAAACGGCGAAACGTTCGGTTCGTCTGCGGGAGCGCGCGAACCACCTGTCGAATCCAGCGCCGCAAGTGAGCTGGGAGCCGTTCGTATTTATCACCGAGTCGGAAGTTCCAGATCGTCCGCAGGTACTTTCCGTAACCGGCAAAGAGCTCATCGCTGCCCTCGCCGGTCAGGACGACTTTGACCGACCCGCGCGCGAGGGCGGCGACGAAGTAGAGTGATATGCTGGAGGGAAAGGCGATCGGCTCGTCCTCATGCCACACGAGCTTGGGCAGCGCTTCGAAGAACTGTGTGTCCGATACGACGACCTCGTGGTGGGCGGAACCGATGTGGCGCGCTACGCTGCGGGCGTAGCTCAATTCCGACTCGCTACCACCCTCGTAGCCGACCGAGAACGTACTCAGACGTTGACCGATCAAATCGCGCATGTATACGGCAACGGCACTCGAATCGATGCCGCCACTGAGGAACATCCCGAGAGGTACGTCGCTCATGAGATGCGATCGTACTGAGTCCTTGAACTCGGCTTCAAAAGCTTCTTGGCTGTCAGACAGGTTGAGTTTTCGGTTCGCGTCTTCGTTGACAAGGTCGGCAAGGGACCAATAGCGCCGCTCCGACACACCCCCGGCTTGCCAGGTGAGATAATGACCAGGGAGCAGCCGGTGAATATTCCGAAACAGGGTTGTACGACCGGTGGTATAACGGTGAACGAGGTACTCCGGGAGTGCTGCGTGGTTGAGAGCCGGGCGTACGTAGGGCGTTGCCAGAAGCGCTTTGATTTCCGAGGCCCAGACGATGTCTCCGTGGGGCGAGATCCAGTAGTAAAGAGGCTTGATACCGAGACGGTCGCGGGCGAGTAGCAGTCGACGCGAGCGGGCATCCCAAAGAGCGAACGCGAACATGCCGCGCAGGTCGCCGAAGCACGCCGGGCCCCGTTCTTCATAAAGGTGGATGACAGTCTCGTTGTCGGATCGCGTGCGGTAGCGGTGACCGCGCTTGGTGAGCTCGTCATGAAGCTCCGGGTGATTGTAAATCTCCCCGTTAGCACTGATCCAAATCGTCTCATCCTCGTTGGACAGGGGCTGGTGACCACCCTCGACGTCCACGATGCTGAGCCGACGATGTCCGAGGCCCACACATCCATCGAGATGGATACCGCAGTCGTCGGGCCCGCGATGCACGAGCGTGGACATCATGGCCTCGAGGTGCGATCGATCGACGCTTCGCTGCCGTTCGGAGTACGCGATCCCGCAGATCCCGCACATTTAGCGGTTGCTCCGTTGAGCATAAAGGTAGATACCGTTGAGGCCGAGCAATCGTCCCAGCAGCCTCCGACGCCCGACGTGCTGAATCCGAGCGACTCTTCGCTCGATGGCGATCTTGCGGCGTGCGTCGACCAACGGCCCGGGCGCAGGCAATCGCAGCCAGCGCGCCGCTCGTCCCGGCACAGAGCGTGCGAGTACTGTGCGAAACCCATTCTCGAGCAGTAGGACCAGCAATTCCTCGAACGTCCATTCTTTTAGATGCAAGCCCGTTGCTTCGGGAGTGAAGCCGCGTGAAATATCGTGCGGTCCGGTGATTCGGTTAGGAGTGTCGAACCCGAACCAACCGTCGCTTCTCAGAACGCGTGCGACCTCGGCCATATGGTCTGGCACATCGTCCGGGTGAAAGTGTTCGAGCACTTGCGAGCAAAACACGAAATCGAAACTTCCGTTTCGGTATGGGATCGCCGACGCCGCCGCCTGTGTGAACTGAACGTTGGCCGGCAATGAGGAGGCTGCGGATAGGAGCGGGTCACGGGCGACGTCGATTCCGGCGAGGCGCTTGCCTGGATAGTCCAGCGCGAGCTCTGCCAAAAAGTCGCAACTGCCGGCCCCGATTTCGAGTACCGAGCCGGCGCTGGATATCCATCGCCCGTAGGCGAAACGTAGCTCGGCGACGCGCCTTCGCCGTTCTTCGAGGGACCGGGTCAAGTCCGGGTGCCAGTGTACCCGTCGATACAGGTCGGCGTAGACGGCCCGTACCGTCTGGGTACGAAATTCCTTGGGAGCGGACCGCAGTCGATGAGCCAGGTCCCTCTCGATCCGATACGCCTCTTGAATCCGGTCCATCTTCAAATAGAGAACTCGTCCGTCGCTATCGGCACCGGTCGCTCGTCTTTGATGAGCCAGTTGCCGCCATTCTCGCTGGCGAGAAGCTCCTTGCTGTGGACGGTCAACTCGCGGCCCCGTGCCAGCAGAGCCTGACCTGTCTGCTCGGAATGCCATAACACGGCTGCGTCGGTGCGGAGGCAGTCCGTGGCTAAACTGTCCCGGCCGAACGCCTGAAGAATGATCCGATCACCTGTCGAAGCGTCGCGGCAGGCACGGCCCCTCCGGCCGTTGTTGCCGGGCTCGTCCGCAGCGGCTTCCACTTCCGCGTCGCCTGCAAGGCTCGCAACCGGTCCGCCGTCCCGGCAGCGGATCAATGTGACGAAGTCGGCGGGCAAGGTAGCACGAGCTGATACCCTGAACTGCGTGGCCATGTCGAGCCGGCCGTAGCGCGGTGAGACAGTAATCGGTAGTGCCTCGGCACGAAGTCGCTTGCTGAGCCGAGGTGGCAGCACGCCGATCGAGCCCTGCGGTGCTTCGACGGCCGTGCCGCTGATGACTACGTCGGGAGGCGTGGCGGCGAGCACGAACTGGAGAAAAAGAGTGTAGTCGCCGACGCCCTCGAAGACATCCCAGAGTAGCCAACCGTGACGCTTCCAGTAGACGACGCGCCGGCGGTGGCAAACTCGGCCACGGTCCTGCGCATAGCCGTCGTGGACCGCCTCGGCAAGGTCGAACTCGCTCGAAGTCAGCCAAGCCACCAGCTTCGCATTCGCTGCCGTCTTCCAGGCAAAGGTCTCAGCCGGCTGGGCTTGGGGACGGTTTTCGATCCAGGCGGTGCTATGAGCCGAGGTCGCGCGCAGTCGTTCACGTGTCAGCGCGTCGGAATAGCTGCCGGTGCCCGGGTCGACGACGAAGGGAGTGCCGCGAGAAGCGACCGCGATGCTCAGCGCGTCGGCATGAGAGTGTCCGTAGCGGCAACGGGCTGCGCCGTGGGGACCGGCATCGAAAAGAAGGTAGGAGGCCGATCGCTGCCAACTGTCGCGCATACCGCAGTAACCTGCGACTTTCAGACGCTGTGATGTGGATGGCGGGACCTCGCACTCCAACTCCAGGTAATCGCGCAAAGCATCGGCACCCAGTAGCCAGGCAACCTCTGGGGGAAAAGGTCCCACAACGCACTTGAGGTCTGGTCGCCGCAAAAGCACGGCTGCCGCGGCCAGCAGCGGGCGCGCGTCGAGCGGGTCGTCTGTACTCAGTCGGAATAGTTGCCCCCCATCCTCGTCGCCGACGTTGACCAGGATTCCATCGGGCTGCACGAGTGGGAGAAGCGCGTCGACGGCGCGTGAGAGCTGCCGACGCATTTCGCCGATTGGCTCGTATCCGTATGCCGCCGTAGCGATAAGCTTCGCGAGCAAGAACTCCACGGTGTAACGGTGATAGCAGGCGCTTTGTTCATAATGAAAGCCGTCCGATAACAGCTGTCGCTCGAATTCGGCTGTCAGGATTTGCCTGCCAAGCCTTTTGAACCTTGGTGCCTTGTCCAGCTCGGGAAAGAGTAAGCCGATCAAATAGAGAGCCAGCCCTTCGCCCAGGAGATGTGTATTAGGAGCGAAATAGTATGAAACGAATCGTGAGATGTGAATCGCGTGGGAATCGATACTCCGAAGCCATCTCTCGCACAGTTGGCGACTGAAACAGGAGTCGGAACTAAACACGGGCCAGACATAGATCCAGGCTATCGCACGGAAAGAAACCTCCAGACTGCTTGCCCAGTTGACACCTATACCGAACGGATTCGCCTCGAGCCACGCATCGAGCAACTCAGCCGCGCGCGCCGCGTACCGGCTGTCGCCCGTTAACGCGAATGCCTGCGCAAGCGTGATGAGAAACGCGTGGCGGTTGAGCTCCCAGACGATCTTGTGGTCGCCAACGGCTTCGAAGTCGAGCGGGCGAATTCGGCTGAAATGCTGTACGGGAGTCTGTCGCTGGTGCACAGGATCGAGATGCCAGTTGACCGGTTCGCCGAAGTGTAAGAGACCGAATCCCAACGTCTCGAAGCGTCCTTGGCAAATGGCGTCGGCCCGCTCAACCAGTGAGTCCGCCGCCGCCGGATCCAGATCGCGAGCCACTCGGGCAGTCTCGCCGAAGTCGAGTAGCGCAGGCGTCAATGTCCGTTTCGAACCCGGGACCGTTAGTCGTCCCGACCCCCGACCTGCGAAGTTCAGGCGGCCGGCAGTCTTCCAGGCTGCTTGCCGTAAACGCGTCAGCAGCTCACCTGGCGTGGTTCTGGCTGCCCGCCAGACAAGCTCAATTGCTGTGTAACGCATGGATGGGCGTCGGGATATCTACGCAGGGAATCATGAGCCGATCGAGTCTCTCACGATTCCGGGAGCGTGAGTGAGTCTCTGCATGGACCGTGCGGCCAGCCGCGGCTTCGCAAAACGGTGCGTACGACCGCGCGTGGCAAACACCGCTGCAGGTAGCGGCGCCGCAGCGACTTTGTACGCACTGCGTGTGAGCAGGATCAGGATGGCCAGCAAGAAATAGAAATACCAGATCATGTGAAACGAATTGAACAGATTGGTGACGAGAAAGGCGGAAAGTCCTGCCATAGCGGCACGTATCTCCGCAGCCCACATGCTGTTGCCGAGGCCTGCGCTCCGCAGGCGGCGGATGGCTTGGAACCCCAGGCGGTAGCTCGCCACCAGGAAGCCGATGAAACCCGTCAACCCGAGTAAACCCATTTCGGCGCTTACCCTGACAAACGAGTTGTGGGCGTCGCGCCAAAGCCGCCCGCCCTTCCAGGCTGGTGCGTCTTGATAATGCCTGTGCGCCTCCTCGAACGCTCCCGCCCCGACGCCGAGGATTGGCCTATCCGCTACTACTCTCAGCGCTGCCTTCCAGATCGTGACTCTGCTCTTCCAGTTTCCCACAGCATCCTCCTGCGTCTCCGTGAGTTCGTCGGAGGAATAACCCGGAATCATGGTGACCATGCGCTCGCGCCAGTCGGCCGGACCGAAGGTCAGCACCGCGATGAGGACCAATAAGCTCACGCCGGCAGCCCGCAGCTTGTGAGTTGCCGCCACCACAAGGGAGATCAGCAGCGCAACCATTGCCAGGGTTCCGGAGCGAGAGTTCGAGTACTGGATGGCGATTACGAACAACAATACAACGCCGCCGGAAGCCAACTTGATCGGCCACCGTTTCGCGTGTCGCATCCAGACCCACGGGAAAGGCAGGAACATCGCGAGAATTGCGGCAAGCGCGTTCGCATTGCCAAATACGCCGAACCAATCGGCCCGTCCCGATACCTTGACCGTACCGCTGAGATAGTCGGTGATCGATCCGCGCGCCGGGTAGAGCGCAAGCATGACAATCGTCAATAGCAAGAGCACCCGCAGCCGCTTGTCGGAGGTCGTAGCGTTGAGTGTGAGCAGGAATATGAGGTAGAGCTTGCCCAGTTCGCGCACTTCTTCGATCGAACGGCCGAGCCAGATCGATATCCCGAGTGAGAGGAGGGCAACCCCTCCAAAAAACAGCATCCAGATACCGATGCTGCCACCGATGTCCGGAGCTTTGCCCTGCAACACACGATCAACGATAACGGCCGCAATACCAAGCGCGGCCACCGCCTCGGTGCCAGGGAATTGATAGGTGGTGGCCCACACGACCCAGCAGATGAGACCCACGAACGCCAGCATACCGGGCACCGTCGAACGATCGGATTCATTTCCGTGTCGCCGTCTTCGTAAGCTGCTATGGCGCACCGTTGCAGGAGCTTCTGAGATGACCCGAGACATCCTCTTGACGGTATGCGGGGTTTTAGGTTGGCTGGACGCGCTCGGCCTTCCCACGGCAGCCGAGCCTGCGAGCGTGTAAAAACAGCAAAGGAGCAACTTCTATACCTTACGCCAAGGCTCGATCTGGCGCGATTCGGGGGCCGAATTCAGCCCTGCGGCAGGGGGTGTTGCAGCGACCCAACACTGCCGGGTTGCCGGCTTGCGAGAGCCCCGCTGAGGATGCGGGATCGGGTCAGACCGGCTGACTCCTCGGGGTGCCCGTCCGACGGACGGGCGGGCGCGATCCACGCCGCCCCAAGTCGATGTGGTGCGAGGGCCATATGGGCGACGCGAGTTTTCGAGATCGATGCATCTAAGTCTAATTGAAACAGGGACTTACAGTATCCGTCCGGCCAAGCATGCGGCGTGCAACGGGACGTCGCTCGAACGAATGTTGCATCTGTCAAGTCGTCGAGATCAACGGACGTGGAAGTGCCAGTGGCGCGGATAGAGCTATTCGTAGACAACTTCGAGCGGGGTGGAACTCAAGCACAACTGGTTCATCTCGCGAACGGCCTTGCTAAGAATCCGGCGTTTGATGTGTCGGTTGGCTGTCTTTCGCGCCGGGGTCCACTGCTCTCGGCGCTCGAGATCGCTCCGGAACGCATCACCGAGTATCCGACCAACAGATTCTATAACCCCCGGGGCCTTTGGCAGATCTCGCGATTGGCCCGTCATGTCATGGCTGAGGGGCTCGATCTGATCCACGCCTTGGATTTCTACGCCAACATCATGTGTAGCGCAGCCGCCGGCCTGAACCCGCGGACCAAGCTGGTTGTCAGTCGGCGATACGAGGTTCTGACGGATCGACGCCTGCATCGCATCGGTGAGTGGTGGTCTTATCGTCTGGCCGATGCCGTGGTGATGAACTCGGAGCACATAATGCGCGCGGTAGCCAGTCGGGGGCTGGTCTCCCGCTCTAAGGTCAAGCTTATCCCGAATGGTATCGACCTTGCCCGATTCGAAAGCGGCCCGCCACCGGTGGACGGCAGCCAAGGCGGCGGCGAGTCGTTTCGCGTGGGCGTAGTGGCACGTCTCTGTGCCGACAAGGGACTCGATGTGTTGCTGGCCGCCGCTGCCAGGCTGGTCGAGACCTGGCAGCAGCTGGAGTTCGTGTTGGTCGGCGAGGGAGAGCAGCGGGAAGAGCTGGAGACGGAGATTCGTCGGCGCGGTCTCGGGGGATCAGTGAGGTTGGCGGGTGCACAGGCGGATGTTCGCCCTTGGATCGCGAGCTTCGACATCGCCGTGTTGCCGTCTTACCGAGAGGGTCTCCCCAACGCGTTGCTCGAGTATCTGGCGATGGGGCGGCCGGTTGTCGCCACACGGGTGGGTGGTGTTTCGAGGGTGCTGAAGGGCGGATCGGTCGGTGTGCTGGTTCCCCCGGGAGATCCGCAGAGTTTAGCGGCGGCTATCGATGGGCTTCTGCGCGACGCGGCGCGCCGGGCCGAGTTGGCGCAAGCCGCACGGGCGCGTGCGCAAGACTATGGCTTGGAGAGAATGCTCGAGGCAACAATCACCATGTACGAATCGCTGCTCAGCGGATCGTCGGCGCCAGGAGACTGAGCGTGTGTGGCATCTGCGGACGGCTTGAACTCGAACCTGGCCGACCGGCTGCCGCCGAGCCGGTTGGCCGGATGGCTGCGCGCCTGGCTCACCGAGGACCGGATGACGCGACGCTCTGGCATGAAGGCCCGGTGGCACTCGGCCATCGGAGGCTAAGCATCATCGATATCGAGGGAGGTCGCCAGCCGATCAGCAATGAGGCCGACACCGTATGCATCGTGTTCAACGGTGAGATATATAACTTCTTAGAGTTGAGCAAAGAGTTGCGCGCCAAGGGGCATCGTTTCCGCACGCGCAGCGATACCGAGGTGATCGTACATGCATATGAGGAGTGGGGAGCCGATCTGCTGCCACGGCTCGAGGGTATGTTCGCCTTCGGGCTTTGGGATCGGACGCGTCAGAGGCTGTTTCTCGCTCGCGATCGTCTCGGGATCAAGCCGTTGTTCTTCTATCACGCGCCCGCGCAGTTTCTGGCGTTCGCGTCCGAGGTCAAGGCTCTGTGGCATGATCCGGACGTGCCGATCGAGCTGGACACGACGGCCATAGACCAATACTTGAGCTTGCAGTACGTACCGGCACCTCGCACGGGACTCGTCGGCATCCAGAAGCTTCCGCCGGCACATGGTATGGTTGTCGAGCTGGGCAAGGGTATACGCCAGTGGGAGTATTGGGATCCGTCCGACGTAGCCGTCCGCGAGTCGCGAAGGGAAGCGGCTGACTCGGTGCGCCGCGTCCTTGGGGAAGCTGTCAAGTCTCACCTGGTGAGCGACGTCCCAGTGGGGAGCTTCCTGTCAGGCGGCCTTGACTCGAGTGTTGTCACGGCGCTCATGGCAGAGGCGCAGGCGGCACCGGTACGCGCCATAACCGTAGGATTTCGCGAGGCCGGGTTTGACGAACGACCGTACGCTCGCTCGCTGGTCGAGAGATACGGGTGTCTCCATCACGAGCGTCTGCTCGAAACGGATGCTGCGGCCACGTTCGAGCGGGTCGTGGATCAGCTCGACGAGCCGTTCGCCGACTGGTCGACGCTGCCCACGTTCCAAGTCTCCGAGGCCGCCCGCGAACAGGTGAAGGTGGTGCTCTCTGGGGATGGCGGCGACGAACTTTTCGGAGGCTATGCCCGTCATCGGGTACACAGGTTGGAGAACCTGGTGCGTCACCTGAGCGACCGACTACCCGGGACGCTGATTAGAGGGCTGGTCGGGCTCTATCCGCGCTGGTTGCCGGGGCGAGCCTCTGTGAGGCTGCTCGCTCATGAGCGGACTACGGCCCTGGCGCTCAAGCACGCTCATGGGTTCTTTGACAGTGACGAATCGAGAGTCGCGATCTACGGGCCGGCCCTGCGTGATATGGGCTCACCAGATGAGAGAATCGAGCGATTGACGGAGCCGTTCGAACGCTATCATCAAAGGGCAAGTAGGCTCGACCCGTTGAACGCGGCTTTGTATGTCGAGCTCAAGACATACCTGGTCGATGATATTCTGACCAAGGTCGACCGCATGAGCATGTCGCATTCACTGGAGGTACGACCGCCTTTCCTGGATCACCGCGTGGTGGAGCTCGCTCTCTCCTTACCCGGATCGTGGAAGATCGGTTGGCTCCAGAGCAAGCTCATCTATCGGGAAGCTTTTCGGCCGCTGCTCCCCGAGAAGCTGTGGCAGCGGTCGAAGCAAGGGTTCGACATTCCTGCCGCTGAGTGGCTGCGAACGAAACTGAAGGAACGGGCCGAGGATCTCCTGTTCGGTGAAACGACAAGGCGGAGGGGGCTTGTCAACCTCGAGGAGGCCAATCGGTTATGGTCGGCGCACCAGCGAGGGGATCGGGATTACCAGCACAGGTTGTGGGCCTTGATGATGCTAGAGGCTTGGTCGCGCGTCGTAGACCGCCGCCGGGAAGGGGTGCGCCTCGACGGGTCGGTGGCGAATCGTGTGCGCCGGGCTTAGATCGGTGCTCCGGATCGTAGTATAAAGGGGCATGCCATGTGTGGTATCGCTGGAATTTGTACAGCGCGTCCCGTCCCGGCTGAAAAGCTGGCTGCCCGCTTGGAGCGCATGTCCGGGCGTTTGGTTCACCGTGGACCAGATGAGAAGGGCGAGTTCGTTGCGCCGACCGTCGCACTGGGTTCCCGACGCTTGAAGATTATCGATCTTGCTACTGGGCGTATGCCCATCAGCAATGAATGCGGTAGTGTCCAGGTCGTGTACAACGGGGAGATCTACAACTATCGCAAACTGCGGGAGAGCTTGAGAAGCGAGGGCCATACTCTCGAGACCATGACAGATACCGAAGTCCTGGCCCACCTGTATGAAGATCATGGCGCTGAGCTCGTGCACCAACTAAGTGGCATGTTCGCTTTCGCGATATGGGACACGGAAACCGAAACGCTCACGCTGGCCCTTGATCGGCTGGGAATCAAGCCGCTGTACTACCGGGTTGATGACGGCACACTCTCGTTCGCCTCGGAGCTCAAGGCGCTGGTCGCCGATGCATCGGTGGAGCCGGAAATCGATGTGGAGGCGCTGGTCGAGTACCTGGCGCTTGGCTACATCCGAGCGCCCCGGACGATCTATCAGGGGTATTGGAAGCTGCCGCCGGCGTCACTTCTGCAGTTCCGCCGCGGTGCGTTGAGAGTTTGGCCGTACTGGCAGTTTCCCAACAACCAGGAAGCCGGCGCCGCGAGTGAGGAGGAGGCGGTCGATGAATTGGAACGCCTGTTGAGGGATGCCGTGGCCGAGCGACTCGTGGCGGACGTTTCTGTCGGAGCTTTCCTGAGTGGCGGCGTCGATTCAAGCCTCGTGGTCGCGTTAGCCGCGCAGGAGACGAGTGGGCGGCTGAAGACTTTCTCGGTCGGATTCGAAGGCAACAACGAGCTCGAGTATGCGCGCCGGGTGGCCGAGACCTACGACACGGAACACTACGAGCTGGTGCTGGATCCAGCGAGTTGCACGATCGCTGAAGAACTGCTCGACTGCTTCGATGAGCCTTTCGGTGACTCGTCCGCGGTACCCACTTACTTCGTCAGCAAGCTCGCCCGCGAGCACGTTACCGTGGCGCTATCCGGCGACGGAGGCGACGAGCTGTTCGCGGGCTACGACCAGTATGCGCATGACGCGCGATGGGCGTGGGTGGATTCGGTGCCGAAAGGTATCCGCAGTCTGCTGTTCGGCCTGCCGACGAAACTTCTGCCGTTCGGAGCGTACGGTTGGAATCTTATGAGGGCGCTGGCGGCCACACGGGAGGGGCGTTTCAACCTCTACCGTCAGCAAGAACTGGATCCCAAACATGGAGGTTTGTTGAGGCCTGATCTCTGCGAGCGGTTCGCGTCGCGGGATGGTCTGTTCGCCAGCGAGTTTCTCGATGCCGCAGCTCTGCCCTTTGCGGCGCGTCTGCTCTACGTCGACGCGGTGACCTATCTACCGGGCGACATCCTCACGAAGGTCGACCGCATGAGCATGGCTCACTCTCTCGAGGCACGCGTCCCCATCCTCGATCATCACCTGGTTGAGTATGCGGCGTCGCTTCCCGTGGAGTGGAAGCTGAGAGGCGGGGAGCGCAAGTGGATATTCAAGCGCCTCGCCCGTAAACACCTACCGGGCGCCGTTCTGGATCGGCCGAAGAGAGGATTCAGTCTTCCGATCGGTGACTGGCTGCAAAACGAATTGGCGGATCGGCTCGACGTGCTCGAGGGCGCCGAGTCTCTATCGGCTCGGTTCCTCCATCGCCCGGCCGTACGACGACTCGTTGCGGAGCATCGGCGCGGGAGACGCGATCACAATGATGTCCTCTGGCGCTTGTTGATGCTGGAAGGATGGCTCAGGCGTAGCGAAGGACTCGACCCGGGCAAGCCCGTCGAAGCCACACGTACGGCGGCCGATCGGAGAGCGTGAGACAAGCTGGAATGAGACGCAGGCGCCCTCCCTGCGACGCTGGGGTTGGACTGTTCAGTCCGCCTTGACGTTCATCAGCAGTGCCGTTTCTTCAGCGATCGATCCCGTTTCACCAGCCGATCCGGGCCCAATCCGCTCACGCAACTCGTCGAGGCGCCCGAGTGCATCCAGGAGTACATGAGCCAGATCCTCGGCATCATTTGGTGCGAAAGGAATGACAGATTCAGGATGGTTGGGGTTTGTCACGGCGACCGTCGGGATGCCGAGCGCCAAAGCTTCTCGCACGGACGAGGAATTTCCATCCTTCACATACGCGCGCACGAATATATCCGAGCTCCTGATCGCGGCCAGGCATGTCTGGTGTGGCAGCTCGAACGCTAGAAAGAAGTGATCTTGCAGCGCCGCCTCAGCGATCATGCGCGTGTAAGTTTCTTCGAGTCGCTCCCGTCCGCCCCCGATCACGATGCTGCCGATGCGCTTGTGTGTCTTACTTAGTGTCTGCATCGCGCGGACTAATGTCTTCAATTCATGGTAAGGTTCATCGGTTTCAAGACGAGCAGCCGTGACGGTCGAGAGGATGGGGCTGCGGCTTTGCAAAAACTCGCGGATCTCCTTCGGCAGTGCGCCGATCTCGGAGATCTGACCGTCGAAGAAAGACTGAATGGGATGGATCGGTGTCCGTGTCGAACAGAGCTTGGCAAGAACTCGTCTAACGCTGTCGTTGTTGCAAATGACAAAGGCCGCGACCCGTAACGGCAGCCGCAGCACTCGGGTCCATACGGGATGTCCGGAGTTGAGGTACTTCTGTCGCGCGCCGCCTATAAAGCCAATGCTGTACGTCGTCCCGAACGTGTGCGCAAGTGCCGCCGCGATGGCTGCGAGAACGATGGCTTTGTGGGATTCGACGTTGAACAGGTGGTGGATGTGAAAGCCGCGGCGTGCGAATCGCGTTATCGCAGATGCGAACCCGAGGCCAGAGCGAACCGGGGTCACATCGGCGATCGCCTCGCGACGTTTCTCACCGATGTTCAAAACCTCGCATATGGCGCCCTTTGTCTGCAGCTGTTTGCGCAGGTGCATCATATGAACGCCTGGTCCGCCGAAAGGCGGCGGGTATGGACCCACGAGCAGAACCGCTGCGCCGGGCCCTCGCTCGGATGATGTCTGCGTCCGAGATTCTGTCCTGGGCTTCATAGCTTCTTGGGTTTGCGTGCCACTGCAATGAAAGCCGGCGCCAGCCACAATTGAAGACCTAGAGCCGCGATCAAGCTGAACCAAGCTCGCCCCCACCGGCCACCGCTTGCTACCCGTTCAAGTCGACTTCGCGCAGGCCGACGTGTGCGTTCGACGGCTGCGAGTACAGCGCGCCGGTCGTCCCCTTTCGCGATTTCGCGCGGAAAATGGTAGCCGAACAGGGGAATGTGAATCTCGACTCGGTCGAACCCTGCTGTCTCGAGGAGTCGGCGAAGCCCGCGGTGACCGTGAAGGCATTCATGGACCTTGTCGCCAAAAACCCAACCTGGCAGTGTCCAGGCCAGGCGGCTCGGAAGCAGCATGGCGAACGGTAATCTTTGGTGCGGCGAGCGAGCGAGGAACTTGGGAAACCAGCGGTTCTCGATGCCAACGAATACGTATCCGCCTGGAGACAGCGACCGGTGTACTTGCTCGAGGGTCTCGAGCTGCGCGTCTTTGGGAGGTGCCTCGGGCCGTGCGAAGCCCATCCACTCCAGGAGACCGCTCAGCAGGATCACATCGAAAGCGTTGCGCCGAAACGGCAGCTGGATCGCGTCACCCTGAACGAAGGCTGGGATGCGTCCTTTCTCAGGTAACTCTCGCTTCGTTGCCTCTAGTACGTTGGTCAGCTGGCTATCGAGACCAACGGCGTACCCTCCCTCGTCTGCGAGCATCAGGGTCAGGCCTCCCGTTGCGCATCCGAGGTCCAGAATAGTCTTGTCACCAAGGTTGCCGACGATCTTGGACATGAAGGCAGCCACGCGTTTCCCCCGTTCGATACCGTCGAGCCAGACTTGCTGTGGGAGCTCAGCGTTCGCGGTCTCTTCCAGTTCGTAAGTCGTGTGTCGCTCCACGTCGTAACTCAGCGATTATGGCAGCGGTATACCCGCAGCTCGTTGTACTTGTAGTCCAACCGAGGCTTGAAGAACGATTCGCTCAACGAACAATGATCGCGCACCCAATCTCGCGCACCGCCTAGATCGATGTCGGTGAACCCACCCCGATGCCTGATCGCGGCCACGATCCAGATCTCACCGTCGTCCGATATCCGGCGGGCTCGGTCTGCGGCATCGACCAAGCTGGCCGCGGCCCGTTCAAACTGCTGGACGGTGTGCTCGGCAAGATAGTATGTGAGTACCCGAGGCTGGTCGGACAGTAACAGGTCGTCTTTAGGGGCATTGCGGCGCAGGTAATCGGCAGCGCTGCGAAAGTCGAGTCGTGATCCATCTCGGTAGTGTGAGATTATGTGGGGCCCACCGGCGGCGACGATCGCCAGCGCGCTGGCAGCGACGACAATTCTAATCCCCATGACCCGGGGTCCGACGCTCGTCAGGCGGTCGAGAAAATAGGCACAGGCTAAGAGGACCAAGGGCGTGGTGGAGAACAGGTATGACGTTGAGACCGGTACAGCCAGGGACAAGACGCATAGAACGACCAGTGGCAGTGTTACGGAAATAGCGATCAGCCAGGCCAACGCTCTCTCACCGTCGCGCCACATCCAGGCGGTGCCCGCAGCGCCGAACAGCAGCACGATCGGTGAAAGCCAATCAATATAGCTGAGTGGCAGTGAAACGGCGTTGTGCCCCCAATCCTGAGCCAGGTTGTTCCAGCCTATCAACTGTGGGAGGAGGCGATAGAGCACGATCCCGACGATCACCGCACCGATGAGACCGGTAGCCACCAATGTCCAACGACTGGTCGAGCGTCGGAGCTGGAGCCGAGGGACAACAGTCAGTGCAAGCCATACCCCAAACGCGGCGAGCAGAAGGCCGACAGAAGCGTGAGCCAGTATGGCCGCCGCCGCCGCGGCTAGCCCGGCCACCACTAAGCGGGGTTTGCGATCCCGGAAGCCCAGGTAGAGCAGTAGGGGGAAGCAGGCCGATAGCAGGAATACGAGGCTGTAGTAACGCGCGTATTGAGACCAGTACAGGTGCCATGGGCTGAAGGCGACCAGAAACGCGGCGAACAGTCCGACCGTTGCTCCTAGCGTCCGCCGCCCGAGCCAGTACATCGCGGGAACCGCCAGGATGCCGAAGACGACTGGCAGGAACCTGAGACCGAACTCGTCCAGGTCGATCAGAGGAGCAATCAGATAATGGTTGAAGAAGAAGAGCAGTGGCTTGGCACTGTTGAAGAGGCCTGGAAACGCAAGCGAGTCGCGCAGAGTATTGATCTCGTCGCCCTCGATGTTCCAGTAAGTCAATCGATACAACCGCAGGGCCGCAGCCATGCCGCAAAGAGTCAGCAGGATAACTGCGACGCGCACTCGTTCTGGCGGCAGCCTGTTAGCCATGTAGGAATACGCAGTTCGCGGAAGGGTAGCCACCATCCTCGCCCTCTCAGATATTCGGCACGCGGTTGCGCGCCCATTTTCCAAGCGCCGGCGCTCACTGTCGCAGGGCTCGCGGCACCGGGAATAACGAGCGGGCTGTTCGTGCTATCAGATTCTTCTCATCCACCGTCAGTATTTTACCGAACCACGCGACCACGAAGTAGGCGAGCCAGAAGGCGGCCCCACAGACGAAGAAGCGCAGCAAAGGCGCATCGAAGAGCGCCGCTGACGGGTAGACGACTGCGGCGGCCAACGCGGTTCCCGCGCTGATGCGCGCGATCGCCTGCCAAGGTATCATATCTCTCAGCGGCACCTCCAACATCTGCGCGGCCCGCACCAGCCCGAGTAGCTTCATGGTGAAAACACCTCCGATCAGGCCGAGTGCCGCCCCTTTCACTCCTAGCTGCCGCGTGAGTATCGGCACCAGCACGACGCAGGCCGCGAGAGCGACCACGTTGGCAAAGAATATAAAGCGCGTCTGCGCCCGCGCCCTGAGGACACAATGATCGTTGAACATAGTGAGCAGAATCATCAGCACGTAGATACGGAATATCGGTGTTGCTTCCAGGTATTCCGCAGTGAAAACGCCCTCGATCAACGGCCTCGCGAGCAGCCAAAGAATCACGACGAGCGGAATGACCACAGTGGCTTGCTTGCCGATCAGCTTCAGCCAGAGCGTGCGTGCTGACGCCAGATCCCGGACGGCCAAGAATTCCGTCATTCTCACGAGAGCAACTTCGAACAGGGACCTGAAAAAGATCTGGACGGGAGCTATCTGGGTGCAGCCGACGGCATAGATGGCGAATACCGCCGGCGAGAAGACCGTAGCGACGTAGAAGGAGTGGAAGGTGAACAAGGCGCGATCCAGTAGGCCGGCGCCAGCGAAAGGGAAGCTGTAGTGGATCTGGCTTTTGAACCCAACCAAGCGCAAGCCTGACTGAAGGCGACCCCGGTATTGCCACCCAACCCAGAGGACGAACATAGCGAAGCGGATGGTCGCGAAGACCGCGGCGCCGGCGGCGACCCAGAACAGATCCGCTGTCAGAATGGCCGGCAGCAGCAGAGCAATCGCTCTCACTGCGTCTGAGCCCGCGAACAGCAAGGCACCGAGTTTCGCCTGCTTCTCGATGATGACGAGGTACTCGAGTAGACTTCCGAGAAGTTCCAGGATGATATATGCGGCCAGGAACGGGGTTAGCTCGGTGAGCAGCGGCGAGTTGAGCCATGCCGCCACGTAGTTGCGCAGGAGCCAAAGCGCGCCGGCGGCGGCGAGAGCGAGGGTTGCCGAGACCAACACCGTCTGCAGCAAGTAATTGGCCGCCCGCCTTCGATCGATGGGGATGAAATAGAAAAGACTTGCTGCCGTTCCCACGTCGAGAATCGCGACCAGCGTTCCGGCCACCAGGAAAAACTGCTTGTAAGTGCCGAAGTCGGCCTGCGTCAGCAAGCGGATGAGAACGACCGGGATCGCGAAAGAGAGTATGAACCCCAGCGACCGCCCCAGCATGAGCAGCACAGACTGTCTTGTCAGTGAGATCGTCCGTCCTGCGAGTGCCAAACCGTCCCTTTCGCCCGAGGGCTGCCGGTCACGTCTCAGTCGACGGGCCGCTCGCAAACGAGCGGCTTCTGCCCCTTCGCTCTCCGCTGGAATCGTGCAGAGTTGCGTTCGTCACCGCTGCAAAGCCCCTGCCAGGGCGTTGCTCACAGCGGGGATGCCAGCGGTGGAAGCGCCACGGCCCCAAAGGTTCGGTACGCTGGCACGCTGGGAAGGTCGTCGGCTGGCACGCGTGCCGGCCGGGCGTCCGCGAATCGGCATCCGGTAGCCCGGGCACACTCGCGACCCCCGTCGGAGTAGCACGAATGCAACAGTAGAGGGCGCCGCTCTTGGCTGACCCTCCCAGCTCCGGTTGGCGCGCAAGGCGCTGCATCACTCCCTGGCCCCGGCAGCGAGACACGTCGATAGCACGCGCGTCTTTCGTCAGTTAGCCGGAAGCGCAGCGTCGACCGCAGGGAGGATCACGCCTACGACATCCCTGGCGAGCTTCCATGCGGCCTCTTCACCATTAACTATGGGGACTACAACGCGAACCAGCGCCTCGTCGCTCCTGCGTCTCAAGGCTGAATCACGCAGCAGGTGCCACTTCACCCGGTACTCGTTGGCTTCGACTCGGCCACGACCTTGGTACCAGTAGAGCACCAACGCTCGCTGGTCTTCCCGCTGAACGATGTAGCGGTTCACGGCGACGTTTCCGCCAGGGCCGACGATCTTCTCCGTGCGGGACGCCAGCGCTTGCCAACCGGTGCCGGGGAGGCAGTTCTTGGGAGAGTGGATGGTGTGGCCCAGGCTCTGCTGCGCGTAGTAGGCGACGTACAAAGAGAAGGTGTCATTTCGGTCACTCGAAGCGTCGCGATAGCTGAGCATCACGTAGTCGGTCATGCCCGCCGCCAGCGCTTGCTCTTCGCTCAAGCGCTGTTCGCTACCCGTGAATCCGTTGATCGTTCGAGGTAGCGAGTTATCGAGAGGCTCCCTCAAGGGCAGCTCCCGTTGCAAGTCGATTCCCAACGTGAACACGCTCACCACACCCATCAAGGTGGCGGGCGTCCAGGCGAGCAGTCGCTTCTTCATGGTCCGACCTTTGCCCGCCAGAGGCTCTCCAGCCGGCGCAGCCCCCAGGCGACCAGGGCTAGCAGCGCCAACGCCACCAAGAACAGGACCCACCCTTCGCTGTAATGCATCAGCCCATCTCCCAGCTCGGGGTTCACGAAGTGCACCAGGAACCCGGTGAGAAATATTCGGACGGCGTTCAAGGCAACGGCCACGGGTATGGAGACCGCGATCAACACCACGCGTGCCCATATCGTGGTGAGCCAGAGGCCGCCCACGAGCAGCCCCAGGGCGGTGAGGGCGGTGAGCGACCGCAGCCCGCTGCAGGCTTCGGTTACGAACAGCGATCGTCCCGGCAGCAGTATGACGTTTCCCGCCAGCGCAACCGGTACGTGCCGCCAATCCAGCAGGGCGGTGCCGAGCTCTGAAGCCTGTAACTGTAGGGGCAGTGCGAGGGTGTTGAGGATCACTTCCGGGATCGGCACCGACAGGATCAGCAGTCCGGCGGGGAGCCACCAGTGTAACACCTGACGGAGGCCGAAGTAAAAGACGACCAGCGCGGCGGCTGCTGCGAAGATCGACATTCGCAGGGTGAATGGCTCGGCAGCCAGGCTCGAAAGATAGCGAATCCCGATCGCTCCGCTCAGCAGGACCAGCCCCAGCCGGGCTTGCGGTCGCGCACCGGCGATCATCCCGCGGCGCCAGGCCAGCCCGATGGCGAGCGGTCCCAGCAGCAGCCCATGGCTCGCTTCCGGTACTTGCCACCAGTCGCGAACCAGGGTGAAGATGGGTTCCCCAAAGAGTACCAGGAACGCGAGGGCGGTGGCGAGCTGCGCGAAGTCGGGTCGGGAGATCCGTGCTTCGGTGCTTTGTGAGAGGCGCGTGCGCCGCGACGCGGCTGGACTTTTGCGGCTGACATCGCGCTGCCACTGCAGTTGGGAATCGATTCCCGGCCGGTTGCCGTCGATCACGCTAAATGGAGTCGTCCACCGGCGGGATCTCCGCCTCGAAGTAGAAACGGGTCCCCCATCCGGACCGGGTTTCCACTTGGAGCTCGGAGCCCATGGCCGCCACCAGCTTCTGGCAGATTACCAGCCCCAGGCCGGTGCCCGAAAAGTAGTATCCCGGCCGGCCCGGCTCGCGGCGGAAGGGCTGGAAGAGCTTGAGCAGGGCGTTCGCCGGGATGCCCGGACCGGTGTCGCGCACCGAGAATTCGAGCCGAAGCGGGCCCCGGGGCTCAGCGGCGACCTCCACGAAGCCATTGCTGGTGAACTTCAGAGCGTTGGCCGTCAGGTTGAGTAGCACGCGGCTAAGGGCCAGCACGTGGCCCAGCCGCTGATCGTTCGCGGGCGGTCGCAGGCGGATCTCCAGCCGCTTCTCCTCGGCCATCGGCTGCACGATATCGTGTACAGACTGGAACACCTCGCTCACCGACATCGGGGCGGGCTCCTCGCAGAGCGGATCGCCGCCGTGTGCCAGCTCCATCACATCGCTCGCCGTCGTGCTGAGGGCGAGGGCCGCGCTGTAGATCAAGCCCAGCTGGCGTCGCTGGGTCTCGTTCACGTCACCGCTATGGCCGCGCCGCAGCGTCTCGGCCAGCGTCAGGATCGAGGTGAGTGGCGAGCGGAGATCGTGGGCCACCTCGGAGATCAGCTCCAAGCTATCGATCCCGGCGGCATTGGGGACGGTATTCGCCGAGCTGCGCGAGCCCAGCGCCTTGCGGATATCCTCCAGCGTCTTGAGCACGCGTATCGAACGGCGTCGCGATTTCTGCTCGTTCTCCCGCACCCAGTGACGAACCAGCTCGCCGCGCAGGTCCTCCAGCAGCTTCTGGCGCAGCGGGGAGGCCTTCAGCACGGCCAGTCGGCTCTCGTCTCCGTTCAGCGCCGCGTGTGCCGCCGAGCTGAGCACGGCCAGCTCGGACGCCAGCCTGCTTTCGGCGACCCCGCGGGTGCCGCCCGCGACCCAGTTGGCCAGCACCCGGTTACTGGCCTCCTCGATCTCGGGGAAGGGGACGAAGTCAGCCAGGTCGTCGTGCCGGGTCGGCAGGCGGCCGCGGATATCCACTACCGAGCGGCTCGAGTCTCGGGAAGCTGAGTGGCCGCTCACTATTCGCCTCCCAACAGGGTCGAGCGCTGGACGCCGTGCTTCTCCATCAGCCGGTAGATGGTCGTGCGATCGATGGCGGCGATCCGCGCGGCCTTCGACATGTTGCCGTCGGCCCGGTTCACCACCCATTGCAGGTAGCGGCGCTCGAACTCGGCCAGAATCCGGTCCCTGGCGTCGTGGTACGGCTCGTCCAGGACGTCGAAGGCGTAGGGTACGCTCGCCTGAACCTGCTTGTATCCGTCAACGGAAGGGATATCGTCGGGCTCGATGTCGGCGCCGGGCTCGAGGAAGACGACGGCGTGCTCGATGGCGTTCTGCAGCTCGCGGACGTTGCCGGGCCAGGGGCGCGACTGGAGTGCTCGGATCGTCGTCGGCTTGAGGCTGGGCAAGGGAGCGCCGCGCTCCCGGTGCTTCTTCCAATAATGCACCAGAAAGTGCTTGGCCAGGATCGGGATATCCTCGGGCCGCTCCCGAAGGGCGGAGACCCGGATCGGCACCACGCGCAGCCGGTAGTACAGGTCCTGCCTCAAGTCGCCGGCCTCCACCGCCTGCTCGGGGTCCCGGTTGGTGGCCGCCATGAAGCGGACGTTCACCACCGCGTCGACCTTCGTGCTGCCGATGCGCCGCACGGCCCCGTCTTGGATGACGCGGAGCAGCTTGGCCTGGATCGCCTGGGACATCTCGGTAATTTCGTCCAGGAACATGGTGCCGCCGTTGGCCACTTCCAGCAGGCCCGGCTTGTCGCGGACGGCGCCGGTGAACGAGCCCTTGACGTGCCCGAACATCTCGGACTCGAGCAGCGTTTCGGGCAGCGCCGCGCAGTTGAGCGGTACGAGCGGCTTGCTGGCGCGCCGGCTGTGATGATGGATGTACTGGGCGATGAGCTCCTTGCCGGTGCCGCTCTCGCCGGTGATGAGGACCGACGCGTCGGTGGCGGCGACCTTGTGCGCCACGTCGATCACCTTGCGGAACGCCGGGGACATCCCCAGCACGGTGATCGTTTCGCTGTGTCCGTGCTCGTGGTTCAGGTCGACCTGGAACTTGTCGGTCCGGCGCGTGCCCAGGGCCGCGTGGGCCGCGCGTCCGATCAGCACCTGCAGCTGGGTGGCCGAGAACGGCTTGGGCAGGTAGTCCCAGGCGCCGGCCCGCAGCGCCTCGACGCTCGAGTCTACGGTCGGTTTCCCCGTGATCATCACGGCGACCATGTCCGGGTTCGTCTTCAACCCGGTACGCAGCAGATCCATCCCCTCGACCTCGGTCATGTAGAGATCGATGAGGGCGATGTCGAACCGCCGGCGCTTCAGCAGGTCCTGAGCCTCGCCGCCGCGGCCGGAGACGGTGACGTCGTAGCCCTCCATTTCCAGGATGCTCGAACAGCTCTCGCGCAATGTATGGTCGTCGTCGACGATCAAGATGCGCAGGCTGGATCTGAGCTCGGGATCGAGGGAGGAGAGATCTGTTTTCGCGTCGCCCTTATCGTGAGCGACCGATGTTGGGCGGGAGCCTCTCGGCTGACCGGACAGGGTACCAGTGGGCACGGGGGAGCCTCCGTTGTTTACGCCACGCAACGCCGCGGCCGGTAGGCGGGGTCTTTGGTCTGGCTATACCGGCGTTTGGGCGTTATGCAGGTATCAGGCCCGGCGGGAGGAGCCCCCACGAATTTTCGTGGGACGCATAGGATAGGAAAAGGTCGAGGATCTGTCAATACTGATTGTCCATTCCGTTCCACACCCGGAGCCCCCGGTCGTGGGAGGGATGCCACGCTTGCTCCTGTGTTGCCACGATCTGTTGCGGTAGCGCTACAGGGGATTCGAGCGACCGGCCTCTTTGGTAGCCGGGGCGCGCACCTCGACTTGCGTCTGGCGGGGCTGGCTCGACTTGGCCGACCGTACTGGCGGCATCGGGATTGCTGAAATAGGATAGCCCTAGTCCCGTAATGTCCCGCGGGTCGTCCGTGTCGGTGGCCCGCATACTGTGAGGATGCGCGTTCTGTGATGTCGAACAACCTTCCAAGCCCGGGGCCGTTCGACGGGCGTCAGCCGCTGCCCGAAGTCCAGAGAACCGACCACGTGAACGGCCACGAGTTCGACCCGTTCGGTGGCGGGGGCGAGCTCAATTGGCGGCGTTACATCGCAGTGCTCTTCCGCTACAAGTGGCTGGTCCTGGCGTCCCTGGTGCTGGGCGTTGCCGCTGGCGTGGGGCTCAGCCGTTTCGTTCCCACGCTGTACCAGGCTGAGGCGACGATCTGGGTCGAGGGCGGTGCCGGCGGTGAAGCCGGCGCCGGGCCCATCCGCCCGTCGCAGCTGCTGCGCGCCCAGGCGTGGATCGACCTGCTGAAGTCGTACCTGGTGCTGGACCACGTGGTCCGCGAGCAGCGGCTCTACATCTCGGTGGAGGCGCCCGACGGCGGCAAGCTCGGCACGTCCCTCGACACCAAGGAGCGGTTCACGCCGGGCGAATACAAGCTGATGGTGGAGGAGGACGGGCGCACATTCCAGCTCCGGCAGGACGATGTCGTCCTGCAGCGAGGCGCTCTGGGTGACTCCATCGGGCCCGAGCTGGGCCTGGCTTGGGTGATCGCCCCGGAAGAGGTGGAACCAGGCCAGGAGATCCGGGTCACGATCGGCAACCCCCGGGACGTGGCGACGGCACTGGCCGAGCGGCTGCGGATCGAGATGGAACGCAACGGTACGTTCCTGAGGCTGAGCCTGCAGGATCGCAATCCGAAGCGGGTGGCGGCGGTGCTCAACGCCCTTTCCGAGCGCTACGTGTCGGTGGCGGCGGAGTTGAAAAGCGAGCGGGTCCGCGAGCTGACGAAGATCCTGGACGAGCAGCTCGACTTCGCGCTACACAACCTGCAGGAGGCCGAGGCCGATCTGGAGGGGTTCCGCGTCGCCACCATAACGCTCCCCTCGGAGCCGGCGAGCCCGGTGAACCCGGGCCTCGAGTCGACCCGCGACCCGGCGATGGGCAGCTTCTTCGACCTGAAGATCCGGCGGGAGCAGCTGCGCCAGGACCGGGAGGCGATCGAGCGGGTTCTGGCCATGGCGCCGGACTCCAGTCTCGTTGTCGAGGCGCTGGAGGTGATCCCGCCGGTCCGCGAGGCGTCGGAGCTGACCGGCGCGTTGGAGGAGCTGACCGCCAAGCGCGCCGACCTCCGGGCCCTGCGCCAGCGGTACACCGACGCCTATCGTCCGGTACGCGCGCTGGCGGATGAGGTCGAGGTGTTGGAGCAGCAGACGGTCCCGCGGCTGGCGCGAGCGCTGGTCCGCGAGCTGGAGGCGCGGGAGGCCGAGCTGGACCGCCAGATCGCTTCGGCCTCCGGCGAGCTGCAGGGAATCCCGCCCCGAGCGATCGAAGAAGCGCGCCTGGAACGGCGGGTGGAGACCGCGGAAGCGCTGTACGTCAACCTGCAAAAGCGGTACGAGGAGGCGCGGCTGGCCGCGGCCAGCACGATCCCGGACGTCCGCATCCTCGATGCCGCGGTGATGCCGCGCGAGCCGGTGAGCGACACCCGGCGCCTGCGCTTCATCTTCCTCGTCGTGGTTGCTGTGTCTGGCGTCGGTCTGGCGGGCGCGATCGTGCTCGATCGGATCGATCCCCGCTTCCGCTACCCCGAGCAGGTGAGCGAGGAGCTGGGCGTCCCGATCCTGGGAGCGGTCCCGTTTGTCCGCGAGCGCCGGGGCCAGATGAGCAAGGCGGATGCCGACCAGGTGGTCGAGGCGTTCCGCAACATCCGGCTGGCGCTGAGCCACGCTTACGGGGCGGCAGGTCCGGTGGTCGCCACCATCACCAGCCCCGGCTCGCGGGATGGCAAGTCCTTCGTTTCGTCGAACCTGGCCCTATCGTTCGCCGATCTGGGCCGCCGCGCTCTCCTCATCGACGCGGACACGCGGCGCGGCGCCCTCCACCGGCGCCTGAGCGGCGTACGCCGCCCGGGGCTGACCGACTACCTGAGTGGGAGCGCTCCCCGGGGCAAGATCATCCAGCAGGCCGTTCACGGGTCCGTCGACCTCATCTCCTCGGGGACCCGCTTTCGAAATGGTCCCGAGCTGCTCCAGTCCGAGCGCATGACGGGGCTGCTGGCACGCCTCCGCGCCGACTACGACGTCATCCTGATCGACAGCCCGCCATTGGGGGCCGGCATCGATCCGTTCGTGGTGGGAACGGCTACAGGCAACCTGTTGCTGGTCCTGCGTACGGGCGAGAGCAACCGGGCCCTGCTGCACGCCAAGCTGGAGATGCTCGACGTCCTGCCCATCCGCCTGCTGGGCGCCGTGCTCAACGCCGTCAGCTCGGAGGGCATCGGCCGCTACTATTCGTACTACCAGTACTACTCGTACATGCCGGGCTACGAGGCCTACGACGAGGACCCAACTGCGGCGGGACGGCTGATCGGCGGTTCGGACCCGGCCGGTACAGATCCTGAAGCTGAGGTGTTTCCGGAGCGAGAGTACCCGACAGATCGGGACGAGATCGAGAGCGAGGCCCCCAGACCGGCGGATCGAAATGGCCCGGAACAGGAGGCTCAGGGTCCGCCGGATCGAGACGCGCCGGCCCGGCCGGAGGCCGATCCGTTGCCTCGGAAGGGCGGAGCTGGAGGTGTCGCGTCCGGGAGTCACGGGACGGCCACCCCCGGCGGCGCGGCACATGGGCGGGCCAGCCCCTCGACGAAGCCCCGGGGCGCTGGCGCGGCGAGCCCGCAAGCCGGCTCAAACCTTCGCCCTGGAACGGAGTCTCCCCGGAACACAACGGCGCGATCGCGGACCGACATCGTGGCCGGCGGTGGGGCCGCACCTCGACCGGCGCGTGACGCGGCGCCGAAGCGTCAGTCCCATGTGCACCGGCAGCATCAGCGACGCAACCAGACCCGGCAGTGGCGATAGAGGCTTGGTTTCAGGCGTGGGATCGAGGGGGGGCGGGCCGCTAGCCCGAAAACCTAGTCTTTCGGCTGCAGCGCTCGCGCCGTATCGCGATCGCCGGAGAAGCGGCGGATGGCGATCCCGTTTCCGGCCTGCTGCGATTGCCGCAGCGCGGCCGTGGCGCCGGCCAGCAGAGCAGCCGGTTGAATCCCGGCGACCCGGAAGTCCGACACCGCGTCGTAGCCGACCGCCAGCGTCAGCTCCTCGACGGCGCCCGGTCCCGCCTCGGCCGCTTCCTTCAAACGCTCCGCGACCATTAGCGCCCTCGCGCTGTCGGTTGAAGCCGCCAGCACCACGAAGTCGCCCAGGCGCATCCGGCCGATCGCATCCGAAACGCGACCCGACTTGCGCAGGATTTCAGCCAGGTGCTTGACCGCGTCCCAGAGCGGTGCGTTGTCCTTACTGAGCGTCGAATCGCCGCGTGGATCGAAGTTCGGCGCCAGCGCGATACAGGCGAGGGCCCGACCGTGGCGATACGCATCGGAGCCCAGCTCCCGGGCCCGGCGCATCAGGCCCCGTAGGTTGTAGAGGCCGCTAATCGGGTCGATCATACCTTCCTCGGCCACCCGATCGAAATTCAACTTGGCCCGGACGTACGAGTCCAGCCGCAGCAGCAGCTCCTCGCTGTCGAACGGCAACGGCAGGTAGTCCCATGCGCCGGCAGCCAGCGCCTTCAGCCTCTCTGACCGCGAACCGTTGCCCGAGCTGGTCATCAATATCGGTGTGCTGGCGCTGAAGCAGGGATCGCCCCGCAGGGCCTGGCAAACTTCTGTTCCCGTCATGTCCGGTAGATCCCGGTCGACGAGAACCAGGTCGGCTCCAGTGCTTAGAGCCTGCTCCAGCGTCTTGCGACCCGTGTAGGTGATCAACACGGCGTAGCCGCTGGCGGTCAGGATGCTCTTGATCGAACGACTGGACCACTCGTGATCATTGGCGATGATCGCCACCGGCGGACGGGACGCCGATTCGTTCATCTGCTCATCCTGCTCATCCCGGTTTCCAGTCACCGTATGCTGGGTCACGGCCTAGCTCCTCTGCGAGGCGCACGGGTGGCCCGAGTGCAAGTTGCGTGCGCATTGGCCGTGCCTCGAGGTAGTACGTTTCCCAGCGATCTGAAAGGATTCATTAACTTACTCCCGGACCTTGCAGCGCGGCAAGCCGGCGACACCTTACCGTGGTTCTCCCGTTGGACGGCTTCCTGTCGCGGTCACCCCGTGCGGACCATCCCTGCCACGGGGTGTCGCGTGGCCACAACGTCCGCGGGGGCGGGGCGGCGGTCCGGGCGGCGGCCTCGCGAGGGAACCCGTTGCGCTAAATGCGTTTAGCGCTCAGGATAACGATTCTCGGTCTGCGGGTCTTGATATTGAAGCGGGTTCCGTGAACGAACCGCTGACGCTTCCCCTGCTGAAAGGGCAGGCACGGCACAGGGACGGCCGGATGAAACGCTTGTTCACCATTCTGATCGCGCTCGCTTTGTTCAGTCCGGGTCACCGGCTGATGGCGCAGTCGATCGCTTGGGATACGGATCACGTTCAGGCCTCGCGCCAGGAGCTGCAGGGGATGCTGCAGAGGTTCCTGGGCGCGGTCCAGTCCCGGGCCTACAGCGAGCGCCTCAGAAGCGAGGCGCGGGCGGCGAGCGAGCGGATCACGGCGCGCCTCGAGGAAGGCGACTTCCGGGTGGGCGACCGTGTTCTGATCGACGTCGAGGGTCAGGAGGAGCTCTCGGACACGTTCATCGTGTCCGCCGATCGATCGCTGGAGATTCCGGTCGTCGGAACGGTCGCCTTGGGGGGCGTGCTTCGTTCCGAGATCGAATCGCAGCTGATCCGTGAGATCGGGCTGTTCATCCGCGACCCGGTGGTCCATGCCCGCGCCCTGGTACGGGTGGCGATATTCGGCGAAATTGCCCGCCCGGGCTTTCATCTGCTGCCGCCGGAAACGCCGATCACCGAGGCGTTGATGTCGGTGGGTGGGCCGACGAATGATGCCGACCTGGACAAGGTGCACATCAGACGGGGCGGCGACAGGATGGTCCTGACTGCGGAGGAGGCTCGTGTCGCCATCCAGACCGGTCGCACCCTGGACGAGTTGGGCCTGCGCGCCGGCGATGAGATCGTGGTCCCCAAGCGGTCGGCCTTCGCCCCGGGCGAGATTGGCCGGACCCTGCTGATCGTCACGACCACGATTACGGGTCTCCTGTTCGGCCTTGCTCAGATCTAGAGTCGAAAATGGCCTGCTTCCTCGTCACCGGCGCCGCCGGGTTCATCGCTTCAAAGGTGTCCGAACAGCTCCTCGATGCCGGCCACAAGGTGATCGGCGTCGACGACCTGAACGACGCTTACGACGTCCGCCTGAAGGAATGGCGGCTGAGCTGGCTCGAGGGTCGAGCCGAGTTCAGCTTCGTCAGGCTGGACATCCGGGACGGCGGCGCCCTGAGCGATCTGTTTCAATCCCACTTCGGAAACCAGAAGCCGAAATGTCACGGGGTGCTGAACCTGGCGGCCCGGGCCGGTGTGCGGCAGTCGGTGGAGGACCCGTGGATCTACCAGGAGACGAATCTGATCGGCGCCCTCAACCTGCTGGAGCTGTGCCGCGAATACGAGGTGCCGAAGTTCGTGCTGGCGTCCACGTCGAGCCTGTACGGCGCCCGCAATCCGCGCCCCTTCCGCGAGGACGCCCACACCGATGGCCCGCTCTCGCCGTACGCGGCATCGAAGAAGGCGGCCGAATCGATCTGCTACACGTACCATTACCTGTACGATCTCGACGTCACGATCCTCCGCTACTTCACCGTCTACGGACCGGCGGGCCGGCCCGACATGAGCCTCTTCCGCTTCACCCAGTGGATCCACGAGGAGCGGCCGGTCACCGTCTTCGGGGACGGGACCCAGGAGCGCGACTTCAGCTACGTCGACGATATCGCCCGGGGCACGGTCGCAGCGCTGCAGCCGATGGGGTTCGAGGTGATTAATCTGGGCTCCGACCAACCGGTCGTGCTGAACGACGCCATCGCCGTGGTGGAGAAGCTGGCCGGCAAGAAGGCGAAGATCGAGCGGCAGCCGCGCCACCCGGCCGACGTCCAGGCGACTTGGGCCGACATCTCGAAAGCGCGTCAGGTGCTGGGTTGGGAGCCGAAGGTGAGCTTCGAGGAAGGGGTCGAGCAGCTCGTCGCCTGGTACCAGGAGAACCGTGAATGGGCCCGGGAGGTGAAGACCCAGTGAGACAGTGAGTCAGTTGGGTTAGTCACCGCCTTTCCCGTCCGATCTCGTTCTCGCTCTCGTTATGGTAAGAGAGGCCACCGGCTCCATCCCACAGGTGTTGTTGCGCGGCCGCATCACGCGTGGCTTCCCGGACGCGGCTTGGGTTCAGAAAACACCCGTTTCAACGAGGAACGCCGCCGATTCGCCACCGGATCTGCCCACGGCCGGGCGCGGAACTGCGGCATCTTAATTGCTCTATCCAGCCGCAGCACATGCGTTGGCCCGCCACCACGTGAACTTCGAGGGGTTTGGCCGACTACCGTCCGATGAATACCGACCGAAACAGGTCGTCTGAGCTTCCCGCCGCTCCTGACCCAGATCCAGACGGGCAACGGTCGTTCGCCAACGGTGAGCCCGCGCCGACCACGTACCGCTCCGCCCCGCAGCTGCTGGAGGAGGACGTCGAACACGGTTGCAACCGTCCCGTCGTCTGGCGGTACCGCCGCCTGATCCTGTCGGCGGCGGTCATCGGGACGGCCGCAGGTTTTGCAGCGGGGCACTTCGCGTACCCGGGAGAGGCCGCTGCGACTCCCTGGATCTCGGTGGCCGCTTTGCCGTTGGCTGCACTGGGCTTCGCCGTCGGCCTGGGGCTGTCGGTTCTCGGCGCGTTCCTGCTGAATCGGAACGGGCGCAGGCTCAAGGACCCGGCACAGGTCCGCGAGCAGCTGGGGCTTCCGCTCCTCGGTACCGTCCCTCAGCTAACGGCTGCCGCCACGGCGGTGGGTGGCAGTAGCAGTCCAGAAGTCCTCGAGGCGTTCCGGGTCATCCACCGCAACCTGATGCACGTCTACGGAAAGACGGAACCGGTCGTCGCGGTGGTGACCAGCCCGTCACGCGGGGAAGGGAAATCGGTCGCCTGCGCTCATCTGGCCCGCGCGTGCGCCTGCCTGGGACGTCGGACGCTGGTGATCGATGCGGACGTCGGGCAGGGGAACCTCCATCGCCTGTTCGGCGAAGCGCGACGGCCGGGACTCACCGACTGCCTCGGGGGTGCAGCGACCCGGGCGCAGGCGATCCATTCGACGGCCCGCCGAGGCCTCGACCTCATCGGCTGGGGCTCACACGATGCCGACGCGCGGCAGCTGCTGAGCTCGAGCGCGATGGGAGATCTGCTGGCCGAGATACGGCGGTCCTACGACATCATCCTGATCGACACAGCGCCCCTCGACGACGGCCGCGAGTCGCTGGCGCTGGCCGCGAATACTGGCAACCTGGTGTTCGTGCTGAGAGCCGGCGTGTCCGACGGCGAGTCCGCCGAGTCGATGCTCGACCTGCTCGACAGGCTGCCGGTTCGGGTCTTGGGCGCCGTGTTCAACGACGTGCCGCGGCGCTATGGAACCGGGGAGGAACGCCTGGTCAGTGCCTGGCAGCGTGCGGAAGAATGCGATCGCCCTCCCGATCTGGACGAGACGAGTGTCGGAGCGCTGTTATCACGCGAGGTCTACCAGCCCAGCGGCGACTCGCAGGCGCGAGCGGCCGTGCCGGCCGAGGAATCGGCGACAGAACCGGTGGAGCCGGCGCCGCCCGACGAGCCCGAAGAAAGGGTGGAGCGGGCCGGGGGGTCCCCCGATCATACATGCGCCTTCGAGAGAGATGCCGTGCGGCAGCCGGACGGCGATGTCTGGTACGATCCGGATTGGGAGGTGCGCGTCGATTCAGCGATCCCGGCCGAGTCGGAGGGCGCGAACGGTGGCAACGGCAGCAACAGCGGCAGCGGGAACGGATCGCTGGCGGCAGAACGATGTCAGGTCGAAGACCGGCAGGACGGCAGCGGAAAGGGGAACCGGGATGGAAACGGGAACGGCCCCGAGCCGGTGCCGAACCCTATCAACGGCTCCGGGGACCAGCTGGAAAGCCACGCCGCGCTCCAGCTCGAACGGTTCCGGGCCCACCAGCGTCGCAATCACCAACGCCACTGGCGCTGAGAACTACAGCAGAATCACTGACCCACTGACCTACTGACCGACCGACCCACTCAGCACCTTCCGCTCCGGCACGTCGCGCGGCGACTCCGAATCCTCCTCCTGCTCATCCGGCATGGCCGGCTCGCCCGCCGACAGCGTCTTCCCGGTGAACCACTTCTTCACCACCGCCTCCCAGTTGTCGGCGACGATGTCGGTGAGGGTCTTCTCGGTGTTGGCCCGGGTCGAGATGTAGCACTGCTCGCACGTGTTGTGGCGCGTGAACTGCTCCAGCATGTCGCGCTGGTTCTTGAACTTCGCCCATACCATCGCGCACGGGACCAGTATGCCGTCCGGGTTGATCACCAGGAAGCGCCGGCCCGCCTGGCAGCCGGGGATGCTGTGATCGGTGAAGAACTGGTAGTACTTCCACAGCACGCGCTCCGACGAGTAGACCGGCCAGCCCGCTTTCTTCATGTCGATCAGCGTCTGGAAAACGTCGCGGACCTCGTCCAGCTTCTCCTGCCGCGGGATCCCCTCCTCGTCGTTGATGCGCAGCGGCGTGTAGACCGAGAAGTTGATCTTGGTGTTCCACTTCTTGGCCAGCTTCACCATGTCGGGCACGGCCTGGTAGTTCCAGGCGGTGATGCAGACGTTGAGCGACAGGTCGTCGTTGCCCAGGGCGGTGATCTCGGGGATCGTCCGGTCCATCTTCTCGAACAGGCCGGGGATGCGGCGGAACTCGCTGTGCCGCTCGTCGGGGTAATCGAGGGAGATGGAGAACTGGTGGATGCCGGCCTCCCGCAGCTTCCAGTACTTGTCGAAGCTGAGCGCGGCGGCGTTGGAGACCAGGACCATGAACGGCAGATCGCCGGGGTTCGCCATCGCCCGGGCGATCTCCACCACGTCGCTCCGGGCCAGCGGCTCGCCGCCCGAGAGGTGCGAGACGACGGGGCTCAGCTCGCGGCAGATCGCGGCGTAGTCCTCGGGCTCCAGCCGCTGCTCGTCCTTCACCGGACCGCCCCAGTTGCAGTGCCAGCAGTTGGCCGTGCAGTAGTGGGTGATCTCGAACGAGACAGTGATCGGCTTCTCCGCGAATTTGTTGCGGAGCCCGCGGGCGAGCATCTTTAGAGCCATCTTGCCGCTTACGTTCATATTGCTTCCAGGTTGGTGTTGTCGTTTTTGACGACGGTTGTGTTAGTGCGTTAGTGCGTTAGTACGTTGGTGCGTTAGTGATAACAGCGAGGTCGCTACCCCACTAACTCACTAACTCACTAACTCACTAACTCACTCTCACTCCTCCGGTCCCGACACCCGATAAACCTCGCCTTTCCGGGCACGGCGCTCCTTGATCCTCGCCCACAGCTCGGGGATCCCCCGGATCGCGTAGGTGACAAAGATAGCGAGAACCATTCCGATTAACACCCACGCCGGGATCTCGAAGATCGCGCCGGCCCAGGCCAGTAGCCAGTAGCGGGGGAAGCGGGCCAGGACCAGCGCCGTCACGTACTTCCACAGCGGGTAGTGGATCGAGAAGACCAGCAGCTTGAACGGCCAGAACGGGATCGGCGTGAAGCCGGTGACCAGCAGCGTGGCGAACGGCCAGCGCATGAAGAAGTCCCGCATCTTCGTGTAGAAGCGGTTATGCTTGTACGACGTGAGCTTGCTGTAGTTGAGAACCGGAACGAAGACGCGATGGTCGAGCCAGCCGGCGACGATCGTGCCCCCGGTAGCGGCCAGCGCCGTGATCCACAGGTTGGCGAACGTGCCGTAGAGGATCAGGATCGGCTCGTGGGGGAAGACCGAGATGGCGGTGTTGGCGGGGATCGAGTAGAAGAACAGGTACAGGTAGCTGCCCCGCTGCTCGAGATCCAGCGACATGAGGACGAACGTGACGAGCCCGATCAGGATCATCGTCCCGCCCAGCCACCAGACCTGGGCGGGCAGGCGCTCGTACTCCTTGACGGCGAACGGCGTATCGGGGACTACGGTCGAATCGTTCACTAACCTCGGAAGTCAGCCGTAGGCGGCCGGCGAGCCGGTCGCTGAACCGCTGTAACGGGCGAGCGATATCTTCGCGGATTTTCCGTTACCCACTATCGCGGCTCATGCGTTATATTAGAAGAACCTCGTGAAGCTGTAGAGATTCTCGTGCAGCCCGCTCGCTGGCGCTCGAAAGGCGGCAAGGTACGTAAGGCCGTGCCGCCGGTGCAAGGAGGGCGCCCGGCCGAGTGTCCTAACTTCATTCTTGCCAAATAGATCCGGGACGGGAGACCAACATGGAATGTTCGATCTGTGGCGCCTACATCGAAGTAGACGCCCGTAACTGCGCCGGATGCGGCGCACCCGCCGACGACCGCGCCGCCTCCGGCGAGAGATCGGAATGCGCGCTCTGCGAGGAGATCCTCTGGTCGCTGGCGGAGAAATGCGTCCACTGCGGCGGCAAGGGCTACCCAGCTCTGCGCCCCCGCCTGGGCGACAAGAGCCTGGGCGCGCCAGAGAGCGAGGTCAACGCCTGACGCGCCGCTGTTAAGTAATCCCTGTCACAAGCTACAGCCTCCCCCGCTGTGTTAGTGAGTTAGTGCGTTAGTACGTTAGTACGTTAGTGCGTTGGTGGGTCGTGCATTGCGCACGATCGCCTGCGTATTCGACCGTGTATGTCACTCACGCACTAACTCACTAACGCACCAACGCACTCTACCCCAGCCCTTCCCCGATCGCCTGCACCACGTACGCCTGCTGTTCGTCGGTGAGTTCCGGGAAGATGGGCAGGGCCAGCGAGTGGCGGGCCAGCGCCTCGGCGACGGGGAAATCGCCTTTCTTGTAGCCCAGCTCCTTGAAGCACTCCTGGAGGTGGAGCGGGATCGGGTAGTAGATCTCGGTGCCGATCCCCTTCTCGGTGAGGTGGTTGCGGAGCGCGTCGCGCTCGGGGACCCGGATCACGAACTGGTTGTAGACGTGGCCGGGGACGTCCTCGGGGAGCCGGACCCGGTCGGTGAGGCCCGCCTCGGCGAACAGGGCGCGGTAGCGCTCGGCGTTGGCCCGGCGCTTCTTCGACCAGCGGTCCAGGTGCGGGAGCTTGACCCGGAGCACCGCCGCCTGCAGCGCGTCCAGCCGGAAGTTGCCGCCCACCACCTTGTGATGGTACTTGGGCGCGCCGCCCTGCATCCGGATCACCCGGAGCATCCCGGCCTGCACGTCGTCGTCGGTGACGGTCATGCCGCCGTCGCCGAAGCCGCCCAGGTTCTTGGTGGGGAAGAACGAGAAGCAGCCCATGTTGCCCAGCGCGCCGGCCATGCGGCCGTCGGCGTCCCGGGCGCTCAGCGCCTGGGCGGCGTCCTCGATCACCGTGATCCCGTGCTTCCGCGCCGCTTCGGTGAGCGGGTACATCTCGGCCATCCGGCCGTACAGATGGACGGGGATGATGGCCCGGGTGCGGGGCGTGATCATATCGGCCGCGGCCCGGGCGTCCATGTTGAACGACTCGGGCTCGATGTCGACGAAGACGGGGCGCGCGCCGGTCCGCACGATCACCGCCGCGCTGGCGAAGAAGCTGTACGCCGTCGTGATCACCTCGTCGCCGGGCCCCACCCCGATCGCCATCAGCGCGGCCAGCAGCGCGTCGGTCCCCGATGACATCCCGACCGCATGCCGGACGCCGCAGTAATCGGCCACCTCGGCCTCGAACGCCTCGACCTCGGGCCCGAGGATGAAGCGTTGCGAGTCGCAGACGCGGTCGATGGCGGCGCGGATCTCGTTCCGCAGCGTTGCGTACTGCGCGGTAAGGTCGAGTAGGGGGACTTTGGTCAACGTTCGATCACTTCGCTGGGTAATTCTACGTTAGTAACGTTAGTGCTTTGGTATGTTGGTACGTTAGTGCGTTGGGAGGCCGCGCCGTAGCCAGCCACTAACGCACCAACGCACTAACGTACTAACGCACCGCCTTAGTCAGTGCCTCCGCGCCCGGCCCCGTATAAACGATCTCACCGCCCAGGACCGTCATCTCCACCCGCGTGTCCAGGATCCGCTCCGGGGCGATCGCCATGATGTCCTGGGACAGGACGACCAGGTCGGCGAGCTTCCCCTCGGTGAGCGAGCCCTTGAGGTCCTCTTCGAAGGCGGCGTAGGCGCCCCAGATCGTCATCGATTTCAGCGCTTCCTCCCGGGTCATCTTCTGCTCCGGGAACCAGCCGCCGGCGGGCCACCCCTCCTCGTCGGAGCGAGTGATCGACGCCAGGAAGGTGCGGAACGGGTTCACGCTCTCGACGGGGAAGTCGGTCCCGGCGGGGATGACCACGCCGGTCTCGAGGAGCGAGCGCCAGGCGTAGGCGCCGCGGGAGCGGGTCCAGCCCAGCCGGTCGATCGCCCAGTACATGTCGCTCATCTGGTGGGTCTGCTGCATCGACGGCAGCACATCCAGCTCGGCGAAGCGGGGGATGTCCTGCCAGTGGATGACCTGGGCGTGCTCGACCCGGAAGCGATGGTCGGCGACCGGCACCTGCGCCAGCGCCTCCTCGAACGCGTCCAGCACGATCCGGTTGCCCCGGTCGCCGATGGCGTGGACGTTCACCTGGAAGCCGCGCTCCAGCGCCTCGGCCGCCACCGCTTCGATCCGCTCCGGGTTCTCGGTCACCAGGCCCCGGTGGTCCGGCTCGTCGCTGTACGGCTCGAGGAGCGCGGCGCCCCGTGAGCCCAGCGCGCCGTCGGCGACCATCTTGATCGAGCGGACCGTGATGTGGTCCTCGTACAGACCGACCTCGGGGCCCCGCTCGAAGTAATGATCGAGGGTGCCCTGGCTGCTCGACATCATGATGTAGTTCCGCAGCCGAAACTCGCCATTTTCGGCCATTTCTTTGTACAACTCGATCGTGCCGAGCCCGACGCCGGCGTCGTGGATGCTGGTGACGCCCCAGCTAAGCAGCTCGTTCACCGCCGCCAGCGTCGCCTGTCGCCGCTCTTCTTTGTTCGGCGCCGGGACGTGCGAGTAGATGAGACTCTCGGCGGCGTCGACGAACACGCCGGTCGCCTCGCCCGTCTCCGGGTCGCGGACGATCCGGCCGCCCTCGGGGTCCGGCGTCTCGTTCGTGATCCCGGCGATCTCCATCGCCTTCGCGTTGGCGAGCAGCGCGTGGCCGTCGACCCGGCCGAGGACGACCGGATGGTCGGGCACCGCCTCGGAGAGCGCGCGATGGTGGGGGAAGCGGGTGTCCGACCAGTCGTTCTGGTCCCAGCCGCGGCCCTGGATCCAGGTGCCGGCGGGAACGCTGGCTGCCCGCTCCTCGACCATGTCGATGATCTCGTCCAGCGAGCGCGTGCCCACCAGGTCCAGGACCCGCAGGCTGTTGCCCAGCCCCGCCAGGTGGCCGTGCGAGTCGATGAACCCTGGGTAGACCGCCCGGCCGGCCAGGTCGATCACCCGGGTGTCCCGGCCCCGGTAGGTCAGCGCGCCCCGCTCGCTGCCGACGAAGACGATCCGGTCCCCCCGGATCGCCACCGCCTCGGCGGTCGGCCGGTTCACGTCCACGGTGTGGACCACCGCGTCGGTCAGGATGAGGTCGGCGGGCGCCGGCGGCGCCTGGGCGAAGGCGTTCGCGGCGGCGATGAGCACGAACGGCGCCGCGATCGCCGCGGCGCGACGACGGGGGCGAGCTGGGATCGAGATCGGCATGGACATGAACATCGGGCTCGTTCCTCCTACGGCTGGCTCTGGCTGGGGCGAGGGAGCATCGTAGGGTGCGGGAGGGGCGGAGTCAATTGTGGCGGGTTGGTGGGTTGGTGGGTTGGTGCGTTAGTGCGTTAGTAGGAGTGGAGGATTCTCGACGGGTTGACTTCACCCGATAACTCACGCACCCACTAACGCACTAATCGACCGACCGAACCTTCGGCTTGCTGGCGGGAGTCAACGAGCGCCTTCCATCCCTCAAAACGAAGACCCGGGTTCCACGGTTCCATCGTGCGGGAGATTTAACGGTTGGCGGGGTAAAGGCTACTCACCCTCAGGGGGCATCCTGTTCACCAGTGGCACGAAAGGTCCAGTCATGAAGCGTATGATCGGCGCAGCGCCAGGGCTGCTCGTACTGGCGCTAAGCGCGGGGAGCTGTGACGAAGGCGGTATCCAGGTCCCCGAGATCACGGAACTGCCCCGCGACCTGGCCGCCGGCGAGGAGCAGCTGATCGAGGCGGACAATCGGTTCGGGCTGAAGCTGTTCCGCCAGGTGACCGCCGGCGAGGAGGCGGGCGCCAACGTCTTCATCTCGCCGCTCAGCGTCGCGATGGCGCTGGGGATGACGTACAACGGCGCCGCCGGCACGACGCGGCAGGCGATGCAGGAGGCGCTGGAGCTGCAGGGGCTCAGCCTGCAGGAGGTGAACGAGTCGTACCGCAGCCTGATCGACCTGCTGGCCGAGCTGGACCCGTCGGTCCAGTGGACGCTGGCCAACTCGATCTGGCATCGCGACGAGTTCACGCCCAAGCCGAACTTCATCGACCTGAACGTCCAGTACTTCGACGCCGAGGTGGCGGCGCTGGACTTCACCGACCCGGCCGCGCCGGCGACGATCAACGCCTGGGTCGACGACAAGACGAACGGTCGGATCAGTGAGATCGTAGGCGAGATCCCGGCCGAGATCGTCATGTTCCTGATCAACGCGGTCTACTTCAAGGGGAACTGGACGGCGCAGTTCGATCCCGACCTGACCGCGCCGGCCGACTTCCATCTGGCCGACGGCAGCACAGTGCAGGTCCCGATGATGACCCACGGCGCCGCGGTGCCGATCCGCATCAATTACGGCGAAGGCGTGCTGATCGCCGACCTGCCGTACGGCGGCAAGGCGTACGCCATGACGATCGTGTTGCCGGACCCGGACCGCGACCTGGACGCGCTGATCGCGTCGCTGGACGCGGAGACCTGGAACGGCTGGGTCGACGGGCTGGGCGCTCAGGAGATGCATGTCTTCCTGCCGAAGTTCACCCTCGAGTACGAGGTGAATCTGAACGACGCGCTCAAGGCGCTGGGGATGGGCATCGCGTTCGACCCGAACGACGCGGACTTTTCGGGCATCGCCGACGCCCCGCTCTATATCAGCCGGGTCAAGCACAAGACGTTCGTGGATGTGAACGAGGAGGGGACCGAGGCGGCGGCGGTGACCTCGGTGGAGGTCGGGATCGTCAGCGTGCCGCCGGAGCTCCGGGTCGATCGGCCGTTTTTGTTTGCTATTCGGGAGCGGTTTTCGGGCACGGTGTTGTTCCTGGGCGTGGTTAGGAACCCGAGTTGAGTGGTGCGTTAGTGCGTTAGTACGTTGGTGCGTTAGTGGGGTGCCGTGGACGACCTCGTGATGGCGCACCGCCGCCCCGCTCGCGGGTACCTCATCCACTAACGTACTAACGCACTAGCTTATTCTCCCCAGTTGCCTGAAACCGGTGCCTGCCCCACCCCGTATCTCAAAGCAACGTCATTATTTCCCTAAAACAGTGGAGATCTCCATGCGTAAGCTGCTGTTGGGAGCGGCGTTCCTCCCGCTCATTGCCCTTGTGGCCGCCACCGGAATCCGGGGCGACAGGACGTCGGATCGCGAGGAGGTGGAGGCCGCGGTGGAGAATTACTTCGCCGGGATGATGGAGGCGAACCCGGACTACCTGCGGGAGGCCTTCCATCCCGACTCCCGGCTGATCGGGGTCGACCAGGACGGCGACGTGATGATCATCCCGTTCGAGCGCTGGGCCAGCTCGTGGGAAGGTCGCGAGCCGCGGGACGCGTCGAGCCACACGAACAGGATCGTCAATATCGACGTCCAGGGGATGGCCGCGTCGGTGAAGACCGAACTGACGTGGCCCGGGGTCCACTACGTCGACTACCTGTCGCTCCTCCGGATCAACGGCGAGTGGCAGATCGTCAACAAGATCTGGACGGAGGAGAGACGGTAGGGGGGGTGCGTCAGTGCGTTGGTGCATTAGTGCGTTAGTGGGGGATCTTGAGGATTTGTTGATACGCTTGGATAGCTTCCCTCTAACGCACCAACGTACCAGCGCACCAACGTACTATCGTACTAACGCCCTCATTCCTTTGTCACGTTTGGCCAGGCACTTCAGCGATCTCGAGGTCTACAGGAAATCCCTTGCCCTTGCTGATGCGATATTCGAGGTCACAAAGGGCTTCCCACGCCATGAGGCTTATAGGCTCACCGACCAACTGGTGCGAGCGTCCCGATCGATTGGAGCACAGATCGCCGAATCGTGGAGCAAGCGCCGTTATCGCCGCCACTTCATCAGCAAGTTGGCGGCCGCCCTTGGCGAACAGATGGAAACGTGGCATTGGATCGGTGTGGCCTGAAGCTGTGGTTACCTGAACGATGAGACGGCACAGGAGCTGCAGGAGCACAGCGAAGAGATCGGTAAATTGCTCAATTCGATGATGCGCAAGTCACAACACTTCTGTAGCCCTTAATATCTTCGCGGCGCCCAACCACTAACGCACTAACGCACTGCGTCCTTCCCCTCCCAACCCCCCGACTCCGAAACCATTTGCCATCCACCGGCGAGCACGGCATTATCTAAGTGCCCGTTTCCCAACGAAGAGCGGTTCTTTGCGCTGGCTAACCTTCACCAGAAGGAGGAGTCATGGGCAAAATCAATCTCGGACGGGTGGTTCTGGGTGGCCTGCTTGCCGGTGTGGTGCTCAACGTCCTGGAGTTCATCAACGGGCTCATTCTGCGCGATCGTTGGATGGCGGCGCGGGAAGCTCTGGGCCTGGGGCCGGAAGGCACCGGGATGATGATCGCGTGGGTCATCTGGGGCTTCCTGCTGGGGATCGCGATGGTCTGGCTCTACGCGGCCATACGACCGCGGTTCGGGCCGGGCCCGAAGACGGCGGTCTGGGCGGGGCTCACCGCCTGGTTCCTGATCGGGTTGCTCGGGTTCGGCACGACCGCGATCGGTGGGATGTTCCCCACGGGTCTGGTGGTGATCTCGCTGATCTGGGGGCTGTTCGAGCTTCCGATCGCGACGGTGGTCGGTGCCTGGCCGTACCAGGAGGGCGGAGCGGCGCCATCGGCCGGAGCCGAGCCGTCGGCGCCTCCGGCGATGTGAGATTAGTGCGTTAGTGCGTTAGTGCGTTGGTGATCGGCGCCGCCACCAGGTTATCCAACAGCAGCCACGAATCCACTAACGCACTAACGCACCAACGCACTAACTCACGCCCGCGTCTGCTTCAGGGCCTCGACGAAACGCGGTACTGTTTCGAGCAGATTCCCCACGACCGGATAGACCTTCGGCTGTTCGCGGCGCTGGTTCAGCGTCATGAGCGGCGCCTGCGGGTCGAGGTTGAAGGCGAAGATCACCGCCCGGTCGCCCACCCAATCGATGTGCTGCGGCGCGCCCGATACGCCGAGGGCGATCATGATCCGCGGGTTGACCCGGACGCCGGTCTGACCGATCTGGCGGTCCTCGGGCAGCCAGCTCATGTCCATGGTGACCTTGCGGGTGGCGCCGATCAATACATGAGGCGCGCCCATCTCCAGCAGCGCCTGGCGGAGCGGCTCGACCACGGTCTCCAGGTTGTCCACCGAGCCGAGGCCGGCGCCCACGTCGATGATGAACTCGGCGTTCTCCAGCGTGACCACGCCCAGCGCTTCCTTCGCCTCGGCCAGCGCCTCGGCCAGGGCGTCGGTCCGGGGGTCGTACTCCAGCTCCAGGGCGACCCGGGCCACGTCGAGCTCGGCCGAAGCGCCGTTCCCGCCCTCGGCGTTCACCTCGGGCTCGAACCAGAGGATCCGCACGCCGTCACCGGCCAGCGGCAGCCGGCGCCGGGCCCGGAGCTTCCGCTCGTACGCCGGGTGGACGAACTCGACCCGATCGCCCTCGCCCAGCTCGATCCGGCTGACCCCGGCCACCTCCTCGGCCCGGACGTTCGCGTCGCGGAGCGACTCGGCCAGCATCGGCATGGCGTCGGCCAGCCAGGGCGTGGAGAGCAGGTAATCGGGCCGGGAGCGGGCGCCGGGGCCCACCAGCTTCTCCAGCGCCTCGGCGTAGGCCCGCGGCGCGCCGCTGGCCAGTGCGTCGTGCTCGGCGAAGACGATCCGGGTGAACGCCGCGGTGGCCCGCAGCCGGCCGGCGATGGCGCGGCGCCGCTCGTCGGTCAGCTTCTCGCTCAGCACCAGGCCGCTCAGCGGCAGCCTCGCCCGGGCGGCCAGCGCCTGCGCCGCGTCCAGCGGTGCCCGGGCGCTCCGGGCCAGGTCGTCGTCCTGCAGCTCGGCGATGAACACGACCCCGGTCCACTCCAGCGCGTCGGCGTCCGTCTTGCGCACGTCGCCGTCGTACGGCTCGGCCTCCGCCGCGACGGCGCCGGCGCCGTCGCCCAGGTCGCCCACCTCCACCAGCACCTCGGCGGCCCGTTCCGGATCGATCCGCTCCTCCTCCTCGGTCTCCTCGCCGCCGGCCTGCGCCGCCACCGTCGACAGCTCTTCCTGCGAGCGCTCGGCGTCGGTGGGGAAGGGGATCACCTCCAGCGGCGCCCTCAGCGCCCGGACGAATCCACGGGTCTCGAACTCCGGATCCGGCTCGTCCTCGGACCCGACGATCGAGCCGACGGCGGGCAGGCCGATCGCCACCGTGTTGCCGGCGAACCGCTGGCTCCGCATCACGGCGTGGCCGTCGGCGACCCAGACGTCGCTGGCGTCCGGGACCCAGCCGGCGTCCAGCTCCCGGGCCAGCCGCAGCCCCAGCCGACCCGCGCCGGGCCCGTCGCCGGACACGCCGGCCAGCAGCAGGTGGAAGTCGAGCCCGACGCGGCGGAACGCGTCCGCGATCGCCTCGGCGACGGCGTGCTCCTCGTACTCGACACCGCCCGTGTCCAGCAGGATCGCCCGGTCGGCGCCGGCGGCGAGGCCGGCGCGGAGGTCGTCCTCGGCGGCGAGCGGCGCGGCGCAGATGAGCGTCACGTGGACCCGGTCGGGCGCCGCCGCCTTCAGCTCCAGGGCGGCCCGCAGGGCGCGCCGGTCGCCGCTGCCCAGGCCGTAGACGTGCTCGGCCAGGTCGCCGTCGGCGAGCCGGGGCCGCGGCGCCAGGCGCGGCGCCCGCTGCAGCGCCACGGCGATCTTCAGCTCGCGATCGATTGGCGTCCGCTCGATCGCACGGCGCTCGCCGTCCTCCTCGGCCGCCTCGCTCTCGTCCAGCAGCGTCTCCGCCAGCTTCAGCTCGGTCGGCCGACCGCCGTTCTGCAGGATGCCCAGGTCACGGTCGAACCCGGAGACCTCGCGATCGAACGCGCGGCGCGCCCGGGCGATGAACCCGCGGGCCGCCCGCTCGCTCCACTTGCGGTGCAGCTCGTCGCCGTCGGCGTTCAGGTTGCGGGCGATCCAGTGGGCCCGGCGCACCGTGGCATCGACCATCTTGAGCAGGGTGACCATGCGGGCCAGGCGGAAGAAGATCGGCTGCAGCAGCGCCCGCTGCCAGGCGGCGCTCTTGTAGGTGGCCCGGACGTCCTTCACCCGGGCGCGGACGTCCTCGTGCATGGCGCGGAGCCCCTCCACCTCGACGGCGTACGGCGAGCCCTCGGCGCTCACGTCGGGCTCCTCCGCCTTCTCGATCTGCGGGCCCATCATGTCGATCAGGTCCTTGAGGAGCAGGAACTGCTGGATCTCGTTGGTCCCCTCGTAGATCGTCATGACGCGGGCGTCGCGCCGGTCCTTCTCGATGCGGTAGCGGCGCGTCAGGCCTTCGACCCCGTAGAGCGCCTCCAGGTGATGGAGCGTGCGATGCAGCCCGTCGGTCCCGAACAGCTTGCCGATGGACGACTCGACCCGGGGCTTGTCGCTGGTGTCGTCGTCGTAGATGCCGATGAGGTCGTAGGAGATCGCCTCGATGGCGAACATCTCCTCCATCGCCAGCCCCAGCCGGTAGCGCGCCCAGCCGGCGGCGCCCCGGGGTATCTTCTCCAGGTAGTCGGCGGCGTCGCCGATCGCCTGCTCGATCCCGGCGGACGACGAGATGCAGAGCCCGGCCCGGCCCACGTTCAGCGTCTCCAGCGCGTTCTCCTGGCCGCGCCCCTCGATCCCGATCATGCACTCCCGGGGGATGCGCACGTTGGTCAGCGTGATCTCGTTGGTGGGCGAGCCGCGCTGGCCCGTCTTCTCCTCGTCCTTGCCGACGAAGAAGCCTTCGGTCAGCGCGTCGACCATGAACCCGGTGACGCCCGTTGGGGTGCGGGCGTAGATCGCCTCGACGCCGGCGATGTGGCCGTTGGTGATCCACATCTTGGCGCCGTTCAGCACGAAGAACTCGTAGCGCTCCTCGCCGTCGTCCTCGCGGACCTGCGCCATGTCGTGGATGTCGACGCGCCGGTCGCCGATCATGAAGTAGCGGTACTTCTCGGTGTCCGTCTCGTGCTCGTAGACGTACTCCTGCGACAGGACCTCGGCCGGGTCGGCGTCGTCGCTGTAGCGGTAGAAGATCCTGCGGCCGTCGAACTGGAACCGGTCCATCTCGGCCAGGTTGCGGCGCTCTTCCTGGTTCTCCTCGTCCAGGTAGAAGTACTTCACGCCGTCCTCGTCGGTGTGGACGCGGCGCGAGTCGAGTCGCGCCTCGGTCCGGACCCGGGCGGTGTCGGACCCGGCGCTGGGCTCGGTGAGGGCGAAGGCGGAGATCATACGGGCGGCGATGAGCCGCAGGTAGAACTCGTGAGCGGCGCGGCGGCGCGGCAGCTCGGCCTGCTGCGCGGCGACCCGATCGCGCCAGCCGTCCATCGCGGCCAGCGCCTTCTCCAGCCCCTTCTTGAAGCCGGCCAGGTCTTTCTTCATCCCGGCGGCGCCGGCCTTGCCCCAGGCGGAGGCGAATTTACCGAACACGGCCTTCTTGAGGATCCGGCTCTTCCCGATGGAGCCGCGGACGAGCTTGTCGATCTCGATGTACTTGTCCTTGAGCGCATCGAGATCCGGGGCCGCCATCATCTCGATCAGCTTCTCGATCTCGGTCCGGATCGCGTCGACGTCGTCGGCCTTCTCCATGGCGCCCTCCAGCTCGCGCTGGGCGCCGTCGACGTCCTCGAGCCCCAGCAGCATGGGCGTGGTCCCGATGCTGGTGTTGGCCTGGATGGTCAGCGTGTGGCTGACATCGCCGTGCCGCTTCGACAGCTGGCACAGGTTGTAGTAGTCGGCCTTCGAGCGGCCCTGGCCGCCGTACTCCTCCGGTATGACCACCCGGAAGTAGCCCTGCTCCAGCGTCCAGTCGATGTCGTCCCGGGTGATGTAGTGGAGCCGCTCGATCTGGCGCTCGAACGACGGGTCGTAGCGGTCGTCGCCGAACCGGGACGAGATGTCGTGCATGTACTCCCGGTAGTGGTCGGCGATCGTCTCGTCGGCCCACTGGAGCTCGGGGAAGTAGCGGGTCTCGTCGACCACGAACGGCTCGACCAGGAACTCGCCGGAGCGATGGTTCCGCTCGGCGTCGATGATGTCGCGTTTGTAATCGAAGCCGAGGCCCTGGCTGGCGATGGGCACGTCGGGGTAGTCGGCGAGCTGGAAGGCGTAGCCGCCCAGGTCGACCCGGTCGAGGGCGTGGTCCAGCTCGTCGTCGATCCCGATCAGCCGCTCCTCGATCACGTCGGCCCACAGCTGCGCCGCCTCGACGTAGCGCTGGGTCGGCAGCGCGCCCTCCCAGCGCCGGTGGGCACGAAGCAGCAGGCGGGCCCAGACCAGCAGCCGGGTCGCCAGGCCGCCCACGATGTCGTGGACCGCCTCGTCCCCCTTCGCGCCGTTGCCGCTGTTCAGGGCGCGGGTCATGGCGGCGCGGAGCCGGCGCTCCGCCTCGCGCAGCCGCCGGACCTCGAAGTCGAGGACGGGTCGCTGTTCCGGCGCGTCGAGCGCGGCGGCGACGTGGGGCGCGAGCCCGGCGATGATGCCGTCTTCACGGCCGGCCAGCTGGACGCCGATCTCGACGTTCAGCTCGGCGTTGGGCCGGATGTAGTGGGGGAAGACCGCGCTGTCGCGGTACATCTTGGAGAAGATGTCTTCCTCCGAGAACGCCGAGCCGCCGATCACCTGGCCGGCCCGGTAGGTGACGCTGGGCATGTCGGGGCCGTAGAGGTCGGTGACCGCGACCTTGGCGGCGGCGGCCTCCAGTCCGGCGTCGCCGCTCCAGTCGACGTCCCGGAGCAGCGTCTCGATGGCCAGCCGCGACGCCTCGATGTGGCTCAGGTGGGCGCGGACCGCGCCGAACTTGCCGACCCCGTCCCGGCCGTCGAGGTCCTGGAACATGTCCGGGAACTGGATGCGGCCGACCGCGTGGTCCACGGCCCGCTCGGTCAGCACGTCGCTGGAGCCGAGGGCGAGCGCCGCCGCGTCCCGGGCCCGCAGGGCGAAGATCGTCCGCTCGTCGCTCTCCTCCCACTCGCCCGACCAGACCGGCTTCGCGCCGTCCAGCGTCAGCTCGGCGGGCCGGGCGCCGGCCAGCCCGATGGCCGGGGTCGCTTCCACCCTGACCTTCCTGCCGGGCTCGAACAGCCCGATCCGGCCGCCGCCCCGGGCGACGAACCGCTCGGCCAGCCCGGCGAAGGCGAACGGCAGCCGGCCGGTCCAGCGGCCGTCGCCGGGCTCCGCCTCGGCCTCCAGGGCGACGCCCGCGAAGCGCTTTGCCTCGACTAGCTCGTCGACCGCCTTGCCCGAGGCGCCGGCGCGGAGCAGCGCTTCGGCCGCCGCCAGGTGNNGATGTCCTCACGCTCCAGGTGCGACCAGCCGTCGAAGCCGCCGTCCGCCGCGCCGTCGCCCAGAACGGCCCGGGCCGCCGCCGCCAGCAGCTCCCGTTCGCCGTCCTCGAAGTCGCCGGCCTCCTCCAGCCGGCGGATCGCGCTGCGGTCGAAGACGTCGGCCAGATGATCGCGGAGCGCGGCCCGGGCTGCGGTCCGGGCCGGCCCGTCCTGCTCCTGCGCCTGCAGCTCGGCCACCGGGTCGGAGTACTCGGCCGGGATCAGGCAGGCGTCGGCGATCCGGTCGACGATCTCGCGCAGTCCCGCCAGGTAATGGTCGCGCAGCTGTCGGGCGTCCGCCACACCCATGAAGAAGCGGTGGCCGCCGGCGTGCTCCCGGATCCGCCGGGTCAGCCGGGTCAGATCCTTTTGGAGCTGCAGCAGCTCGACGTGGGCGTCGGTGAGCTCGTGCTCGAGCAGCCAGTCCTCGATCGATTCGGCCAGCGCCGCCGACGCCGCCTCCTCCGCCAGCACGGCGAAGTAGTCCAGCGCCGCGTCGTACCAGGCCACCTGACCCGGCTCGAGGACACGGGGCCCGTGCCAGACGTCGTTCGTGAGCCGGTCGCAGTACGCGCCGGCCCGGTCGATCGCCCGGCGCGCCGCGGTCACGTCGTTCGCCAGTTCCGCCGGCGCCTGCGGCTCCGCCCCGACCTCCGGCCAGTCCTCGCTCAGCGTCGCGGTCCAGTAGCTGGCCGCCACATCGGTCGGCTCGGCCAGCTCCCGCTCGGCCAGCACGCGGCGCAGCGCGCCGTCGGCCTCGGTGTAGACCTCGTAGATCAGGCGATGCTTGCCGAAGCGCGACCAGTCGACGTGGCCGGGCTCGATCCGCCAGCAGCTCTCGCACTTCACGCAGTTCTCGAAGTTCACCGCCACCGACGCGTGCAGCGTCCGGTCGACGTTCACCTGGTAGACCGCCGCCGGACAGACGCTCCAGAGCGACGACTTCGACGGATCCTCCAGCGCGCCGGGCTTCTCCGGCGGAAAGAACACCTTGATGTGCGAGCCCGCCTCGGCGCCGTAGCTGATCTCGCTCAGCTTCGCGTCGTGGGTCTTCCGCGCCGCGCCGGCCGACAGGTCGGTGAGCTCGCGCCAGCGCGTCAGCCAGCGGCCGTAGAACGACGCCTGCAGCTCCTCCAGCGTCGGCTTCTTGCGGGCGTAGCGGATGGCGTCGCTCAGTCGCTGGACCAGCCGGGTCAGGACGAGCAGAGTTCCGCCGACGATGCCGGTGACGATCTCCCAGAGGGAGAAGCGGCGCGAGACGATGCCGACGCAGCGGTCCAGCTTGCGGGCGATGGGCACGCCGTCGTTGGCGTAAAGGACGTGGGCCGCGTTCGCCAGCGCCGACCGGTAGCGGGCGTAGGCCCACCGCTTGTACCAGGGCAGCTGGCCCGGCTCCTCGTCCTTCACCCAGAAGCTGGCCTTCAGCTCGCCGCGACCCTTGCCGTAGACGAACGGGACGAACGCCAGGATCGTGTTGGGGATCGAGAGCAGCAGGGCGAGGGGCGCGTGCTTCAGCATGTAGCGCCCGATGTGGAGCGCCTTCGAGCCGCCGCGCAGGTCGTTCAATGTCTTCAGCCAGCGGCCCTTCATCGTCTCGCCGACCAGCCGGACCGACTCCCACAGCTTGCGGAGGGTTCCGAGATCCGGACGGGTGAGGACGTAGGCGCCGCCGTTCAGCAGGTCGATCTGACGACCGAACAGCGCCTGGCTGTGCTCGATGAAGGCGGGCCAGTCCCGGAGGTGCTCGACGTCTTTATAATAGTGCGTCTGTTTCAGAGGCTCGACGTAGAGTTCCTCCAGCCGCTCGCGCAGCGGGTGCTCCTGGCCCTTTCGCAGCTCGAGGACGGCGTCGGCGAAGAGGCTGCCCATCGCGGTGGCGGGGCCGGTGAAGTTCGGGTAGGGAAAATCGACGCCGATCCCGGTGGCGGCGCCGCCGATGGCCACGCCGTGGTCGACCAGCTGCGGCAGCTCCTTCAGGCCGCCGCCCCGTATGATCTTGGCGCCGTAGGACGTGGACGTACCGCCTTCCAGGAGCCGGGCGACCGGCGGCAGCCCCTTGTACCACTCCATCAGCGTGTTGTAGTCGCCGCCGAACTCCGCCAGGTTCTCCAGCGGCATCACCAGGCCGATGGAAACGCTCGACCGGTTGGTATAGATGAAGCTCGCCATGTTGAGCCGGACCGGCCGTCCGTCCAGCGCGCCGTTCCGCAGCAGCACCTCGTAGCAGCAGGCTTCGCCGGGCCCGACGCCGAACCGCTCCTGGATCGTCTCGGGGTCCAGCTCGATCACTTCCTTGACGCCCTGCAGGAACGCCGGCTGGCCGGCCTTCTTCGATCGCACGGCGTCCCGCTCGAACCCCTCCTTGCTCACCAGGTGCGACGCGTCGCCCTCGGCCAGGAAGACGATCTCGCCGTAGATCGAGCCCCGGTCGGTGTGCACGCCAACGACCACATCGCCGTGGCGGATGAGCCCGTCGACGGTCGTCTCGTTCAGGAAGGTCACGCCGCGGCGCCGGGCCAGCTCGGCCAGGTAGCGGTCGTAGACGGGGCGGAGGACGGTATAGCAGTGCTCGAACGTGCCGGGGTCGCGATACTCGACGCCGGCCAGCGTCGGCCCGTTGGTGGCGAAGAAGCCGCGCTTCACCACGCGGCGCTCGTACGGCGCCCGCTCCAGCTCATCGGGGCCCAGCACCGCCGGGTCGGCCAGCCCCTCGGCGAAGTAGACGGCGCCGGACCAGTTCTCGGCGCCGGGGTAGACCGCCGCCTCCACGACCAGGACGTCCAGGTCCTCCCGTGCCAGCTTCAGCGCGGCGGTGATCCCGGCCGGGCCGCCGCCGACGATGATCGCATCCCAAAGCTCGTTGCTCATGGCGAACTCGCGTTCTGGAGACACTTCACCACCCTCCCTCGGTCTCGGGGAGCGTGGGTTGGGTCGAGGCTAGGGCAGATTCCTGGTGGGTCGCGCCAGGCGCGCACCGCGATCTTCCAATCTTAGGGGAAGAGCTGCGATCGGCTAGGGTCGAGTTCCGGCGCTCCGATCCCTGGCCCCGCGCCGGGGCCGCGCGGGCCGCGCCCGCCGCTGGCGCGACGGGCGCGGTTTCCCACGTCCCTTCCTCCGACCGGGAACGGCTCTAGAACAGCGTCCGCTTGAGCTCCCGGCCGCAGACCGAGCAGTTCCCCTTCTGGACCCGGCGACCCTCCTCGCTCCACGACATCGACGTGTCCACCATCTCCCGCTGCATGCCGCAGGTGGGGCAGAAAGCGCGGGGCCGCGCGGTTCCGGCACGCTCCTCCGGTTCACCGGGCCGGGCGTGGGTCGGGGTCGCCGGCCGGGCGGTGGACGGCGGAGGCGGCGGTGGTGGGGGCGGTGGCGCGCCGGCGGGCTTCGGTGCCGGACGCTCCGGCGGCTCGATGGGCCGTGGTCGCGGCTCCGGCCGCTCGGCGGGCCTGGGGGCCGGCGGCGGCTCGGCGGCGGGTTTTGCCGCGGGTCGCTCGGCCGGCTTCTTCTTGGCCGGGGCCTTGCGCTTGGGCGCGGTCTTGCGCGCCGGCCGCTTGGCCGGGGCCGCCTTGCGGGCGGTCTTCCTGGCCGGCCGGGCCTTGCGAGCGGCCTTCTTGGCCGGGGTCGTCCTCCGGGCCGATTTCTTGGCCGGCGTCGACTTCCGGGCCGATTTCTTGGCTGGAGTCGAGCCCCTGGCCGACTTCTTGGCGGGCGTCGACTTGCGAGCCGACTTCTTCACTGGCATTGCGGACCTCCTGATCGGGCTGGTCTCTGGGGTTCGCTATTCTCAGTATACTCCTAACGTTTCACCCCTGGACACCGGAAGGCAAGGAGGGCCCCGATGACGCCTCGAGCCGTTCGGGACGTGAGCGAATTGAAAATGGAAAATTGGATGTGACCATTTAAACTTCCCCTTGGCAATTGAATGTTGAATCTTGAACATTCAACTCCCAATGCAAAGTTTCAATGATCACATTCAATTTTCCATTTTCAAGTAACTTCTGACGCGCTGCTCACTCGCTGGGCACCCTCCTCACCGCGTCGTTGATCACCCCCAGCTCTTCGGCCAGGGCCCGGGCCGAATCGGCCAGCTGGTTGTGCATCGCGACGATCTCCCGGCATGCCGCCCAGTTCACCTGCAGCGTCTCGCCCGCTTCCTCCCGGGCCGGGATCGCCTCGTTGTACGCGTTGAACGCGTCGATGTAGGCGTCGTAGCTGTCCGCCGGGACACCCCGCGGATCCAGCTCCTCGTACCCCTCGATCACCGCGCGCAGCGAGTCGAACTTTTCGTCGGTGGAACGGAGCGCCGACTCCTCCAGACGCAGCGCTTCGAGGCACGAGTCGGCGGCGGCGCGCTGGACTCGCAGCTCGCGGCGCAGGGCGCGGAGCCGCTGTTCCGGCGATACGGGACGCACCAGATCGACGACGACGATCGCGACGAGCATGATCGCGGCGACCGTGAACGAGATCTTGAGCGGCCGGGATAGGAGTGGCATGGGCGGTAATTAGGGCAGGGGTCCGGTGGGAATGCAAGTCTGTCAGTCGGTCAGTGACCTGCGGTGACTCCTTCTCCTTATCATGATCGTTATCGTTCTCGTTCTCGTGATCGTACCGTTCCGTGGGTAGCCATCACGATTACGAGCACGATCACGATAATGATAAAGATAAGGAGTGGATGGGACCCTTGACCGACGGCGGACTTGCGTCACACTTACGGACCCAACGTTCCAGTGACCGACTCGAATACGTCCGCGAGGAAGATGGTCCGAGGAGATGAGCTGGCCGCGCTGAACGACCGCGTAACGCACTGCCGCCGCTGCCCGCGCCTGGTCGCCTGGCGCGAGAAGGTGGCCCGGGAGAAGCGCGCCGCCTACGCCGACTGGGACTACTGGGGCCGGCCGGTCCCCGGGTTCGGCGACCCGCGGGCCTGGCTGCTCGTGGTCGGGCTGGCGCCCGCCGCCCACGGCGCCAACCGCACCGGCCGCATGTTCACCGGCGACCGCTCGGGCGATTTCCTCTACGCGGCCCTGCACCGCGCCGGCCTGGCCAACCAGCCGAGCTCGACGGCCCGGGACGACGGGCTGCGCCTGGCCGGCGCCTACATCACCGCGGCGCTGCGTTGCGCGCCGCCGGCGAACCAGCCGACCGCGGCGGAACGCGCCAACTGTCGCGAGTACCTGGAAGCCGAGCTCGACCTGCTGCTCCCCGCCGTCCGGGTCATCCTGGCGCTGGGCGGCTACGCGTTCGCTCACGTGCTCCGGATCCTCCGGGATCGCGGTGTCGTGGTGCCGAAGCCGGCCCCGAAGTTCGGGCACGGCGTGACGGTCGAGCTCGACGGCGCTCCCCACCTGATCGCGTGCTACCATCCCAGCCAGCAGAACACGTTCACCGGCAAGCTGACGCCGGAGATGCTGGACGCGGTCGTGACGGAAGCGCGGGAATTGGCGAGCGGGTGAGTCGAGACTTGGGGGATTCTATTCGGTGATTCGGTGAGGCGGGAGCGCTGCTCCCGCGCGCGGTCGGCGGGAATGCGCTTCGCCGAACCTGTCGTCGCCAGCTGGCGGAGTTCACCACTCGATCCGCCTGCTCAATCGCCGTCGCTCGCGCCTCCCACGCTGACGATTCGCTCGCCCTCTATGACCTGACCCGACATCTCGTCCGTCAGAATGACTCGCAACCGATGGCGACCCTCGGGTAATCGTCCCAGAACGACCCAGTCTATCGCGCGATCTCTGTCTTCCAAACCTATTTCGCGTACCCAACTGACGTCCGGCACATCGCTTCCCGTTGCACCTAGAAAGTCGGCGACTCCGCGTATGATGCGAACCGGTAAGCTTCGCTCCTCAGCGTCCACGACACTCAGCGTGACTCGATACCGCGCCAAGCCGTCTACGACTGCGAGACCGTAGACCTCCCAATACAATCCCACGGGTTCGCCCGCCTCGAAGCGCAGGTCGGCGCTACCAGCGATTCTCAGGTCGGCACGCGTCTCGGCCGGTTCGCCGATCGCGGTAATGTCACGCGCGATCAGGATATCACTGATGCTCAGAGTGTCGGGTGGGAATCTCTTGCCAGCCAGCCTGCCCCTGGCTCGGGCGATCGAATTGGCGCTGCGGTCGCACGCCTCGATCGAATAGTCGTAGCTGGCGGATGGCAGGGTCTGAGATAGACGGTAGACCCGTGAGCCATACCTCGTGGGCACTCGGCGTTTCCACGCATGAGTGTTCGAATACGTCGAATCGATGAAAAAGGAACCTATCTCGATCCAACGGTTCCCCGGCCGCGCAAGGTCCTTTATCGGGAACGCAGCAAAGATCTCGAGCTCCACATCGGAGGGATCCAGGCCTTTGAAGCGTGAAATCTGATGGGGGATTTCCAGAGTCTCGTCAAACGGCTCGAAGTGCGTCGGCAAACGCTCCCGTACCTGGTCCTCATACGCATCGCTATAGGAACCGGGCAAGAAGCGCATGTTCGAGAAGGCCAGGTCCCGAGAAAAGACCAGGCTGGGTCGATCGGGCAGGTAGTTCCAGAAGATCCAACGGCCGCCTCCAGACAAGCTTTGCCTGGCCTGGGCCTCGATACGTCGGCATTCTTTAAGTTCGGCCTGGCTGTAGTAAGCGAGCTGCTGGATACACCCGAGCAGCTCAAAGGCCTGCATCATTTGCAAGGCGTCGGTTTCTTTGCTCCTGTCCCTCGCTATTGACCAGACCTCACGCGGCGGCCCGTAGCGCACGTAAACGCGACCCGCATCGGTTCGAGATCCCCGCGGCTTGCCACTTTCCGGCGTGAATTTCAGATCGGCATAGGTCACGCGCGCCAGGTGCCCGACCCACCGTTCGTTCACATCGGTCAGATAGAGCGGATCGAACTTCAGCCAGACAGCTCGCGTCAGCTCGTCGACCTGATTCGCGAACGTCAAGTCGGCTACCGCGCTGTCGCGGGCGCTCAGGAGACCTCGCGGATCGATCAGTGCCAACCGTTCTTCTGGAGACAGCGAGTCCAGCCCGCGACTGAACGCCGCCTCAGCGTCCTCGATTGCTCCCTTATGGTACAGACCCAGGCCGAGCAGCAACTGCGCGAGCGGCACGTTCGGGTTCGCGGCCGCCCCGGGCCGGGCATACCGTACGTACTCATTCCAGTCGCCGCGGTCTGCCAGTGCCAGCAACAACTTGCTCAGAGCCGGCACATGCGTCGGGTCCAGGTCGACGGCCGTCCGGTACGATTCCATCATTCGCTGTCGATCAGCTGCAGTGAGGTTCTCCAACGAAGGACTGTTGGCGAGCTTCTGGTTGAATTGGGCCGGGCGAGTGAAATTGCGACAGAAGTAACCGAGCGCCGAACAGCTCGGCGAAGCTACCGATAGGTCCGCCGGGGCGACGATCATATCTTCGAAATCTCGAACTCGCGACGCAGCGCAAAGCCCCAGCAGGAAGTGGAGGTCTGCCTTCTCTTGGGACGACAGGCTCGAGAAAGCCGGACTCGCCATCGCCTCCTCGGCCAAGGCAGCAGCGGCCGATGGCGTTTGCTGTTTCAGGCGTACGAAGGCCAGGGCGCTCAAAGCCCGCGGCGATTTCGGATCCAGACGCCAGGCACGAAGCGCGTACTCCTCGGCGCGCTTGCGCTCGGAGAAGTCGACCGGGACTGGAGAGGCTCTCGCCGCGTGCAACCACGCAAGCTCGCTAACGATTCTCGCATCGCTCGGTAGCGCCTCGATCGCCTCTTCGAGAATGGAGATGGCGGCGGCTGTGTCTGCCGCATCGACACTCGCCCGGCTCAAGCGGAGAGCCTCCGCTGCGTTCAACCCTTGCGGGTGCTGCGGGGCGTCAACAAACAGCAACACGGCGATCAGCGATGTCAGCGTCCAGAGCATAGTAGCGACCTCACGCGATTCTAATAGTAGTTGTAAATCTGCTGGGGGCATTACATGCCTCTAACATGAACCTCCCCACATCTCCTTGCTACATCGTGCGCTGTCGCATATCCTGACCAGATCTGATTACCCGATGGCAGGCAGCCGGCATTCCCATGGGCCACAACAATCTAACCATTCCTCAGTGGCGTCACTTGGGGTAGGTGTCTGGGCTGCAGCAGCACCCGCCTGGACTGCCCTCGCATGGATCCTCAGAACAGATTTGCTCAGTACCCACGACATACGTATAGAATTTCGGACCACCCTCGGGGATTGAGCACGACCCGTCCCCCGCGATTTCACCTACGTCCGCTAGTCCTGCCACCAGGACCAGGGTTACGGACAGAAACAAACCCAAAATCCGTCTTTTCATGTGTCACCTCCAACATCAGCAGATGGGTGCAAGCCGGCTGCCAGTATCTCAAGAACTACTTCTGAAGGTCGGAGCAGCGGCGTTTTGGCACTCAGGGCCTCTCGCCAAAGCACAACTCGGCCCTCGTTTGTGACTAGGATCTCTGCAGGGCTGCGACTAACTCCAAGCGCCCTCATAAGGGTGGAGTCCGGGTCGGCCACTATGTCTGCTGTCACCTTCCATTGATCGAGATGCCGTTCAAGTGGCGGTACTGCGCGTGGGCCCACGGCCACTGTAACCAGCCGAACAGCACTGCCTTCGTCTATTCGGCTGATTCGATGCCAGACGTCCGCCAAAGGTGTGCACGCGAATCGGTCTTCCGCAGTCATCACAATCAGGAGCGAAACACCAGCGTAACCATTCTCCCCAACACGCTCCCCCAATGGCATTGGAACAACACTCGCAATCATCGAATCCAAACCAGCACGCACGGCTTCTCTTCTACGAACCTCACTCTCGTACACTCGGAACTTGACCTCCCGTATGCCTGCTGCTAGGGCAAGAGCAACAAGCAATAAGAATCCGACCGATCCCAGCGGTCTCTCTTTGTTTGGCATCACTCGAACATTGAGGGCGCTAAACGCCGGACCGATACGCGATACGGGACAACCGTCTCGTCAACAAAGATGAGACTCTCCTTCGACACATCGATTAGGCGCAATTCGGAGAAGATCTGTTCAGCCAAGGGAACGCCAGTCGCTGTGTAGACATCGTATAGCCAATGCCATTCCATTGCATCGACAGACCAATCGCGATAAACGACGACAAGGTACAGTTCGTCGACAACGTGAATGTCAACTGGAGCTGTGTGGCGTCGAACCCACTGACGCAAGCGGTAAGCACCCTCACCCGCAAGATTCTCCAGTTCTGGTTCGCTTAGGTGCGTGCGGCCGATCACAAATTCTTGGAGAAGTCGGCCGTCGAGATCCAATTTCTGAATGACGTTGCTGAGACTGTGGCCCACGAAGACAAATTCGTTAACATGCACCGCGAACGGTTGCGAGACGGATATTGCACCTGGGAAGGCTCGCAAGAATCGGCCTTCCTCGAAGGAGCCGTTCACCAGTTCACCGCTTCCCGTGTATCTGGTCAGAGTTGGATAGTTCGCGGTGGGCGCGCCACGGCCGACTGCCACGAACTCGTCTCCGTCGAGAAAGATGAACTTCAGTATGTATTGTGACTGTTGAACGGGTATCGTCTTCCGGAATCGTCCCGAGACATCAAAGACATGGACGAGTCGCGCCCCGCTATCTGCGATCCACACCTCTCGGCAGCGAACACCAACTCCTAGTGGCCTGACAAACTCTCCCGGGCCGCGACCAGGCCTTCCGTACGTCGCAACGAGTCGGCCAGTTCTGTCGTAGCTCTTCGCATCGCGAGAATGTCCGTCGCTGACAAACAACGTGTCACCCTTCAGTGTGCCGCTCGAAATGTGAACAAGGAATGTCTCCGGTTGGTCTTCAAGTGTGTAGCTTCGTGTCTCTGCGAAGACCTTGTCGAAAGGAGGCGATACGAACTGTGGATCCGGACCTCGCACATCTTGGAAGAGGCGAACTTCAGCAGAATCCCCGCAAGCGGTAATTGCAAGAAGGACGATCGACGGGACAATTAGGATAGTCTCGCGCTGCCGTGATTGAGCTGAGGCTAAAGCGCGTCGACACTCTTGACTTACCCTAGGCACTTGACCTCTCTGCGCCCCCAGCTGGATACGTCGATCCGACGAGCTGACTACTGCTTGGCAATGCGCTGTTTATGCCTCGCCGAGCGCGGCAGTGAAGACGCGCGCTCCGAGTCGCAATCTAGATGCAGACCGATTATCGCAGTACGGTCATTGTTCGCAGACGGCGCGGCGAATCTGTGCCGCTGCTAAGGCGAATCTTGGCAATGTCGAGATGTGCGGGCTTTGGGAGGCTGCCCCTCGGGAGTGATTCGCAAGTGGTGCAGTCATCGAGCGGCAGTGCTTCTTGTCCCCCCCTCTTGGTGGGTTATTATTCAACATGGTGCGTTATCAGGCTTTTATTGTGAGCGATGATTTGGCCTGGTCAGAGAGGACAGCTCGAGCTTGCGCCGAAATCGGGATGATCCCTGAGCACCTCTCCTGGTCCGAGGCGTCCACGGTTGAGAGCCCCCCGGCAGTTCTCACTCCAGACGTTGATCCCGCTCAGGTTGGTGAACTTCTGATTCTAGAACGTTGGGCGAGAAGAGTCTGGTGTCCCATCTGCATAGTGTCGCTGCGGGCGATGAAAGGGGCGTCGGAGTGCCAGAGTCGACTACAGGCAGTCGGTTATCGGAACTTCGTGTATACGGCTAGCGATGCTCCCGACTTCGCGGAATTCCAGTCGCAGGCCCGACGTCTCCTTGAGGAGCGGTGTTGGCTCGTTCCGTTAGCGGCGCGAGCGCTCGGGTGTTCACACCCAGCTGTGGTAGAAGCTCTGTCGCTGGCGGTAGTTATCGCGCCGGAAGCGCAGACGGTAGATCGTTGGGCGAGGGAAATGGGTCTGAGAAGTCGGCGCCCGCTGGAGGAGTTGTTTGCGGCGTGCCACGTCCGCAACCCTGCACGAGTCTTTCAGTGGTTGAGACTCGCTCGGGTGGTGGATTTCGCGGCCCATCAACCTAAGAGGCCGACACGTGATGAGCTTGCGACGAGGTTCGGCTTTGGCAGCGGTGACTACCTCGGCAAGCGAGCAAAGGCTATCACGGGCCGTGCTCTGGGGCCGCTACTGTCACTTCGAATAGACTCGTTCTTCGAGTTAATGGCGATGCGCCTGTCGCTTGAACCCTAGTCGATGTGGTCTGGGGTGTGTTCCGCGAGTCGCCAATCTCCTGACTGTGCCGTTCCTGCACCCGGTGGGTTCACAACCGCGCCTCGCCCGAAGACCCGTGGTTCGTCTCTGGCCCTCAAGGTTCGTGTGCAGGGCCTGCCCTGAGCCACGCGGCGCAAGTCGCCCATCGTCGCTGAACGGGATTGCGCTGTCCACCGGGTATGCCACCATATTCTTAGATAGACATGAACACCGAATCGAACGGACCGACCGAAGGCGGCCGCAAGCTGCCTGTGCCGCACTGGCTGATCGTCACCGCGGGCGCTGTAACTTTTCTCATCGTCGGGGGTGCCGTCGCTCTCAAGCTCGCGTTCCCGCCCGAGAAGCTGCGGGCGCTCGTCGTCCCCCGCATCGAGGAAGAGGTCGGTCGCGAGGTCGAGCTGGCCTCGGTACGGCTCAAGGTCTTCCCGCGCATCGCCGTTCGGCTCGACGAGCTCGCCGTCGCCAACGCGCCCGGCTTCGGCCCGGAGCCGACCTTCGAGCTGGAAGCGCTGGAGCTCGACTTGCGGATCTGGCCGCTGATCCTGCGCCGCGAGCTGGAGCTGGGCGAGGTCCGGATCGTCCGGCCGCTGATCCGCTACCAGGTGCGGGCCGACGGGACCAGCAACTTCGAGGGGCTGGGCCCGGCCGATACGAGCGATGCCCCGCCGGCCGGTGGGGAAGGACAGGCGACCGACGATCCGGCGGCCGCGGCGGCGGGCGCGTTCTTCGTCTCCGACCTGCGACTCATCGACGGCACCGTGCTCTACTCGAACGCCCGGGACGCGCGGCATGCCCGCATGGCCCTCGAGGCGCAGGCGGCCGTCGAGCGGTCCGCCACGGGGCCGGGTACGATGGAAGGCCGCGGCACGATCGACGTGCGCTCGATCACCGCCCTCGCACCCGCCTTAGGCGAGGACAGCGTGGCGCTGCCCGATCTGAGGATCGAGTACGACGTCTTCGCCGACCTGGGGGGCGGGGGCGACAGCCTGATCGTCCACAGCCTGCTGCTCGATGTCGGCGAGTTCCCGCTTTCGGGGGCGGGCAGCGTCCGGCAGCTGAGCGGCGACCGCACGATCGATTTCGCCATCGAATCGAGCGACGTCGACATCGGCCGCCTGCTCGCCAGCCTGCCGCCCGCCCTCGCCGCCCGGCTCGGCGCCGTCGAGGCGGCGGGCACCGCGAAGCTGGCGGTGACCGCGTCGGGCGCGGCCGCGGCGGAGGACGGGCCGCGGATCGAGGGGACGCTGACGGTCGACGACGTCGAGGCGACTCACGCCGAGCACGGTCAGTTGCTCAGCGGCGGCGCCGGCCGGCTGACCTTCACCCGAACGACGCTGGCGATCCCCGAGTTCGATGCGCAGCTGTGGGGCCGGCCCTTCAGCCTGCAGCTCGCGGTCAGCGATTTCGAGACGATGGTCGCCCGGGGGAAGGTGAGCGGCGCCCTCGACCTGGCGCGCGCCGCGGCGCTGCGCGACGCCCCGGTCCCCGTCAACGGCACCGCCGCGTACGACATCGAGTTCGCCGGCCCGATCAGAGACATCGCCCGGCTGCGCCTCACCGGCCCGATCGCGCTCGATCGGGTCAGCTACCAGAGCGAGGCCCTGACCGTGCCCGCCGTCGTGTCGGAGGCGACGTTGCGACTCACCGGCGACGGGCTGTCCGCCGAGGGAATCCCCGTGCGCATGGGCGGTAGTGACCTGACGATCTCGCTCAGCGCGCCGGGCCTGCTGGCCTACGCCCTGAGCGAGGACGAGTCGGCCGCGCGACCCGAGGTCGAGTTCGGCATCACGTCGGAAAAGCTCAACCTGGGCGAGCTGTTGCCCGAGACCGAGGAGGTCGGGTACGGTGGCCTGGTCGCGGCGCGACTGGCCGGAAAACGGGTGGACGGCCGCGAGCCCGGCGAGCTCGCCCGGGAGAAGTATCCGCTGCCACCGCTTCCGCCGGTGAACGCCCGGGGCCGGGTGCGGATCGCCCAGCTGATCAACCCGCCCACCCGGATCAACAATCTGTCGTTCAACGTGCGGGCCCGTGACGGTGTGATCGAGCTGCTCAACCTGGAAGGCCGGGCGTACGGCGGCCGGATCACCGGGAGCGCCTCACTCGATGCGAGTGGTGGCCTGCCGCCGTTCCCGCTCGAGTACGACCTGAACCTGCAGGACGCGAACGCCGGCGGTGTCGTGCAGCGCTGGACCCGGCTGGGCGCGCCGATCAGCGGTCAGCTCGACTTCGCGTTGAAGGGCAGCGGCGCCATCGACGAAACGATGCTGCCGGCCCCGCAGGCGCTGGCGGCGACCGGGAACGCGCGCTTCCTGGAAGGCGCGTTCAACCAGGAGTTCCCGATCACCCGGGCGCTGGTGAACCGTTTCAACATGGACCCGAACCGACTTGACTTTCAGAACTTCGGCGGCGCGTTTGAGATCCGCGGCGGTAACTTCGTCCTAGACACGTGGCAGCTGGCCGGCGGCGACGTGAGCGCCAGCATCGGCGGCGTCGCCGGCCTGGGCGGAGCCCTCGACCTGCAGGTCCAGTTGAAGCTGCCCATGGCGACGCTGCGCGAGGCGGGCCTGGCGCAGGGCGCCGGCCTGGGCGAGGTGCTGAACCAGCTGGCCGGCAGCGACGAGGCCATCGACCTGTCGATCGGGGTCGGCGGGGACATGTCGGACCCACAGCTGCGGCTCGACACCGAGGCGCTGCAGCAGGAGCTGGCCCGGCGGATGCAGGGACAAGGGCGCGGCCTGCTTGAAAGGCTTCTCAGGCCGCCGCCGGATACGGGTGGGGTACTGAAAAAGTGGTGAATGTTTGATGTTCGATGTCTAATTTTCAACGCGGATTTTCAATGTTTACACTCAATTATCACTTTACAATCGATTGGCAAGTTGAAAATTGAATGTGAACATTGAGAAGTCACGTTGAAAATTAGACATCGGAGATCGAAGATTCCCTTCCACCCCCCTCCGCTTGCTCCCTCTCTCAGACCTCGCCATCTTCCCCGCCATATGGGCCCCTCCATCTGGTCTCGGATGCGTGACTCGCACGTCCTCCGCGCGCTGGTCGTCTACGCCGGCGCCGCCTGGGCCATCCTCGAAGCCACCGATTTCTTCGTCGACAAGTTCGGGCTCCCCGGCTGGTTCCTGACCGTCGTCCTGGTCCTGCTGGGCGCCGGCCTGGTCTCCATGGTGACCACCGCGGTCGTTCAGTCGCAGCCGGCGGCCCAGAAGCGGGACGTCGCGGGACCGACCCCGTGGGAGGTCGACCTGGTCGATCTGAAGGAATCGGTCTCCCGCGGTCGGGTGCCGACGCTGACCTGGGGCCGCTGGGCGCTGGGCGGCGCCGTCGTATTCTCGCTCCTCTTCGGCTTCGCCGGTCTCTATGTGCTGGTCACCCAGCGAACGCCGCCGCCGCTGGTGAGCGAGGCCGACGCCGGGCCCGCCATCGCCGTCTTGCCGTTCCGCGTCGTCGGCGCCGACGCCGAGCTGTGGCGCGAAGGGATGGTCGACCTCTTCTACAGCAATCTGGACGGCGTCGCCGGGCTGCGGGCCATCGACCCCAGCGTCGTGGTCAGCCGCTGGCGCGCGGCGGCGGGCGAAGCTGCCGACGCGGGCGCGGCCGACCAGGCGCTGGCCGTGGCCCGCGGGATCGGCGCCAGCTACGCCTTGCTGGGCAACATGGTCGGCTCGGCGAACGCGGTGCGGCTCACCGCCGAGGTGCACGACCTGCGAACCGGCGCCACCCAGCGGGCGCAGGTGGAGGGGACGCCCGACCGCGTCATGTCGCTGGTCGACGAGCTGTGCATGGAGCTTTTGCGCGGCGGTCTGGCCGGCGAGGCCGAGGGGATCCCGCAGCTCGACCTGAGCCGGATCACCACCTCGTCGCTCCCGGCGCTGGTCGCCTACCTCGAGGGCGAGCAGCTGTACCGTCGCTCGCGCTTCCGCGAGTCGATCCCGCACTACCAGGCCGCAGTGGAAGAGGACTCGACCTTCGCCCTCGCCCTCTACCGGATCTCGAGGGCGTACGGCTGGGTCGATCCGTACTCGGAGGTGACGGCCGAGTACTCGCGCCGCGCCAACCGGTTCACCGATCGACTGCCGGCGCGTGAAAGGCAATTGATGCGCAGCGACCTGGCGTTGGAAAGCTTCCGGCTCGAGGCGGTGGAGCTGCTCGAGGAGCTTTCCAGCCGCTATCCCGACGACCCGGAGAT
>JABAHS010049828.1_pt3 | contig 65801 bp, 57 predicted proteins | sample 7062111 | NCBI WGS metagenome assembly JABAHS01 (sample SAMN14534600, study PRJNA622989) | marine sediment metagenome | biome: marine biome [ENVO:00000428]; feature: marine pelagic biome [ENVO:01000023]; material: deep marine sediment [ENVO:00002113]; isolation source: pool of 4 deep marine... | reverse complement strand
GGTGAACAGGTTCAGCGGGCCCGTCCTTCCCATGACCCGCTCCAGCAACCAGCCCGCCAGGTCGATCTCCACTCCCGCCGCGAAGACCAGTATCGCGACGATCGCCACAGCTCCGAGCCCACCCAGCACGTAGGCCGCCGTGCGGGTCGTTCCCGCCGAGATGGCGAAGAAGATCGAGTAGGCGACCAACAGGGCCAGCGCGAACCGAACGGCCAGAGCCGTCGGATAGGCGCGGAGACCGGGCGGCACCGAGGCGGCCCACGACGCGATCGCCGCGCCCAACCAGAGGGCGAGGATCGGCCCGGCCAGCAAGAGCGCACCGGACCCGTAACGGAGGAGAGCGAAGCGCCAGCGCTCGACCGGCAGCGAGAGCGCGTACACGTGGCCGTGTCGGTGATCCTCGCGCCAAGCGCTGACGGCCACGATCAGCCCGGTCGCCGCGGCCAGCGCCGGGTACCAGACCGAGAACAACCGCATGCGATCCAGCACCTCCATCGCCCAAAAAGTCGTGAGCCCCGATCCCAGATGCCGAACCGACAGGATGGGCAGCGCGAACGCGATCACGCTGCACGGCAAGAGCGCCAGCCGTGTCCACTTCCACTGGGTATAGAAGATCGCTCGGAACACTACGACACCTCCTCGCCGCGTGAGGCTCGGGCGGTACGCAAAAGCTCGACGAACCCCTCCTCCAGATCGAGGTCGATCGTCTCGCGCAGGTTGGCTCCGATGTCGCCGAAGTAGCCCTTCATCGGCGCCTCCCACCCCCGTACGACCCACACCTCCGCACCGCTCAGCCCGTCGGTTCGCTCGCGACCGAGGATCTCGAACGGCGGGTCGCCGATCACCTCCGGCGCGTCCGTCACGCGCAGCCGCTTGATCCCCTCCTTGAACACCTGCATCGGCATCTCCGCCACCATACGGCCGTCGTCGATCACCCCCACCCAGTCGCACACCCGCTCCAGCTCGTGCACCAGGTGGCTGGAGATGAAGACCGTCGCCTCTCGCTGCGAGACGTAGTCGAGCAGCGCCGCCAGGATGTCCCGCCGCACCACCGGGTCCAGACCGTCGGTGGGCTCGTCCAGCACCAGCAGCTCCGGCGACCTGGCCAGTGCCAGCAGCACCATCAGCTGGCCGGTCTCGCCTTTCGAGAGTCGGCCCACGCGACGGTCACGATCGAGGCCGAACGCATCGATCAGCTGGCTCGCCCGCCCGGCGTCCCAGTGGGAATAGAAGGCCGATTCGTACCCCAACGTCTCATCGATGGTCAGGCTCCTGTACAGGTGGGGCCGCTCGGGCACGAACCCCGTCCGTGCGTTCACCCGGACCACATCCTCCGGGATCTCATGGCCCAACACCTCGATCGTCCCGCGGTCCGCCCGCAGCAGGCCCAGCACCAGATGCATCGTCGTGGTCTTCCCAGATCCATTGGCCCCCAAGAAGCCGTAGATCGAGCCCTGCGGAATCCGCAGCTCCAGATCCCGGATCTCGAACCTCTTGCCCGCCCGGTAGCCCAGACCCCGGGTCTCGATGGCGTGGCTCATACCTTCTCCCCCAGCTCGCTCTGCAACGCCCCCATGATCTCCTGACCGTTCAGACCCAGGACCGCCGCCTCCTCCAGCACCGCCCGCACCAGACGCCGCGCCTGGTCGGCCCGGGCCCGCGTGCGGAGCGCCGGCCCGATCTCCCGGACGAACGTGCCCGCTCCCTGCCGCATCTCCACGAACCCGTCTCCCTCCAGCTCCCGGTACGCCTGCACCACCGTCGCCGGGTTCACCCGCAGACGCTTCGCCAGCCCCCGGACCGAGGGGAGCGCGTCGCCCGGCCGCAGCTCCGCCGCCGCCACCGCCACCCGGATCCGGGTGGCGATCTGTTCGTAGAGAGGAATCGGGCTGCGAGGATCGATCTGGCTGAACATGTACCGAGGTTGCTGGCAGTGTACTGGTTTACTGATACAATAATACACTCCCGCCCGCTACTGTCAACCGGGTTCGGCTGGCAGAAGGCCGACGCGATGGACATGGGCGAAGGCAACATGTACCAGATGTTCCATGGCGGCGCCCACCCCCTGGGCGGCATGTTCGACAGGCCGGACGAGATGCCGGGGCAACCCGGGTGGCTGCTGTACATCATGGTCGACGATGTGAACGAGTCGGTGGAGGAGGTGAAGAAGCTGGGCGGCCAGATCCTGAACGGCCCGATGGAGGTGCCGGGCGGCGACCTGATCGCCCAGTGCGTGGACCCGCAGGGCGCGGCGTTCGCGATCCACTCGACGGCCAGCTGAAGCGAGCCGGTAGATCGCTAGCGATAGGGCGGAGCCGTGGCTCCGCCCTTTGCTGTTTCTTCACGTTATCCGTGCTGGCTTGCGGAACCGGCGCTAGCGGCCCCCGCCGAGCTCCAGCTGCAGGCCAAGGCGGACGCTCTCGCCATCGGCATCGCTCTCGACCAGCAGCGATTCCTCCAGACCCCCGAGCACACTATGCCCGTGTCGGACCATCAGTCGGGCGCTGAAGATGCCCACCGCGGCGCCCAGCGTCACGTCGCTGGCCCAGTGGGCGTTGTCGTGCACGCGGGACCAGGCGACGAGCCCCGCCACCGGATAGGCGATCCAGGGCGTGGCGCCGCCCAGCTCTTCGGACAGAACGGCGGCAACGGTGAAAGCGGACGTGGCGTGGTTGGAGGGGTAGGAGCGGCGACCGGCATCGCTCGCGCCGCCGTAGAGGCTCCAGGAGTTCGGGTCGGGGTCGAGCCCGTCTCCCCAGCAGGGTCGCGCCCGCCCGCTCAAGTCCTTGAGACCAACGGAGATGGCGTTGGAGAGTCCCAGGGACAGAAACAGGTGCAGCCCCACATCCGCCACCCTCTCCTCGCCGAGGATCTTGCCGATCACGTAGCTGGTGGCGGAGGCCTCGAACCAGAGCGCCGATCGGCCCATCGGTTCCACGACCGCGGCCAGGGCGTCCGTGGCGCCCGACCTCATATCCTGAATCCCGCCGTGAACTTCGCCATCCACGGGCAAGAACGCCGCGTGCAGCGCGACCAGGCCCAGAAGCACCACGGCGTCGCCCGTATCGAACAGCGCGCCGGGATCGGTGACGAAGAGGGACGGCGATTGGCCGGACAACGGCGGCGTGATCGTCACGGTCAGCAGAAGCGCCAGGACGACCGAGCGTACGGCGCGCCCCCCGCGCGTCGAGACGGTCGAGCCACAGCTTCGGCCCGTTCGCGGTGCGTATCGCTCTCTGGTTCGGCTTGCCACACGCCCTCCGAGGCAGATGAGATCGAACCTGAGCCTGACACCCGATGCCGAGTGCGGGGGGGTTGGCGGATAATTACGAAGCCTGTTCGTGCAGGTGCCGCTTGAGAGGGAGGCCCGAGAAGGACTCGAGCGGCGGCTCAGGCACTTGTTAGGAGGGCAAGAGATGTGCCGAGCGGGGGCGGATCCTATTAAGCTCGTCCGGTGACTGGGGTTAGCCGCCCGGGAGCGACGCGTCGCAACCGCCCGGACGACCCGTGGCGGTGAAGATTTTACCGGATGGGGCGGAGCATTTTACCGAAGGTGACGGGACCCGGCGGGCTGCGCCGGGCGACGACTCAGCTCGCCTGCCAATCGATCTGATAGCTCTGGCCGCACTTCTCGCACCAGATGACGCTCTCGGTCCGCTCCTGCCTGGACACTCTTCTTTCGTGTCCTCGCGGGCATTCGATCAAGGGCTCGCCGACGCCGCCAGCGTTGTCGTCATCGCCCGCGGCGCCCTGGATGATTTTCCAGCTCTTTTCACTCGTCATGTTCAGCTCCTTTCGCCCGCAACCTAGCGGAGTGACACCTGCGGCTCCAGTACCCTGTTCGCGTATCCGTTCCTGGATCGTCATCCTCCCGATTCCACTCGGGTGGTCGCTGCCAATCCACTGGCCGCGCTCCAATTTCTCGCTTATTCTGTCTCGACTACCGGCAAAAAAGGAGCGTTGTCGTGCACAATCCATCGATCGGCGGCCTGAGAATCGCAGCGGTCGTGATCTGCCTGCTGGCCACGGTGGCGGGACTCCCGGACGGAGCCCACGCGCAGTCGAACGGTTACCTGAACTTCGACGACCTGACCCGAGAGCTTCGTTCGCTGGTCGGCGGATCGGACCTGGCCCGGCTGGAGTCGGTCGGGCAATCGATCGAAGGCCGGGAGATCTGGATGGTCGAGATCGCCGATCGATCGGGACCGCCGGTCGACGAGCGTCCCGCCCTGCTGGTGGTGGGGAACCTCGAGGGCGACCACCTGGTGGGCAGCGCCCTGGCGCTGGAAACGATTCGCTATCTGCTGGCCGAAGCCGGCGGGAGCGAGGAGATCGCCGAACTGCTGAGCGAGCGGGCCATCTACGTCTTTCCACGAGTCAACCCGGACGCCGCGGAAGCCATGTTCGCCTCGGTCCGCTCAGACCGGCAGAGAAACGCGCGCCCGTTCGACGACGACAACGACGGCCGGATCGACGAGGACGGACCCGAGGACCTGAACGGCGACGGGCTGATCACCGTGATGCGGGTCCCCGACCCGTCGGGGCACTTCACGGTCGACCCGGATGAGCCGCGGCTGATGAAGAAGGCGGAGCCCGGCAAAGGCGAGCGGGGGGAGCACGCACTCTATTGGGAGGGCACCGACTCGGACGGCGACGGCTTCCTGAACGAGGACGGCCCGGGCGGCGTGGACCTGAACCGCAACTTCCAGCACGCGTACCCGTACTGGGAGCGCGACGCCGGCCCGCACATGGTGAGCGAGCCGGAGAGCCGGGCCCTGATGGACTTCGTCATCGCGCATCGCAACATCGCCGCGATCCTGGCCTTCGGGATAAGCGACAACCTGGTGACGCCTCCGGACTCACGTGGCAACCTGGCCGACGCCAGGACCCTCGATCTCGTCGCTTTCGCCGACGCCGCCCACGCCGACGTCTTCGAGACGGGGGTGTTCGAGGCGCCCCGGCCCTCGGGCTTCGGTTTCTTCTTCGGTGGCGGCCGCCGCGGCTCCCGCTTCCGCGGCGCCCAGCCCGGCCGCGACAATCCGCCCGGCGCCGGCCGGCGGCCGGTCACCTCGGTGAACTCCGACGACCTCGAGTACTTCAAGGCGGTCTCCGAGGCCTACCGGTCGATCACCGGGATCGAATCGGTGGGCATCCATCGCGAGCCCGAGGGCGCGTTTTTCCAATACGGTTACTTCCAGTACGGGGTCCCGTCCTTTTCCACACCGGGTTGGGGGATGCCGTCCGCCGGCGAGGAGGGCGAGGAGGGCGAGGAGGGCGAGGAGGGCGAGGGCGAGGGCGGTGAGGCCGGCGAAGGCGGTGCCGACGCGCGCCCGCCACGCGCGGCGCGACCGCAGGGCGCCGCTCGACCCGCGGGCGCCCGAGGCCGGCCGGGTGGCGGCTCCGCTGCCGGTGGCGGCGCCGGCATCGACCCGCAGCTCCTCTCGGCCTTCGACGCCGCCGGCATCGACGCCTTCCTCCAGTGGAGCGCGTACGATCATCCATCCTTGGGCGCGGTGGAGATCGGAGGCTTCCGACCGTACGCGGCCATCAACCCGCCCCCCGACCAGTTGCCCGAGCTCGGCCGGAAGCACGGCGAATTCGTCGCCCGGCTGGCCGGCATGCTGCCCCGGGTCAGGATCGTCGAGACCGAGGTGACGGCGCACGGCGGCGGCATCTTCACGGTGGCCGTCGAGGTGGAGAACTCCGGCTACTTCCCCACTTCCCTCGCCCACGGCGTCGTCTCCCGCTCGGTCCAACCCACCACGGTGCAGATCCAGATACCGCCGGACGACCTGGTCACGGGAGCCGACAAGACCAGCACGGTCCGGACTCTCGCGGGTTCGAACGGCCGGGAGCGCTTCGAGTGGGTGATCCGGGGCCGCGATGGCGCACGGGTGGAGATCACCGTCCGCGCCCAGAAAGGCGGAACCGACAGCGCCACGGTGACCCTGAGGTAACGAGATGCGACCACGAGAAGATTACCGAACGGTGAAGACGATGGAGACGATACGAACGGCTCGAGGGCTGGCGATCCTGACCGTCTGCGCAATCAGCCTGGTCGGCATGCCTGAACTGCACGCGCAGAGCGCCGGCCCGCAGCTGGAGCACGAGCTCCCGTTGACCTGGGATCATTGGCTCGATCACGAGGCGATCGGCGAGCGGGCGAAGCTGATGGCCGACACGTGGCCCGAGTTCCTGACCCTGCAGTCGCTGGGCAACAGCTACGGCGGCCGCGAGATGTGGATGATGACGATCAACAACCCGCGCACCGGCGACGAGATGGACAAGGCCGCCATGTTCATCGAGGCCAACGTCCACGGCAACGAGATCCAGGGCGGCGAGGTCTGCCTCTACACCATCTGGTACCTGATGGAGAACTACGGCCGGATCGACGAGATCACCCGCCTGGTCGACGAGCGCGTCTTCTACATCCTCCCGTCGGTGAACCCCGACGGCCGCGACTACTTCATGCACGGCACGGGCTCCGGCGCCCGCACCGGCCACGTCCCCGTCGACAGCGACGGCGACGGCCTGCTCGACGAGGACGGCGCCGACGACCTGAACGGCAACGGCGTGATCGAGCAGATCCGCAAGTACGCCCCCGGCGAGGGCACGCATCGCATCAGTCATGATGATCGTCGCATCATGGAGGCGGTCCCCGAGGGCGAAGTGGGCGATTGGGTCCTGCTGGGCTTCGAGGGGATCGACAACGACGGCGACGGCCGGGTGAACGAGGACCCGGTGGGCGGCTACGACCCCAACCGGAACTACGGCTCGGACTGGCAGCCCAACTACATCCAGGGCGGCTCGATGGACTACCCGTTCCAGCTCCCGGAGGCCCGGGCGATCAACGACTTCTGGATGGCGCACCCCAACATCGCCGGCGTCCAATCGTATCACAACTCCGGCGGCATGATCCTGCGCGGACCCGGCGCGGCGTGGCAGGGCACCTACCCGCAGGAGGACATCCGGGTCTACGACGAGCTGGCCGAGAACGGCGAGCGGATCCTTCCCTACTACAACTATCTGATCATCTGGCAGGGTCTCTACACGGTGCACGGCGGCTCGATCGACTGGACCAACGACGGGCTGGGCATCATCTCGTTCTCCAACGAGCTCTGGAGCGGCGGCCAGTACTTCGGCAGCCCGCTGCTCCAGGAGCAGCAGGAGGACTCCGACTCCCCGATCTCGGGTCAGAAGTCACGCTTCTTCTTCGATGACCTGGTCGAGTTCGGCGACAACTACGTGGAGTGGGCGCCCTTCGATCACCCGGAGTACGGCGAGGTGGAGATGGGCGGCTGGAAGAAGTACTTCGGCCGGGTGAACCCGCGCTTCATGAGCATGGAGCTCTTCCACCGCAACATGGCGTTCACCCTCTACCACGCCGACCAGATGCCGCTGATGACGATGGGCGACGCGACGGTCGAGGGTCTGGGCGACGGCCTCTACCGGGTGCGGATCGACATCCGCAACGAGCGCTTGATTCCCACCATCACGGTGCGGGCGATGCAGAACCGAGTGGTGCGGCCGGACCTGCTCAGCGTGGACGGCGACGTGGAGATCGTCGCCGCCGGCTGGGTGCGGGACAAGCATCGTCCGGGCCCCACCGAGATGATCGATCAGGAGGAGCTGGACCGGATCATCATCCGCAGCGGCCATCCCGGCCGCACCACGCGGACGATCGAGTACCTGGTCCGCGGCTCCGGCTCGATGACCGTTACGTATTCCGCCGTGAAGGGAGGCACCGTCTCGACGACCGTCCGTCTTCGCTGACGGCAGCGCTGCCTTTCGACAGGCAGCCGGTGGCAAACCGGTCCCGCTCTCCGGCGGTCGGAGCGCGCCGGGCACGCTCCGGCATCGCGATCTGGACCCTGACGATGTGGAAAACATCGCTCGCCGCGAGCAACCCTGTGCGCTTCATGGACATCTCATAAGTTGCGAGGCCCCCCAAACCACGAGAGCCGAGCATGTCAGGTCGCTGCAAGCTCAGCACTTCGAGCCCCGCGCGGAGGTCACGACCACCCCTGCTATTGCTGTCCTTTCTCCTGCCGCTGTACGCCTGCGGACCCGACCGCCCCGAGGGGCGCGCGCCGCGCCTGGAGTACGCCGAGGAGATCGGTCCCCACGTGGCCTTCCTGCAGGACCAACATACGGACCCCATCGATTACGTGATGGGGCTGTTCGACAGCCACGACATCGTCATCCTGTGCGAGCGGGCTCACCCCGAGATCACCCAGTACGAGCTGATCCGCGACCTGGCGAGCGACCCCCGTTTCATCAATCGGGTCGGTCATATCTTCACCGAGCTGGGCGGCAGCAACCTGCAGTCGCGACTGGACGCGGTGTTCGCGACGGGCGGCCTGTCGGATCCAGAGCTGGCCGAACGCCTGCTCCCGATCTACCGGGACCTGTCGTACTACCCGATCTGGGACAACTACAACTTCTACTGGTTCATCGAGCAGCTCTACCGACTGAACGAGTCGTTGGCGAGCGATCGGCACGTACGGCTCCATCTCTCGGACATGCCGTTCGACTGGTCGGGAATGAACGGGGCGCGATACGAGGAGTTCAAGTCCGGGTTGGGCCGCCGCGATCGGGTCATGGCCGAGCAGATCACCGCGGGTTACCGCGCTCTGCTGGCGTCGGCCGACGCGCACGAGAAGGCGCTCGTCATCATGAACTTCCGCCACGCCTTCAACGACTTCGCCTTCGACGACGGCACGCGTGGCGACAACGTGGGACGCTACCTGTTCGAGGCGTTCCCGGGCCGGGTCGCCAACGTGATGCTCAATTCGATCGCGGTGCTGGTCGGCTCGACGGACCAGCGGCCCGTGCTGCAACCGATCCAGGGCGGCAAGTGGGACGCCGCGTTTCGGGTGATGGGCGATGCGAGCCTCGGCTTCGACTTCAACGGCTCACCCTTCGGTGCCGACCAGTTCGACTACTTCCCGTTCAACACCCAGACGGTCAGCTACGCGGACGTGTTCACCGGTTTCGTCTTCCACCGCCCGCTGGACGCGCACCTGTTCGTCGACAACGTGCCGCGACTGCTCGCCGACCATTTCCTCGACGAGTATCGGCGGCGGCTGCGAATCGCCGGGACTCCCGAGACCGAGATCGAGGCGCGAGCCCGGTCCGCGTCCGGCCTCGATACCAGCAGTTACGAGAACCTGCCCGACATGTCGGCGATGATCTCGAGCTGGGTGAAGTGATCGTCCGAGGACCCGATCGCTTTGCCGACCGGGCCCGGTTCCAGTTGCCTCGATCGCGTTTGGCCCGGGAGTGCCGGCCCGCTGAGCGTGTCCGAACGATCGGCTCCCTGCGCCCGAACGAGGCCGGCGGGCCTTGCGCCGGCACGGGTCGTCCGGCTATTCCAGTCGAGTGAGAACTCAACAGCGCGCCTTCCGGGAGCCATGCCGCACGACGCGATAGCGATCATCGATTTCGGCGGCCAGTACGCCCACCTGATCGCCACCAAGGTGCGGCGCCTCGGGGTGCTGGCGGAGATCCGGCAGCCCGAGGACCCGATCGACGCCTTCGCCCCCTACCGGGGAATCATCATCTCGGGCAGCCCCAGCCTCTCGGCCCACGGCGAGGACTCGGAGTACACGAAGGAGATCTACGAGCTCGACGTGCCGATCCTGGGCCTCTGTTTCGGCCATCAGGAGATCGCCAAGCACTACGGCGGCGAGGTGATCCACGGCGGCCGGCAGTGGGGACCGGCAGAGCTTCACCTGACCGGTGAGCACCCGCTGTTCGCCGGGCTCGGGCCGGTGGAGCCGGTCTGGATGAGCCACTACGACAGCGTGGTGTCGGTGGGGCCCGAGTTTCGCGAGCTGGGTCGCAGCGTCACGACCGACGGCGGCCCCGACCATCGGTACGCCGCCATCGGGTCCGACTCGCTCCGGCGCTACGGCTTCCAGTTCCACCCCGAGGTCGACGACACCGTCCACGGCGATCGGATGATCGCCAACTTCGTCTTCGAGATCTGCGGCTGTCGGCCCAGCTGGACGATGGAGGCGTTCCTCGAAGAAGAGCTGGACAGGATCAGGGATCAGGTCGGCGACCGGTCGGTCTTCCTGCTGGCCTCGGGCGGCGTCGACTCCACCGTCGCCGCCACGCTGCTCGCCCGGGCTCTGGGGCCCGAGCGGGTCGATCTCCTGCATATCGACAACGGGCTGATGCGGAAGGACGAGAGCGCGCAGGTGCTGGAGTTCTTCCGCGGTCTGGGGCTCGGCAGCCACGTCCACTTCGTCGATGCCAGCGACCGCTTCCTCGCCGCCCTCGCCGGCCTGGTCGAGCCGGAGGCGAAGCGGCGCGCCATCGGTGACACGTTCATCGAAGTCTTCCAGGAAGAGGGGGCGCGCCTGGGTCTGCATGACCACCTGCTGGGCCAAGGCACGATCTATCCCGACACGATCGAGACCGGCGGTACGAAACGGGCCGACACGATCAAGACGCACCACAACCGGGTGCCGGTGGTTCAGGAGATGCTGGCAGCCGGCCGGCTGGTGGAGCCGCTGGGCGATCTCTACAAGCTCGAAGTGCGGGAGCTGGGCGAGCAGTTGGGCATCCCCCGCCAGCTGGTCTGGCGCCACCCCTTCCCCGGCCCGGGTCTGGGGGTGCGGGCGCTGTGCGGCGACGGCAGCGGCGACATCGAGGGGCTGGAAGAGATCGCCCCCCTGGTCGCGGAGGTGGGCCGGCGCTACGACCTGGACGCGGAAATCTTGCCGATCCGCTCGGTGGGCGTGAAGGCCGACCTGCGGGCGTACGAGCACCCGGTGCTGCTGAGCGGCGACAGCGCGTGGGAGAGCCTGCTGGCCGCCGCCTCGGCCCTCACCGCCGAGGTCCCCGGCATCAACCGCTGCGTCTGGAACCTGGCCGAGGACGCGCCGGCCACCGCACTGCCGCTCCCCGCCACGGTGACCCGGGAGCGGCTGGACCTGCTCCGCGAGGCGGACGCCCGGGTGATGGACGGGCTCCGCCGCCACGGTCTGTACGACGAGATCTGGCAGTGCCCCACCGTCCTGGTCCCCCTCGACCTCAGCGGCAACGGCGGCGAGCTGATCGTGGTGCGGCCGGTCCGCTCGAGGCGGGCGATGACCGCGACGCCGGTCGAGCTGCCGCGAGCGCTGCTCGACGAGCTGCGCCGCGACCTCCTCGCCCTGGACGGTGTGTCCGGCGTGGCGCTCGACCTGACCACCAAACCACCTGGAACCATCGAGTGGGAATGATCGGGGTGGGAATCTAGAAGTCGGATATCGGGATTCTGATTTGGGGAATCTTGAGTTCTCTCCGAATTGTCCAAGCCGGTTCGGGGATTCGGGGGTTCGGGGAATCGGGGAGAGACGAGGGTGATGTCCAACGTCTGAAGGTGCGCCACCCACTTCACCACCTCCCCGAATCCCCGAATCTTCTTCAGCAATTCGGAGAGAACTCGACATTCCCATAATCAGAACCCCGACCTCGCCTTCGCCCAATCAGAATTCCCAATCACCCACACCGGTCGCAGGCTCCGCATTTCCAACCCGCAGTCTCGCCGAAGTAGCGCAGCAGATACCGCCGCCGGCAGCCGCGGCTGAAGGCGTATCCTTCCATCCGCTTGAGCTTCTGGAGGTCGAGCTCGCGCAGGCGGGCGATTCGCTCCCAATCGACCGTCAGCTCGTCCGGCGACTGCGCCGGCCGGGTCGGCCGGTAGGTCGAGCTCCGGGCTTCGTCGCGCCAGCCGATCAGGCCCGCACGCTGCAGAGCGTCGAGGGCGGCCCGCGCCTCGGCGATGTCCGCGTCGAGCCAGCGCGCCACATCCCGGAGCGAGACGCGGAAGGAGCGACGCCGGCCGGAGCGCGAGATGCGGGCCAGCCCGTTGAGGGCCGCCATGACCGCCGGGCTTTCTGAAAACTCACTGGAGTCCCCCGGGTCGGCCACAATCTCCTCGACACGTTCCGGGGTGGCGATCCAGCGCGCCGCACAATCGGCCGCGGCACCCGCGTTCTCGATGCAGCCGGCGTCGTTCAGGATGCGGAGCGCCGAGGTCAATTCGCCTTCGCTCTTCAGCCCCTTCACGCGCGCGACGAAATTGAGCGGCGGGACCGGGCCGCCCTCGGCGGTGCACGCATCGAGCAGCGCCCGGTAGGCGGCGGCGATGATCCGGCGCGGCGGGTAGGACTGGCGGATGAAGAACTCGTGGATGAACCGGTCGCCGTAGCTGTGCAGCAGGACGCAGTGGGCTTCCTTGCCATCGCGGCCGGCTCGGCCCGCCTCCTGATAGTACGCCTCCAGCGAGCCCGGCATCTGCAGGTGGACGACGCGGCGAACGTCCTCCTTGTCGATCCCCATCCCGAACGCGTTGGTCGCCACGACGACGGGCACCTGACCGGACATCCACCGCTCCTGCACCCGGGCCCGCGCTTCCCGCTTCATGCCCGCATGATAGGCGGCGGCGACCACGCCGGCGTCGCGCAGGAGCTCCGTCGCCGCCTCGACCATCTTGCGCGTCGACGCGTAGACCACCGCCGTTTCTCCCGCACGACCGTCCATCTGCTCGAGAAGCGCCCGGCCCTTCTCGGCCCGCCGATCCTCGCGCCGCACCGACCAGCGGAGGTTCGGCCGGTCGAACCCGCGGATCATGACCCGCGGGTCCCGCAGGCCCAGCTCGCGGACGATGTCGGCCCGGACCTCGGGCGTGGCGGTGGCGGTCAGCGCGATGAGCTGGGGTCGCCCCAGCTCGTCCCAGTGCCGCTTCAGCCGCAGATAGCTGGGACGGAAATCGTGGCCCCACTGGCTGACGCAGTGCGCCTCGTCCACCGCCACCAGGCCGATCTCCATGTCGAAGGCAGCGCTGCGAAAGGCCGGGCTGCCGAACCGTTCCGGCGCCACGTAGAGCAGCTTCAGCTCGCCGGCGGCCGCCCGGTCCAGTCGCGCCCGGATCTCGTCGGAGGAGAGCGTGCTGTTCACCAGCGCCGCCGCGATCCCCCGACGCTCCAGCCCATTCACCTGGTCGTGCATCAGGGCGATGAGCGGAGACACGACCAGGGTGAGTCCGGGCCGCAGCAACGCCGGGATCTGGTAACACAGAGATTTACCGCCGCCGGTGGGCATGACGATCAGCGTGTCCCGGCCTCCCAGAACCGAGAGGACGGCGGCGCGCTGGGCGGGGCGGAAATCGGGATAGCCGAAGTACTTCCGCAGAACCGAACGGGCGTCGCTCAACACGTCGGAAGGCTAGCGCCAGCCCGTCAACAGAAGCTCAACGGCCGGCACCTGGCGGAGCGGCAGGTGTAGGAATAGAGTGGTCGCTGGCCGAGGGCGTCCCCGCCCTGCTCCCCCAACCGAAATCGCCCCGAAGGGCACCCGAAGCGGCAGGCCGCCGCCGGGACCGGACCATAATTGACACTGCGCGGGAAGTGCCCGAGATTGTGGCACGTACGGCGTTTGACCTTCCCCGCATTAGGAGCTGGAGCACTGGGCGCACAGTCGAACGGCGCAGCGCTCATCGGGCTGTTTTATGCGGAGCGGAACCGGGAATATCCGCTGCGGATCCCGGTGATGTCGGTAGGACGATCCGGCGCCAACACGCTCACGATCCGCGACGAGCGGATCGCTGCCCATCACGTCCGCATCGAGCGCGAGAACTCAAGGCACGTACTCGTGGTCACGGCCTCGGAGGCGGTGACCACCCTGAACGGACGGCCGCTGAGCACCGGCGAGCGACAGCCGCTTCAGGACGGGGACCGGATCGGGCTGGCCGATCTGGAATTCCTGTTCATCGGTGACCACCGGATCGGCGTGCTGAGCCGGCTATGGGTGGTCAGCGGCGTTCACCGCGGCAAGACGTTCCGAATCGCGGGCCCGGAAGCGCGAATCGGCCGGGCCACGGACAACGACGTGCAGTTTCCCGACCGCTCCGTCTCCCGCCACCATTGCCGGATCGTTCGGGACGAAGACGTATGGTGGATAGAGGATCTCGAGAGCACCAACGGTACGATACTGGGCGGAGCGCCGATCCTGGCGCGCCGACAGCTACATCACGGAGATCAAATCGTCGTCGGCTACTCCAAGTTCGTCTTTCAGGAGGGGGAGCAGCCGCTGGAGAATCCCAAGCTGGAGCCGTCGCCGCCGTGCAATTGACATGGCCCGTTAACCGTACAGCCCACCGGCTGGGCCTTGCCGCCCTGCTGATCGCCGTCGCCAGCGCCCCCGCCCCCCTCCTCGGGCAGGCCGTACCGAAGGCCGGATACGAGGCCAAGGGCTCGTTCCAGTTGCCCGGCAAGAACCAGCCCGGGTCGCCGGATCGACCGGTCGCCCTGGCCCGGGGAGCGAACGCGACGATCCACGTGGTCGACGAGGATGGACTGGTGTTCGTCTTCGATTCGGTCGGCGTGTACCGCCGCAGCTACGGCCAGGACGCCCTCGACGACCCGGTCGCCGTCGATGTGACGGCGGAGAACATCGCCTACGTGCTCGACAAGGGCCGCAAGAGCGTCTTCGTGTTCGGGCCCGGCGGACAGGTGCTGCGCCGGCTGGCCGAGGGCGGCGGCGACGCCGGTCAGCTATCGGATCCCATCGACATGGCGATGGGCCCCTCCGGCTTCCTCTACGTGCTGGACAGCGGCCGCGGCGCCATACAGATCTTCGGCCTCGACGGTCTCTTCGTGAGACAGATCGAGCTGGGGAACGCGATCCGCGAGCCGCGTTCGCTGGCGGTGGGCAACGACGGCACGATCTACATCGCCGACGACAACACTTCGGGTGGCATCTACGCGCTGCCGCCATTTACACAGTTGCCCTGGACCGGGCCGCTGCCCCCCGGCGTCGCCGCGCCCGTCAACCTGCGAGGCGCCCAGCTGGGGGAACCGGTGGCGATGGCGGTCAACGATCTCGGCACGGTCATCGTCGTAGACCGAAACACGGGCCGCCTGTGGCGTGCGAACAAGACGGGCGGCGCGCCGCCGGGCGCCAACGACATGCTGTACGGCGGCGCCGGGACGGGGCGCGGTTCGTTCCGCGAAGCGGAGGACGTGACGTTCGCCGGCAACCAGAACGCGCTGATCCTGGACGGCGAGCTGCGAAAGGTGGAGCGGATCCGGCTGGCCACCGAGGAAGGGCTCCGTCGCCGTCCCGACTTTGCCTTTCCCATACGCGTCAGTCGCGTGGCGCGTGGCTTGCCGCGGCCATTGCTGGACATGGTCTACGGAGGGGCCAGCGAGATGCCCTCGCTGCTCCTCGACATCGAGGGGAAGGCCGTTCGGCTGATGGGCACGCAGGTGGAGATGCACGAGACCGTTTACGGGGACAGCGTGCCGGTCTACCTGCCCGATCCCACGGTGCGGCAACAGCAGTTCTCACGGGAGATCGACCGCGTCGCCGGAGCCACGACCAAGGACGGTCAGCTGCTCGTCCTCGATCACGGACGCGACCGCTTTGCCGTCTTTCCCCTCGAGGGGGGCGAACTCGAGGGCGCCTACGGAGACAACTACCGTGACAACCGCAGGCTGGACGATCCCAGCGGAATCGCCGTGCTTGGGGATGGGCGCATCGTGATCGCCGACACCGGCAACGACCGCATCAAGATCTTCAGCGGCGACCTGGCCAGCCTGGTCGGCGAGTATCCGTTCGTCCGGCCCGCTGGCGTGGCCGTGACGCCGAGCGGCGAAATCTGGGCGTGGAACGAGGACGGCTCCCGGGTCGCCCGGCTCGTGGTGTCCGAAGGGACTTTCCAGCCGCTGGCACCCGAACTGTTACCCGGCCCCATCGCTGCCCTCACCTTCGACCAGGCCGGCAATCTGTTCCTGCTCGATCGGAACACCCACCGGGTGACGATCGTCGACGACGCTCGGAGCAAGATCTGGATCCGGCTGGGCGCCGAAGGGGCGTTCGACCGGCCCGAGCGCATCGTCGTCGACCGGGAAGGCAACATCTACATCGCCGACGCCGGCGCCAAGCGGACCCACGTCTACCGCTGGGATATCGCCTTTCCACCGCTGCGCGGCTTCGACCTCACCTACCAGGGGGACGCGGCCGTCCTGACATGGCAGCCCGGGCCCCCCGGCTTCGTGCGTGGATACGAAGTCCAGGGCGCGCAGCAGATCGACGGCCCATACCGCCGCCTGGGACGCACCGAATCGCCTCCTTTGCGCATCGATTCCGGCTCGCCCCAGCTGGCACGACCACCCCGCTACGTCCGGGTGGCGCCGATCTACGTCACCGGCGTGAGCGGCCGCGCCACGCGGCCGCTCCCCTTCGCCTATTTCGCGGCCCGCGCCGCCTATCAGCGCCAAGATTACCGGGAAGCGCTGCAGATCGCCGACGAGGCCCTCGACCTGATGGCCCGCGGGGTCATGGACGCCAGCGACGATTCGAAGGGACGCGTGCTCTACATGGCGTTCTCCAGCGCCTACGCGCTGGGCGAGTTCAGCCGCGCGGTCGAGTACGCGCAAGAGCTGTCGACGATCCGACAGCCACGCGAGCGGCTGATCCCCTTCCTGTTCCAGTTGGCGGAGATCTACCTGCGATCGGGCGACGCCTCCCAAGCCTCCCAGCACATCCTGACGCTGGTGGGCCAGGGACCGCGGCCCGAGCATTACCGCGATCCGGCGGTGATCAATCAGTCGTTTCTGATTTACCGGCGCATGCGGCAGTCGGGCCACGTGGCCGACGCGCTGGAGTTCATGCGCCTCTATGCGCAGTCGATCCCCACGACCCTCCAGGATCTCAGGGACCAATACACCGACTCGATCATCGTCTTCTCGACTCGTGACAAACTGGGGCCCGGCTTCCAGTACTGGGCGAACGCCGATTACGGGGCCGTGGTCACGTTCTTCGAGAACCTGCTCACCGAGGGCGGCCTGACGATCGAGCAGTCGGTCATCGCGCGGCAGATGCTGGCTGCCGCGTATTACGCCTTCGGGCGACGGGCGGAGGCGGAGGACACGTACCGGGAGATCTTCAACCTGCGACCGCAGTTCGATCTCGACCGAGAGATCCCGCGAATCAGGACATTGTATGGTCTGACGATCTACAACCCGGAGACGCGGCGGTTCTTCGGCGCGCTGAAACCGAGATCATGAAGAAAGACATCTTCCTGGGCCGGCGCGTCGCGGTATATCGGATCGACCAGTTCCTGGGCGAGGGCGGCTTCGCGTTCGTCTACAAGGCGCGGGACACGAACCTCGAGATCGATGTCGCCCTCAAGGTCCTGAAGCCAGCGTTCGCCTACGACGAGGTCTTCGAAGAGAACTTCCGGCGCGAGGCGCACCGGGCAGCGAAGTTCCGGCACCCCAACGTCGTCGCGATCCATTATGCCGGCAAGGACGACGACATCGTCTTCTTCTCCATGGACCTGCTGCCCACCGGGCTCAAGGACCTGATGAAGCCCGGCGTCCCGCTGAACGACGGGGTCATCGTCAAAGTCGGTTGCGACGTCGCCTCCGCGCTACAGTTCGCCCACACGCACGAGGGCGGCATCGTCCACCGCGACCTTAAACCGGACAACATACTGTTCGACCGTCACGGCAACGCGGTCGTCACCGATTTCGGGATCGCCGAAGCCGCCACCAACTACACCGCCGCCACCGGCACCACGGTATACGTCGGCACCCCCAAGTACATGTCGCCGGAGCAGGCCCGCGGCCAGCGCGTCGACCACCGCTCCGACATCTACTCGCTGGGCGTGACCCTGTACGAGATGGCCACCGGCCAGGCGCCCTTCACCGGGCGCGACTGGTTCGAGCTCGGCCGCAAGCACATCGAGGAGCTGCCCACACTGCCGACCGAGCTCAACTCGGGGATCGATGCCGAGTTGGAGCGCATCATCCTGAAATGCCTCCAGAAGAACCCGGGCGATCGTTACCAGAGCGCCGAGCAGCTACGCAACGAGCTCATGTCCCTCGACAGCGGCAGCGGCCAGCGGACGCTGGTGCTGACCGTCGAGAAGCCGGAGGAAGAGAAGAAAGAGCCGTCCACCCCGGCCACGCCTGCCCCATCGGTCCAGGAGGCGCAGCAGGAGGAAGCGCGCCAGGTCCAGCGGGCTCCCGCCAACCTCTACGAGGCGACGACGCAACCGCCGCCGAAGCGGGGGCGCGGCTGGCTCTGGCTCCTCCTCGTGGCGGCGCTGGCCGGCACCGTGACCGCCTACGCCCTCGACGTCGGCGGCTTCCGGCAGCTGGGCGAGGAGAAGTTGCCCTTCCTGGCCAACCTGCCGGTGGTCGGAACGGGCAGCACGTACACGACCTCGTTCTTCTACCCGACCGTCGAAGGCGGGGCCGAGGTGATCGAGCCCCGCTTCGAGATCGACTTCAACAAGCCGATCGACCCGTCGACGGCGACCAGCGCCAACGTGCGGCTGATCGGGCCCAACGGCCGCCAGTTGCCGTCGGAGATCGAGGTGCGCGCCGACGGGCGACAGATCGTGCTCACGGCGAGCGCGCGACTCCGCTACGACACCGAGTATTCCATAGAGATCACGCCGCAGCTGCTCAGCGTCGACGGCCGGCCGGTCTACCGGAACTCGCGGTCCAGCGAGCCGGGTGCCACGTTCAACTTCGACACGCGGCTGCCGCCGCCGGATACCGAACCGCCCACGGTCGAGTCGAGCACTCCGGAGGCCGGCGCCACCGGCGTCAGCGTGAACGGGCCGCTGGCCCTGACGTTCAGCGAGCCGATCGATCCGACCACGGTGAACTCGGAGACCATCCGGCTCCGCGATCCGCAGGGCAGTTACATCGCCATCCAGGTGCTCACGCACGAGAACCAGCGGACCGTGCAGATCCAGCCCGCCGCGCCACTCGACCGGGGTGTCCGCTACACGCTGCTGATCGGTCCCCAGGTCACCGACCGCTCGGGCAACACGATTTCCCGCGACAGCATCGTCTTCGCCACGGTAGGCGGCGGCCCGGTCGCCACGGCGCCCGCCCGCCCGGCCACGCTGAGCGTCAAGATCCTGCCAACCGAAGCGACGCCCCTCGTCTCCATCGTCATCGATGGTGAAGTGATCGGCAACCCGCCGCGGCTGGACATCGAGCTCCCCTCCCAAGTCCGACACGAGGTCAGGCTGATCGGCAAGCCGCAGCTGTCGAATCACCAGCTGCTGCTCCACGAGGAGAGCTTCATCCCCGCTCCCGGACAGCATCGGGAGATCATGGAAGAGATCCGCCCGTTCGGCTGGGTCACGGTCAACGCGGAGCCGACCGCCGACGTCTTCATCGACGATAACTTCGTTGGCTCCACGCCCGTGGCCGGTTATACTCTGTACGCGGGGACGCACAAGCTGGAGCTACACCCCACGGCCCAAGACTCGGATCGCTTCGGCATCTACACCACGCGGTTCGAGGTGCCACCGTTCAACGGCCAGAACCTGGGTCGGATCAGACTTCCGGCCAAGTAGCGGAGGACCCCCGTTTGATCGATCTGGCGCTCGTCGTTCGCGAGGGACAGCACATCGGCCGCGTCTTCTCCATCCCTCAGGGCCAGAAGAAGACCATCGGCCGCGCGCCCGAGTGCGACATTCGCCTGCCCGACCAGGGCGTCTCGCGCCGCCACTGCACGATCGAGAACCTCGGACACAAGCTGCAGGTCGTCGATCTCGAGTCGGCGAACGGCAGCTACGTGAACGGCGAACTCGTCGCCCGGGCCAGCCTCGGTCCCGGCGACCAGCTGGCCGTTGGCCCCACCGTGCTCGAATGCCGCTCGCGCCGGTCGGAGCGGGCGCCCGGCGAAACGACCCTGTCGATCAGCGAGGACAAGACCGGAACCACCACGGTGGTGCGCAAGGTCATCGACACCCACTTCCCGGGCATGGAAGCGCTGAAGGAGGCCGAGGGTCTGGACGAGATGCAGCGGGCCCAGCGCAACCTGGCCACGGCCTACGAGGTCTCCAAGCTGCTCTCCAGCGCTCGCGACATGGACAGCCTGTTCAAGGGCGTGATCGACTCGGTCTTCACGACACTCAACGCCGACCGGGCGGCGATCCTTCTGCGCGAACAAGGCGGAGCTGCCGGCGACGATGGCGACAGCGCTCTTTCGATCGTGGCGGCCCGCTCGCGCGACAGGGAGGAGACGCTCGACGAGATCGAGGTGAGCCGCACGGTGGTGAAGGAGGTTCTCGACCACGGCGTCTCGTCCCTGAGCCGCGACGCCACCGCCGACGAGCGCTACCGGGAAGGCGAGAGCATCATCCAGCAGAAGATTCGCTCGGTGATGTGCGCGCCGGTCCTCACCGAGGAGAGCGTGCAGGGCGTGATGGGCGTGCTGTACGCCGACAGCCGCAGTCTGACCGGGGCCTTCTCGGAAAGCGACCTCGAGCTGCTGGCGCTGATCGGCAACCAGGCGGGGGTCGCGATCCACCGCGCCCAGCTGATCGCTCAGCTCGAGCGCTTCTTCTTCGACACCATCCGGGCAATCGTGGCCACCATCGACGCGAAGGACGGATACACGCACCGGCATTCGGAGCGGGTCGCCGCCTTCGCGGTGAAGATCGCCGGCGAGCTCGGCGTCGACGAGGAGACGATCCAAGTGGTCCAGCTGTCCGGCCTGCTCCACGATGTCGGCAAGGTCGGCGTACCCGAGAGCATCCTGAACAAGCCGGGCAAGCTGACGCCGGAGGAGTTCGAGGAGATCAAGAAGCACCCCGTCCACGGGGTGAACATCCTGGGCCACATCCAGAGCCCGCGCTTCACCGCCGTTCTGCCCGGCGTTCGGAATCACCACGAGAAGTGGGACGGCTCGGGCTATCCCGACGGCCTCGCCGGCAACGAGATCCCCTTCCTCGGTCGGCTCCTGGCGGTGGCCGACGTGCTCGACGCTCTGAGCTCGGACCGCTCCTATCGCCGCGGGCTCGGTTTCGACCGGACGGTCGAGATCATCCAGGAGGACGCCGGCAGCCACTTCGATCCGCAAGTCGCCGCGGCCGCGGCGAAGCTGCACGAGCGTGGCGAGCTGGAGGTGCCCGCCGACTGGATCGAGCCGGGACCGGACTCGAAGGAAGCGGAAACGACGGGAGACTTTGGAGTTATTGGCAAGGTTGATACGGTTGGGAATTAGGAATTTGGGATTGGGGAGGTGGGAGGTCGGGATTCTGCCTTCGGGAATCTACAGTTCTCTCCGAATTGCTGAAGATGGTTCGGGGATTCGGGGGGCCCGGGGATTCGGGGAGGTAGGAAGTGGCTGAGCAACGTTCGGCGCCTGATCGGAAACTTCCAAACTCCCCGAAACCCGGAGCCCCCGAATCCACTTCGACAATTCGGAGAGAAGTCGAGCTTCCCGAAGGCAGTAATCCCGAACTCAAGATTCCCGAATTCCCAAGAACTAGTCGTCGCGGCGCCCGATCCATCCGATGACCGGAAGGTGTCGAAAGATGCTTCGCAGCCGTTCGCCGATCGTCTGCCCCGGCCGTGACGGCAGGATCAACGCCAGCGTGAGAAGGGCCAGGCCGACCCAGAAGAGCCACGGCGCCTCCAGAGGCTGGGCCGCCAGGGCGAGCGGCGCCCCCATGAAGGTTCCGGCCAGCTTCAAGCGCAGATAGATCGGCGACTCCTCTCTAGTTCCCCTTCTTGTCGAGAAAGTCCCGCACGCCCCGGCGATAGTCCTCGGTCAGCCGCGCCAGAACGTTCAGATCGGCTCCCGCGCGGATGGCCGCCTCGAACGAGTGACGCTCGGTCTGGTAGATGAGCCGCTTGCAAAGCGCCACCGCCGTGTAACTCCGTTCCGCCAAGTCGACGGCAAACTCCAGGCTCCGATCCTCGAACTCGGCCGCCGGGAAGACATGGTGGACCAGCCCGTACCGCTCCGCGGCCGCGGCATCGATGATGCGGCCGGTCGCCACCAGGTCGAACGCCCGCTTCTCACCCACCGCGCGCCGCAGCATCGCGATCACCATCGCCGGCACGAAACCGATCTTCACCTCCGGGTAGCCGAACCGGGCGTCGTCGGCCGCCAGCACGATGTCGCACGCTGTCGCCAGCCCGCAGCCGCCCGCCAGCGCGTGCCCGTGCACCGCCGCGATCACCGGCGTCTCCACCCTGCGCATGATCATGAACAGATCGCCCAGCGCGTCGGCGTCCTCCAGCTGCTCCTCCACCCCCGCGTCCATCATCTCGGAGAGCGCCTGCAGATCGGCTCCCGCGCAGAAGTCCCGTCCTTCGCCTCGCAGCAGAACCGTCCGAACCCGCTCGTCCGCGTCCGCCCACGCGATGGCGTCCGCCAGCTCGTCCACCAGAACCGCGTTCAGCGCGTTCCGCTTGTCCGGACGGTTGAGATAGATCGTCGCCACTCCGGTGGCGTTGTCCACCTGAACGACGACAGCGTCGTAGGACTCTTCTTTCATCTCGACTCCCACTCTCTCGCCAGCACGCCCCGACTCAACGACGACCGAACGGCCCGCGATCCAACAGCGACGCCACCCCCAGAATCCCGAAACCGGCAACGCCCAGTACATAGAAGGCCAGCGCCACCTGATTCAACAACCTCGCCACCGCCACTCCGCCCGCGACCAGCGCGGCCAGCAGGGTGATCAGGATCACGGCCTTAGTCCGCATCCGAATCCACCCCGCCTTCCAGGAGCGGCGCCAGCTCGTCCGGGATCTCGACCTCCATCCGCAACAGCGCCGCGCTCAGCGTCTTGCCCTGGGCGTCGGTCCGCAGCGACAGCGTCCCGCCACCCCCCAGCGCGTTGTGAAGCAGGAAATTCATCGCCCGCAGGTTCGGCAGCTCGAAGCACTCCACCGGCCCCTGGGAGATGCTCCTGAAGTGCTCTTTCACACGATCACACGTAACTTCTTTTATTATAACAGGATAAAACTCTGGCTTCAACGCGATTAGACCCACGTTCGCCGTGTCCCCCTTGTCGCCCGACCGGGCATGCGCGATCTGCAGCAGACGGACGCGCACGGTCAGGCCACCTGGACCTCGACGCGGGGGGTGACCTGCGTCTTGGGGATGAGGGCCGGCCAGTAGGCGACCATGTCCTGGACCCGCGGCCGACCGCCGCCGAAGCCCGTGGCGGTGGGCGGTCCGGCGAGTATCAAAGAGGGGATCTCGCGGGTGAAGCGCTCGACGTGGTGTCGGTCCTCGGAGTGCTTGACGCCGATCCGCAGCTCGACCTCCGGGAGGTCCGGGTCGGGGGGTCCGGCCAGCGATCCGTGGCAGGCGCCGGCGCCGAGGTATTCGGTTCGAATCTCGTCGAACCGAAGGCCGAGGCGATCGAGGCGTCCGCGGATGGTGCGATCGGCGGCCCGGGCTTTCTCGAAAGCGTCGGGCCACGAGTAGACCATGCGACCGACAGCCTTGTACCCGGCGAGGTAGGAGATGGAGACCTTGAGCATGTCGGTGGCGGGGGCGCCCTTGACGCCGTGCACCCGGACGCGATCGGTGCCCTCGTGCTCCAGCTGTATGGACCGGAAGTCGGCGATGCAGTCGGGCGTGATGTACTCGGACGGATCGCCCATCTCGTAGAGGAGCTGCTCGGTGACCGTGGCCACGGTCACACGTCCACCGAGTGATTCGTGCTTGGTCACGATGAAGTCGCCGTCGGGACGGGATTCGATGATCGGATAACCGATGTCGACATAGTCGACCGAACGCCAGTCGACCCCGGTATTGCCGCCGGTGGCCTGGGCCCCGCACTCGTTGATGTGTCCGGCCACGACACCCGCCGCCAGCTTGTCCCAGTCCTCGGCTTTCCAGCCATGCTCGAACATCATCGGCGCATAGGTGAGGGCCGTGTCGGTGGTACGGCCGGCGATGATCACATCGGCGCCGCCGCGCAGCGCCTCGACCATCGGCTCGGCCCCGAGGTAGGCGTTCGCCGACTGGATCTTCTCCCGCACCTTCTCCAGCGGCTCGTCGGTCTCCATGTTGCGAAGCTCGATTCCCGCCGCCAGCAGCTCGTCGAGGCGCTCCAACAGATCGTCGCCCGTGATCACCCCGATCCGCGCCGCCCCCGACAGGCCGGTCTCCCGCGCCACCTCCAGCACCTCGTCTCGGCAGGAGAGGGGGTTCACGCCGCCGGCATTCGCCACGACGCGGATCCCCTTGTCGACGCAGTCGGGCAGGATCCGCTTCATCAGGGGGACGAAATCCCGGGCGTAGCCCCGGGAGGCGTCGCGATTGCGCTGCTTCTGGAGGATGGACATGGTCACCTCGGCCAGGTAGTCCATCACCAGGTAGTCGATGGGCCCGGCGGCCACCTGGCGCGCCGGCGCTTCCAGCCAGTCGCCCCAGAAACCCTGGCCCGATGCGATGCGCACGATCCCGCCGTCGCGGCTCACCGGAGCAGCGACTCCAGCGAGCCCGGCAGAGCGAACGGTCCGATGTGGGGACCCGGGTTCTGCAGCGCCGCTCTGAGCGCCAGGGTCAGCGCCTGTCGGGTGTCCTCGGGGGTGACCACGGCGTCGACGTAGCCGCGGGCGGCGGCGTAACGGGCGTCGAGCTGGTGCTCGTAGGTGTCGAGCGTGGCCTGCATCGCCTGCTTCGTCTCCGCATCGAGCTCGCGACCTTCAGCCTTCGCTTCAGCGATCGCCCGACCGTGGACCGCCTGCGCCGCCGACTCGCCCTCCATGACGCCCATGCGGCCGGTGGGCCAGGTGAAGATGAAGTCGGGATCGAACCCCTGCCCCGCCATGGCGTAGTAGCCGGCGCCGCTGGCGTGGTTGATGGTGAGGACGATCTTGGGCGCCGTGGCCACCGACATCGCCTCCACCATGCGGGCTCCGGCCCGGATGATGCCCGAGTGCTCCGCGTCGGTCCCCACCATGAAGCCGGAGACGTCCTGGACGTAGAGGAGCGGGCGGCGATGCCGGTCGCAGGTCTCGATGTAGTAGGCGCATTTCTCGGCGCTTTCGGTGTACACGATCCCGCCGAAGCGCGGCGGCCCGCCCTTCTTGTCCTGGAAGATCCCGCGGTCGTTGGCCAGGATGCCCACCGGGATGCCGTTCACCCGGGCATCGATGCAGATCATCTCCGACGCGTGCTCGGGCTGGAACTCCCGGAACTCGCCCTCGTCCACGATCGTCGCCAACAACTCGCGCATGTCGTACCCGGCCCGATGGTCATCGGGGATGATGTCGTAGGCCGCTTCCGGCGCCCGGGCCGGCGGTCGCGGCTCGTTCAACGTGACCGGTATCCCCCGCGCCGGCGGCAGATCCTTGATGTAGCCGCGGATCCACTCGATGCACTGCTCGTCGTTCTCGGGCTCGTAGTGGGCGACGCCGGAGATCCTGGTGTGCGTGTCCGCACCGCCCAGCGTCTCCGCGTCCACCGTCTGCCCGGTGGCCCCTTTCACCAGGTTCGGACCGCCCAACCCCATGAAGCTCGTGCCCTTCACCATGAAGATCACGTCGGAGAGCGCGGGCAGATAGGCGCCGCCCGCGATGCAGTTGCCCATCACCGAGGCGATCTGCGGCACCCTCAGGTAACGCCGCATGAGCGAGTTGTAATAAAAGAGGCGTGCCGCACCGTACTGTCCCGGGAACACCCCACCCTGGTATGGCAGGTTGATGCCGGAGGAATCGACCAGGTAGACGATCGGGATGTGACAGCGCATCGCGATCTCCTGGGCCCGGAGCATCTTCGGGATCGTCTCTGGCCACCACGAGCCCGCTTTCACCGTCGCGTCGTTCGCCACCACCACGACCTCGCGCCCCTCGACCCGACCCACCCCGGTGATCACACCGGCGGCCGGCGCCTTCCCGTCGTAGCGATCGTAGGCGACCAGCAAGCCGACTTCCTGGAAATGCTGGTCCCGGTCGAAGAGCAGGTCGAGGCGCTCGCGCGCCGTCAGTTTGTTCTCGGAGTGCTGCTTCTCGATCTTCTTGGGGCCACCGCCCTGGCGTAGCTTTGCCTCCAGCTCCTTCAACTCCTCCGCCAGCCGGTGCATCCGCGGCTTACTCTTGGCCGCACTCACACTCGCCCTCCCGCTCCGAAGCTCGCGCGCGATGGCTGGGACGGGCGCGCATCAATCCGCGCCCGCATGCTCTTTCTCGAACCATTCCTGAATGTAATTCACCGCCTCGGCCGTCGTTGTGCCCGGCCCGAACAGCTTGCCGACCCCCATCTCGCGCAACTTCTCCATGTCCTCCGCCGGGATGATGCCGCCGCCTGTCAGGAGGACATGGTCCATCCCCTCTTCGCGCAGCTTCTCGAGCACTCGAGGGAAGAGCGTCATGTGGGCGCCGGAGAGGATCGACAGGGCCACCACGTCGACGTCCTCCTGGATGGCCGCCTGGACGATCTGCTCCGGCGTCTGGTGCAGGCCGGTGTAGATGACCTCCATGCCGGCGTCGCGCAGCGCGGCGGCGACGACCTTCGCGCCCCGGTCGTGCCCGTCGAGCCCGGGCTTGCCTACCAGCACGCGTATCTTGCGTTCGGCCATGTCGTTGTCGAAGTCGATAGGGTGAAGTTCCTGTTTCGCGCCGGCAAGATAGCTGGCGCGGCGTGACCCGGGCAACCTCAGGGCGCGGCCTCACGCAGCGCCCGCGCCGTCTCTTCCGGTGTCGCGACCAGGATGTGGACCCCAACCCCCAGCTCGAAGCCGGCGGTCAGGGTACGACGCGGGACCAGCTGGCCGTACCAGGGTAGCGCGGCTTCGGCCCCTTCGATCAGCGGCGCGCTCTGGACGACCAGGTTGTAGTCCGGTCCGTCGAAGGCCCGCTCCATCGCCGACACCGCCCGACGCAGCGCGCGTCCGAATTCGAGGAGCATGGCGTCTTCCGCCGCGTCGAGTCGGGGTGGAGCCTGGCGCGGCGCGATCCACAGCTCGCCGTCGTGGGTGGGGGCGAAGGGGACGAAGGTGACGAAGCTGTCGCTCGAGGCGACGACCCGGGAGCCGTCGCCGAGCTCCTGCTCCACTATCCCCTCGAGCAGCGACCGGCCGTGCGCTTCGAGATAGGCCCGAGCGCGGTCGATTCGGCCCGTCAGGGCCGGCGGAACGAAAGCCATGGCGGCGAGCTGCGAGTGGGGATGCTCGATCGTCGCGTTGGCCAGCTCCCCCTGGTTCCGAAAGATGACCACGTGGCGGATCCGCGCGTCCGCGGCCGCCGCTGCGTAACGGGACCGATACGCGCGCAGCACGTCCAGCAATTCGTCGTCGGCCAGGCCCGTGAACGTCCGGTCGTGTGCCCGCGCCTCGATCACCACCTCGTGCCGGCCCAACGCGGCCTCGACCTGTCGGCCAGGCCCGACGGAGACCACCTCCTCACCCGCGTCCTCCTCCAGGACCGGATACTTGTTCAGGACCACCCGGACCCGCCAGTCGCCTTCCTCGCTCTCGGGGATGCGGAGGATCTCCCGGGGCGTCTCGAGCTCGTTGCCCGGGCAGAAGGGGCAATCGGGATCGCGTTCGGGCAGCTCGTGCGATCCGGCGGCCGGGCGTTCGCTCTGCGGCCGCTCGGCACGGGCCGGCGCGACGATCACGCGGTCGCCGGTCAGCGGGTTGGCGCGGACTTGCGGGTAGGCACTCAAGATCGAACTCGGCGGGCCGTCCTCGCTCCTGCCGTCACCGTGGACTTCACCGCTGGACTCTTGTCTAGAAGAATATCGGCTCTCGGAAGCGGCCGTAGACCTTCTCCAGCGCGTGCCGGATCTCGCCCAGCGTGGCGTAGGCCCGCGCGGCGTCCAGCATCGGCCCCATCAGGTTCTCGTCCTCCTGGGCCGCCCGGGTCAGCCGGTCCAGCGCCGCCTCGACCCGTTCCGAGTCACGGGTCGCCCGAAGCTCGGCCAGCCGCTTACCCTGCTTCTCCTGGATCTCGCGCCCGATCTTCAGCAGGTCGATGGACACGTCGTCGTTGCCGCCGGTGAACTCGTTCACGGCGACGATGATCCGCTGGTCCGACTCCACCTCCTGCTGGAACCGCTCGGCCGAGTGCGCGATCTGACCCTGGAAATAGCCCTCCTCGATCCCACGCACCACGCCGCCCAGCTCGTCGATCTCCTCGAAGATGCGCTCGGCGTCCGCCTCCATCTGGTCGGTGAGCCACTCGACATAGTACGAGCCCGCCAGCGGGTCGATCGTATGTGCGACGCCGGTCTCGTAGGCGAGGATCTGCTGGGTACGAAGGGCGATGCGAACCGATTTCTCGGTGGGCAGCGCCAGGGTCTCGTCCAGCGCGTTGGTGTGCAGCGACTGGGTGCCGCCCAGCACGGCGGCCATCGCCTGGTAGGCGACGCGGGCGATGTTGTTCTCCGGCTGCTGGGCCATGAGCGACACGCCGGCGGTCTGGGCGTGGGTGCGCAGCCGCCAGCTCTCGGGGTTCTTCGCCCCGTAGATCTCCTTCATGTGCCGCGCCCAGATGCGGCGCGCCGCCCGGAACTTGGCGACCTCCTCGAAGAAGTCGTTGTGCACGTCCCAGAAGAACGAGAGGCGCGGCGCGAACTCGTCGACGTCGAGCCCGCGCTCGATCCCCTTCTCCACGTAGGTGAACCCGTTCTTCAGCGTGAAGGCCAGCTCCTGCACGGCCGTCGAGCCGGCCTCGCGGATGTGGTAGCCGCTGATCGAGATCGTGTTGAACTTCGGCGCGTGCTTCGACGACCACTCGAAGATGTCGGCGATGATCTTGAGCGCCGGCTCCGGCGGAAAGATCCAGGCGTGCTGCGCCATGTACTCCTTCAGGATGTCGTTCTGGATCGTCCCTCTGAACTCCTTCAGATCGACGCCCTGCTTCTCCGCGGTGGCGAGCAGGAAGCAATAGAGCATCATCGCCGGGCCGTTGATCGTCATCGACACCGACACATCCCCGAGCGGGATGCCTTCGAACAGCCGCTCCATGTCCGCCAGGCTGGAGATCGCCACGCCGCAGACCCCCACCTCGCCCTCGGAGCGCGGGTCGTCGGAGTCGTAGCCCATCAGCGTCGGGAAGTCGAAGGCCACCGACAGTCCCGTCTGGCCGTGCTCCAGCAGGTACTTGTATCGCTCGTTGGTCTCCTCGGCGGTGCCGAATCCCGAGAACTGCCGCATCGTCCAGAGCCGCGTCCGGTACATGGTGGTGTACGGACCGCGGGTGAACGGGTACTCGCCCGGCAGGCTGAGCTTCTCCAGGTATTCGGGATCGTACACGCCGTTGTCGATCGGCGTGTACAGCGGCTGCAGCTCGCGGCCCGAGAGGCTGTCGAACGTCACATCCTCGCGCTTCGGTACCGCTTTGTGCTTTCCCAGCCAAGCCGCACGCTGACGCCGCAGCTCCTCCAGATCCGCTCTGAGCTGCTCGTTTTCCTTCGACAGCTCCTCGATCGACTTCTTCTCTCGCCTCTTGCTCATGCCGTCTTCCGTTGCGTCCGATAAGCGCTCACTGGCCTCCGACCACCATCTATCCGTCGGGCATCACGCTCCTCAATATCTCATCTGCCACTTCGTAAGGCGACCTCCGACCCGATTCCAGGTCCGGCCGCGCCGCCTCCAGCATCTCCGTACCCGGGCCGCCCCGCCAGACGCGGGTGCGCAGACCGCGGTTCACCACCGCTCGAACGCGCTCCAGAGTGCGACGGTTTCGCCGGATGGTCAGCTCGCCGGTCTCTTCCAGGTGCCCGAGATGGGCGTCCAGAGTCTCCAGCAGCTCCGGCACCCCTTCGCCACCCGTGGCGGCCGTCATGAGAACCGGGATCTCCCAGCGCTTCGTGCCCGCGTCAGCGGCCGCTTCACCGCCGTCATCGCCGCCGGCCCGGGCCCGCCGCTCGGCCATCCGGGTCAGGTCCACGCCATGGTGAGCCGGGATCCGGTCGAAGGTCTGGCCCTGGCGGATCCGCAACACGGTCCGCAGCTCGCCGGCGGCCCGCTTCGCCTCGGGACGATCGGCCTTGTTGACGACGAAGATGTCGGCGATCTCCATCAGGCCGGCCTTCATCGCCTGGACCGAGTCGCCGGACTCCGGCGTCAGCACCACGACCGTGGTGTCCGTGGCCTCAGCGATCTCGAGCTCCGACTGACCGACGCCCACCGTCTCGACCACCACCCGCTCGAAACCGAACGCGTCCATCAGGTCGGCCACCTCGCGCGTCGTCGTCGCCAGTCCACCCAGCGAGCCGCGACTCGCCATCGACCGGATGAAAATCCCCTCGTCGCCGATGGCGCTGGTCATTCGGATCCGATCGCCCAGCAGCGCGCCGCCGGTGAAGGGCGATGTGGGGTCGACCGCCACCACGCCGACCCGCTCGTCACGCTTGCGAACCAGCGCCGCGAGCCCGTGAATCAGAGTCGACTTGCCCGCACCAGGCGGCCCGGTGATCCCGATCCGCTGAGCGCGACCCAGCTTGCCGTGCAGGGCGCTGAGCAGATCCTCGAAACCGGGACGCCCGTTCTCCACCCACGAAATAGCCCGGGCCAGCGCCCGGGCCTCGCCCGCTTCGAACGACTCCAGCAGCTTGCGATCGCTGAACTTCGATTTCTTGGCCGCCACAAAACGAAAACTAGAGGACCGCTTTCACGCCGGTCAAGCCCGGCGTGAAACGTGAACCCCTCGCGCTGAAGAGTTTTTCCCGCCGTCCCCCTTCCCGAGCATCGACACCGCCCAGCGCGGTGATTTGTCCCCCGCACCCGGTTCACCCTAAAATGTCAGGCCTATGACGGCGAAAACTGTCGATCAACCCGAAGCGCTGGCGCAGCTGATCGCCCGGCTCGAGGCGTTAGAGCCGGATACGCGGCGCCGCTGGGGCACGCTGACGCCCGGGGCCATGCTCTGTCATCTGGCCGATGCCGCCTCGTCCGCCCTCGAGCAGGGATCCGATCCCGGTCGTCGGCGCCCGCTGCTCAGGTGGATCGGACTGTACGCGCCGTTCCCGTGGCCACGCGGCTTCAAGGCGCCACAGCGCTTCGACCCCCAGGTTGACGGGACTCGGCCCGGCGATTTCGAGGAGGACCGCGCCTGGGCGATCGGGACGCTCCGCGCCATCGCCTCGGCGCCCGATGACGCGTTTCGGCCGAGCCACTACGTGTTCGGCGCCATGCGCCCCCGGGACTGGCGCCGTTGGGCGTATCGGCATACGCACCATCACCTGAGACAGTTCGGGCTGTAGGCGAGCACGATGGAGCCGTATGGAAAGGAGACGGAGATTGACCCGAAGAAGCGACTTTCCGATCTGGAGGTCCCCGCTGCGAATCCGCGTACCCGGTTGCTTCCCTCGGCCGCGCACCCCGGGGTGCTTCCCCGAGGGCGGTGTGCCGGATCGCGGCTGCTTCCCCAGGATCCCGGTCCGAAAGCGAACCGAGCGACCTCCGAGTTCAGCGAGATCGCCACGTGGAAAGCCGCGATGCTAGAGGAGCTGATCGAGGCGTGGCGAACCAACAACCGCTTCACCCTCTTTCTGGTCGAACACATCAGCGATGAGGGCCTGCACTGCACGTTGTCGAAGCGCGGCGACCGGGATGTGGGACGGCAGCTGGCGCATATCCATAACGTGCGGGTGTGGCACCTGGAGAACCCTGACTGAAACAGAGCGGGCACGGACTGGACAGTAAGGCACGGGACGCGATCTGGGGCTGGGATCAGGTGTAGACCCTTTCCTGGCTGGCCTGGAACGGTCGCCTGGAAATTGAGAGCTGGATGTGGCCATTGAGAGCGGGAAATTCGACCGTCGGCCGCCCCTGCCCCTCGTCCCGCGTCTGCTCATCGCGGTCGCCGCCCAGTTTTCAATCTCCAAGTTCTTCAGGCTAGCCCAGCTGGGGGAGCAGGATCCAGCTGGCGAGCCCCAGCAGGAAGAAGAAGCCGAAGATGTCGGTGAGCGCCGTGAAGAAGACCGAGGACGCCACCGCCGGGTCGGCGCCCAGCTTCTCCAGCAGCACGGGCACGAAGGCGCCGGCGAATCCGGCGACGATCAGGTTCCCCCACATGGCGAACATCACGACGAAGCCCAGGTAGACGCTTCCCTCGGGGATCAGGTAGCCGATGATCGCGGCCAGCGAGCCGATCACCGCGCCGTTCACCAGCCCCACCGCCAGCTCCTTACCCACCACCCTCCAGGTCCCGTGGCGATCCGGATCGAGCGCCAGGCGGCGTACCGTGACAGCCAGCGCCTGGGTCCCGGCGTTCCCCCCCAGCGCCGCGATCACGGGCATGATCGCCGCCAGGATCACCGCCTGCTCCACCACACTGCGGAACAGATAGATCACGACGGCGGCGACCGAGGTGGTGAGGAGCGCCAGCGCCAGCCAGGGGAGTCGGTTCTTGATCGCCTGGCCGACGCCGCCGGCCAGGTACTCTTCGGCCGACGAGCCGGAGAAGCGCAGGATGTCCTCGGTGGTCTCGGCCTCGACGATGTCCATGACGTCGTCGAAGGTGATCCGGCCGATCAGGCGCTGGGCCGGATCGACGACCGGGATCGAAACCAGGTTGTAGCGCGACATCACCCGCGCCACCTCTTCCTGGTCCATGCTGACCGGCACCGCGGTCAGCACGGGCTCGATCACCTCGTTGATGCGGCGCGTCGGCTGGGAGAGCACCAGGTCCTGCAGCGAGACGGTGCCCAGCAATCGGCCATCTCGATCGACCACGAAGACCGAGTAGAAGTCCTCCCCTTCGGCGGCCTGTCTCCGGATCTCCTCGATCGCCTCGTTCACGCTGGCGCTCTCGGCGACGCTGACCACATCGGTGGTCATGACGCCGCCGGCGGTCTCCTCATCGTAGGCGAGGAGGTCGCGAAGCTCCGCCGCGTCGGTCAGCGGGAGCTGGGCCAGCACCTCCTGCTGCGCGGCGCTCGGCAGGTCGCCGATGATGTCGGCGGCGTCATCCGCCGACAGTTCGCGCACCAGCTCGGCCACCCGCTCGGGATCGGCGACGAGCAGCTCCTCCGGGTGCTCTTCCTCCTCCATCTCGGCGAGGGTGGCGGACGCCACCTCGTCGGAGAGTACCGCCAGGACGCTGGCACGCTGCTCGTCGTCCAGCGACTCTATGACGTCGGCGATGTCGCTGGGATGGAACGCCTCGAGGTACTGATGCAGCTTCGCCGCGTCGCCAGCCTCCAGCAGCTGGCGCACCCGCTCGACGTTCGCCTCGTGAACCTGCGCCTCGCTCATGTCAGTTGTAGCTCTATAGTTCGTCCACCGGGAGCTCGCCGGGCCGTCCGACCGGAACGCCGGCGGCGGTCAGCGATTCGGGGGTCACGGCGCCGGCGGAGACGACCAGCTTGAATCCCTCCTCCACCGTCATACGCAGCGGCACGACCTGCGAGCGCGGAACGAAGATCAGATACCCCGAGGTGGGGTTGGGCGTCGTTGGCAGGAAGATCGCGAGTGCGTCTTCGGCGGCGGCATCGTTGACCTCCCGGGACGCTTCGCTGGTCAGAAAGCCGACCGCCCAGATCCCCGGCCGCGGGTACTCGACCAACACGCACGACCGGAACAGCCGTCGATTCTCACCGATGATCTGCTCGACGATCTGGCTCGCGGCGGTGTAAATCGTCCGGGTCAGCGGGAACCTCTTCAGCCAGTTCTTGCCCAGCGATATCGCCTCGCGGCCCACCGCCTGCTGGGCCAGCCAGCCGACGCCGATCACGATGGCCACCAGGGCGACGAGACCCAGCCCGGGGATGCGCAGGCCGATGACGGTGAACACCTGACCGAGGATCCGATCGAGCCGGGCGAAGATCCACCAGAGCACATACGCCGTCAGCCCGACCGGCGCGATGACGACGATGCCGGTCAGCAGATAGCGACGGAGGCTTGCCCAGATGCTTCGGTCTTGTGACATGTCGATTTCCCGGGCTAACTGTAATCATGCGACGCGGGTTCGTCCACTGCCGGGAGGGGTGAGAATCCCCAATTCCGGGGTGGGAATCCCGATTCCGAGGTCGGGATTCTGACTTTGAGAATCTCGAGTTCTCTCCGAATTGCCGAAGATGGTTCGGGGATTCAGGGAATCGGGGGTTCGGGGAGGCGGGAAGTAGCCCCCGTCGCCGGCCTATCACTTCGTCTTTCCCCGAATCCCCGAATCACCCAATCCCCGAATCCGCTTCGACAATTCGGAGAGAGCTCGACATTCTCGAAATGGGATTCCCGACCTCGATAATCAACGTTCAATGAATCCCACCTCAAAGGAGACAGGCGAGGATCTCTTCCTGCCGCCGGAACATCTCGCTCGACTCGCGGTCCGGGCCGTCGGGATGTTCATGGCCGAGAACGTGGAGGGTGCCGTGAACGACGAGGCGCAGCAGCTCCTCGCGTGCCTCCAGATCGTACTCGAGGGCGGACTCGCGGGCGCGATCGGGACAGATGTAGATGTCGCCCAGCGGCGCGTCGGGCTCGCCAAGCTGGAAGGCGAGGACGTCGGTGGGCCCGACACGGTCGAGATGCCGCTGGTTGAGCGCGGCGATATCGGACGGTTCGACGAACGTGACCGAGACTTCCCCGCTCGTCATCCGTTCCGCTTCCAGAACGGCGGCGACCGCCCGTAGGACCTCGTCGCCAGTGACCTCGTGAGCGAGGTCGAGCTGATTGACATGTATCGTGGGCTCGCTCGCGCTCACGGCGTGCCGTGAGTCGCCGGCTGCTGCTCCGCGACGGTGTTGCGATTCTGCAGCGGATAATCGAGACGGTGGTGGTACATGCCGGTGAGGACCTTTACGAACTGCGCCTTCACCACGGAGATCTCGCGCAACGTGAGCGGAGCCTCGTCGAGCTGCCCCTCGGCCATCTTCAGGCCGACGATGCGATCCACCAGTTCCTCGATGCTCTCCGGAGTCGGGTCCTGGAGGACTCGGGCGGCCGATTCCACGGAGTCGGCCAGCAGAACGATGGCCGTCTCCCGGCTCTGCGGCTTCGGGCCCGGATAGCGGAAGTCCCGCTCCTCCACCACGCCGCGCGGATCCGCCTCCGCGGCTTTCTCCATGAAGAAGCCGATCTTCTGGGTGCCGTGGTGCTCCCGGATGAACGCCAGTACGACTTCGGGCACCGACGCTTCCTCCGACATCTCGAGGCCATCCTTCACGTGCTCGCGCACGATATTGGCGCTCGTCGCCGGCTTCATCTTGTCGTGCGGGTTGCGGCCGCGCGGCTGGTTCTCGACGAAGAACTGCGGCTTCTTCACCTTGCCGATGTCGTGGTAATAGACGCCCACGCGGGTCAGCAGACTGTTGGCGCCGATCTCGCGGGCCGCCGCTTCCGCCAGGTTCGCCACGTTGATCGAGTGGGCGTAGGTGCCCGGCGCCTCCAGGGACAGGCGGCGCAGCAGCGGGCGGTTGAGGTCGGCCAGCTCGAGCAGCGACTGGTCCGTGGTCTGCCTCGTGATCGATTCCGCCAGCGGCATGAACCCGGCCGCGAGCATGGTGGAGCCGACGGCGTTCAGGGTGCCCCAGAACGACGCGCCGAGCGCCCAGACGGGTTCGTGACGCGCCACCAGGGCCAGGCTGACCGCCGCCAGCACGTAGGCCACCGCGATGATCGCGGCCGACGCCCAGGTGTAGGCGCGGCGCCGGACCACCCGGCCGCTCAGCGCCGCCGCGGCGCCGCCGATCAGCATCGGGAAGAACACGACGGCCTGGATCGGCGGCCGCGCCACCACCAGACCCACGATCACGAACACGGCCAGCAGCGCCAGCACTCCATCGTACAGCGTCGCGATGACCAGTGCGGCGAACGCGATCGGTATGAGCTGAGGCGGCCAGGCCGCACGGGAGATCAGCGCCGCCGTACCGGCCACCGCCAGCAGCAGGATCCAGAGGAGCGTGATCGACCGGTCCGATGCGTAGACGTCGGGCCGGTAGTACCTGAGCACGACACCGAAGACGATCAGCAGCAAAACGTTGAACAGGACGCCGCCCACGTGGGCCGGCCAATCCTCGCCCGCTTCCCCGGTGATGAGCGCGTCACGGAGCGCGTTGAGCCTCTCCGCTTGCGCCTCACCCACGCGTTCGTGGGCCCGTACGATGATCTCGCCCTCGAGCACCTCGTACTTGGTCGTCTCGACGGCCTGCTGCGCCTGTTCACGAGCCACCGCCGTCGCCTCACGATTGAGCCGCAGCGTGGCATCGGCGAACCGAATCGCCAGGTTGTTGTAAAGGCGCCGCTCCTGCAGGCTCACGTCCGAGGGGAGATGATCGGCGGCTTCCTGGTAGAAACCCTGCTTGGTGTCCAGCGAATCCCGGGCGATCAGGCTCTCGACCGTGTCGCGCCGCAGTATCACGACCTGCGACGCGAAACCGCCCAGGTCACCGCTCGATACCACGCCTTCGCGCAGATTGTCATCGAAGGCGGCGTTCAGGGCGGAACGGAGCTGGCGGCGCGTGTCCTCCGACATCAACACGGCAGCTCCGGCCTCGGGCGCCGGTATGTTCGCCTCCGCCAGCATCGCCTGGATCGCCCGGGCTCGGTCGAGCTCGCCGGACGCCGAGGCGATGGAATCGACAGCGGCAAAGAAGGCGCTGACCCGGGCGATCGAGCTGTCGGCGAACTGGGGCCGGTAGTCGAAGATGGGCGGCACCGCGCTCGCCGCCTCGGCACGCTCCCGGCCCAGCTCGTCGTCCGACTTGGAAACGGGAAACGTGATCGGCGCGATCACATCCTGGTCCGCGATCACGCCCGGCTCGTAAAGCGCGACCTGCGGCGCCCGACTGACGGGAAAGGCGAGGTCGACGGCAACGGCGGCGACCAGCAGCAACACGACGCGGTACAGCTCCTTGTTCCGGGTCATGTCGCCGCTGCGCGGGATCTGCCGGAGCAGATAGCGCACCCTGGCCATCGTCCGGCGCTTCTTTTTGTCGCTCATCTACTCTTTCCTGGAACTCGCGTCGTTTTGGGCGCGGGTGTAGGCCTTGATGATGTCCTTGACGAGCCGGTGGCGAACGACATCGGCGTCGGTCAGGTACACCAGCGATATGCCGTCGATCCCCTTCAGGATACGCTCGATCTCCAGCAGGCCGGAGTCCTCGCGCTTGGGCAGATCGATCTGCGTCTTGTCACCGGTGATCACCGCTCGCGAGTTCACGCCGAGCCGGGTCAGGAACATCTTCATCTGGGCGGTGGTCGTGTTCTGCGCCTCGTCCAGGATGACGAAGGCATCCGACAGGGTGCGGCCGCGCATGTAGGCCAGGGGCGCGATTTCAAGCGTCCGGCTCTCCAGCAGCCGACGCATCTGGTCCGGCGGCATCATGTCGCCCAGGGCGTCGTAGAGCGGCCGCAGGTACGGGTCGACCTTCTCCTCCAGCGTGCCGGGCAGGAAGCCCAGCTGCTCGCCGGCCTCGACGACCGGCCGAACCAGCACGATGCGTCGCAGCCGCTTCTTGTGCAGCGCGTCCACGGCCATCGCCACGGCCAGATACGTTTTGCCCGTACCGGCCGGTCCGATCCCGATCACGATTTCGTTCTCGGCGATCGTCTCGATATAGAGCTTCTGTCCCGCCGATTTCGGGGTGATGATCTTTCGCGTGCCGGGGAGGATGATCTTCGCCGCATCCAGGTCGCCCGGTGCCAGCCCGTTGCTTTCCGCCGCTTCGTCGGCGAAACGCTGAATGTCGGTGGCCGCGAACGGCTTCTCCATCGTGGCCAGCTCGATCATGCGCTGGGCGACGGGGACGCAGCGCTCCACTTCGCCCAGCGTTCCCGACAGCACCAGATGATCGTCCCGCAGGACGACGCGGCAGCCGCAGACGCGGGCCAGCTCCTGCAGATTGGCGTCGTTGACACCGGCGAGAATCAACTGATCGGCGCCGTCGGCGGGCAGACGGTGCTGTACGATTTGCGACGCGTTCACGGAGCGATTAGCCATCCAACCTCTCAAACAAGCTTGATGCCCAGATCCTCGAGTTCATCGTCGTCCACCGGCGAAGGCGCCCCTTCCATCAGGGCGCGGGCCGCCGTGGTCTTGGGAAACGCGATCACCTCCCGGAGACTCGATCCGCCGGCCAGGTGCATCACCATACGATCGAGGCCGACGGCGAAGCCGCCGTGGGGCGGCGCGCCGTAGCGAAACGCCTCGAGCAGGAAACCGAACCTCCGCTGCGCCTCCTCCGCGCCGATGCCGAGCACCTCGAGCACCTGCCGCTGCAGCTCCGGGTCGTTGATCCGGATGCTGCCACTGCCCAGCTCCGATCCGTTGTAGACCAGATCGTAGGCGCGGGAGCGCACGGCCAGCGGGTCATTCTCCAGCAGGTCGAGGTCGCCGGGGTCGAACCCGGTGAACGGATGGTGACTGGGAACCGGCTCGCCCGTGTCGGGATCGGGTTCGAACAGCGGGAACTCGGTCACCCAGAGAAAACGGTCGCCGGGCTCGACGGCGTCCAGCGTCCTGCCCAGATGACGGCGCACCACGTCGAGTGCCGGGCTCGTCACCCGGTCGGGTCCGGCCACCACCACCAGCACATCCCCGTCGCTCGCGCCGAGGCGCTCGCTCACGGCGGTCAGCTCCTCGGCGGAGATCTTCGGCCCGAAGCCGCCCTGGGCTCCGCCCTCGGCCAGACGAGTCCAGAGGGCGCCGGCGGCTCCCACGCCTCGGGCCAGGCCGTCCAGCTCGTCCAGGGCCTTGCGGCTGAGCTCGGAGCCGCCAGGCACGCAGATCCCTCGCACCCGACCACCTTCCTCCACCGCGCTCCTGAAGATCCGGAACTCGCTGCCGCCCAGATCGTCGCTGAGATCGTGGACCCGCCAGGGGATCCGCAGGTCGGGCTTGTCGGTGCCGTAGCTTTCGAGGGCCTCGCGATGCGTCATGCGGAGGAACGGCGTTTCCACCGGCCGGCCGGCCACCTGCTGCCAGACGGTGGCCATCACGGTTTCGAGAACGGCCCAAACGTCCTCTTCCTTCACGAACGACATCTCGAGATCGAGCTGGGTGAACTCCGGCTGCCGGTCGGCGCGCAGATCCTCGTCGCGGAAGCAGCGGGCGATCTGGAAGTAGCGGTCGAAGCCGGAGACCATGAGGATCTGCTTGTAGAGCTGGGGCGATTGGGGCAACGCGTAGAACTCGCGAGGGTTGACCCGACTGGGCACCAGGTAGTCCCGAGCACCCTCGGGCGTGGGTCGGGTGAGCATCGGCGTCTCGACCTCGACGAACTCGAGCTCGTCGAGTGTGCGACGGATGGTCTGGAAGACCCGATGCCGCAACTGGAAGTTCCTCTGAAGTTCCTGGCGTCGCAGGTCGAGGTAACGATACCGCAGCCTGAGCTCCTCGGCGGCGAGCTCCTCGTCGGCCCCGTACGCCACGAGTATGGGCGGCGTTTCCGACGGCGCCAGCGCCACGACCTCCGCCGCCTTCACCTCGACCTCGCCGGTCGGCATCTCGGGGTTCACGGCGTCCGGCGGCCGCGCCGCCACCACACCTTCGACGGCGATCACGGTCTCGGCGCCGAGCCGGCGCGCGCGTTCCATCGCCTCCTCCGACAGCGTCTCCGGGTCGCACGAGACCTGAACCACGCCCTGCCGGTCCCGCAAATCGATGAAGACCAGGCCGCCCAGGTCGCGCCGCCGATGCACCCAGCCCGCCAGCCTCACTGTCGCGCCCACGTGCTCGGTGCGAAGCCCTCCCGCCATGTGCGTGCGGAGGGATGTGCTGTAGAGGGAATCGGTCATTCCTTAACCGTTCTCCGAGCTCGAAGGCGCACGACCCGCGCTCCGGTCGCGCGATGCGGAGGGTGCGTGAGGTGTTGTGTGGTTCTTCGAGTTCCTGTCATATATGTCCGGCGTTCGAGGCCGCGCTTTCAGGTCGCGTGCTCTGCCGCCGCCAACGCATCGATAAACGCCTTCTCGTCTTCCGCCGAGCACAGCCGGTCGCGCAGGGCGCCGTCACGCATCAGGCGGCTGATTCGGGCCAGGACGCGCACGTGAGCGCCCGTCGCCGTCTCCGGCGCCACGATTAGGAAGAGCAGCTGTACCGGCCGCCCATCCAGCGCGCCAAAGTCCAGCGGCTCGCGGCTCACCCCCGCGGCCATCGCCAGCTCGGCCAGACCGGCGAACTTGGCATGCGGGAGCGCGACGCCATCGCCGATCCCCGTGCTGAGAACGCGCTCCCGTTCCAGCACCGCGCCATACAGGTCGTCCCGCTGCGACCCCAGCCCGCAGGAGGTCGCCAGCAGCTCGACCAGCTCCAGTAGGATCCCCTCCTTGTCGCCGGCCTGCAAGGGCACACGGACCCGTTCCGGCGCGAGCAGATGGCTCACGCGCGGCCCACCGGGCCCGCCCGGGGCGGGCACCGCCCTGTCTTCCGCACCGGTCCGCGTCATCTCGTAGCCTGCGCAAGTCCGATAGTTCCAAGGGCCGAAAGTTAATCGGGCTATTCAAGGTCTTCAACGATCAGCCGGGCCACAGCCTGTTCGCCGCCCGCTTGACGCGCCGCCACCAGATGCTCAGGGGCCCCGAATCGCCAGCCGGCGCTCTCGCTCGCGCCGAACGCTCGAGCTCGGTCCAGTCGGCGCCAATCACTACCGTCACATCCAGGTAGAGGTTCCGATCGAGGCGCCGATCGACCCGGGGGATACCCAATATGTCGGCGACCCGGCGGGCGGGCTCGAGCTCGTCGATGCGGGCCAGGACCCACGACGTGTCGGCATCGAACTCCTCGAGGTTGCCGTAGTGCACCACATCGAACCGCAGTTCGCGGAGCCGCTCCGTGGTCTGGGCCGCCAACCCGGGGACGCCGGCCCCGTTCAGCACCTCGACGCGAATCCGCCGGCCCTGCCACATCCCCGGCGGCGACTCGTGGGCGACCGGCGTCTCGCGGCGTATCTCCAACCAGAGCGAGGCCGCGAACGCGCCCACCAGAATAAATATGACCGCGAACACGATCCCCCGGACCCAGTTCATCGTCCGGTCTCCGCCAGCTCGTTCCAGAACGCCACCGTGTTCGGGTGCAGCGGCCTGGAGTCCCGCAGCCGCCAGCGGATGCGGCGCGCGCACACCTCCCGGAGCACCCGGGCCTCGTCGGCGGGCAGGCGCGCCCGCAGCGCCGCCCGCTCCTCGTCCTCGAACTCGCGGCCGGGCTCCAGATAATCGGCCATGAACAGGTAGCGCCCCAGCCGCCGCAGGCCGCGCCGGCCCAGGGTGTGGAAGGCGATCGCTTCCAGAAGCTCCTCGTCATCCACCCCCTCGGCCCGGAGCCGTTCGGCGGCCGCCGGACCGTGCCTGACCTTGGGCGGATANNGCCGCCGCCTTCCAGCGCCTCAGGTCGCGCTCCGTCAGACCCAGGCCCCGGGCCCAATCGGCCATGAGGCCGACGACACGCTCCAGGTGCGCCCGACGGGACGAGCTGACCCGCGCCCAGTCGGGCAGCCGCCCCTCGGCGGCCGCGAGGATGATCGGATGAAGTTCGGATTCCGTCATCGATGCGGTACCGGGCTCAGGCGGCGACTCGCATCGGACGGTTCGTTGGGAAAGCGTGAGGCGACCTCAGGGTGCGGACATTCGCAGGCCGCGATCGAGGATCCGGTTCTTCTCGTCCACGAAAACGACCCTCGGCTCGTGACCGGCGATCTCGGATTCCTCGTATACCGCGTAGCTGATCAGGATGACCTGGTCACCCTCCGAGCCCAGCCGGGCAGCGGCACCGTTCAGCGCCACCTCTCCAGACCCCCGCTCCCCGGGCAGGACGTAGGTCTCGAGTCGGGCACCGTTGTTGATGTTGACGACCTGGATCCGTTCGTACGGGACCAGGTCGGCGGCGTCGGCGAGGTCCATGTCGAGGGTCAACGAGCCCTCGTAGTACAGGTTCGCCTGGGTCACCCGGGCGCCGTGGATCTTCGATTTACAGAGCTCTCTTCTCATCTTTCTAGCCTGCCAAACGGCCTCCGTAGGAGGATTCCCGTGCTGATTTCGACCGATCTAACCTATAAAAGCTACTGGCAGGTGGGTAGGTTTCAACCCGGAGGAGTACCGTACGAGAAGGAGCACGATCTACAGTACGAGCACTTCTGCTCCTGCTCGTCGTCGTGCTCGCGCTCGTCGTCTTAATCCGGCTCGGCGAGGCGAGCGAGACCGGCATCGGGCCGGGCCAGGTAGGTGTTGTCGATGAGCCGCGTCGACCCGACCCGGGCCGCCACCGCCGCCACCGCGTCGTCCGTGGCCCGGCTCAGCGGCTCCAGGTCGTCGGCGGAGACGATGGACACGTACTCCACAGCGACGCCGCCCGCCGCTTCCATCCTTTCACGGATCTGCGTCTCCAGCTGCCGCACATCCCGCTCGCCTTCCCGGTAGGCGCGGACCGCCGCCACCAGGCCCCGGGACAGGCTCAAAGCCCGTTCCCGCTCCTCCGCCGACAGGTAGGCGTTGCGGGAGCTCATGGCGAGGCCGTCGGCCTCCCGCACGGTGGGCCCCACCTCGATCGCTCCCGGGATGTTCAGATCCTCGGCCATTCGCCGGATCAGCACGGCCTGCTGGAAGTCCTTCTGGCCGAACACGCTCACGTCGGGCTGAACGATCCCCAGCAGCTTGGCGACGACCGTCAAGACGCCCTCGAAGTGGCCCGGCCGACTCAGGCCGCAGAGCCGGTCGGCCAGCCGCTTCGGGGTCACGACCGCGGTCGGCTCGGTGGGATACAACTCGCGATCGTCGGGTGCGAAGACCAGGTCCACCCCGCGCTCCTCGGCAAACGCCAGATCGCGCTCGAGGTCCCGGGGATACTCGTCCAGGTCCTCGCTGGGTCCGAACTGGAGTGGGTTCACGAAGATCGACATCACGATGAAGTCCGCCGAGTCCCGACATCGATCGACCAGGCTCAGGTGGCCCTCGTGGAGAAAGCCCATCGTCGGCACGAGGCCGATACGCCGCCCGTCGCCGCGGGCGCGGCCGACTTCCGCTCTGACCTCGGGGATGGTTCGAACCAGCTTCACGGCAGGAGCGGCTGACGTCACTCGTACGAGTGTTCGGGACCGGGATACTCCCCGTCCTTCACTTCCCGCACGTATTCGCCGACCGCCTCCCTCACCGTCGCCGCGAGATCGGCGTAGCGCTTCAGAAAGCCGGGGCTGAAACCCTCGTTCAGCCCCAGCATGTCGGGGAGGACGAGGACCTGGCCGTCGCAATCGGGCCCGGCGCCGATCCCGATGGTCGGGACGCTGACCTCACGCGTCACCTCACCGGCCAGGCCCTTGGGCAGCATCTCGAGGACAATGCTGAAGCAGCCCGCCTCCTCCAGCCGGCGGGCGTCGGCCCGCAGCCGCTCGCTCTCTTCCTTGCGCCGACCGACCAGACGATAGCCGCCCAGCCGGTGGACCGATTGCGGCGTCAGCCCCAGGTGGCCCATCACCGGGATCCCCGCGTCCACTACGCGCCGGATCGTCGACGCCACGTCCTCGTGGCCGCCCTCCAGCTTCACCGCCTGGGCGCCGCTCGCCTGCAGCACGCGCCCGCAGTTCCGGATCGCTTCCTCCGCCGAGATCTGGTAGGTGAGGAACGGCATGTCGACGACCAGCAGGGCGCGCTTCAGCGCCCGGCCCACCGCCCGGGCGTGATAGATCATCTGCTCCAGGGTGACCGGCAGGGTCGAGTCCTCGCCGGCGACGACCTGTCCCAATGAGTCACCCACCAGGACGCAGTCGACCCCCGCATCGTCGACGAGGCCCGCCATCAGGAAATCGTAGGCAGTGAGCACGGCGATCCGCTCGCCACGCTCCTTCATCGCGATGAGCTCGAGGGTGGTCAGCCGTCGCTGGGGCCTCTCCGCGCTCGATGACATGGGGTGCCGTTCCGGATGGGGTGTCGCCAGGTCCAGTGCCGCTTGGGATCTGTCCGCGTGAGCCCGCAAGCTAGAGGCCCCGATGGGGCCTGTCAAACCTCGACGCTCCCTATTTCAGAAGCACGAACTTCCCCGATCGGCGCTCGCTACCGACCCGGATCACATAGCCGTAGACGCCGGATGGCGCCCGCACGCCGTCCGCCAGCCGGCCGTCCCAGCTGAACGGCTGCAGCGGGGCGTCCGGCCGCAGCTGGCGCCGCTGTTCGTAGATCAACGCGCCGGCGATCGTGTAGACCCGCAGGGTGGCTCGAACCGTTTCGGCGCTGCGGTTCACCAGGAAGGGGAGATAGACGACGTCGGTGGCGAACGGATCGAACGGATTTGGATACGGAGGCTGCAGCTGCAGCCCGTCTCCCGCGGCTGTCGGCGCGGGCGGTTCCGGCACGGTCATTTCCGCGAAGGCCCGGGCGCTGTCGAGGGCCGTCCGCAGGGCCCGGCGGGACCGGCCCGCGGCGACGATGAAGAGGGCCCGTCCTCCGGGCGCCAGCGGGCCGGCCGTGACGAGCTGCGCCCAATCGAGGGTGGCCGGCGTGGACGAGGGGGCGTCGCCCAGGCGCATCATCCGCGCCTTCACGTCATCCTCGAACCCTTCCAGACGGGCCAGGACGCCGCTGCCCGCCTCGTAGAACTCGAAGTCGGCGCTGCCCAGCGGGACCGCCGCATGGGTGGCTGGGGCCGTTAAGGCGGTCAGGGCCATCCAGGGCCCCGAGGAATCGGGTGCGGTCATGACCGACGCCCCCAGCCCCTCGTCCCAGCCGACGCTGTCGCGACCGGCGAAGTCCCAGTCGAGGAACAGGCCGGCCAGGGCCGAGCCGCCGGGGAAGTCGACGGTCGCGGCCAGCAGCGCGAACGCCGCGCTGTCGCCCACGGCCACGAGCCGCGCCTCCTGCGTGACGGAGGCGCCCAACGGCTCGAGCGCCCGATCGTCCAGGAAGTCCAGCGTGGCGCGGTTCTCGGCCCGGATCCTGATCGGCCCGTCCACCCGGGCCCGCCAGTCGGTGTCCGAGCCCACCGGGTTGCGCTTGAGCGCGGGCCGCTGCAGCACGTCCACGTAGACCGCGTCGGAGACCTGCCCATCCAGCTCGAACAGAAAACCGCCGCCTGGAAGCCAGTCGACTCCGAGGAAATCGAAGCCGGTCGCGCCGGCCGTGCCACCCAATCGGCCGTTACCGTCCAGCGCCAGCGAGACCCCACCATCGGTGAGCGTGACCGACGTCACGCCGGCGGCTCTCGACGTCAGCCCGAGAACAAGGTAGCCCCCGTCGGCTTCCAGCCTCAGCCGCAGCCGCTCGCCGCCCGCCGGCCGCCGTGCCAGGTCAGCGAATACCACCGTCCCGGCGCCCCGGGAGGCGATGGCCGGGGCCACAGAAACGCCCAGCACCACGCCCCCGGCACGCAGCTCGGCAGCGCCACCTCCGAACGGCAGCGTGCCGCGGTTGACCAGCTCCACGGCGAAAGGCCTCGAATCATCACCACCCAAGACACCCGTCACCGCCAGCTGCACGCCGCCCAGGCCGCCGACCCGCTCCGCCGCGGCGGGCAGATCAATCAGACCTGCGCCGCTCCGGTTGTCCAGACCGCTGGGCGGCAGATCCTCGGCCGTCGAGAACAGGGCGTCCTTCAAATCGTTCGCGCTGGCCCTCGGGTCGAGGCCGGCCAACACGGCCAAGGCACCCGCCGCGTGTGGCGCGGCCCACGAGGTGAAGGCGCCGCTCAGCCCACGGACCTGCACGGTGCGCTCACCCGTTCCCCGCAGCAGCGTCACCTCGCCCGGCGCCGCGACCTCCGGTTTGACCGCGCCCGGCGCGCAGGGCGACGGTCCGCCCAGACTGCGATCCGACACGACGAAATCCCCGTTGCTCCGCTCCACCGCTCCCACGGCGAAAGCGTTCAGAAGCAGGTCGGCCCGGCTCCCCGGCGCCGCCACCGTGTCGAACCCCGCCGAGCGGTTGCCCGCGGAAAAGACGACGGGAACCCCGGCCAGCTCGAGGGCGTCGATCGCTCGGTCGAAGATCGAGCTGCAGCCGTCCGTGCGGAAACCCCACGAGTTGTTCAGCACATCGGGAACGTCGGTCACGGTCGCCGGGTCGCCGTCGGGATCGACAACCCATTGCATCGATTGCAGCAAGACCGACAGCCGGGTGTACTGGCCGACCCCGAACCCCTCGAACGCGTTCGCCGCCACCCACTCCGCGTCCGGCGCCACTCCGGCCACCGCCTCCAGCTCATCCTGTATCACCCTGGTGCCCTGCAGCGACAGCAGCGTGTCGCCCGGCTCCATCGCACCCACGGCCGTGTACATGACGATCGTCCCGTGACCCACGCCGCCCAGTCCGTCATCGTCGACGGGAACGGCGGACAGACCCCACGGATCGAACCACGCCTGCTCCGGCGGCACGATGTGGCCGAGCCAGCGGCGCCTGAGCAGCGGGTGCTCGCCGTCCACACCGCTATCGACCGTCGCCACTACCGCGCCGGTACCGGTCGCACCCGCCGCCCACGCCGGCGGCGCCCCGATCGCTTCCAACCCCCACGGCAGGCCGCCAGCGGCCCCCTGCGGCTGGAGGCCGGGCGCCCAGACCAGAGGCGGATCGACCGCCGGCGCCGCCAGCTCGACCTCCACCAGACCGTCGTAGTAGAGACGTCGTACCTCCGGCCGCGCTTCCAACGCACGAATCTGCTCCGCCGTGAGCATCGCCGTCACGGCCGCACCGATCCAGATGACATCGCCGGCTTGAAGCGCCACGGAGAGGTCCAGCGGCAGCTCGGCACGCAGACGGCTCACGGCGGACGTATAGGTCGCCGCCAGGTTCCCCGCGTACTCCGCCGCCCGCTGCCGGCGCTCCAGCGCCAGCGGGCTCGCTACCGCCCGGGGCGGCACCTCCACCACCACGGGGATCCGCTCGCCCGCAGCGGCGCGGTCCAGGGCCTGGCTCAGCTCGACGGTCATCCGCGTCGGCCGCTGCGCCCCGGCCTCACGGCCGCTCGGAAGCCAGCCCGGCGCGAGCAGGAGGAGAGCCGTCACCGACGCGGCCAGCACGCCGGTAAGTACCGATTCTCGTGCTCTGTGGGATCTCACCACGAAAAGTCCGTGTCCTCGCTCCCCGCTCGAGGTCCTTGATCGAGATCGAACGATCTTTGGATTGCGCGATTTATACCCGCATTCTTGCCTGGAGGGCCACGCCAGGCAAGACCGGCCACCGCGCAGGGGAAGTTTTCCTCCGCTATGCTACGAAATCAGAGATCGTGATGTTGTACTTGTCGGGATCGGTGGTCTTGACGATGGTCCGCGTCGGTCGGCCGGTGGCCGGATCGGCTTCCGAAAGGTCGACCAGCGGCGGCTCGCCGAGCCGGCGGCCGCTGGCGTCGGAGACGATTCGAACCAGCGGGCGGTGCAGCTCTTCCGGGTTCGGGCTGGGGGCCACGACCACCGCCAGCTCGCCGCTATCGAGGATGCAGACCGTGCCGACCGGGTAGATGCCCATCATGTTGACGAACGCCTTGACCACGGTGGCGTCGAAACCGCGGGCCGGGTTGTCCCGCATCTCCCGCAGCACCTCGTCGGGCGGGAACGGGATGTACTGGTAGCTCCGCTTCGAGGTGGCCGCGTCGAACGCGTCGGCCACCGCCACGATCCGCGAGAAGAACCCGAACCAGCGATCGCGAATCACCTGCGGGTAGCCGGTGAAGTCGGTCCGCATGTGATGCTCGTAGGCGGTGAGCATCGCGCGGTACGGCGGCTCCTCGAAGCCGTGCAGGTCGAACAGCAGCACGAGGCCGAACTCCGGGTGCTGGCTCATGATCCGCCATTCTTCCTTGTCGAGACGGCCGTCCTTGTTGAGGACCGAGAGCGGCACCCGGGACTTGCCCACGTCGTGGAACAGCGCGCCGAGCCCGAGATCGAACAGCTGCAGCTTGCTGAACCCCAGCTTCTGGCCCAGCGCCACCGACAGGATGCAGACGTTCACCGAGTGGGTGAAGGTGTACTCGTCGTAGTCGCGGAGCGTCGTCATGCCCAGCATCGCGGCCTCGTCGTGCAGCACCTGGTCGACGATCCCCAGGACCACCCGTTTCACGCGCCGGCCGCTCCACGCCTTGCCCAGCCGCACGCTGGTCATCACGTCCTTCACCACCGAGACCGAACGGGCGTAGGTTCGGCGCGCCGCCTCTTTCGCCTCTTCGCTCAGGCTCAGGGCCTCCACCAGCGCCGCCGCCGGCCCGACCTTGATGTTCTCGATCCCCGCCTGCTGCATCCGCTGCTGGAACGCATCCAGGATGTTCTCGCCGTCCTCCGGCTCGGTGACGATCAGAGAAAGGAAAGATGTCCATTCGCGGATGTCGACCTGCGGCTTCGCCTCGATGTCGCCGATCCCGTGCTCCTCCAGCGCCTTGCGGACGAAGACGAAGCTCGCGTAGTTCCCCAGGTCGAGACGGACCCGCACATCGTTGAAGAAGATGAAATCGCCGGCCATACGCAGCTGCAGGCGACCCTCGCGGTTCAACGTCACTCGCGTGGTGGCGTCCACTTCGGCAAGGGCTCTCTGCACGACCTGGTTCTCCAGCGGGTAGAGTCGCAGGGAGCGCATCGTGGCGTACAGAGCCGCCAGGACCTTGCGGCCCTCGGCGCTCAGCTGCGCGCTCGTGTCCCTGATCAGTTGATCTTCATGTACCCGCATCGACCTTCTCCGTCTCCTCTTCTTCCTCCTCGGGCATACCGGCCTTGTGCACGGCGCTCAACACCAGCGGATCCCTGTCCGTCTCGGCCAGGTTGAGCTCCGCCAGCGCCGCATCGCCGCCGATCAAGCCCAGCGCCCGGGCCGCGCAGGCGCGTATCGAGCTCGGATACTTCATCCAGAGGAAGCGGCGCCCGTTCAAGAATTTCGCCAGCAGCTTGACCGCCTTCTGGCCCGCTGCTCGGGCGTAGGCCTCGAAGAACGCGCGCTGCTCGGTGAGATCGCGCTTCTGCAGGTCCTTGCTCTTGATGTACCCTTCCAGCTTCTGGGCTGCCGGACTGAAGCGCAACGCGGCCAGCCCTTGCGCCGCCGCCACCCGCACCTCGCGCTGCTGGTCCTCCAGCGCTCCCAGCAGCGGGTTGCCGATCATCGACGTCCGCATCTGCACCAGCGCCTGCACGCCGGCCAGACGGACCTCGGGCTCTTCGCGCTCCAGCAGGCTGGCGATCGCTTCCACCGTGCCGCCCATCTTGAGCCGACCGGCGATCTTCGCCGCCTCAGCGGCGACGCGCGGATCCTCCGACTTGATCATATCGGCCATCATGCCGGGGTTCATCGACGCCAGCCGGTCCAGGGTGGCCAGCAGCTGATCGCGGGCCTCGCGGCGGCCGACCGAGGGAATCATCTGCATCAGCGAGGCGATGGCGGCGGGCTTGAGCGCGCCGAGCAGAGTGGAAAGGTCATCGCTGTTCGGATCGACCGACCCGTCCTCCAGGGTCCGGACCAGCTGCTCGAGGACGATGGGCTCGCTCAGCTCGCCGACGATCTCATCGACCTGCTCGCTCACGTGCTCGGTGTCCATCTTCTCGGCGATCGCGTGCAGCTCTTTCACTATGAACGCCGCGTCCCCAAAGCTCCCCTCCGCCAGCACCCGCGGCAGCATCTGCCGCAGGATGTCCAGGATCTCGGTGCGCCGCTCCTCGTCCCCCATCTCGTACTGGTCGAGGATCGCCACCATCACGTCTCGCTTGACCGGACGGTCCCACTCCCGTTGCAGCTCCTGCTGCAGGTGGGCGACGTCGGTCTCGTCGAGGAAGTAGAGGGAGGGCTCGAAGTCCTCGCGCAGCGTCGGCGTCTGCAGCTCCGGCGACAGCTCGAGCTCCGGCAGCATCGGCATCTCGGTGCCGGCGTCCTCCTCCAAGTTGGGCGTCGGCACCGGCGGCTCGTCGCCCAGCACGTCCACGTACTCGTACCGGATGTGCTGGAAGTCGCAGTTCCACATCAGCGTCAGCAGGTCGTCTTCGTCCTCCTTCAGCGTCTTGGCCAGCCGCAGCACGTCGATGAACTCCCGTAGCTCGTCCTCCTCGGCACCCGGCAGCAGCTCCAGGCGGCGAATGCCGTCGCGATACAGCTGGAAGGCGATGTTGTCCTGGCCGCCCAATTTCTCCTTGTAAACCGGCTGCTTCTGCCAGCGGATCTCGCTCTCGTGGATCGTGACGGTGAGACTCGGGGCCCGGTCCCAGATCCGCTCCAACCGGCTCCGCAGATCGTGAACGAACTGGTGGAGCAGCGGGTTGCCCTGCACGTAAAGCTGTGCGGCCCGTATCGTTTTGACGAAGGCGGTGAAGAAGGCATGAATGTCGGACTCGAGGTCGGCGTCGATCTCGAGGCTTTCCGGCACGGGCTCCGGGACGCTCTCCGGGGGCGCCGATCCCGCCTCGACCTCCGATCCGAAATCAGGAAATCCGCTCAGGATTTCGTCGTCCATCACCACACCCCTTCAGAACGCTGCCGTACTGCTCCTATGCCCGCGACCGCTCGGGCCGCCGACGACGCTCCGCGCCGCCCCAACTCCTACCCCAGAACCGCGCCGATGTGCGGCACCGATGAGGGGGAGGCGCAGGCAGAGTGACGAGCGCCGAGTGCTCGGGAACCGTTAGAGACAAGATACACTGTGATGCGCCAAGCTCGGGCGCTCAGAGGTACAGGGCCAGGCAGGGGAACGGGCCCGGACTGCGACCCACGGACGTAATATAGTGCCTTTTTTCCAAATTCGTCACCCGCTTACGGATAGCCGGGCCGGGGTTGCGTTTCGGGCCCTTTTCGGGTATCATTGCTTCGGTTCCTGTTCGGTCCTCCGCCGCCACATCAGGGATCCCGAGCTGACCCCAGCCCGGCACGCCGCGACGCGGCCGCCGTGAGAGCCACCAGGAGAGTTGCCATGGCACTGACCCGACGTCAGCGAGAAATTCTCGATTTCATCGAAAGCTTCATCCAGACCTCCGGCTACTCGCCCAGTTTCGAGGAGATCGCGGAATTCTTCGGCTATCGGTCGCTGGCCACGGTGCACGAGCACCTGTCGAACCTGGAGCGAAAGGGGTACATCCGGCGCCACTACAACGAGAGCCGCTCGGTGGAGCCGCTGGAGCCGGCCCGGCTGCGGACGACGGCGTCGAGCCTGCCCTTGCTCGGTCGGGTCGCGGCGGGCGCGCCGATCGAGGCGATCGAGGACGACGAAACGGTGGCGGTCCCCGAGGACATGTTGCGGGGTCGAGGCCCACACTATGTCCTTCGGGTCCGGGGTGACTCGATGATCGAGGACCAGATCCGAGATGGCGACTTGGTGGTGGTGGACGGACGGGACACGGCGGACAACGGGGAGATGGTGATCGCGCTCGTCCAAGGTGAATCGGCGACGGTAAAGCGCTATTTCCGCGAGGACCGAGGACGGATCCGTCTCCAGCCGGCCAACCAGAGCCACGGCCCCCAGATCTACGACGAGGGCGATGTACAGGTGAGGGGCGTCGTGGTCGGCGTGCTTCGCAGGTACTGACGTTCGGTCCTCTCGGCCATCGGCAACGGGCCGAGGGGGGCCGGGGGGCGGCGGTTTCCGGCGGCCGGACAGCTTCCCGATCGACCGCCGACATCGTTGACCCCGCCTCTGGGGTCCGGTAAGTTCGCCGCGTGGCGCGGCCCAAGCACTCTGGTCAGTCCTGGCGAGCGAAGCTCGTCCTGCACTACGACGGCCGGGATTTCCACGGCTGGCAGATCCAGCCGAACCGGCGCACCGTGCAGGGTGAGCTTTCGGCGTTATTGGGCCGTCTTTGCGGCGGCCGGCCGCCGATGATCACCGCCGCCGGTCGCACCGATCAGGGGGTGCACGCGTCGGGGCAGGTGGCCAGCACCCTGATGCCAAGCCGTTTCGAACCGGAAGAGTTGCTCGACGCGTTGAACGCCCTGACACCCCCCGATCTGTGGGTCGCCTCCGTCGAACGGGTCCCCGAGGCGTTTCACCCCAGGTACGATGCGGTTTCCCGTACCTACGCTTACCGGCTCGGCGTCACTCCGGAAACCCGCTCGCCGTTCATCGCCCCCTGGTGCTGGCCTCTGGGACAGCGGCCCGACGAGGACCGGCTGCAAGCGGCGAGCCTGATCATACCGGGCAGCCACGATTTCAGCGCCTTCGCCAAATCGGGCCAGCCGGAACGCGGCTCGCGCTGTGACGTTTCTGAAGTAGAATGGCTCGATTCGCCGGACGCCCCCGGGGTCAGGGTATTTCAGATCACGGCCAATCGTTACCTGCACCGGATGGTCCGCTACCTGGTCGGTACATTGGTGGATATCGGGCTCGGTGCACGGCCGGTGGATGACATGGCCCGACTGCTGAAGGGTGTGGAGGGGCCGGTGGTATCGCCGCCGGCTCCGGCGAAGGGTTTGTTTTTAACGCGTGTGGACTATAGTAAAGACTGAGACCAGGCCAAAAAAGACGACCGAAAGGGGAAATCTACATGAAGATATTCGTTGACACAGCCGATCTGAAGGAGATACGCCGCGCCGCGAAAGCCGGGTTGATCGACGGCATCACGACCAACCCATCGCTGCTTTCGAAAGTCCTGGGTGATCGTAGTCTGGCCGACTGCCTGAAGGAGATCGCCGACGCGGTGGACGGGCCGGTCAGCCTCGAGGTTCTGGCGACCGACACCGACGGGATGGTCGCCCAGGGTCGCGAGCTGGCGAGCATCGCCGAAAACGTCGTGGTGAAGGTCCCGCTAACCGAGGACGGCCTGGTGGCGTGTCGGCAGCTGCGGGGCGAGGGCATCGGAGTGAACGTGACGCTCTGTTTCTCGCCATCGCAGGCGCTTCTGGCGGCCAAGGCGGGTGCGAGATTCGTCTCGCCGTTTATCGGGCGCATCGATGACATCTCGCACGAGGGGATGGGCATTATCTCTCAGATCCGGGAGATCTACGACAACTACGGCTTCGAGACCGAGATCCTGGCCGCTTCGATTCGGCATCCTCTCCACGTGGTGGAGGCGGCCCTGCTGGGCGCGGACATCGTCACGGTGCCGCCGGAGGTGCTGTGGAAGCTGGTAAACCATCCGCTCACCGACCGGGGACTGGAGAGGTTCATCGAAGATGCCCGGAAAGCCGACATCGAGATCCCCACACGCGAGTCGGCCGAGGCTTAAGCGGAGGCGAAGATCATCAAGCGCGATCGTGGCCGGGCATGGGCGTTGCGCCCGGCTGGCTTGCTCGTCGCGGTAGCGATAGCGGGGTTCACGGCGTTCGCTTTCCTGCGTCCGGGGTCCTCGCGGGATGGTGCGGGCGATAAGCCCACGGGTGGCGAGGCTACCGCCCTGCAGGCCGGCCCCACGGCGCAGCGGCCGGCACCGCAGAGGGAGGTCCCCCTCGGGCCGGCCCGGCGCACACCGATCGTGGAGGCCGCTCGGGCCGTAACGCCATCGGTGGTTAGCGTCAACGTCATCCGGCGGCAGCGGATCGGCCCGCGGTCCCTGTGGGAGGAATGGTTCGTCCCCTTCGGCTACGAGCGAGAGGTGGCGGGCCTGGGCTCCGGTCTCGCCCTGGCCCCGGGTGGTTACGTGCTGACCAACGCCCACGTCGTCGACGGTGCCACCGAGATCGTGGTGGTCGCTCTGGACGGCAACGAGCACCCGGCCGAGCTGCTGGGCTCCGATCCGCTGTCGGACCTCGCTCTTCTCAAAGTCGAGGCGGAAATCCCCGTTCCCGAGTTCGGCGACTCGGACGGCCTGGTGATCGGCGAGCCGGCCATCGCGATCGGCAACCCGTTCGGCTATCTGCTCTCCAACGTCGAGCCGACCGTCACCGTGGGCGTGATCTCGGGCACCGGCCGCCACATTCTCTCCTCCGCTTTCTCCGGCTCCCGGGAGGAAGGCCGCACGATCTACGCCGACATGATCCAGACCGACGCCTCGATCAATCCGGGTAACTCGGGCGGTCCGCTGGTCAACGGCGAGGGCCGGGTCATCGGCGTCAACTCGACCATCTTCTCCCGGACCGGGGGCTCGCAGGGGCTCGGCTTCGCCATACCGATCAACCGGGCGCTGCTGATCGCGCAGCAGCTCCGGGAGAACGGTCAGGTCCGGCGACCCTGGGTCGGTCTCGACGTCGGACCTGCCGAAAGCGACCGTACCGTACGTCGGCGCGGTGCCCGAATCGTTCGGGTCGCGCCAGGATCTCCGGCCCAGCGGGCGGACCTGACGCCGGGGCTCGAGCTGGTGGCCGTTCAGGATCGCCGCGTCAAATCGCCTCTCGATTGGGAAGCCGAGATGTTCAACGTCGTCCCGGGACAGAGCTTGACCGTCACGGTACGCGACGAGGCCGGTGCCGAGCGACGGGTCGTTCTGGAAGTCGAGGATCTGCCCTCGGTCCGGGCCGACCGGATCGAGGTCCTGGAAGGGCTCGAACTCATCTCGCTTACCCCCGCGATCCGGGCCGAGCGCGACCTGAGCAGCCGGGAGGGTGCGCTGATCGTGAACGTGAGCGACGAGGTGGCGCGAGTGACCGGGCTGCGACGCGGTGACCTGATCCTGGGCCTCAATCAGAGACGCGTGGCGAGCGCCGACGAGGTGGCGGAAATGCTGGATTACCTGGCCGGACGCGGTGCCCTCCGGCTCTACTACGAACGCAATGGCGCGATCTGGAGCACCACTTTCCGCATCGTAGAGGAATGATACCGTGACCGGCGACGGATACCAGAACCCACTCATCACCCGGTACGCTTCGCCCGAAATGAGCGAGATCTTCGGGCCGCGGCGTCGGGCACGGATCTGGCGCGAGCTCTGGCTCGCACTGGCGGAGGCGGAGCGAGAGCTGGGCCTCCAGATCAGCGATTCGGCCATCAAAGCGATGCGAAACCACCTCGACGACATCGACCTGGACCGCATCGCCGAGATCGAGGCCGAGCTCCGCCACGAGGTGATGGCCCACATCCGCCACTTCGGCGAGGTCGCTCCCGAAGCCCGGGGCGTGATCCACCTGGGCGCCACATCCGCCTTCGTGATGGACAACGCCGACCTCATCCAGCACCGCGAAGCGCTCCGCCTGATACGCCGCCGAATCCTCGGCCTGATCGCCGCCCTGCGCGACCGGGCCGCCCAGAACCGCGACGTGGCCTGCGTCGGCTATACCCACCTGCAGCCGGCCCAGCCGACGACGATTGGCAAGCGCATGGCCCTCTGGATCCAGGACCTGCTGCTCGACCTCGAGTCCCTCGAGTCGCGCCTCGCCAACCTTCGCTTCCGCGGCGCCCGCGGCGCCACCGGCACCGAGGCCTCTTTCCTGACCCTGTTCCAAGGAGATGGGGCGAAGGTCGACCGACTGAACGCGCAAGTGGCCGAGAAGATGGGATTCGATCGGCTGTACGACGTGTCGGCCCAAACTTATCCCCGCAAAGTCGACGCCTCGCTGATCGGCACGCTGTCCGAGGTCGCCCAGTCGCTGTCGAAGCTGGCCAACGACGTCCGGCTGCTCCAAAATTTCGGCGAGCTGGCCGAGCCGTTCGGGGAAGCGCAGGTCGGGTCCAGCGCCATGCCTCACAAGCGCAACCCTATGCGCTGCGAGCGCATCGGAGCCCTGGCCCGTCACGTGATCACGCTGACCCAGAATCCCGCCTTCACGGCGGCGGTACAGTGGCTGGAGCGGACGCTGGACGACTCCGCCAACAAACGGATCGCGGTGCCCGAGGCATACCTGGCGGCCGATTCGATCCTCCTGCTCGCCCACAACGTGGCCTCCGGGCTGGAGGTCTACCCCGATGTCTGTGCGCGCCGACTGGCCGAACAGCTTCCGTACCTGGCCGCCGAGCCGTTCCTGCTGTACGCTTCGGCCAGGTCCGGAGACCGGCAGGAGCTTCACGAGCGCATCCGCCGCCACGCGATCGCCGCCGCGGAGCGAGTGCGGGAGGGCCAGCCCAACGACCTGGTCGACCGACTGGCGGAGGATTCGGAGATCGGGATCGAGCGTGGAGAGATCGAGAAGATCATCAGCCCCGAGGCGATGGTGGGGCGTGCACCCGAGCAGGTAGACCGATTTCTGGCCGAGCGGGTGGACCCGATCCTGGCGCGCCACGAGGCCGAGATCGACGAGACGCCCCCGGGGCTCAAGGTGTAGGAATTAGCGAGGGAACAGATAACGACCAAGACGAGCGGGTACACAATCCGATGAGCTTAACGCTGCGCAATGTGAACGTCGACCTGCCCCTGTTCTGCAAGGGCAAGGTCCGCGAGGTCTACGAGCTGGGCGAGGACCTGTTGTTGGTCGCCAGCGACCGGATCAGCGCCTTCGATGTCGTGCTCAACGAGCCGATACCGCACAAGGGTCGTGTCCTGACCCAACTGTCGAGATGGTGGTTCGAACACATGGACGACATAGTCGTCAACCATCTCATCAGCGCCGACGCGGACGAGATCATCGAGCGCGAGCCCAAGCTGGCCAAGACACGAGATCGATGGGAGGGCCGCTCGATGCTGGTACGTCGGACCGACCCGTTCCCGGTCGAATGCGTGGTCCGCGGCTACATCACCGGCTCGGCCTGGCGCGAGTACCAGGACAACGGCACGCTGGCCGGCGAAAAGCTGCCCGAAGGTCTGATCGAGGCCCAGAAGCTCGAGCCACCCATCTTCTCGCCGGCGACCAAGGCGACCGAGGGCCACGACGAGAACATCACGTTCGAAGACGTCTGCAGGATGGTGGGCGTGGCGGTGGCCACCACATTGCGGGATATCAGCCTCGCGCTCTACGCGCGGGCCCGCGATATCGCGCACGACGGCGGCGTCATCCTGGCAGACACCAAGTTCGAGTTCGGCGTCAGTGCTGACGGCGAGATCCTGCTGATCGACGAGGTGTTGACCCCCGACTCGTCACGCTTCTGGCTGGTCGAGAGCTACACGCCAGGACAGAGCCAGCAGTCGTTCGACAAGCAGCCGGTGCGCGACTATCTGGACCTGCTCGTCGCCAAAGGCGAGTGGAACAAGGAGCCGCCGCCTCCCGACCTGCCACGCGAGGTCGTGGAGAGCACGTCGAAACGGTACCTGAAGGCCTACGAGCTGATCACGGGGCATCCCCTGCCCGTGCCGAAATAGGCCGGGGTATGAGAATCCCGTTGGCCAGGGAGGGCTGGCCTTTCATTCTGAGTACGGCGATCCCCGCCATCGTCCTGCTGGACGCGGCGGCGATGTTCGGTGGACCCATCCTGTGGGGCTTCGCCGCCGCACTCTCGATTCTGGCTCTGGGCGTGCTCGCCTTTTTCCGTGACCCGCAGCGGTCGGGACCCCGGGGGCCAGACCTGATCGTGGCACCGGCGGACGGTCGGATCGTGGAGATCGTGCCCGTCACCGAGACGTCCTACGTCAACGGCGACACGGTTCGCGTCTCGATATTTCTGTCGCTGTTCGACGTACACATCAATCGTTACCCGGTGACCGGCTCGGTTCAACATCGGTCGTACAACGCCGGCGGCTACGAGCCGGCTTGGCGCAGCTCGGCCAGCCACTCGAACGAGCGATCATCTACGGGCATCTACTTCAAAGGCGGCCCGCTGCTTGTCAACCAGATCGCCGGCCTGGCCGCCAAGCGCATCGTCAATTACGCCGAGATCGGCGATGAGGTCGAACAGGGCGAGCGGATGGGACTGATCCGATTCGGCTCGCGCGTCGACGTTTACATGCCGACAGACGTGGAGCTGGAGGTCAAGGCCGGCCAGCGCGCCGTCGGCGGCATCACGATCCTGGCCCGCCTGCCCGACTCGAGGGGAAGCGAAGCATGATAAGAACAGACAGAGAGCGAAGCGGCAGGCGTCGGGCCATCGTCATCCTGCCCAACGCCTTCACACTCGGCAATCTCTTCTTCGGGTTCTGGGCCATGGTCGCATCGGTCAACGGCGACTTCTCCACCGCCGCATGGCTCATCTTCGCCGCTGGCGTCGCCGACGGGCTCGACGGCCGCGTCGCCCGCCTGGCCAAGACCGGTTCCCTTTTCGGGGTCGAACTCGACTCGCTGGTCGACCTGGTCAGCTTCGGCATCGCGCCGGCGGTCTTCATCTATACCCTCCAGCTCCAGGCCGGCGATTGGAGCTGGACCCTCGCCTACATCTACGCCGCCGCCGTCGCCGTTCGCCTCGCTCGCTTCAACATCGAGCAGGGCGGTCGAGCCCACCTCCACTTTCACGGCCTCCCCTCGCCCGTCGCCGGCATCACCATCGCCGCATTCTACCCGTTCAGCCAGACCGCTTTCTTCTCGACCTACCTGGTCGACTGGCCATGGACGAGATTGATCGGCGGCTTTATGATTGTCCTGGCCGGGCTGATGCTGAGCCACGTAATCTATCCGGCAATCCCCCGACTCAGCCTGCGCAATACCAGAGGACGCGTCGCGATCGGCATCGTTGTCCTCGCCATCGTGCTGCTAGTCTGGAACCCCCAACTGGTCGTCTTCCCTGTCGGACTGACCTACGTAACCGTCGGTGTCGTTCGTGCTGCCGTGCTGGGGCTGCTGGACCGGCTGCCGGACAAGGATCCGCTGGAGGAAGAATTCGAGGCCGAGGAAACAGATACCCGTGATCTGGAGTACGAAGACATACGGCCTCACTGGGATGCGGGCGCCCGGCGTTCGACCCGCTCCTCCGGCGAGAAGGACGACGGATAACCCACTCCCCCGCAGTTCAGCGACGAGCGTCGAGAGCCTCGCGTAGGCTCGAATTTGTTATATTTGTGACGGGGGAGAGCGACGCGGCGATCCCTCGGACCGGAGCGCCAACGCCGCGACAAGGAGGGGAACATGGGTACGAGAACGGCGCGCTGGCTTCTCGCGGGCGCGGCCATCTGGCTGGCGGCAAGCACGGGGACGGCACAGGAGGTACGGACGATCCGCCCCGGAATGACCTTCGACGAGGTGAAGTCTGTCTTCGGCGAGCCCGCCGGGGTCCGAAACTTCGACAACCACACGTTCTATTTCTACCAGAACGGGGTCGAGCGAGAGTACGGCACCGCGGACATTGTCTTTTTCATGGACGGCCAGGTGGTGGACGCCGTGCTCCGATCCTCGCGACGGGCTTACGCCGGCGAGAGCTCTTCGCCGATGGGAACTGAGCCCCGACCGACGCCCGGCGGTACCCGGCTGGACCTGCCGGGTGACGTCGAGTCGGTCGAAGTTCGGCCCGCGCCGGCCCCGAGTCCAGAGGAGGAGCCGCGCCCGCAGCCGGAAACCCAGCCGGAGGCGATGGAAGAGCCCACCGCCGAGGCCGAGGAAGCGATGGGCCAGCCTACCGTTGAAGCCGAGGAGCCGATGTCGGTGGAGCTGCTCGAGGCGTTCGAGGACTTCCTGCCGGTCTGCATCGAGGTCTTCCGCGAGAGCGGCATGATCCAGGGCCGTGATGCCCAACCGCTGTGCGAGTGCACAGCCGCCGAGAGCCAGATGGCGGGGGTCGAGGAAGAGACGATCGAGGCGATCACCGAGGCGCTGCGCACCGATCCCAGCGCCCTCTCCCAAGACGCACGCGTCCAGGCAGCGGGCACGCGTTGCGTCGACCGTATGATGGAAGGCGGCGGCGCGGCCGGGGCAGATACCTCGGGCAACGGCGGCTGAACCGACCCTCCCGAAACGGTCGACGACCCCACGCCTCCCTCTTCCTGCCGACCGGCCCCGAACCCCGGCTCGGGGCCGCCGGCGACCCCTCCGTCTGGAACTCGAGTCGCGTCTCTGTTATCATTCACGTTTACGCAGCATCTTCCAACCCGAACCGGAGTGTCGATGGGTTCCGAGGATGTCAGGCGCCACGGGCGGAAACTTGTTTCGCGACGGCTCCCGGTAGCCGAAAAGTCGTTGCGGGAGGAGTGCGGTGTGTTCGCCGTCTCCGGCGACGAGGCGGCCGCCGAGCTCGCCTTCCTGGGGCTGTACGCTCTGCAGCATCGGGGGCAGGAATCCGCCGGCATCGTGAGCGTCGACAATGGGGGCAACGCCCGCATCCACAAGGGGATGGGGTTGGTGGCCGAGGCGATCCAGGCCGAGCACATCGCCGGATTGCCGGGCCACGTGGCCATCGGCCATGCCCGCTACTCCACCGCCGGCGAGTCAGAGCTGGCCAACGCGCAACCGGCACTGGTTCGCTACCGTGACGGCACCCTGGCGCTGGCTCACAACGGCAACCTGACCAACGCGGTCGAGCTGCGGAACCGGCTGGTGGCGGAAGGCGCGATTTTCCAGTCCACCATGGACTCGGAAGTCATCGTACACCTGATCGCCCGCTCCCAGCTCTCGGAGCCGGACGAACAGGTCAGCGAAGCGCTCAACCAGGTGGAAGGTGCGTTCTCTCTCGCGATCCTCCTGAACGATACGATCTACGCCGCGCGAGACCCTCGCGGGTTCCGTCCCCTGGTCCTCGGTCGCCGCGACTCGGCGATCTTCGTCGCCTCGGAGACGTGTGCGCTGGACCTGATCGAAGCCGAATACATCCGCGACATCGAGCCCGGTGAAGTTCTGAAGATCAAGGATGGCAAGATCGAGTCGCTGCCGCGTCTCACGCCGACGGTGCCGGCCGCCTGCGTCTTCGAGCTCATCTACTTCGCCCGGCCCGACTCGAACATCTGGGGCTGCTCCGTCGACGCCGCCCGCCGAGCCTTCGGCCGCCAGCTGGCCCGGGAGCATCCTGCCGACGCCGATGCCGTCTTCTCCGTTCCGGACTCGTCCAACTCCGCCGCGCTCGGCTACGCCGAGGCGTCCGGCCTGCCGCTGGAGCTGGCGCTCATCCGCAACCACTACATCGGCCGCACCTTCATCCAGCCGTTGCAGACCGACCGCGACTTCAAGGTCCGGGTGAAGTACAACCCGGTCCGGGAGATCATCGACGGGAAGCGCCTGGTCATGGTCGACGACTCGCTGGTCCGGGGCACGACCAGCCGCGGGCTCGTCTCGATGATCCGCGAGGCCGGGGCCAAGGAGATCCATTTCCGGATCTCATCGCCGCCGATTCGCTTCCCCTGCTTCTACGGGATCGATATGCCGACGAAGGAGGAGCTACTGGCGTCGGAGCGCAGTGTGGAGGAGATCCGTGACTACCTGGGTGTCGACTCGATCGGCTATCTGTCGATGGAGGGCCTGATCGATTCGGTCAAGGAGTACGGCCCGTTCTGCGACGCCTGCTTCACCGGCAACTATCCCGCCCCGTTGACCGACCTGGAACGGGGTCACGTCCTCTCTTCCAGCTGTTGCTAGGTGTGTGGAGGTCAGCTCGTAGCCGGCAGATAGACCTGGAAGTCAGTGCCCCGCTCTTCCTCGCTCTCCACCAGGATGTGACCGCCGAACCCTTTGACGATCCCGTAGACCGTCGATAGGCCGAGACCCGTCCCGTCCTCCTTGGTGGTGAAGAACGGCTCGAACACGTGGCTCAGCGTTTCTGCGTCCATCCCCGTGCCGGTATCGGTGATCTGCAACATCACATAGTCGCCCGGCTCGACGTTGCCGTGAATCCGCGCCTGCGAATCGTCGAGCGTCACCTCCCTCGTCCGGATGCGCAGCTCGCCGCCCTCCGGCATCGCCTCCCGGCTGTTGACCGCCAGGTTCAGCAGCACCTGCTCCATCTGGCTGCGATCCGCGATCACCCGTCCCGGCTCGGCCTGCAGATCCATCACGAGCCGGATATCGTCGCCGATGACCCGGCGAAGCATACCGCTGGTCTCCGCGACCAGAGCGTCCAGATCGAGAGCTTCCGGTTTCCCCTCGCGCCGTCGACTGAAGACGAGCAGCCGCCGGATCAGATCGGAACCGCGATCGCACGCCCGCAGCACCCCCTGCAGATCGGAACGGGCCGGATCGTCTTCATCCAACCGCCGACTGGCCCGCTCCACATAACCGTTGATCGCGGTCAGCACGCTCCCGAAGTCGTGGGCGACGCCGCCGGCGAGTCGGCCGACCGCCTCCATCTTCTGAGCCTGCTGTAGCTGCCGCTCGAGGGACGCGTGCTCGGTGATGTCGATGCCGGTCCCGATCACGAACTCGACTTCGCGGTTCCGACCGACGAGCGCCGTGTTGGACCAGGAGATGAGGCGCGCCTCGCCCTCCCGGGTCAACCAATGGTTCACGTGCTTGTTGGGGAAATTGCCCGCCGCCAGCTCGGCAAAGACGCTCTTCACCGCCGGTACCTCGTCCGGCAACAGGAGAACTTCCCAGAACGGCTGGCCTTCCATCTCGGCGTAGGTGTAGCCGGTCGCCTTCGCGCAGGCCTGGTTGAACAGCACGATGCGGCCTTCACGGTCCAGCACGACGATGAGGGCGCCCACCGTGTCCAGCACGGCGGATATGAAGTCGCTGCCTGATGGGAGATGCCGCTCGGCGCGCCGCACGCTGTCGGCGCTTGGAGCGGACTGAGCGTCTGCCAGGTTGTCGCGTCGCGTCATGTCGGGGGCCGAGCTCGCACGAATCTCATGCGGCCTTCAGGGCCGCGTTACACGGAATAATGATCGATCACGCATCAATATGCCAGACCGAGTGGTGCACCCGAAGGGGGCTGGAAACGGCTGCCTGTTGGCGTCGGTCCCGGCCGGTCCGTTTCCTGGCTTACCCGGTCTATCCTGCCCGGCGTTCCCGCAGCACGCGGCTCAGGGTCAGGTAGCCGGCCGCGCCGGAGAGCAACGAGCCGGCCAGGATCCCGATCTTCGCTTCGTTCAGAAGCTCGGCCGCGTCGAATGCCAGGTCGCTCACGAACAGCGACATCGTGAACCCGACACCCGCCAGCAGCCCGGCCCCATAGATCATCGGCCAGGTCACCCCCTCGGGCATGCGGGCCCAACCGCTCTTGATGGCCATCCAGCTGAAGAGCCAGATTCCCAGCTGCTTGCCGAGGAAGAGGCCGAGGACCACGCCCAGAGTCACCGGCGCGGGCGGCAGCGTCGCTACGCCCGCGTCGATCGTCACACCGGCGTTGAACAGCGCGAACAGCGGCAGGATCAGAAAGACGACCACGGGATGCAGGGCCTCTTCCAGGGCGACGCCCGCTGGTATCATCTTGCCCGCTGCCAGATACATGTCATCGAGCGCCTCCAGCTGGGCCCGGTCATGCAGCATGCTCTCACGAGTCAGCTCCGCGGCATCGAGCTCTTCCAGCCGCGACCGCGCCCGCACCAGGAATTCCGACGGATCGATCCTCGCTTTGACTGGCACCAGCATGGCGACCAGGATCCCCGCCACGGTCGCGTGGACCCCGGAGGAGAACACCGCCAGCCAGACGCCGATCGCCAGCACGATGTACAGGCCCGACCGTGTGACCCCGGCCCGGTTCGCCGCGCCGATCGCAGCCAGCAGGACCCCGGCGACCCCCAGGGCGATCAGGTTGATCGTTCCACTGTAGAAGATCGCGATCACCAGGACGGCGCCCAGGTCGTCGGCGATGGCCAGCGCCGTCAGGAACACCTTCAGCCCCGTCGGGACGCGCCGACCGAACAGCGCCAGGATGCCGAGGGCGAAGGCGATGTCCGTCGCCATCGGTATCCCCCAACCCGACACGCCTGGACCGCTGGTGTTCACTACGAAGTAGAACGCGGCGGGCACCAGCATGCCGCCCAGCGCCGCGCTGACCGGCAGGACGGAACGAGACAGAGAGGAGAGCTGGCCAACGACGATCTCCCGCTTGATCTCCAGCCCGACGACGAAGAAGAAGACCGCCATCAGGACGTCGTTGACCCAGTGCTGAAGCGAGAGCTTGAACGCCGCGTCGCCCCAGGCCACGCCGATGTACTTCTCGATCAGGTCGAAATACGACTCTGACCAGGCGGAGTTCGCCCAGAACAGCGCGACGACCGTGCAGAGGAGCAGCAGGATGCTCCCCGAGACCTCGGAATGGACGAACCGCTGGAAGATGCTCTGCCGCTCCGAGCGGTTGTGGCTGGACTCGCTCACCCGATCGGTGACTCCCGGTTTGTGAAAGGGCTGCTCAGATGTGAATCGGCCGCTCGTGGACCGCCAGCGCCGCTTCCTTCACCGCCTCGCCCATGCCCGGATGGTGATGGACGGTGCGGCCGATGTCCTCGGCGGTCGCCCCGAATTCCATGGCGATCACACCCTCCATTATCAGGTCGCCGGCGATGGGCCCGATGATGTGCATGCCCAGGATCCGGTCGGTCCGGGCGTCGGCCAGCACCTTGACCAGGCCCTCCGTGTCGTCGATCGTCCGGGCGCGGCTGTTCGCCTTGAACGGGAATTTGCCGACCCGGTACTCGACACCTTCCTCCTTCAGCCGCTCCTCCGTCTTGCCCACCGAGGCGATCTCCGGCCAGGTGTAGACCACCGCCGGCACCCGATCATAGTCCACATGTCCGCTCTGGCCATCGATCATCTCGACGCAGATGATCCCATCTTCCTCGGCACGGTGCGCGAGCATCGGGCCCGGGATGCAGTCGCCGATGGCGTGGATCCCGCTCACCGACGTCTCGAAGCGCTCGTCGACCCGTATCGCGCCACCCTCGCCCAGCTCGACACCGAACTCCTCGAGGCCCAGGCCCGTCAGGTGGGGCCGGCGGCCGATCGACACGAGGACGACATCGGCCTCCAGCTGCTGCGCGTCATCGCCGTCGCGGGGCTCGAAGGTGAGGGTCACGGCGTCTTTCTTCTTGCGCGCTCCCGTCACCCTGGAGGAGAGATGGAACTCGAGTCCCTGCTTCTTGAACACGCGCAGGGCCTGCTTGCTGATCTCGCCGTCCATCCCGGGAAGCACGTGATCGAGATACTCGATCACGGTCACCTGCGAGCCGAGCCGCGACCAGACCGAACCCAGTTCGAGGCCGATCACGCCTGCCCCGATCACGACCAGGCGCTCGGGAACCTCGGACAGCGAGAGCGCGCCGGTGGAGGTGACGATCCGCTCCTCGTCCACCTCGACGCCGTCGAGGGGAACGGGCTCGGAACCGGTGGCGACGATGATCCGCTTGGTCTCCAGCGTCGTGTCTTCCGCGCCGTTCCGCCGAACTTCGACCCGGCCCGGCTCGGGGATCCGACCGGTCCCCCGCACCCATTCCACCTTGTTCTTTTTGAACAGGAACTCGACGCCGCCCGTCAGATTGTGGACCGCCTTCTCCTTGCGCTCCATCAGCCGGGAGACGTCGATCCCGGCCGTACCGATCTCGATCCCGGCCTCGGCGAATTCGTGCTTCGCTTCGGCGTAGCGCTCGGACCAATGGAGCAGTGCTTTGGAGGGGATGCAGCCGATGTTGAGGCAGGTGCCGCCCGGCGCGTCCCGCTCGTCCACGCAGGCGACCTTCATGCCCAGCTGGGCGGCGCGGATCGCCGCCACGTAACCGCCCGGGCCGGCGCCGATGATCACGACATCGTATTTCGTTTCCGCCATGATCGATCGGCCCTACACTTCCAGCATCAGGCGCTCGGGATCCTCGATCAGCTCCTTCACCTTGACCAGGAAGGTCACCGACTCCCGGCCATCGATCAGGCGGTGATCGTAGGAGAGGGCCAGGTACATCATCGGGCGGACCACGATCTCGCCGTCGACGACCACCGGCCGCTCCTCGATCTTGTGCAGGCCGAGGATGGCCGAACCCGGCGGATTCAGGATCGGCGTCGAGAGGAGGGACCCGAAGACACCGCCGTTGCTGATCGTGAACGTGGCGCCCTCCATCTCGTCCAGCTCCAGGCTGCCGTCACGCGCCTTCTCCGCCAACTCGGCGATCTCGCGCTCGATCTCCGAGAACGACTTGTGGTCGCAGTTCCGCACGACCGGGACCTTGAGGCCGGCGTCGGTGCTAACGGCGATGCCGATGTCGTAGTAGTACTTGTAGACGATCTCGTCGTCGTCGAGCGACGCGTTGACGTTCGGCATCTCCTTCAACGCCCCGACGACCGCCTTGACGAAGAAAGACATGAAGCCCAGCCGCACGCCGTGCTTCTCCTCGAACGCGTCCCGGTAGCGCGACCGCAGGTCCATCACCGCGCTCATGTCCGCCTCGTTGAAGGTCGTCAGGATCGCCGCGGTGTCCTGTGCCTCCTTGAGCCGCGTCGCGATGGTTCGTCGCAGCCGGCTCATCCGGACTCGCTCCTCGCGCCGCTCGCCGACGGCCCGTGGCGGCGCCTTCGTCGGAGCGGCCGCACGCGCACCGTCGCCATCGGACTTCGACAGGTAGTCGAGCACGTCTTCTTTCGTGATACGGCCGCTGGGACCCGAGGCCGGCAGCCGGGCGGGGTCGAG
>JABAHS010129973.1_pt2 | contig 66465 bp, 60 predicted proteins | sample 7062111 | NCBI WGS metagenome assembly JABAHS01 (sample SAMN14534600, study PRJNA622989) | marine sediment metagenome | biome: marine biome [ENVO:00000428]; feature: marine pelagic biome [ENVO:01000023]; material: deep marine sediment [ENVO:00002113]; isolation source: pool of 4 deep marine... | reverse complement strand
GGCCGGGCTCGGGGCCATCGGCGGCCCCCTCGCGTACTGGGGCGGCGAGCGGCTCGGCGCCCTGGTGCTCACCAGCACGTTCGGCTCGCTCACGGCCATCGGTCTCGCCTGGCTCACCGCGATGCTCGTGCTGCTCTCCGTCGTGCGCCGCGTAGAGCGCGGCACGGAGCGTGAGCCGACGCTCCGCGTGCACGGCGTCGTGCCCGCCCAAGAGGAGTAGTTGCATGCGCCCCGCCACCAACATCGCGCTGGACTGGAGCGAACAGGGGCGCGTCCCCGACGCCTTGATCCGCCACGGCATCCGGCGGCTGTGCCGGCAACGGCTCGACGAGCTTCGCGCCTCGGATTGTGAGGCGGCGGATGAGGCATACGCTGCATTCCTCGCACGCATGGAGGTGGCGCCCATCGCTCCGCTGCCGCACAAAGCCAACGAGCAGCACTACGAAGTGCCGGCCGCGTTCTACTCCCACGTGCTCGGCCCGCGGCGCAAGTACAGCTGCTGTTACTGGCCCGACGCGGTGAATGACCTCGAGGGCGCAGAGACCGAGGCGCTGGCCCGCACCTGCGAGCACGCGGCGCTGGAGGACGGGCTGCGCGTGCTCGAGCTCGGCTGCGGCTGGGGCTCGCTCACCCTGTGGATGGCGCAGCACTATCCGAACGCCCGCATCACGGCCGTCTCCAACTCGCGCTCCCAGCGCGAGCACATCGAAGCGGAGCTCGCACGCCGCCGCGTCCGCAATGTGGAGGTCGTCACCTGCGACATGAACGACTTCGACCTCGAGGAGCGCTTCGACCGCGTGGTGTCGGTGGAGATGTTCGAGCACATGCGAAACTACCGCCGTTTGTTCGAGCGCATTCATGGGTGGCTGGTCCCTGGCGGTCGGTTCTTCATGCACATCTTCTGTCACCGGCTCGTTCCCTACGCATTCGTCGACCGCGACGAGAGCGATTGGATGAGCCGCCACTTCTTCAGCGGCGGCATGATGCCCAGCGACGATCTTCCGCTTCGCTTTCAGGATCATCTGAAGCTTGTCCGGCGCTGGCGCTGGAGCGGGTTGCACTACCAGCGAACCGCCAACGCCTGGCTCGCGAACCTGGACGCACGCAGAGACGCCGTGTGGCCCCTGCTGGAGTGCACCTACGGACGCCACGAGGCGGGGCGCTGGTGGATGCGCTGGCGCATCTTCTTCATGGCCTGCGCCGAGCTCTTCGGATACGACAACGGGCAGGAATGGTGGGTCAGCCACTACGCGTTCCAGCGCCCACAGTGACAGGACTCTGAAACGCCATGTTCGAGCTCGAACCCTTCGTGTACGCCCTCACCGCCCTGCTGGCACTGGCCACGCTGGCCTGGCTCGTCAGCGTCGCCAAACGCGACGTGAGCATCGTCGACACCATCTGGTCGCTGATGTTCGTCCTCGCCGCATTCTTGTATGCAGCAACGGTGCCGACGCCAGGCACGCGCACCAGCCTGATACTTGCCCTGGTCAGCCTCTGGGGGCTGCGCCTGGCGGGCTATATCACCTGGCGCAACTGGGGCGAGGGGGAGGACCGCCGTTACCGCGCGATCCGCGCCAGGAACGAGCCGAGGTTCGCCTTCAAGAGCCTGTATCTCGTGTTCTGGCTTCAGGCGGGGCTTGCATGGGTTATCTCGTTGCCTCTTCTGGCCGCGGTGGCTGCACCGGCGCCCATCGGAGTTCTCGACTATGTCGGCGTCGCGCTCTGGCTGGTCGGCTTCGCCTTCGAGTCTGTCGCCGATTTTCAGCTCGCCCGCTTCAAGAGCGATCCCGCGAACCGCGGCCAGGTGATGGAGCGCGGGCTGTGGCGCTACACGCGACATCCCAACTACTTCGGCGATTTCTGCATCTGGTGGGGCTTTTACCTGATCGCACTCTCGGCGGGCGGTTGGTGGTCCGTGGTATCGCCGGTTGTCGTGTCCGTGCTGCTGCTCAAGGTCTCAGGCGTGGCCTTGCTGGAACAGGACATCGGCGAGCGCAGACCCGGCTATGACGAGTACGCGGCGCGCACCAATGCGTTCTTTCCGGGTCCGGTGCGCGAGCGCAGGGCGAGGGAGGAGGCGTTGCGATGAAGCTGCGTGCGCGCATGACGGCGATGACGATGCTGATCGTCCTGGCGCCCGGAGTCGCGTGGGCGGGTGGTTCCGCGAGCCCGGCGGGGGGATCCGCGCAGCGATGGCAGTTCACCGTGTTCCTCGACGACACCGAGATCGGTTATCACCATTTCAGGCTGATGCCCAGCGGCCAGGAGTACGTGCTCGAGAGCGAAGCCCTTTTCGAAGTCAAGTTCCTGTTCTTCAACGCGTACGCGTATCGTCATCGAAGCACGGAGCTATGGCGCGAAGACTGCCTCCTTCGGATCGACTCCTCCACCGACGACAACGGCGATTCCTACGCGGTCGAGGGTGCAGCACGCGAGGAGGCTTTCGTGGTCGAGACGCAGCAGGACCGCAAGCTCCTCCCCGAATGCGTCGGCACTTTCGCCTACTGGGATCGCGAGCTGCTTCGGCGCTCGGACCGCATGCTCAACGCCCAGACGGGCGAGTACGTGGATACCTCGCTGAAGCTATTGGGCCACGAGACAATCGAGGTTCACGGCCAAGCGGTGAGAGCGACTCGTTATCGGCTCGACGCCTACGAGCGGCAGATAGACCTTTGGTACTCCGAGGACGGCGAGTGGTTGCAGCTCGAATCGACCACTGGGCGAGAACAGCGCTTGCGCTACCGGCTGCTGTGACCCGGGTCCGCGTCGCGGCGCATGCCCTGGCCGCTTTCTTGGTTCTGGGCGCCGCAGGCTGCGGGCTCGTGCCCCACCCGCCTATGGAGACGGTGGACCACGTCGATCTGGAGCGTTTCATGGGCGACTGGTATATCATCGCGAGCATCCCTACCTTCCTCGAGTCCGACGCCTACAACGCCGTCGAATCGTATCGACTGGACGAGCGCGGGCGCGTCCAAACCACGTTCACCTTTCGTGCCGGAGGGTTCGACGGTCCGCTCAAGCGCTACACGCCGACCGGCTACGTGCGCGACCGCCGAACGAATGCCGTGTGGGGCATGCAGTTCGTGTGGCCGTTCAAGGCCGATTACCGCATCGTTTACCTGGCCCATGATTACTCGCGCACGGTGATCGCTCGCGAGGCACGCGACTACGCATGGCTGATGGCCCGAAGGCCGTCGGTAACCGAATCCCAGTACACGCAGATGGTGGCAGCGCTTCGTGCGCAGGGCTACGACGTCTCACGCCTGCTCAGGGTACCCCAACGCTGGGACTGACGCGCACGCCGCCGGAGGGCGTGTGGGTGTGGGAATGATACGCGACGTCATCGAGCGCCTCACGCATACGCCCACCGGGCCCCGAGGCCCGGCTACACATACACACAAGATGAGCCGCGTTGGGGCGGCTGTGCCGGTGGCGGGAGAGCGTGCTAAACTGGAAGCGTATTTTGGCCGGGTTCGCGGGGCCGCTTGCAGCGATGATGTCGGTCGTCTCCACCAGGGATGAGTCCGTGCGGATGTTTCGTAGCAACCTGCTCGAAGCGCTGTCCCACGTGCATCCGGCGGCGCCGCATCTCATCTACGTGCCGGTTATCGCGCTGGCTCTGTTCGCGGGGTACGACTGGAACGTGGGATCGGGTACGGCCATCGTTCTGTTCCTCGGCGGGCTCTTGGCCTGGACTTTCATCGAGTACCTCATCCACCGCTTCGTATTTCACGTGCCGGCGGAGATCGACCACCGCGCGGCGGAGGTCGTCCGGAACCTGCCCGCGCAGGAGCCGGTCATGCCTCGACTCGGCCTGCGGGAGAAGGTCTATTTCATGATGCACGGCGTGCATCACTTCTTTCCCAACGACTCGCGCCGCCTGGTGATGCCCCCCGGTGTCAGCGTGCCTCTCGCAGCGGGCTTCTGGGTGCTCTACACGCTGCTGCTCGGGATGGCTTTCGGAACGGTGTTCTTCGCCGGCTCTATCGCCGGGTATCTCGCGTACGACACCACGCACTTCCTCGTCCACCACCGGCGCTGCCGGGGGCGATGGTCCGGGTTCCTGAAGAAAGTGCACATGCGCCACCACTTCCTGGACCCGGAGCACTACTACGGCGTCAGCTCGCCCTTGTGGGACTTCGTCCTGGGGACGTGGCGGACGCCGCAGACGGCCGGCGCGCGCGGCCAGACCGGCTGAGGCGAACCCATTCGGGTAAGACTCCCGGAAGGCGCCCGGGCGTACCTCGCGCGGGTCACGGGGCCCCGGGGTACGTGCCGCGTAGGGTGGGCCGAGCGCAGCGAACCCCACCATGGAGCCGCAACGACGACGCCGTCGCTGAACGGCGGGCTTTGCCTTCGGCTCAGCCCACCCTACCGAACTAACCGAACCGCCCGGCTGTCCCCGTCGTGCCGGAATCGCCCTTTGTTGCTTACCATTCGTATTCTGGGCCCTGATGACCAACGAACCCAGCCCCTGGCTGGGCGGCGAGCCCTTGCGAAGGGCGACTGGCGGAGCGCGGTGCGCGGGGCGATAAGGCCCCCAGGGCGCCCGCCAGGGATGGCGGGCGCCGAGCATCGCGACACGGAAGCCGCGTTGCGAGGCCCGACCTGCGCGCCGAGACACGCGCAGCCGCGGAACCCTGGGCAACGGCTCGCCGACCCCGCCAACGATGGCTGAGGTTGACTCGTAATCAGTTTTTGGATTTTGCACGGTACTGCCATGCCCGGTCCCCTGCACGGATATCGAATCGTCGACGTGACCTCCATGGTCTCCGGGCCGCTCGCCACCATGCTGCTCGCAGATCAGGGCGCCGACGTGATCAAGGTGGAGAACCCCGACCGAGGCGACTATACACGCCTGGGCCCCAACCGGCGCGGGGGCTTCGCCGCCGCGTTTCTCAACAACAACCGCAACAAACGCTCGGTGGCACTCAATCTCAAGCACGAGCGTGGCCTGGAGGTGCTGATGCGCCTGGCCGCGGGCGCCGACGTCTTCGTCCAGAACTTCCGTCCGGGCGTGGCCGAGCGCATGGGCATCGGCGAGGCGGCGCTGCGTCGCGTCGCCCCGGACATCGTCTATGTCTCCATCAACGGGTTCGGCGAGCGCGGGCCATACGCCGGCAAGCCGGTCTACGACCCGCTGGTGCAGGCGCTCTCGGGGCTCACCACCGTGCAGGGCGGATCCGACGAGGCGCGACCGCGGCTGGTCCGGACCATCTTGCCGGATAAGCTCACCGCCATCACCGCGGCACAGGCCATCACGGCGGCGCTGCTCGCGCGCGAGCGCACCGGCGAGGGCCAGCACGTCCGCCTCTCCATGCTCGAGGCCGTCATCGCTTTTCTTTGGGCGTCGGACATGGGCAGCCAGACCTTCGTCGGCGACGAGTTCCCGCAGCAGGAAGCAGCGAGCTTCATCGACCTGATCTACGAGACCGCGGACGGCTACATCAGCGTAGCCGTCCAAACCGATCGCGAGTGGACCGCCCTGGCACGGGCGCTCGATCACCCCGAGTGGCTGGATGACGGCCGCTTCAGGACCCCCGCGCTGCGCCAGGAAAACATCGACGATCGCCTCGAGCTGACCCAGCAGGCGCTGCACACGCGCAGCACGCGGGAATGGCTGGAGCGTCTCGAGGCCGAGGGTGTGCCTTGCGCGCCCGTGCTCACGCGGGGCGAGCTCGTGTGCCACCCGCAGATCGTGGCGAACGAGATCGTCATGGAGACCGAGCATCCGGGCGCCGGGCGGCTGCGCCAGGCGCGCGCGGCGGCGCGCTTCTCGCGCACGCCCCCCGGCCTGCGGCACCCCGCACCCCGGCTGGGCGAGCACACGGACGCGGTGCTGTCGGAGCTCGGTCATTCACCCGCCGAGATCGCCGAGCTGAGGGCAAACGGCGTCCTGGGATCGCTCGAAGAGAGATAGGCGCGAATATGATCGATTTCTACTACTGGCCGACGCCCAACGGCTGGAAGGTGGCCATCATGCTGGAGGAGTGCGAGCTCGGCTACCGCATGATTCCGGTCAACATCAACCGTGGCGAGCAGTTCGAGCCCGAATTCCTGGCCATCAGCCCCAATAACCGCATGCCGGCCATCGTGGACCGCGACCCCCAAGCGCCCTACGAGAAGCGTGCGCCTCTGGCCGTTTTCGAGTCGGGCGCCATCCTCATCTACCTCGCCGAGAAGACGGGTCGTTTCATGCCGCAGGATCCCCTCGGACGCAAGGAGGCCTTGGAGTGGCTGTTCTGGCAGGTGGGCAACCTGGGTCCCATGGCGGGCCAGCTCAGCCACTTCGTGAACTACGCTCCGGGCGAGCACCCCTACTCCCACCGGCGCTACGCCAACGAGTACAACCGTTGCCTGGGTGTGCTCGAGCGCCGACTCGGCGAGCGGGAGTTTATTCTCGGCGATTACTCCATCGCGGACATGGCCGCCTGGCCGTGGGTGCTGGGCGCCAAGCGCCTGGGGCAATCTCTCGACGAGTTTCCGAACGTCACGCGCTGGCGGGCGGCGGTGAAAGCGCGCCCGGCGGTGCAAGCGGGCGTCGACCTCGGCAAGGAGCTTCGCCGTTCGGGCCCGCCCAGCGAAGAAGAGCGCAAGGTTCTGTTTGATCAGACGGCGCGAACGGCCGCCGGGCACAGCGCGCGGAGCAGAAAGTGAGGTGTGTCGCAGATATTCTGCAGCGGCGCAGGGTGGACTGAGTGCCGCGAAGCCCGCCATGGGAATCGGGAGGGTCGCCGGTTTTTGTGGCGGGCTTGCGAGGGAGCGGGGCGCGCCCCGGGCCCAGCCCCAAGCGGGCGGTTTCACGCTATTGCGCGGAGAACGCACTAACCAGTTTCCAACGAGTATGGGGAGGCATTAGATGGATCTCACGTTGAAACAGGCGAACATCATCATCGAGCACGCCCTCGCCAAGGGTCACGAGTCGCACTGCAAGCCGCTGACGGTGGTGGTGCTCGATACGGGCGGTCAGTTCAAGGCGCTCGCGCGCGAGGACGGGTCCGGGATCCTTCGGGTGGAGATCGCCACCGGCAAGGCCTGGGGTGCGCTCGGCATCGGACTCGGGTCGCGGGCCCTGGCCAAGCGCATCCAGGAAGATCCTCTCGGTGCCGCCTTTGTCGACGCCATCGCCACGGCCTCGGGCGGAAAAGTGGTGCCCGTTCCCGGGGGCGTCCTCGTGCGCGACGACGCCGGAGCGCTCATCGGCGCCGTGGGGATCAGCGGAGACACCTCGGACAACGACGAAGCGTGCGCCGTCGCCGGTGTGCAATCGGCGGGCCTCACCGCCGATACGGGCTGAGGCCCCCAGACGCCGTCCGCGCCGGCAGCCGTGGACCCCCGTGGGAAAAGCGGGCTAGGCGGTCTTGCCCTGGCCTTCGCGGCGCTGGGAGGGCTGCGACCCCGTGTTGCCCCCCGCGGCCCCGCCCGCACCGGCTCCACCTCCGGCACCGGCACGCGGCCCGCTCACATCGATATTGAGCTGCCCGAAACGCGACTCGTACTCCTTGAGAATGGCCCCGAGCAACGTCCATAGCCGCTTCGCAGCATAAGGATTCAGCACGATGCGGTCGTTCAGGCCCACGTGCAGCTCCCCCGCCTGGGCCGGGTTCCACGTGAGATTGGTGCCGAAGAAGAGAGTCACCTCCTCGCGCGTGCTCGAGGCGTTGACCACGTTCGCGTAGGACGTCTTCATGCGGGAGTCGTCCCAGTTGACCGCGGGGATCGCCTGCCGACCCTCGGCCTTCGCTCTCTGCTGCTTCGCCGGTTTGCTCTGATCGTTGGCCATGGTGGCTCGTTGCCTCCTTTGGGCGCATCTCGATGAGCTGTCGTGTTGTGCGATAGCTCGGTGCCACAGTCCCCGCCATGTCGAAACCGAATCCGTTTAAGTCGTCCACCGGGCTGGGAGCTTGAGCGCGGCCATTGACGCATCGCAGCAATCCCGCCGCGCCCGCGGGTGTGAACGCGTCGCGCGACTCGGCCGATACCCCCGTCGAACGGCCACCGGATGTCGGCAGCCGCCAGATGACCGGGATGCGGCTCGCTCCGGCAGGCGACCCCTTGGGGCTGCGCAAGGGTATCGCTAGGCACCAGGCTGAGGCCGAGCGCCGGGCTCTGCGTGAACAACGAGATCTGGCCGTCGGCGGACGTGCCCGAGAGCCCATCGGTCATCGTGTCGTTTATCTCACACCCCACGTCGCTCCGCCGCGGAAGCCGTTCTTCGATTCCTTTATTAATGTTTCGTGAGCGGGATGCCGAAAGAGCGGGCGCTGCTGCGCCAGGGTGTGGATCCCGGCGCGCCCCGAATGTCCGTGATAAACCCTCTTAACAGCGTGCAGGAACGAAAGGAGCAACATGTGTGGTATAGCCGCCCTGTGGGGCGACGACGGTACGAAAACGATTCTCGACATGCTCAGCAGACTGTCACACCGCGGCCCCGACGGCCGTGGTCTCCACCTCACCCCATTGCGCCACACCACCGGACCCGCGACCCTGGGTCACGTGCGCCTGGCCATCATTGACCCGGCGGGCGGACGCCAGCCCATGGTCGCCGACGACGTCGCGGGTGCGCCGGCGCTGGTGTGCAACGGCATGATCTACAACGACCGTGATCTGCGCGATCGGCTGGCGGACGTTGCGTTCAAGACCGGAAGCGACAGCGAGAGCATCCTGCGCGGCTTTCTCGCGTGGGGCGATCGGATCGCCGACGAGCTCGACGGCATGTTCGCCTTCGTGCTTGTCGACGGCACCGGTCACGTGCTCGCGGCGCGCGACCCGCTCGGCATCAAGCCGCTCTACATGGGCCGGGTGGACGGGCGCCTCGCCTTCGCCAGCGAGATCAAGGCACTGGCGGGCGTCGCTGAGCAGATCGAAGAATTCCCGCCGGGCCACGTCTTCCACAGCCGCCGCGGTTTCCGCCGCTATTACGAGGTGCCACGGCCGCACGGCATGTCGCGCACCGAAGAGGAGACCTTCCGAGCGTTGCGCGAAACATTGGAGAAGGCGGTGGTCAAGCGCCTGCGCACCGACGTCCCCCTGGGCGCATTCCTCTCGGGTGGGCTGGACAGCTCGATCATCGCAGCCATCGCCCGCGAGCACGTCGACGAGCTGCACACCTTCTCCGTGGGCCTGGAAGGGTCCAGCGACCTGCACGCCGCGCGCAAAGTGGCGGCGCACCTCGGTACCATCCACCACGAATACGTGATCGACCCACAGGACATCGTCGACGTCCTGCCCCGGGTTCTGAATCACCTGGAGTCTTTCGACCGCGACCTGGTGCGCAGCGCCGTGCCCACTTACTTCGTGGCGAAGCTCGCCGCCCGCGAGGTGAAGGTGGTGTTGACCGGGGAAGGCGCGGACGAACTCTTCGCCGGATACAGCTATTACTCCCGCTACGACGACCCGGGCGCACTGCAGCGAGAGCTGCGGCGATCGCTGACATCGATGCACAACGTCAACCTGCAGCGCGTCGATCGCATGAGCATGGCGCACGGTCTCGAGGCACGCGTGCCCTTCCTGGATACCACGATGATCGCGCTGGCCATGACCATCCCCGCCACGTGGAAGCAGCGATCGGAAAGGGGCTGCGACGGGGAGAAGTGGGTGCTGCGCAAGGCCTTCGAGGATCGGCTGCCGGCGGAGATCGTCTGGCGCGCCAAGCTACAGTTCGACCAGGGCAGCGGATTCGACGATTACCTCGCCGCCTACGCGGCACGGCAGGTCGAGGCGGGCGAGGTGCGCGCTCCACACGAGGGGCGCTCGGCGGAGGAGTCCCTGTACCGCCAATTGCTCGGACGCACGCTGCCGGATCCGGAACGCGTGTTACGCCTCACGGCTCACTGGAGCGCGGATGGCACGGGCAAGGCCGCCGCCTGATACGCCACCCCTGCGGTGCCAACGTTCGCACGCCTCTCACGAGCTCTTCGCGGAATATCGGACCAACGAGAAAATGCACCGTGGGCCGACGCGCGTTGCGGGTGGTTACGCACAGGGCCCCGGGTGCATGCGCCGCGCAGTCGCAAATCGCCGCGTAGCGGCGCCGAACACGACGGCACCCGCGAGATGAGCGGCGACCAGCGCCCCCTCGGCGGGCGAATTCGGCGTAGCAGGGCCCGGCGCCGCATGCTCTCGAGGTTGCAGGCGTGGCTCGGGGGCTTGCGACGAAGCGGCGCATGCCCCGGGACCCGCGTACCGCAACCTGCCGCTCAGACGATATTCCGCGAAGCGGCCGAGAGCCGCGGGCGGGTCACTGCTCCTCGATGCGCACGCGCGGGGGCTCGATCCAGGTGCTGCGGCACTGCGGGCACTTGCCCGGCTTCAGGAGCTTGTCGCCCCGGAAGTCGAAGCCGCAATGCCGGCAGCGTGCGGGCTCGACCACCGGGCGATAGGGCTGGTGCCTGAGGCTTCGAAACAGATGCCGGAGATCGCTCGCGAGATCCTTCGGATTGGACTCCAGCGCATCGGCGAGCTCCGCCAACGTGTAGGGTCGCGCGCGCAGAAAGTCGATCAGATCTTTTCGGAACATCGACGCTCGCCGTCCCCTCGGGGCTCGGGTACACCGTGATGTTAGCCCGCATTTTCCGCCGGTTCGCCGCTGCGGACGCGCAGCGGGCCGGCGTCCCGCGGCACCCGGACATCCAGCCAGGCGCGCAGCACGGTGGCGGCGCCCGCCAGGCCATCCCAGCCGGAGGTATGTCCGATGGCGTCAATCGCGGTGATGCGAGCATCGAGGCCCTCGACCTTTCCCGAGAGGATATCGTTCAGAATGTCGTGCAGGGCGGCACTGGCGAGACCCTGAGCCGCCGCCGAGAGGTGGGCGCCGCTGATCTCGTTCGTGGCCGGGGGCATCCGCGCTCGCACCGAACGCCACAGCGCGTCACGCAGGTCGTCGCGCCCGAGCAGATGCAGTGCGATCAACGCCCCCACCACGAAGTCGTCGCCGGAGGGCGTCAACCCCGGGCCCAGGCCGAGCAACGACTCCACGCAGTCGAGATCCTGGGGCGCGGGCGTCTCACCGCGCCCGAAGGCGGCGCGCAGCAGAGCGTGCAGCCGCGCCGCCGGCTCCAGCGCTGCTAGCGCCACCGCCGACAGATGGTCCGCCGACCGCGCGCCGTGTGCGAGAACGCCAACGCCCGCGGCGGGTATGCGCGCGTCGATGGCCGCGTCGAGTCTCTCGAGACCCACCCGCAGATCTCCCCGAGAAGGTGCGCCCGGTGGCGGGTGCGGCATCCAGGTCCGCACCCCGGCGAGGGACAGGATGAGGCCGGGCCCCAGATAAACGGCGTGCGGCTCGATGCGCACGGCGTGGTTCACGCGCACGCCCCCGGCCCGCCAGTCCGGCGCGTGCGCCGCGCGGCAGCGCACGTTCATCGGCCCGGAACCCATGGAAGCGGGTCCCACGCACATCCATTGCCGGGGGGCGGCGATGTAGAGGCTATGCTCGAAGACGGCGGCAACGCGGCCGTACCCCCCGTCGGCCAGCGCCCGTCGCACGAGGCATCCGAGCTCGAGAGCCTCCAGCGTTGGACGGGTCACGCAATCAAGCATCGTCCGCCACGATGTGGGTGCCGGCCTCGCCGTGGAGCGCAGCCACGGCGTCCTCAAGATGGGCGATGATCACGCGCTCGCCACCGCCCTCGAGGAAGCGGATGGCCGCCTCGGCCTTGGGCCCCATGCTCCCCGAGGGGAAGTGCCCTTCGGCCTGCAGCGCCTTGAGCTCGCGCAGGGTGGCGTGGTCGAGCGACGTTTGATCGGGCTTGCCGTAGTTGAGCGCCACCTTGGGGACCGCGGTCAGGATCATCATCTCCTCCATACCCAGCACGTTGGCCATGTGGGCCGAGGTCAGGTCCTTGTCGATCACCGCGGAGACGCCCTGGCGCACGCCCTTCGCGCCGCGCACCACCGGGATCCCTCCGCCGCCGCCGGCGATGACCACGGCGCCGCGTCTGGACAGGACCCGCACCAGAGAGATGTCGACGATGTGGCGCGGCTTGGGCGAGGGCACCACGTGGCGCCAGCCGCGCCCGGCGTCCTCCTGCATCGCCCAACCCAGCTCGCGGCTGAGCGCGTCGGCCTCCTGCCGGGTGAAGAACGGCCCCACGGGCTTCGTCGGCTCCTCGAACGCCGGATCGTTGGGATCCACTTCGACCTGGGTGAGCAGGCAGACCACATGACGTCCGTTGTCGGCCTCGCGCAGCGCGTTCTCCATGGCCTGCATCAGCAGGTATGCGATGCCGCCCTGGCTGTGCGCCACGCAGATATCGAGCGACATGGGCGCGATACGCTCGCGCGTGAGGGCCTGGCGCATCAGGATCTTCCCGACGACCGGCCCGTTGCCGTGGGTGATCACCAGCTCGTTGTCGAGCTGCGCGAGCGGCAGCAGCGCGCGCGCCGTTCGCGCCGCGATGCGCTTCTGTTCCTCCGAGGTGCCGCGGATATTCTCCGGGTGAGTGGCGTTACCGCCGATGGCCACCAGCAGGCGGCGCGGGATGGCATCACGATGCAGCGACCGGCTGGCCGCCTCACCCGCCGCCATCGCGCTCACCCATCACGGCTCACACAGGGCCAGCGCCAGCTCGACGGCCTGCGCGTTGGACGGCGCGACCGCCACCCCGGCGCTCTCCAGTGTCGCGACCTGACGGGACCTCACCTGGGGGTCCGCCTCGGTTCCGGTTACGGAGGCCACCACGGGTGGCGCCCCGTGTGCGCGCTTCGCGACCAGTGCGGCGATGTGGCCGGCCGGGTCGCCATGGGCGCCGTGCCCGATCACGACATCCACGACGATGGCACCCGCGCCCGGGTCGGCCAGCGCCGCGCGTAGCGGCCCGTCCCGCACCGAGGGATCGATCATGGGATGGGGGCGTCCGCGCGTATATTCGTCGTCGCCGAGGTCCGTGATTCGATCCGCACCGGGGTCGGTACCGATGATCGTGCTCGCCCCCGGCACGGGAGCGTTGGACGTGACCCGGCGGCCGTACGCTCTCAGGATGACCTGCGCCTCGGCACCGAGGGTGCCGCCGCAGTAAAGGCCCACGACCGCGCCGGAGCGCGTGCGCAGCCCCGCGGCGTTCGGAACGAAGCCGGCGCCGATGGGCCGACCGCCCAGGGCCTCCTCGGCCGTCGCCTTCAAGGTTTCGACCCAGCGGGCGTTGGCGGGCAGCGGCGGCGCCTCCCCGCCCGGGAAGCAGATGGTGAACGGCTTCCGACTTTGCGCCACGCGGTGCATCACCCGCAGGGCAACGTCGGGGTGCGGCGGCTTCGAGACGAGCACGATGCAGCGCGTGGCCGGGTCGTGGTCGAGGACCTCCAGCGCCATCAGAGTCGTGATCCCGCCCACGCTCTGGTGGAGGTCCCGGCCGCCGACGCCGATGGCCTGCGAGATGCCGCCCCCGGCCTGAGCGATCAGGCTGGTCACCTCCTGCATCCCGGTACCCGAGGCCCCGATGACGCCGACCTCGCCGCGGGGCACCCGGTTCGCGAAAGCCAGCGGCACGCCGTTGATGATCGCCGTGCCGCAATCGGGGCCCATGACCAGGCGCCCCAGCGCGCGTCCCTCCTCCTTGAGAGAGAGCTCGTCTGCGAGCGATACGTTGTCGCTGAACACCATGACGTGCAAACCGCGGCGCAGCGCCCTGCTGGCCTCGGCGGCGGCGAACTCGCCGGGCACCGAGATCAGCGCCAGATTGGCGTCCGGCATGGCTCTGAGCGCACCGCGCAGGCTGCGCGCCCGCCACGCCTCGCCGGGCCCGGCGGCGGCGCGCGGCGCGTCGAGACGTTGCAGGGCTTCGGCCAGTGCGCGTCGCCCCGCCTCCTCGCTCCGCGCGCGGATGCCGATGATCAGATCCCCGTTTTGGGCCACCTGACCGGCGTCCGCCAGCAGAGCCGCCTCGGCCATGATGCGCTTGTTCGCCGGCGAGCCCATCATGAGCGCGGCTTCCACGACGCCTGGCATCTCGGCGAGGGTGCGCGACAGACGCATCAACGCCACGGAATCGAGATAGAAGCCGCGCCGCACTTCGTTATGCAGGATCGTGCTCACGAGACACCCAGCCCGTCCGCCAGGGCGTAGAGGGCTTGCTCGAAGCAGGCCATGGGGGCGTTCACGATGCCGGCGCCCACCTGACCGACGCCGGGCTCGCGGTGCGCGATGCCTGTGTTGATGGTGGGGGCGAGACCCGTATCGAGCACCAGGCGCACGTCGATCCCGGTGGGGACGCCCGCGAAGTCCAGCGCCGGAATGGTCCATTCCGGGTTCTCCCCCACGGTGATCTCGCGCATGCTCCGGGTGTAGTGGGCTGCGGCCGACGCCGATCCGGCGCCGACGAAGCCGGCCACGGCCGGCGCTGCGGCCATGGCGAAACCGCCCAGCCCGATGGTCTCCACGATGGTCGAATCGCCCAGGTCGGGGTTCGCATCGGCGGCGGTGAACCCCGGGAAATAGAGACCCCTGGGCATTTCCACGGGGGCCACGAACCACGTGTCCCCCGTGCCGCTCACGCGCACCCCGAAGTCCGTGCCGTTGCGGCTCATGGCCGTGACCACCGAGGAGCCCTCGATGCCGCGCACCGGATCGGTGATGGCTTTGCCCATGGCCATGGCCACGTTCAGGAAGAACTGATCGTTGCCGGCGATGAAGGCGAAGACGTCGGCCAGCGTCGCGGCATCGCGCGAGGTGCGCGCGAGCAGCGGCGCCAGCTCGCGCAGCAGCAGGCTCGTGCAGGCGACGTTGCGCTGATGCATCTCGTCCCCCATGCTCAAGCCGCGGGCGATCAGCGATTTCAGCTCGACGCCGCCGCCCTCGCGCAGGGCGGCGCCCAGCCCAGGGCCCAGCACGTCGCGCAGCCACGCGAGCCGATGCAGCACTTCGGCGTCGTTGCCGCCGAAGCGCATGACCTTGCCCAGGCCCTCGTTGATCGTGCAGTAGGCGCGGTTGCCGAAGGCCCTGTTCTCGATCACCAGCACGGGCATGGAGCGCGTCGTGATCCCGGTCATCGGACCGACCGCGTCGAAGTGATGGTTGGGATGGAACGCAACCGCGCCCTTCGCCGCCAGATTCGCCGCGGCATCCAGGCCGGCGGCCCAACCTTCGAAGACGAGGGCCCCGGCGATGGCCCCTCGCAGGGGCCCGCACATGCGCTCCCAGGTGATGGGCGGTCCCGCGTGCAGCAGCATGCGGTCGTCCAACGCGGGAATCGCTTGTGCGGCGGGCACGACGTCCACCAGGACGGGATCCGCCGCGAGCATGCGCCGCAGGGCCTCCCGGTTCGCGTCTTCGATCTTCTGCATCGCCCCCGGACCCCGTTCAGGTGCCCAGCTTCGACAGAAGCGCGGCGAGCCTCGGATCGCCGCCCGCGGGCGGCGACCAGTCGACCTGCACCACGGGGACGTCGAGCGATTCGAGCTCTCGCGCGAAATCCTCCAAGCCCACGTTCACCACGCGCAGCGGCGACTCGAGCAGCGTGTGCGCTTCGCGCTCGCCGTCGGTCATCGGGGCGCCCCGGCGGCGGTGTTTCGCGTGCCCGCCGTCAGATAGCTCAAGATCACGTCGACGACATGGCCCCGCCGTTCGCGCAACCACCGGGCCTCGGACAGGTCCTGCTGGAACATGATGGACAACGTGTGGCGATTGGAGAGGTGCGTGAAGCAGACCGAAAGTATCGTCACGTAGAGCTGGATGGGACCGACTTTCTTGTGGAAGACCCCCCCTGCCTGCCCGCGCCGCAGCAGATCCTCCAATGCGTCGACCAGCGGCAGTGTCGTTTCCGGCACCACCCGTGACTTCTTCAGGAACTTTCCCTGCAGCAGGTTCTCGTTGCAGATGAGCTTGACGAAGTTGGGATTGTCGCACAGGTAATCGAAGGTGAATTCGACCAGCTGACGCATTCCCTGCCCGGGCGGGAGGTGCTTCAAATCGAGCTGCCGCTCCCGCTGGCGGATACGGCGGTAGGTGTCCTCGAGGACTGCCAGATACAGCGGCTCCTTACCCCCGAAATAGTGATAGATCATGCGGATGTTGGAGCGCGAGCGGCGTGCGATTCGGTCGATGCGCGCGCCGTTGTAGCCGTGCTGTGAGAATTCGACCCGGCCGGCGTCGAGTATACGCTCGCGTGTGGCGGCCGGGTCGCGTCGAGCGCCCGACTGGCCCGAACCTCGTCGCGCGTGCGGCGTCTTGCGTGCCCGATCCTCTTGCTGTGCGCCTTCGCTCGAAGGGGATGCGGCCTCGTTGGGGCTTGTGATTCGCACTGGTTCGCGCCGATGGTCGAGGTAACCGCCCATGAGAGAATCGCCCGCACGTCCATTGCGCGCCGCAAAAACAACGGCGCCTTGACAGCCCTGGCGGGTACGTAAATACTGTTCGGGGTAAAAATATACTTACTTCACTTCTTCATAACAATAACGCCGCGTGCGGGGAAGGTTCGTCCAGGCGTAGAGGCCTGCCGCGGATTCCACTGTTCGTCCCATGGGAGAAGGAGAGATGTTACCGAAAGCTCACTTGACATCGATGAAGCGGGGCGTGGTCTCCGCCGCCGCGGCGCTGGCGCTCGGGCTCGGTCTGGGCAACGGCGTGATCTCCGCGGCCGAGCCGATCAAGATCGGTCACGTCGCGGCGCTCTCGGGCGCCTCGGCGCAATCGGGCGAGGCGATCACCCGCGGACTGCGCGTCGCCATCGACGAGATCAATGCGGCGGGCGGGTTGCTCGGCGGACGCCAGATCGAGCTCATCCAGAGAGACGACGAGTCGAGCCCGCCGAAGGGACTGATCGCGGCGAGAGAGCTGATCTTCAACGAGAGAGTCGCCGCCTTCTTCGGCGGGATCGACTCGCCCGTGTCGTTGGCCGTCGTGCCGCTGGCGAACAAGGCGAAGGTGCCGTTCATGGGGGTATGGGCGGCCGCCACTCCGATCACGCGCAACGGCGCCGATCCCAACTACGTCTTCCGCGTCTCCGCCGTGGACGCCCTCGTAGACGTGAAGCTGCTGAAATACGCCAACGAGCAGCTCGGCGCCACGAAGGCGGGACTGATGCTCATCAACAACCCCTGGGGCGAGTCGAACGAGAAAGGCCTCGAGGCCGCCGATGCCGAGAATCCCAACATCGAGATCGTCGGCATCGAGAAGTTCGAGAACAACGACGTGGACATGGTGCCGCAGCTCACGCGTCTGAAGCAGGCGGGAGCCGACGTCATCATCCTGGTCGTCAACGCGCCGCCCGGCGCGCAGATGATGAAATCCCGCGAGCGTATGGGCTGGGATGCTCCGGTCGTGTCGCATTGGGGGATCTCGGGCGGACGCTTCCCGGAGCTCGCAGGCCCGACCGCCGGTGATGCGCACTTCGTCCAAACCTACAGCTTCTTCGGACCCCAGGGCCCGGTCGGGCAGCGTTTCCTCAAAGCGCTCAAGTCGAAATACCCCGAGATCAAAGGCCCCGAAGACATCTTCTCCCCGGTCGGAACCGCCAATGCCTACGACACCATGCACCTTCTCGCCATGGGCATCGAGAAGGCGGGCAGCACGGACGGCGACGCCATCCGTCGGGCCCTGGAGACCCTCGGCACCTACGAGGGCCTGATAAAAACCTACAACGGGCCTTTCAGCCCCGACGACCACGACGCGCTCGGCCCGGACGACTACATCATGGTCCGGTACGAGGGCGATCAGATCGTGCCTGTGCAGTGAACTACCGGCGGGCGGCATTCAGGTGCCGCCCGCCCTGCATCCCGCTGTAACCGGGTCGTCAGTACGGCATGCTGATTCCCTCCGCGTTGATCACAGGCATCGGCCTCGGAAGCATGTACGGGCTGCTCGCGCTCGGCTTCTACGTCACCTACGCCGTCTCGAACACGGTCAACTTCGCCGTCGGCAGCGCGATGATGCTCGGCGCGGTCCTGGCGTTCACTTTCGGCGTCACCCTCGGTTGGCCGATGGCGGCCGCGGTGATTCTGGCGCTCGCACTGTGCGCACTGTGGGGCATCGTGGTCGAGCGGGTTGCGGTGCGGCCGTTCGTCCTGCGCGGGTCCAACGCCTGGTTGATGGCGACGGTGGCGCTGGGCATCGTCCTCGATAACGTCGTTCTGTTCACGTTCGGGAAGGATCCGCGAGGCATGCCGCCGAGCGCGTTGACGACCGAAGCCTTCTATATCGCCGACATCAGGATTCAACCGCTCCAGGTCGTCATTCCCCTCACCGGGCTGCTCATTGCCGTATGCCTGCACTTCGTGTCCCGGCGCACGAAGTACGGCAAGGCGATGCTCGCGGTGGTGCAGAACGCCGACGCCGCGCGGCTGATGGGCATCAATGTGACCGCGTCCGTCGTCGGCGCCTTCGCACTCTCCGGGCTGTTCGCGGGGATTGCCGGAATCCTGATCGCGCCGCTCTTCACCATCTCCTCGACCATGGGGACGCTGTTCGGTATCAAGGCCTTCGCCGTGGCCATACTGGGCGGCATCACGAATCCGTGGGGTGTGGTGCTCGCCGGGCTGCTCTACGGGCTCGCCGAGGCCCTGATCACGGCGCTGTTGGGATCGACCTACACCCAGATCGTGACGTTCTCGCTGGTCATCCTCGCCCTGGCTCTGCGGCCCCACGGCCTCTTCGGTGGCGCTGCGGTCAAGAAGGTCTAGGCATGAGACGGGCTCCGGTGCTGGGAACCCTCGCCGCCGTCGTGCTGGTGGTTGTCGCCATTTTCAATGCCAACGGCTATCAGCTCTACATCCTGGCGCTGGTCGGACTCACGACCATGGTCGGAGTCGGACTCAACATCCTCCTGGGCCTGACCGGGCAGATATCACTCGGGCACGTGGGCTTCTACGCCATCGGCGCGTATGCAGGCGGCATCCTGACCACCACCCTCGGATGGAGCTTCTGGCCGGCCTTTCTGGTCGCGGGCCTCACCGCGGGTGCGGCGGGAGCGGTTCTGGCCGTACCCGCGCTTCGGGTCCGGGGACCGTACCTGGCCATGGTGACCATCGCTTTCGGCTTCGTGGTGGAACAGGGCGCAGCCGAGTGGCGGGCGCTGACCGGGGGCTGGAACGGCTTGATGGGGATCCCGTCCCCGGCCTTCCTCGGATTCGGCTTCGAGGAACGCGATATCGCGCTGCTGGTACTGGTGTTGACGGTGGCCTCGGTTTATCTGTTCTCACGCTTGAGCCGAAGCCCCTGGGGCAAGGCCATGCGTGCGATCCGGGACTCGGAGGTGGCGGGGCAATCCATCGGGCTGGATCCGGTGCTCATCCGCACCGCCGCGTTCGTGCTCTCCGCGGTGCTGGCGGGCCTGGCCGGTGCGGTGTTCGCCTCCATGAGCAGCTTCATCAGCCCCGAGTCGTTCCCGTTCTTTCAGTCCATACTGTTCCTTCTGGTGGTGATGATAGGCGGCGCGGACAAGGTCTTGGGACCGGTCCTCGGCGCGCTGGTCGTGGTGTTGCTGCCGGAGATTCTGTCGTTCCTCGCGGGTTACCGGCTGCTCTTCGTGGGAGCGCTGCTTCTCCTCGTCCTGCGCCTGGCTCCGGATGGCATCGTCGGGCTGCTGTCGCGCCTCTTCGCGAGAGCCGACCCGGGACCCTCGCCCACCCTCAAACGCGACGTCGCGGGTTTCCTCGCCGGGGGGCGAGGATCCCACGGCCTCACCGCCCGCGGGCTATCCATCTCCTTCGGCGGCGTGCACGCGGTCAGTGAGTTCAGCTTCAGCGCACGCCCCGCTCACATCACCAGCATCATCGGCCCGAACGGCGCCGGAAAGACGACGGCGCTCAATCTGATCTGCGGCTTCTACAAACCCGACAGCGGCGAGATCCGGGTGAGCGAGGTCGACGTCGCCCGCCGTGCGTCGCATCTGGTCGCGCGCGCCGGAGCCGCGCGCACTTATCAGAGCACTCAGCTCTTCGAGCACATGAGCGTGCTCGACAACGTGGTGATCGCGCTGCGCCGGGGGCGGCTCGGCGCCACCAACCTCTTCAGCCTGGAGCGCAGCCGCGACCTCGAGGAGCTGGCCGAGAGCATTCTCGCTTTCGTGGGCTACGCGGGTCCGCTCCACCAGCAGGCGGGGGCGCTGCCCCACGTGGACAAGCGGTTGGTGGAGATCGCACGGGCGCTCGCGACCCGCCCCAGCGTCTTGCTGCTCGACGAGCCGGCCGCCGGCCTCGGCGATGACGATACGGGCCGACTCGCGGATCTGCTGCGACAGATCGCGGCCCAGGGACTGGCCGTGGTGCTGGTCGAGCACGACATGAACCTCGTCATGGGCGTCTCCGACCGCGTCATCGTGCTCGATGCGGGTGTGATGATCGCCGAGGGCACCCCTGCCGAAGTGCGCAACGATCCGGCCGTTCTGAAGGCCTACCTCGGCGAGGAGCAGGCGCTCGACCTCGGTCGGCGAACGCCGTGGCGGCCGGCGGGGCCGCCGGTCCTGGAGGGCAAGGATCTGCGCGCCGGTTACGGCGCCGCCCCCGTGCTGCGCGACGTCGATGTCGCCGTGGGCGAGGGCGAGTTCGTGGCGGTGCTGGGCGCGAACGGCGCCGGGAAGTCGACCCTGATGCGCGCCCTGAGTGGCCTGCACCGGCCCATCGAGGGTCGCATCCTGCTCGCCGGAAGGCAGGTCGAGAGCCTGATGGCGCATCACATCTCACGCGAAGGTCTGGTCCTGGTGCCGGAAGGGCGCCAGGTCTTCCCCGAGCTGAGCGTCACGGACAACATCCGGTTGGGAGCCTTCGCCCGCACTCCGCAGAATGTGCGCGCACAGATCGCGCGTATGTTCGACCGCTTCCCCCGATTGCGGGCGCGCAAAGATCAAAGGGCGGGGCTGCTCTCGGGCGGCGAGCAGCAAATGCTGGCCATCGCCCGCGGGCTCATCGCGCAGCCTCGCATCCTGATGCTCGACGAACCCTCGCTCGGTCTCGCCCCCACCTTGATCAACGACCTGTACGGCATTCTTTCGGAGTTGAGGGACGAGGGGCGCACCATCCTCCTCGTCGATCAGATGGCCGGGCTCGCTTTGTCGGTCGCGGATCGGGCGTATGTGCTGGGCGCCGGCAACGTCACCCAGAGCGGACTGACGTCGGAACTCTCGGAGCAGCCGGCCCTGGAGCGCGCCTACCTGGGAGAGGTGCAGGGGACGCAATGAATCGGTTGAAAAGACCTGACCCCGTCCCGCAAACATGAGTCGGAGGCTAGTGCGATGGACGTAATCCTGAGAAATGCTCGAGTTTCCAATGGCGACGAGACACTGGTGGATATCGGAATCGAGAACGGGAGGATCGAGGCCATCGAGCCGCGCCTGGCGGCCGACGCGGAGGAGATCGACGTTGCGGGCCGGCTGGTGTCGCCGGGTTTCATCGAAAGTCACATCCACCTCGACAAGTCTTGCATTCTCGATCGTTGCAAGGCCGAACGGGGCGATCTCGACGAGGCTATTCAAGAGGTGGGGAGAGTGAAGAAGGAATTCACGCCCGAAGATGTGTACGAGCGGGCAAAGCTTACGCTCGAAAAGTGCATCTTGAACGGCACCACGCACATGCGCACGCAGCTCGAAGTCGACCCCGGGATCGGTTTGCGCGGGCTCGACGGCGTCTTGCCGCTGATCGACGAGTACCGATGGGCGATAGACATCGAGGTCTGCATCTTCCCGCAGGAGGGACTGCTCAACAATCCCGGGACCGATGAGCTCATCGTCGAGGCCTTGCGCAGGGGCGGGCGGGTCGTCGGCGCGGCGCCGTACACCGACAGCGACCCTCACGGGCAGATCGACCGGATCTTCGAGATCGCACGCGAGTTCGACATAGACATCGACATGCACCTCGACTTCGGCCCCGGTCCGGACGACCTGGATCTGCTGTACGTGTGCGAGCTCGCCGAGAAGTACAAGTACGGCGGGCGCGTGGCGATCGGGCACGTGACGAAGCTCTCGGCCGCGCCTCCCGAACGGTTCGAGCAGGCGGCGAAGCGCATGAAGAACGCGGGGGTCGCCCTGACGGTGCTGCCGTCGACGGACCTCTATCTCATGGGCCGGCACATGAATCACAGCGTGATGCGCGGCGTGACGGCGACGCACAAGCTGATCCACGAGGGCGTGAACTGCTCGCTCTCCACCAACAACGTGCTGAATCCGTTCACCCCGTTCGGCGACTGCTCGCTCATCCGTATGGCGAACCTCTATGCGAACATCTGCCAGGTGGGGGCGCGCGGCGACATCGTGGAGTGCTTCAAAATGATTACGACGCGCTCCGCCGCGCTCATGAACCTCGACGATTACGGGCTGGCGGTGGGCAAATCCGCCGATCTGGTGGTGCTCGATTGCGACAGCCCGCAGGCCGCGGTCGCGGAGCTCGCGCCGGTGCTCTATGCCTTCAAGCGGGGGCGCCGCACGCTCACGCGCGAGCCCGCGGTGCTGCACCGGCCGGGCTGAAGGGGACGTCGGATCTTGGAGAGCGCACGAACGGAAAGCCCTTGCGCCCTGCCGGACGATCGCCTGGGCGCCTTCTGCCGGGACAACCACATCGCGCTGCGGGGTAGCGGAATGGGACCGCTTGCGGGCCTGACCTTCGGCGTCAAGGATCTGTTCCATATCCGGGGCGCACGGACGGGGTTCGGGCACCCGGACTGGCTGAGAACCCATCCGCCGGCCACGGAGACGGCGGAGGCGGTCCAACAGCTGCTCGACGCCGGCGCCAACATGGTGGGCAAGACCCACACCGACGAGCTCGCCTACAGCCTCACGGGGGAGAACGTCCACTACGGTACGCCCGTCAATCCCCGCGATCCCCGCCGCATTCCCGGCGGGTCGTCGAACGGGTCGGTGGCGGCGGTGGCCGGAGGTCTCGTCGATTTCGCACTGGGGTCGGATTGCGGGGGCTCCGTTCGCCTGCCGGCCAGCTACTGCGGCGTTCTGGGAATGCGACCCACCCATGGACGCGTGTCCCTGCGCGGCGCCATCCCATTCGGGCCGAGCTTCGACGTCGCCGGCTGGTTCGCCCGCGATCCTGAGGTGTTCGAGCGGGTCGGCCGCGTACTCCTGGGGGATGACAGTCACCCCGACCAAGCGCAGCGGCTCCTCGTCGCCACGGACGCCTTCGAGCTGGTGAATGGCGCCGTCGCGGAGGCGTTGCAACCGGCCCTGGGGCGGCTGGCGGCCATGTTCCGTATCGTCGAACGGGCGGTGGTCAGCAGAGACGGGCTGCGCTCATGGTTCGAGGTATTCCGGACCTTGCAGGCCGCGGAGGTCTGGTCCAATCACGGCGAGTGGGTTTCTCGCGTCAAGCCGCAGCTAGGCCCGGGGGTGAAGGAGCGCTTCGAATGGGCGTCGACTGTTACCGTGGAGGCCGTCGCCGTCCATCAACAACGCCGCGCCGCTATCCGTCATGAGCTGGCCGCGCTGCTGCGCCCGCGCGACGTGCTCTGCCTGCCCACGTCACCGCGGATCGCGCCCTTCAAGCACACCCCCACCGACAAGGTCGAGGTCGAGTACCGCAATCAGGCCATGTGCCTGCTGTGCATCGCCGGCCTCGGAGGTCTGCCGCAGATCAGTCTGCCTCTCGCCGCCCTCGAGCACATGCCGCTCGGTCTCTCCGTGATCGGATCGAGCGGGACGGATGTGCAGCTGCTTCAGCTCGCCGCAGAGCTCATGCGAACGTCCGGTTGAGGACTGGCGGTGCGTGACCCGGCCCCGGTGCGCCCGAGCTGGCGGTCGTCCGATATTCCGGGAAGAACCGAGATGTGCAGGCTAGCGCACGCGGCTTTGCGTCGCCGCAGCGGTGGGGGCACCTGCCGCGGAAGGCACCGGGGTCAGCCACTCGCGCCGCTCGGGCAGCCGCCCGTGGGCGGCGTCGAGGAATCGCTGCTGCAACGCCCGGGTGACGGGACCCATGCGCCCCGCGCCGACGGGGATCTTGTCGACGCTGCGGATGGGCGTCACCTCCGAGGCGGTGCCGGTGAAGAACAGCTCGTCGGCGGTGTAGAGGGCTTCGCGCGGCATCGGCTCCACCCGCACCGCGATGTCAAGATCCCCCGCGAGCTGGATCACGCTGTCGCGCGTGATGCCGGAGAGCGAAGTCCCGTCGATGAAAGGCGTGTAGAGCACTCCGTTGCGGACCGCGAAAATGTTCTGCCCGCTGCCCTCGCTCACCGTACCGCCCGGCGTGAGCGCGATGGCCTCGATGTAGCCGTTCGCGTGCGCCTCCATTTTCATGAGCTGGGCGTTGTTGTAGTGCCCGGCGGATTTCACCATGGCCGGATAGGTGTTGGGCTCGGCGCGCTGCCAGCTCGAGACGCACACATCCACACCCTGCTCCAAGGCCTCGGGGCCGAGGTAGGAGCCCCACGGGAACGTCACGACGTAGATCTCGAGGGGGCTGCCCACCGGCAGCATGCCGGCAGCACCGTAGCCCCAGAGCACCATAGGGCGGACGTAGCACGACACGAGCCCGTTGCGCGCGATGGTCTCCACGCAGGCCCGTACCAGCTCCTCGCTGCTGCATCCCGGGTCCATGCGGTAGACGCGACAGGAGTCGAGAAGACGGCGGATGTGATCGGGGAGCCGGAACACCGCGGGCCCGTCGTCCGTCGCGTAGCAGCGGATGCCCTCGAATACCGAGGAGCCGAACTGCACCGCCACGCTCATGATGTGGATACGTGCCTCGTGCCAGGGGATGAACTCGCCGTCGTGCCAGATCCACTCGGCCTCGATGCCCTGCAAGGTCCCGGACATGGATCACTCCTTACCTATGCCCATCTTCGCCCGCACCCAGAATGGTATGGGCGGGTAAAAGTCCCCGCCCCGACACTATCAACCGCGAAATCGGCGACAGAGGGAGAACGGGGCCATTCTAGCCTCTGGCGCGGGCACGGCACAGCGCCCGGGAGCGTCACGGGACGAGAGGGCTGTCGTCTCAGGAGCATGCGGGAGCCCTTGCGCCTGGCGACGCTGGGCCCGGGGGGCACGCGCCCCAACCCCGGACTCACGACCCCGCGCCAGCCGGCGGGCGCCTGAAGGCGTGGCCAGAGCCTGCGCTATTCGCACGGTAGCGGTGCGATCAGAACGAATCGCTCGCGCGGACAAGGGGCTCGACGGTGATCGTGGCAGGTGACGCTGCCCGGAGCGTCGAGCCACAGCCGGTTGGGGGTTGATGAGCGTAGCGCCGGACCAGGTGTCGAGATGTACGCGCGGGCGGCGTTTGCACGGCTACCAGCCCTGTGCGAGAGTCTGAGTGATCGAGAGCGCGGTTTGAGGAGACCGCGGTCGAGCGGAGCACGGGAGGGCGATGCGTGAAATCCCACGTCCAGGTGGCAGTCATCGGCGGCGGTGTGGTCGGTTGCAGCGTGCTCTACCACCTGACCAAGCTGGGCTGGCCCGAGGTGGTGCTCATCGAACGCTCGGAGCTCACCTCGGGCTCCACCTGGCACGCGGCCGGGGGCTTTCACACCCTCAATGCCGACACCAACATGGCCGCGCTGCAGGGCTACACCATCGAGCTCTACGACGAGCTCGAGCGCATCAGCGGTCAGTCCTGCGGGCTGCACCACGTCGGCGGGCTCACCATCGCCACCAGCGACGAGCGGATGGATTTCCTCAAGGCCGAGCGGGCAAAACACCGGTACATGGGCCTCGAGACGGAGATCGTCGGGCCCGACGAGATCAAACGGTTGAGCCCCATCACCAACGTCGACGGCATCATCGGCGCGCTCTACGACCCCCTGGACGGCCACCTCGATCCCTACGGCACCACGCACGCCTACGCGCGGGCGGCGCGCACCCAGGGCGCGGAGATCCATCTGCGCAATCGCGTGCTCGAGCTCGTGCCGAAGCCGGACGGGCGCTGGGAGGTGGTGACCGAGCAGGGCACCCTGAAGGCCGAGCACGTGGTGAATGCGGCGGGCCTGTGGGCGCGCGAGGTCGGGGAGATGGCCGGCATCTACATCCCCTGTCACCCGATGGAGCACCAGTACCTCGTCACCGACGACATCCCGCAGGTCTACGAGCACGGCAAGGAGTTGCCCCACGTGATGGATCCGGGCGGAGAGACCTATCTGCGCCAGGAAGGCCGCGGTCTGGTGCTCGGCATCTACGAGCAGCCCTGCGAGCTGTGGGCGGTGCAAGGCACCCCCTGGGACTTCGGGCACGACCTGCTGCCCGAGAACCTCGACCGCATCGCCGAGCCGCTGGAGGCCGCCTACCGGCGCTATCCCTGTCTGGAGAGCGCCGGCATCAAACGCATCATCAGCGGTCCCTTCACCTTCGCCCCCGATGGCAACCCGCTCATCGGGCCGGTGCCGGGGCTGCGCAACTACTGGTGCGCGGCCGCGGTGATGGCTGGCTTCAGCCAGGGCGGCGGAGTAGGGCTCGCCCTGGCGCAGTGGATGGTGGAGGGGGAGCCTTCGCGCGATGTCTTCGCCATGGACGTCGCCCGCTTCGGCGACTACTGCACGCGCCCGTACACCCGCGCCAAGGTGCGCGAGAACTACCAGCGCCGCTTCGCCGTCTCCTATCCCAACGAGGAGCTGCCGGCGGCCCGCCCGCTCGTCACCACGCCCGCCTACGGCATCTGGAAGGCGCAGAACGCGGTGTTCGGGTCGGGCTACGGGCTCGAGCACGTGAACTACTTCGCACCGCCCGGGGAAGAGCCTTACGAGGTGCCGAGTTTCCGCCGCTCCAACGCTTTCCCCGTGGTCGCCGAGGAGTGCCGAGCAGTGCGCACCGCCGTGGGGATCAACGAGATCCACAACTTCGGCAAGTATGAGGTCACGGGGCCCGAGGCCGCGGTGTGGCTCAATCGGATCATGGCAGGGCGCATTCCGCGCGAGGGGCGCATGGTGCTCACGCCCATGCTCAGCCGCAAAGGCCGGCTCATCGGTGATTTCACCATCACTCGGCTGGGCAGCGAGCGTTTCCAGCTCACCGCTTCCTACGCCGCACAGGCGTTTCACATGCGCTGGTTTCTCGCCCACCTGCCCTCGACCGGCGTCGCCTTGCGCAACATTTCGCTCGAGCGTATCGGCTTCCAGATCGCGGGGCCTCAGGCCCGGGAGCTGCTGGCGCGCGTTACGCACGAGGACGTCTCCGGCACGGCGCTGCCTTTCCTCTCGGCGCGCCAGATGGACGTGGGTCTGGTGCCCGCCCTGGTCTGCCGGGTCACCTACACGGGCGATCTCGGCTACGAGATCTACGTGCACCGCGACCATCAGCTGGCGCTCTACGAAGCCCTCTCCACGGCGGGCCGGGACCTCGGGCTGCGGTCTTTCGCCATGTACGCCATGATGTCGCTGCGGCTCGAGAAATCCTTCGGCGCCTGGATGCACGAGTACCGCCCGGACTACACGCCCGCCGAGACCGGGCTCGACCGTTTCGTCAACTTCGCGAAGAACGACTTCATGGGCCGTGACGCCGCGATGGCGGAGCGCGATCGGCCGCCCGAGCGCCGACTGGCCACGTTCGTGGTCGACGCGCAGGATGCCGATGCCTGGGGCGACGAGCCGATCTGGAAGGACGGCAAGGTCGTGGGCTTCGTGACCTCGGGCGGCTACGCGCACTACTCGGGGAAGAGCGTCGCGCTCGGGCTCGTGCCGAGAGAGATGATCGAGCCCGAGACCCGCGTCGAGATCGAGATCCTCGGTGAGCGCCGGCCCGCGCGCCTCGTCACCGAGCCCCTGCTGGACCCCCAAGGCGAGCGCATGCGCGCGTGAAGCGGCGGAGGACACCGCCGCTTTTTTAGATTCTTCGCAGATTTCCGGGAAACCGCGCCGACGAGTGCTGTCCCAGACCGGTTCCGGGGTATACGCCGCGTAGGGGCTGAGCGCAGCGAAGCCCACCATTCAGCGACAGTGGCATCGTCATGGCCAAGTGGTGGGCTTCGCCTTCGGCTCAGCCCACCCTGCCGACGCAGAGGCGCGTGCCCCGGGACCCAGCGTCGCCCCGAGACACCACGAATCTCACGGAAATCCGCGAAGACTTTTTAGCAGTACAGCCGGAAGATCGGGACCGGTTCGGTCCGCCCCCGAATAGCGACCTCACCGATGGACTCCAGCCGATAGGCCGCGCCAAGCAGCGCGACCGTCGTGCCCGAGATGAGCACCTCGCTTCCGTGCTCCTTGTTCAGATGCTCGAGCCGAGCGGCGAGGTTGACCGCGTCTCCGTGCACCGTGTAGTTCATCCGTTCTCCAGAGCCCACGTTCCCGGCGATGACCACCCCGGTGTTGATGCCGATGCGCGTGCGCAGCCGAACGCCCGCAAAGCTGTGCTCCCCGAGGATGCGCTGCATACCTAGCGCCGCCTTGACAGCGCTATCGGCGTGTTGGGGATCCTCCACCGGGACGTTGAATGCAACCAACATCGCGTCCCCCTGGAACTGGTTGACGATACCGCCATAGCGCGTGATCGGCTCTATGACGGCGCCGAAGTACGCGTTCAACATACGCACCACGTGCGCGGGCTCCATGCTCTGCGCGATACCCGTGAACGACTCGATATCCGAATACAGGATGGTCGCGGTTGCGTGCATCGGTTCGAGTCGCCCCTGGCCAGCGACGATGGCGTCCGCGACGCTCTCCGGTACATACTTGCCGAACACTTCGCGGATGACGGCGAGCTGTTGGGCCACGGCATCGCGCAATCGTTTTTTCTCCAGCGTCGCCTCGATGCGGGCCCGGAGCAGGGTGGGATTGAAGGGCTTGGGCAGGTAGTCCTCGGCGCCGAGCTGGATACAACGTACCACGCTCTCGAGCTCGTCGAGGGCGGAGATGACGATCACCGGAAGGTCGATGAGGGCGCCGTCCGTGCGGAGCTGCTCGAGCACTTGATAGCCATTGAGCTCGGGCATCATGATATCGAGAAGCACGAGATCGAAGCGCCGTTCGCGGATATGCTCGAGCGCTTCGCGTCCGTTCTCGGCCGTATGCACATTCGTGTAGCCGAGCTTTCTGAGCCGCCTGGTGAGCGTAAAGCGGTTGTCGTCGTTGTCGTCTACGACGAGGAACAGCGGCTCGCGGCGTCTCACGTCGACGTCTCTTCGCCGAGTAATATCTGGATCTTGCCGAGCAGGCGTTTGAACTCGATCGGCTTCGTGTCGTAATCATCGCAGCCCGCCGCCAGCGCCTTGTCCCGATCTCCGGGCATCACATGCGCGGACAGAGCGATGACCGGAATGTCCTGCGTTTCGGGCGCGCTCTTCAGTCGTCGCGCCGCTTCCCAGCCGTCCATCACGGGCAGGCTCAGATCCATCAGGATGAGCGCCGGCGCCTCGCTGCGAGCCATTGCCAGCCCCTCCTCGCCGTCGCGCGCCACGATCACCTCGTAGCCGCGCCGCGCGAGGCGCTGGGTCAGCATGTAAATATTGTCCTCATTGTCTTCGGCGTAGAGTATCTTCGCCATTTGGACACCACTCCCGACTCATTCTCCCGCGCGTGCCGCGTAGCGCCGCACGAGACCACGCAGCTCCTCGAGCAGCTCGTCTTGGTCGTAGGCTGCCTTGTGAAGCACGCTATCGACCCCGCGGTCGAGCTGTCGGCGGTCCTCCTCGCTGAGTTCCGCGGCCGTGACCACGATCACCGGCACATCGGCATAGCCCGGTACACGACGAAGCGCCGATAGAAACTCGAAGCCGTCCATCTGCGGCATGATGAGATCGAGCAAGATGAGGTCCGGACGGCTCTCGCCGAGACGCTCGAGCGCGACGCGCCCGTTCTCGGCTTCGGTAACTTCAAACCCCTCCTCGACCAGCAACCGGCGCAGCCACTCGCGGGTTGCTGCCTCGTCCTCGACGATCAGCACGTGCCGCGCCGTGCTTCGGTACTTCTGCAGCGCGGCGCGCAGGCGCATGCGGTCAACCGGTTTCGTCAGATAATCCGAGGCTCCGAGGGCGTAGCCCTTGTTCTTCTCGTCGAGGATGGTCACCAGAATCACCGGAATCGCGGCAAGCTCCGGATCGGATTTGAGCTCCTTGAGCACGCTCCAGCCCTCTACCCCAGGCATCATCACGTCGAGCGTGATCACCGCCGGCTGTAGCTGTCGAGCCAGTCGCAGCCCTTCCTCGCCGTCCCGCGCGGTCACCACGTCAAAGCCCTCGCGCGCCAGGTACCGGCGCATGAGATCGCACACCGTCGGCTCGTCATCGATGATCAAGACCGTGTCGGCGCGTTTGGCGGCCGGCCTCGAGACCGCGCCGACGCGTTCCCGCCGTGCCTCCTCGGACGAGCTCCCGGCGCCCGGCGGGACACGTATCGGCAGCCACAGGGCGAAGACACTCCCTTCGCCCGGTGTGCTCTGCACTTCGATCTCCCCGCCCATCATGTGACAGAGCCGCTGACTGATGGCCAGCCCGAGTCCCGTACCCCCGTAACGGCGCGTCGTCGAGCTGTCGGCCTGCGTGAACTCCTGAAAAAGCTTCCCGAGCTGCTCCGGTGTCATGCCGATGCCGGTGTCCGTAACTTGCACCGCCAGCCACGGGTTGCCGTCGCGACGCTCGCACCAGGTCTCGAGCCGCACTTCGCCATCCTCCGTGAACTTACAGGCGTTGCTCAAAAGATTCAGAACGATCTGTCGGACCCGCGTGTAGTCCGCGTACATGTCGCGCAAATCGTCCGGGCAGCGCACGGTGAGAACGTTCCGGTTCTTCTCCGCAAGCGGCTTCACGGTCGTCGCTGCCTCCTGCAGGACGGAGGCGATATCCACGCTCTCGAGATGGAGCTCGATCCTACCGGCCTCGATCTTCGAGAGGTCCAGGATCTCGTTGATGAGTTGCAGAAGGTGTTTCCCCGCGCCCTCGATGCGACCAAGCGGCTCGATGAGGTCCCCCTGCCCCAACTCCTGCGCATCTTCGCGCAGCATCTCCGTCAGGCCGATGATGGCGTTCAGGGGCGTGCGCAGCTCGTGGCTCATGTTGGCCAGGAACCGGCTCTTGGCCTGGGTCGCCACCTCCGCCTGCTCCTTGGCCTCGTGGAGTCGCACCTCTGCCTGTTTGCGTGCCGTGATGTCCAGAACGACACCGTCCCAAACGATACTTCCATCGGGCAAGCGAGAGGGCCGCGAGCTGGATCGCACCCATCTCTGCGATTCGTCGCTCCCGATGCGAAGCTCGCAGTCGAACGGAGAGAGTTCGGCTGCGGATCTGTTCAGAGCGGTTTGAAAGCGCGCGCGGTCTTCCGGGTGTATGGCCTCGAGCACAAGGCGCGGGTCGGCCATGAGCTCCTGCGCCGGGCGGTCAAATATATTGAACGCTCCTTGACTCATATACGGAAAGGAAACGGAGCCGTCGAGTCGCAGCACCCGACGGTAGACGGCGCCGGGGATGTTCTCGGCGATCGACGCGAGCCGTGCTTCGCTTTCGCGCAACGCCGCCTCGGCCCGTTTACGCTCCTCGACTTCGTAACGCAGCTCCTCATTCGCTCTCTGTAGATCTCGGTGCTGTTCCCAACGATCGATGGCAAGCGCGAGGTGGGTCGCGAAGGCGAACGCGATCTTGACGTCCTCGCGGCTGTACGCCTGAGATCTCGTGACTCCGAAGGTGACGGCCCCCAGGACCCTACCGTACGCACGCAGGGGCACGGACAGAACCGTCGCGAGCTCGCCGCCTTCCATGGAAAGATCCACGGGCAGTGTGGCAGTGCTCTCGTGCGCCGCACCGACGTCCGGAATGAGGCGCGTCTCCCCGGTTCGTATGACCTCCCCGGATATGCCGCGAGCGAGTGGAACGGCGGGTTCATCGAGTAGCGCCGCATCGCGACGCGTGTCCAGCAGAGTTCTCAGGTGGTAGGTTTCGTTATCGAGATTGAGTCGAGCCAGCGTGCACTGCTCCAGGTCGATGACCCACTTGAACTTGGCGGCTACCTGGGCGAGTAACTGCTCGAGATCTTGCGCTTTGGCTATCAGCAGTACGATCTCGGCAAGCAACCCGTAGCGCGCCGCCTGAACGCGCCACGCACCCGATTGCGCCGCCTTAGCCTCGCCATCGGTCACGGGGTTATGCACTGAGTGCCTCGGCGAAAACGCTATCGACTTCGATCTTCGTAGCGTCTGCGAGCGTATCGAGATAGTTACCGAGCGCGGCAAGCGCGATGATCCCGATGAGCTCCTCATCGGTCACGCCCTGTGCACGCACCGCTTCGTAGTCTGCTTCGCTGAGCTGCTGCGGGGTCATGGCGCACTTTTTCGCAAACTTGACGATCTCCTGTATCCGCTTGGGCGCCAAGGCCTCGAGATCGGCATTCAGCGCCGCAAATGTCTGCTCGTCCACGCCGAGGCTCTTGCACGTGACCTGGTGCACGGCGCTGCAGTAGCGGCACTGCTTTTCAGCGGCGATCGAGAAGAGGATCATGCTAGCCACCGAGCTGGGGAGCGGCGTGCGCAGAAAGACGTTACGCAGCACGTTCCAGGTTCCGGCCAGGGCTGACGGGGAGGTCGCCATCGCCTTGTGTATGTTCGGTACGAACGGGATTTCCATGGTCCGGCGGATGTCGGCGTAGATCTCTTCAATTTCACCGTCAGCCCGGGATTCCTCGACGTTTGGAAGATTACTGATCGGTAACTGTGCCATGGCGGAACTCTCCCTTCTCGTTGTGAACAATTGGCGTACACGGCGACATCCACGAACCCTCCCCCGGGCTATTGCCTGCGTCGGTCACCACGCGCTTGGTTCTCGGGCTGTTTCCCGAATGTGCCGCGAGGGTCCTCTGGATACGGCGCAATAGTAGTTCTCATTGCAGAACCCCGGCCCCCGCGGCTGTCGGCGCCACTGGGCCCTCCCCGGTGCGGTAGCGGGCCAGCGTACCATCCCTCAGCTTGCAAGAAGCCGCCTGCGCGACGTGCACGGTAACGGACAGGATCCTCACTCGCGAAAGCCTTGAAGGCGCGGGAGAAGTGACTGCGGCTGGAAAAGCCGACGCGCCATGCGATCGTTTTAACGGGCAAGCTGGTGCAGGCCAGCAGGCGAGCGGCGCAGCGCAGCCGGACCTCTCGCACGAAATCCATCGGCGTCCGGCGAAAGGCCTTTTTGAAGTTTTGCGCAAACGCGGTGCGGCTCATACGCGCCATCTGAGCGAGGCCCTGGAGGGTGAATGGATACTGCGGCTGCCCCACGACGGCGGATATCACGGCGCCGAAACGACGGTCTTCCAGGCCGATCACCCACGGGGCACGACACTCGCCGTCGACGCAGTAGCGCCGCAGCAACACGGTCAGACACTCGCCCATGAGCAGCGCGGCGAGCGTCCGCGTTCCCGCCTGCGGCGCCGCCAGCTCATCGAGCAATCTCGAGAAGGGCTCTCGAAAACGCGGCTCGTCCGCGACGCTCTCCACCATGGGCGTGGAGAGGAGGTCGAACAGTCCTCCGCCCGCACGGTGCCTCGCCCGGAGGGTGCCGCAGACAAGCATGACCCCCGGGGCGCCGGTCCCGACGGTGACGTGCTTCCAATCGCCGGTAAGCGTTCGGCACTCGGGTCGGGGGAGACTCAGCGTACCCGCTGAACCACAGCTTATGACCAGACACGCCCGTGGCGGGACGATGACCACGGTGTGAGCCGTGAGCCGCATAGCGCGCCCGTCCATCGTACGCGCACTCGCCTCGCCGGCCAGTACATAGTGGACGGTCGACTGGGCGCGCTCCGGAGCAATGAAACTCGCACCCGCGCGTATGTCGCAGATCACGAAATCCGCGACCCCGACGTCCAGCCCATCTAGGAGTCGATCGAGCAGCATCTTCGTCGTCTTTGTGCAGCGGCACGCTGCGCGGTGGACGCCAAGGCACGCGATCCGACCGCAGAAGCACTCTAATAGGAACGGCTTGCTTCGGCGTGGAGAGTAGTATGTTCCTCGCGTGGTTGCCGATCAACTTGACCTCGAGCGGGGAGGAACCGCCATGTGCGATTGCAACATCGACTCTGACGCTGCGGCCGACGCGCGGCACCGAGCGGGCCGACGTGCCTTTCTCCAGAAGAGCGGCGTGCTCGTCGCGACCGTGGGCCCGGCGACGCTGTTTGGTGCAAGTGCAGCAACGGCCAGCCCCGACAGGTACGCGCCGCCAGCCGAGCCGGCCCTACCGCCGTCCGATATGACTCTCAATCTCTCGCGCGCCGCGCTGGTGGTCACCGATCCCCAGATCGACTTTCTCAGCCCGAAGGGAGTGACTTGGGGCGTGGTAGGACAGAGCGTGCAGGAGCACAAAACCGTCGAGAACATCGAGCGTCTCTTCGCGGCTGCCAAACAGGCTGGCATCCCGGTGGTGATATCGCCGCATTACTATTACCCGACGGACAAGGGTTGGCGCTTTGAAGGCGCGTTGGAGAAGCTCATGCACAACATCGGAATGTTCGATCGGCCGAGCGCGTATACGACCGAGGGCTTCGAGAACTCCGGCGCCGATTTTCTTCCCAGATACAAGGAATACATCCACGACGGCAAGACCATCATCACCTCACCACACAAAGTCTACGGTCCCGAGGCTAACGACCTGGTGCTCCAGCTTCGTAAGAATCACGTAGACCAGGTCATCCTCGCCGGCATGTCCGCAAACCTGTGCGTAGAGTCGCATCTGCGCGAGCTTTTGGAGCAAGGCTTTGAGGTGGCCGTAGTCAAGGACGCGACGGCGGCCGCCAAGATCCCGGAGGGAGACGGCTACCTTGCGGCAATCATCAACTTCCGCTACATCGCCAACGCGGTGTGGAGCACGGACGAGGCCGTAGCGATGCTCTCAGCATAAGGCTGCGGAACGGAACGCGGGCACACCCTGTACGGCGGACGCTATGTTTGAGAGGAGCATACAATGGCGCAGCAAAACATCGTTGTTCGAAGTGAAAGGCCCTGACTCGCACACTTCGTGCATGCCGAAGATCGTCAGCGACGTGAAAGTCAAAGGGGACCTGACCGACGAGCAACTCCACACTATCGAGCGTCTCATCCACCATTCGCCGGTTCACGGCATGATCGAGTACGCCAACCGAGTTGAGTCCAGAGTCGAACGAACCTGAAGCGGGCCGCACCCAGGACATCAGGGTCGGGGGGCGGAGGTACGCGAGGGTTGTTTTCGGGTGCCTTCGACCCCCTACTGCGAGTTCGACGCCCGCTCCGCGCTCCCACTAGTGCCGAGGTGATGATCGGGTCCCGGGGCCCGCCTTGACATCGAGATCCTCGGTGAACGCCGGCGCGCGCCCTCACCACCGAGCCCCTGTTGGATCCCCAAGGCGAGCGCATGCGCGGCTGAGCCGGCCGGCAGGCCACGAGCGCTGTCTAGGATTCTCTTTCGCGGGAGCCTCCTTCCTATCCGCGGCGTCCGGCTCCCCGGAACACCACCGACCCCTCGGCGGGCCACGCCCGCAACCTCGCCCGGCTCTCAAGATATCCATGTCCCATGACGATAAGCGCGCATGCCTGCCGTTCCTTCGTCAGACAGCGCCTAAGAGGCGGTTCGGTCCACACAGCCACTCCGGGGTTCCGGCCACACGCTCAACATGCAGAAACCGTCATCCAAGAGTTATGCGCATGCGGTGTCTCTGTCGGCCATTTTCGGGTTCGTCGGCGTGCAGCATTTTTACCTGGGGCGCCATGTGGAGGGTCTGGTGGACGTCTGGCTGACAGCTACCTGGATCTATTGTTTCTTCGTTTGGGATAAGCCCGTCCTGGGCGTCATCGCGCTGGGCGCAGATGTCATCCATGCGTTTGTCGTCACCATCATGCTGCTCACCGGCAACTTCAAAGATGGCGAGGGTCGGATCGTCTGCTATCCCGGACAGGAATCGAGCTGATTATCAAGAAAGCGAGGTCGATATGGAAAAGAGTCCGAAAGGTTTCGTGCCAGCCCTCCTGCTGTGCTTTTTCCTGGGCGCCCTGGGGATCCACAGGTTCTACGTCGGCAAGATAGGAACCGGCGTTCTTCAGCTCATCACGCTGGGCGGGCTGGGGATCTGGACACTGGTGGATTTCATCATACTCGCGACCGGTAACTTCAAGGACAAGCAGGGCCTGACCATCAAGGCCGCCTAGGGGTCCACGCCGGCCCGAGCCGGCCCCACCGCAAGTCGTCCCGACGGCTCGGCAACCTCGTGCGATCCGCGGCGCCGCCTTATCGGCGGCGCCGCGTAGGGTGGGCTGAGCGCAGCGAAGCCCACCATCGGCAATCCGAGGGTGCTGCGGGTTCTCGTGGTGGGCTAGCGACGAAGGATGCGCCCCAAGAAGCCCGGATCCCCGATATTCCGAGAACACCCCAACAAGAGCGAAACGGACGACGCAGGCCTCACGAGTCGAGCAGCTGGTGCAACAGACTCGATTCACGCTTGAAGAAGCCTTCGGTGTGAAAGGAATCCTCCAGCGCCAGCAGCTCGTAGTCCAGGTGGTGGCAGAGCTCGTGCAGCAACGTGCGCAGGAACGTTCTGAAAGCGACGACCCGTTTGTGCCTCGCCGTGCGCATCCAGAGCGTGATACGAGCCGAATGGGTGCCTTCGAGATGCTCGTACAGCCCGTGAAGCTCCCCCCAGTCGCGGCTCGGTCGGGCGGACAAAACCCTCACGTTGACGGGCGCGAGCCCGAGATCCGCCAGGATGGCGGCCGCGAGCTGGCGGGCGTGGCGCTCCACGCGCCCTCTGTCCTGCGACTCCAGCGCCGATCGCACCTGCTCTGCCAGCGGCCGGATGCTCCAGGCCCCGTGCAAGCGGATCGAGGCCACTGCATCGCTCTTGCGATAGATGGCCTTCTGCTCGCGGGAAAGCTTGGCGTAATAGGCGAAGGCCACGCGCACCGTCCCTCCAGTCCGGTAACAACGTATTCTGCCGCGAGGCAGGTTTGGATGCCCACCCCGCTCCCGAACGAGCGCCGCCGGTTCCGGTAAGATCCTTGCCCGCCCGCTTGCGCGGCAGGTCCCGGCTCCGGCGCGCCCGAAGCATTGGCGCCCGGCGGCGGCGGCACAGGGCTAGCATAGAGATGATGTCCGTGGAGCACGCAGAGCCAACCGACCCGCCCGAAGCCGCGCTCGAGCATCGGGTAAACCCGCTGCACCTCAGGCAGCGCCTCGGAATCGAGCGCGAGCGCGAGGCTTGGGTGTTTGGGCAAGGCATCAAGTTCTTCCACCTCGAGAACTGGTACCTGGCCCATTCGCTGATCCGGGCGACGCTCAGGCTGTGTCTGCTGCACGGACGTGGACGGCGCAACGCCCTCGACATCCGGGTCCGTCACAATCACGCACGCATCCGAAACCTGCCCCGCTCTTTCGAAGGCTTCACCCTTCTGCATCTGAGCGATCTACACCTCGACATGACACCGCGGACGCCGGGGGCGCTCATCGAGAAGATCTCGGGTCTCGATTACGATATGGCGGTGCTCACCGGAGACTTCCGCGCACGCACCGTCGGACCCTGGGAGCCGACCGTGGCCGCGTTGCGGGAGGTTCGGGCGCACCTCGAGGAACCCGTGTTCGCCGTGCTCGGAAACCACGACAGTATTCGCATGGTGCCGCCGATGGAGGCGGCGGGCATCCGCGTGCTCCTCAACGAATCCGTACCCCTGGAGCGCGGCGGCGAGCACATCCATCTCGCCGGTATCGACGATCCTCACTATTTCCAGGCGGACAATCTCGAAAAGGCGTGCGAGGGCATTCCGCTCGACGACGTCTCCGTGCTGCTCGCGCACTCGCCGGAGATCTACCGACACGCCGCACACGCGGGCTTCGACCTCATGCTCTGTGGACACACTCACGGCGGACAGATCTGCCTGCCCGGCGGCGCGGCGTTGACGTACAACGCCCGCTGTCCGCGGCGGCTGTGCGCGGGCGCCTGGACATATCACCATATGGCGGGCTACACGTCGGTGGGCTCGGGCGTCTGCATCGTGGACGTGCGGATCAACTGCCCGCCCGAGATCACCCTGCACCACCTGCACGCGGCCTGAGGCGCCCGCGGTCAGATGGGACGCCTGCGCACGCGCAGACGGTAGAGGATTCGAGACAGAACGATTTCCAGCACGAAGAAGCCGACCACGGTGAGGGCGATCTCCGTCCAATGCAGCGAAAGACGGCCACGCAGCGCCAACAGCGGGAGCAACGCCTCGAGGCCCTGGTCCAGTCCGAGCGCGCTGTGGCTGGGCGCGATACCCATGCGCCGCTTGATGAAGCTGGCGAGCACATCGCCCGCCATGGCGTACAGCCCGAAAAGAGCACCGGTAGCGAGGGACGGGCCGACGGCCGACCCGGCCATCGCGCACGCCAGGACCGCCACGCCCACCCCCCGTAGGGTCTTGGCGGGACCGAGCAGCGGACGCCCGTCGAGGAAGCGCCGCCCGCCGTCGAGCGGCCAGCTCAGACGATCCCCGAGCAGATGGTGCGCGATCAAAGGGGCGCCGTTCGCGACGAGCAGCAGAAGCAGCAGAACAAGGACGGTCATGGCGTTCACGACGCCGCCCGATCAGCGGGCGGCGCCCGGGAAAAGCGCGCCCGCGCATCGCACGTCGCGGCAGTGCCAATGACTCCGCCCATCCTCATCACCCTCTTTCGCTTCGCCAGCGCCCCCGTCCTGCTCGTGCTCGCCTGGCAGGAGCGACCGACGGCGTTCGTGATCCTGCTCGCCGCCGCCTTCGTCTCCGACGCCCTCGACGGTTACCTCGCGCGCAGGCTCGGCTACGCCTCCGATTTCGGAGCCAAGCTCGACAGCCTCTGCGACCTCGCCGTCTACATCACCATCCCGCTGGGCGCTTGGTGGCTGTGGCCGGAGCTCGTGCGGCGGGAGGCCCCGTACTTCGCGACCCTCGTCGCGTGTTTCGTCGGCCCCGGCCTGGCCGCGCTGGCGAAGTTCGGGCGACTCGCGACCTATCACACCTGGCTGGTCAAAGCGGCGGTGTTTGTGACGGGCTCTGGCCTGCTGGTGCTCTTCGCGGGCGGTCCCGCGTGGCCGTTTCACGCCGCCGTTCCGGTGTGCGTGCTGGCCGCGCTCGAGGAGGTGGCCATCACCTGGATGCTCCCCGAGCCGCGCGCGAACGTGCCCTCTCTGTGGCACGCCATGCGCCCGCGGCATTGATGCCGGGCGCCCCGACGGCGAAAAGGGGGCGTCGCCCCTCGCCCGCCTAGCCGATTACGCAGTATAGTCTGGGGCCTGACCCGCATCGGGGCGCAATACACCGATCTCGTACTCGCCCGACCCCTGACCACAGGGATCGCACGCCCCGGCACGGTCCGCCTCGGGAAGACGCACGACAAGAAAGGAAGGAGGAAGGAAGCCATGTGGACACGAATTTCTGCCGTCCTCGTGCTCTGTCTGGCGGTGATCGCCGGCCCCCTCGCCCAGGCCGAGACATTCACCTTCACCGCCATCCCGGATCAGGACGAGACGCACCTGCGCGAGCGTTTCGGCAAGATCGCGGACTACCTCGAGACGCGTCTGGGCGTGGATGTACGTTATGTGCCGGTCAAATCCTACGCCGCCGCGGTGACCGCGTTCCGCAACGACCAGGTCCAGCTCGCCTGGTTCGGCGGGCTCTCCGGCGTACAGGCGCGGCGTCTGGTGCCCGGCTCCGAGGCCATCGCCCAGGGCGCCGAGGATCGCGAATTCGTCACCTACTTCATCGCGCATCGCAGCACGGGTCTCGAACCTTCCGAGAAATTCCCGCGCGCCATTGCGCAACACACGTTCACCTTCGGCTCCAAGGGCTCGACCTCCGGGCGGCTCATGCCCGAGTTCTACATCCGCAAGCACTTTGGCCGGGCGCCCGAAGACGTCTTCCCGCGCGTGGGCTTCAGCGGCGATCACACCCGCACCATCGCGCTGGTGGAGTCCGGCGCCTACGAGGTGGGCGCAGTCAACTATGCCGTCTGGGAACGTGCACTGCGTGACGACAACATCGACACCGGCAAGGTGCAGGTCATCTGGCAGACGCCTACCTATCCCGACTACCAGTGGACCATCCGCGGCGATGTGAACGAACGATACGGCACGGGCTTCAAGGAGCGGATCGTCCAGGCGCTCCTCGAGCTGGACGACCCGGACTTGCTCGCCTCCTTCCCGCGCTCGGAGTTCGTGCCCGCGAGCAACGCGGACTTCGAACCGATACGAGAGGTCGCCGAGGAGATCGGGCTCATCAACTGATGCGAAGGGCCGATGTCGCTCTTCCAGCTGCGCGGCGCCAGCGCGCACTATAACGGCAGGACCGTCCTCGACGGGGTCTCGCTACGCATCGAGGCCGGCGAGCGCGTCGCGCTCATCGGACGCAGCGGCGCCGGCAAATCCACGCTGCTGAAGCTCCTCTACGCCCAGCAACCCGAGGCCGCGCTGGTGCCGCAGGACCTGGGCCTGGTGCGCACGCTGTCGGTCTTCCACAACGTGTACATCGGGCGCCTGCACCGTCATTCGGGCTGGTACAACCTGCTCAATCTGGTGCGTCCGGTGCGCCGCGAGGTGGAGGCGGTACGCGCCATCCTCATGCGCCTCGCGCTCGACGAGAAGCTTTTCGCGCCCGCCGCAGAGCTATCGGGCGGGCAACAGCAGCGCACCGCCGTCGGCCGCGCCCTGTACCGGGCGAATCCCGTGTTCATCGCCGACGAGCCGTGCTCCGCCATCGACGAGCGGCAAGGGCGCAACGTCCTCGAGCGCATCAACGAAAGCCATGAGACCGTGGTCCTCGCCATGCACGACGTGACGCTCGCACTGGCCTACACCGACCGGGTGATCGGGGTCGCCGGTGGCCGCATCGCGCTGGACGAACCCACCCGGGGCATGGAGCCCTCGGACCTTGCGCCTTTTTACGAGAACCCGGCCTGACGGCGCCGCGGCGCACGGCCTGCCCGCCTCTCCGGCGCGTCGGGTGAGTCTCGCCTTCGTCGTCGTGGCCGTGGTCTGCACCGTGCTCGGCGACTTCGAGGTGAGCACGCTCGACCCCTGGCACGAGCTCGGGCGCCTCGGCCTCGGTCTGATCACGCCGACGATCACCGACACCGCCCAGCTCGCCGAGGCGGTGCTCTACACGGTGGCTTTCGCCATGGTCGGCGTCCTGGTCGCCGCGGCGTGCGGCTTCGCCCTGGCGCTCGTTTTTCACCGGCGAGTCGTACGCGCAGGCTGCGCCTTCATTCGCGCCGTGCACGAGCTGTTCTGGGCGCTGCTGCTGATGCAGATGTTCGGGCTCTCGTCGTTGACGGGGCTGCTCGCCATCGCCATTCCCTACGCCGGGATCTTCGCCAAGGTGTACTCGGAGATCCTCGAGGAGGCCGACCCGGCACCGCTGCAAACCATTCCGGCCGCTGCCGGGCGCATCTCGACCTTTCTGTTCGCGCGCCTGCCGGATGCGTGGGTGCACATGAGGAGCTACAGCCTCTACCGCCTCGAGTGCGGGCTGCGCGCCAGCGCGGTGCTCGGGTTCGTGGGTCTGCCCACCCTCGGGTTCCATCTGGAGTCCTACTTCAGCCAGCGCCAGTACTCCGAGGCGTGGGCGATGCTGTTCGTGCTCTACGCCCTCATCGCCACGGTGCGCCTGTGGGGACGGCCCAGGCTGATCCCGCTGCTCGCCGCCGGGTCGCTTTTCGTGCTGCCCGCCGGCGACAGCATCTCGCTCGCCAACGTCACGCGCTTCCTCAGCGAGGACATCGTGCCCGATCCGTTGCGCGGCGGCGCCCTGGACGGTGCGACCCTGACTGCGCTCGGCGCCTGGGCGGCGGATCTCGTGACCGGCCAGGCGCTGGAGGGGATCGTCAACACCGTGCTGCTCTCGCAAGTGGCGCTGGTGGCCACCGGATTGCTCGCGCTCGCGTGGTTTCCGCTGGTCTCGCGGCGCTTCTTCGGGCCCGTGGGGCGCACCTCCGGGCACCTGTTCCTGGTGGTGATGCGCTCCACGCCGGAGTACGTGCTGGCCTACGTGCTCCTGCAGCTATGGGGACCCTCCATGCTGCCGGCGGTGGTGGCGCTCGCCATTCACAACGGCGGCATCATCGGACACCTCATCGGGCGCTACACGGACGCGCTCCCCCTGCGCCCGGACAGACCGCGCCGCCGGCTCGACCTCTACGGCTACGAAGCGGTGCCGCGGGTGTACGGGCAGTTTCTCGCCTTTCTCTTCTATCGCTGGGAGTGGATCATGCGCGAGACGGCGATCCTCGGCATCCTCGGCATCCACACCCTGGGCTTCTACGTGGACAGCGCCCTCGCCGAGTTCCGCTTCGACGAGGCGCTCGCCCTGATACTGATCACCGCGCTTATGAACATCGCCATCGACGCCACCTCGCGCGCCATCCGCGCCCGGCTGCGGCTCACGACCACCCCCGGCGGCGTGCATGCGGACGCGCGGGCTTTACAGCCCGCCGGGGGTGGCGGCTAACGTAAACGCACCGAACGAGGCACACAGTCATGCAAAAATCCCAAGGACCCGTGGTCAAGGATCTGGTGCTGGTAGGGGGCGGGCACAGCCATGTGGCGGTGCTGCGCCGCTTCGGCATGAAGCGGATGCCCGGCGTGCGCCTGACCCTCATCTGCCGCGATGCGCACACGCCGTACTCGGGAATGCTGCCGGGGCTTGTGGCCGGCCACTATGCGTTCGACGACGCACACATCGATCTCGAGCCGCTGTCGCGCTTTGCGGGCGCGCGCTTCTACCACGCCGAGGTCACGGGCCTCGATCTCCACAACCGGCGCGTGTTGTGCCGGGGGCGGCCGCCGGTGAGCTACGAACTGCTCTCCATCAACATAGGGTCGACACCGCGCACCGGCGACGTTCCCGGGGCAGAGGGTGCCGTGGTGCCGGTCAAACCCATCAATCGCTTCATCGACCACTGGCAGCGGATGAGCGAGCGTGTCCTCGAGCACGACGGGCCCGTTCGCATCGCGGCCGTGGGAGCGGGCGCCGGCGGCGTCGAGATCCTGCTCGCCGTCCAGCACCGGCTGCGGCGGATGCTCGCCGCCGAGGGACGCACCGCGCACCACCTCGAGTTCCACCTGTTCTCCAAGAGCGAGGACATCCTGCCCACACACAATCCGCCGGTGCGGCGTCGCTTCGGGCGCGTGCTGCGGGAGCGCGGCGTGCACGTGCACACTGCATGCCCCGTAACCGAGATCTCCCGGGGACGGGTGCGCGCGCCGGATGGCGAGCACCACTTCGACGAGGTGCTCTGGGTGACCCCCGCGGGCGCCGCGCCTTGGGTGCGCGAATCGGGGCTGCGGGTAAACGACGACGGTTTCATCGAGGTCAATGACGCGTTGCAGTCTCTCTCGCATCCCGAGGTGTTCGCGGCCGGCGACATCGCCCACATGGTCAACCACCCGCGGCCCAAATCCGGTGTGTTCGCCGTACGCCAGGGCAAACCCCTCGCGCGCAACCTGCGGCGCGCGCTGCGGGGGCGGCCGCCGCGCTCGTTCCGGCCCCAGCGCGAGTTCCTGGGCCTCATCTCGACGGGAGATCGATACGCAGTCGCCTCGCGCAGCTTCTGGAGCTTCGAGGGGCGCCTCGTGTGGCGCTGGAAGGACTGGATAGACCGGCGTTTCATGCGCAAGTACAACGAGCTCCCGGAGATGGAGGAGAAGGCGAAGAGCGATATCGCACCGGGCCTCGCCGACGCCGAGGTGATCAAGGAGATCTCCGCCATCGCCATGCGCTGCGGCGGGTGCGGCGCCAAGGTCGGCAGCAGCGTGCTCGATCGCGCCCTCGCGCAGATGCGCAGCGCCGCCCGCGATGACATTCTCGTCGGGCTGGATGCGCCCGACGACGCTGCGGTGGTGAGGGTGCCGGAGGGCCGGGTCATGGTGCACACCGTGGACTACTTCCGCGCCTTCGTCGATGACCCCTACGTGTTCGGGCGGGTCGCGGCAAACCACAGCCTGGGCGACATCTTCGCCATGGCCGCGGAGCCGCAGTCGGCGCTGGCCGTCGCGACCCTTCCCCACGGACTCGAGCACAAGGTCGAGGAGCAGCTCTACCAGCTCATGTCCGGAGCGCTGGAGGTGCTGAACGACGCGAACACGGCGCTGGTCGGCGGCCATACCAGCGAGGGCGCGGAGCTCGCCCTCGGCTTTGCGGTGAACGGACTCGCCGACCCTGCGCGGCTGCTGCGCAAGGGTGGCATGCGGGCGGGGGACCGCCTGATCCTGAACAAGCCCCTGGGCACCGGCACGCTGTTCGCCGCCGACATGCGTCTCAAGGCCAAGGGTCGCTGGATCGACGACGCCCTGGCCTGCATGGTGCAATCCAACCGCCTCGCGGCGCACTGCATCCACGACCACGGCGCCACCGCCTGCACCGATGTGACCGGCTTCGGCCTGCTCGGTCATCTGGTGGAGATGACGAAGCCGTCCGAGGTGGACACCGACATCGAGCTGGCGACGCTGCCGCTGCTCGACGGCGCACTGGAGACGGTGCGCATGGGCATCTTCAGCTCGCTGCAGCCGCAGAACGTGCGCCTCAGGCGCGCGGTACGCGACATCGAGGAGGTCTCCAAGGACGAGCGCTACCCGTTGGTGTTCGATCCGCAGACCGCGGGCGGGCTGCTCGCCAGCGTGCCCGAGCCCAACGCGGGCGACTGCGTGACGGAGCTGAGGCGGCTCGGGTACACCCGCGCGGCCGTCATCGGCCACGTCCTGCCGCAGAGCAACCGACTCGAGCCGATCAGGCTCATCAGGTGACGCAGCGCGTAAACAGACGCGGTGTCGCGGCGGGACATTGGGTCCCGGGGCACGCGCGACTCCGTCGCAAGCCCGCAGGTTGGCCTGAGCGAAGCGAAGCCCACCGCTCGCCAACGGTGGCATGGTCCCGGCCAATACGGTGGGCTTCGCTTCGCTCAGCCCACCTTTCTACGGGTAACCCGGGCGAGCAGCCGGCGCCAGGCCTCGCGCTCGCGGCGCGGCTCGAACAGCGGAGCCCGCGCCGCGCAGCGGCTCTGCAGCTCGGCCAGGTGATCCGGTTCCTGCTCGGCGCGCAGGAGCTGGGCGCGCAAGGCGTCGGTGTCGCGCACAGGGTAATAGCCCGGATAATTGCGCCCGAGCAACCCCACGGAGCCCGGGATGTCCGAGGCGATGACCGGTACGCCCGCGACCAGCGCCTCGGAGACGACGTTGGCGCCGCCCTCCATGACGGAGGAGAGCACCATCAGGGGGGCGCGGGCCAGCGCCCGGCGTACGGCCCACCCCGGAACCTCGCCGCGCCAGCGGTAGCGCGGGTTGCGTGCCATCTCCGCGCGCGCCCGTTCGGCCCAGGCCTCATCGTGAGCACGGCCGAGATGCACGACGCGGATGCGCGACGAGGACGGCAGGTCGCGGGTGGCCAGCGCGGTGCGCAAGGGATCTTTCTCTTCGCGCAGATGGCCGATGACCAGCACCTCGAAGACACGCTTGAGCGGCGGGAGCCGGCTCGACAGCGGCGGCACCGACTGATAAATGACGTGCACCTTGTCGCGCAGCCGTGCCGGGATCGCCTCGGCCGCGAGATCGTGCAGGCCGACCAGGGCGTCGGCGAGCTCCATGGAGCGCAACGTGACATCGGGGTCGCTGTCTATGAAGCGGTAAATGTCCGTGCCGGTGAGAGCCACCACCAAAGGTCGCTGCGGGAAACGGTCGCGGAAGTGCGCGGCAGCTTCGGCGCTGCGCCAGGCGTGCAGCGCCAGCATGAGGTCGGCGGACTCGCCCGCGTAGCCATTGGTGACGCGCACTCGGTGGCCGAGACCGCGCAGAAAGCGCGCCCAGCGTACGGCGGTGGTACGGTTGCCGGCGCGCGAGTGCCTGGGTGCAGGTGTGACCAGAACGACTCTCATAACTTGTCATCGGTCACCGGTTATCTGCATGGACGAAGGACCCATGACACGTGACCGGTGACAGTTGACCGTTGGCGTTGAACGCTCAGTACGAGTTACTTAGAGTCTCCGATCATGGCCCAAGTCGTTTCCAACGCATACCTCGTCGAGATACTAAAGGACGCCCGCGAGCGCACGCTCGAGCTGGTCGCCGGGCTCGACGGCGATCAGCTCATGGGCCCCAAGCTCGACATCGTGAACCCGTTGCTGTGGGAGATCGGGCACCTGGCGTGGTTCCATGAATACTTCGCGCTGCGCAGGCTGGACGGGGGCGCTCCGCTGCTGCCCGACGCAGACGAGATCTACGACTCCTCCACCGTGCATCACGACACGCGCTGGGATCTGCCGTTGCCCTCCCTGGAGGGCACCCTCGATTACATGGCCCGCGTACAGGAAGCCATGACGGCGCGGCTCGACGGGGACGTTGCCGGGGAGGCGCAGAGCTATCTCTACCAGCTCACCACCTTCCACGAGGACATGCACGACGAGGCCTTCCTGTGGACGCGCCAGACCCACGGCTGGCCCGAGCCCGACTTCGCCGTCGCGCGCGGCGGACCGCCGGACGACGCCGAAGCCGGCGCGCTACCGGGGGACGTGGACGTGCCGGGCGGAACCTTCGACCTGGGCTCCACAACGGACGCGTCGTTCGTGTTCGACAACGAGAAGTGGGCGCACCCGGTGGAGGTCGCGCCCTTCCGCATCGCCCGCGCCCCGGTGACCAACGCCGAGTTCGCCGCATTCGTCGAAGACGGCGGGTACCGCAATCGCCGGCTCTGGGACGAGGGCGGCTGGCGGTGGCGCACACAGGCGCGGGCGGAGCATCCCGTGTACTGGGTGGCGCAGGGCAATGGCGGCTGGGCCGAGCGCCGCTTTCAGAGGGTTGTGCCGCTCGCGCCGCACCGCCCCGTGGTGCACGTGAACTGGTATGAAGTGAACGCTTACTGTCGTTGGGCGGGTCGGCGCCTGCCCACGGAGGCGGAGTGGGAGGCAGCGGCGTCGGGCGAGCCCAGCGCCAACGGGACGCTCGTCGCGCATCGTCGCACCTGGCCCTGGGGCGAGACGCCGCCCGCGGGCGAGCACGCCAACCTGGACGCTCGCGTCCTCGGGACCGTGGACGTCGCGGCCCACGCGGCCGGCGACAGCGCCTTCGGCTGCCGGCAGATGCTCGGTAATGTGTGGGAATGGACCGCCAGCGTCTTCGATCCCTACCCCGGTTTCTCCGCCGATGCCTACCGCGACTATTCGGCCCCCTGGTTCGGCACGCGGCGGGTGCTCCGCGGCGGCGCCTGGATGACCCGCTCGCGCATGCTCAACAACCGCTACCGCAACTTCTTCACGCCCGAACGGCGCGACATCTTCGCCGGGTTTCGCACCGTGGCGCTGCTCTAGCGCCCGCACTTGCCGGCGGGCGGCAACGCGCGCGATGATATTGGCGTGCCGGATGGTGCTTGTGCGGCGCATTCCAAACCCGGCCCGCCGCGATTCAGGCGAGAGACATGGAAGACGACCCCACGCTGACCGGTGTCCTCAACGAGCCGGAAATCCTCACCCATCGCTTCGACGACGACGGGGCGGTCCCCAACAACCCGAGGCTGCCGTTGATTGTCTACCGTCAGGCGGTGAATCTGCCCGACAACGACCCCGCGCACGTGTTCGAGGTCCTGTTCGCACGCAATGGCTGGGGTGGAAGCTGGCGCAACGGCATCCTGCCGTTCAACCACTTCCACAGCACGGCGCACGAGGTGCTGGGCATCTACAGCGGCTCCGCGACGGTACAGCTCGGCGGCGAGGGCGGGGTGACCGTCACCCTCGAGCCCGGCGACGTGGCGGTTCTACCGGCGGGCACCGGCCACAGGAAGCTGCGCTCGAGCGGAAGCCTGGGCGTGGTCGGGGCGTATCCGAACGGTCAGCGCCCCGACATGTGCCGCGCCGAGAAGGGAATCGCGCGCGTCCAGGTGGCCCAAGTCGCCCAGGTTACGCTCCCCGGCGCCGACCCCGTCTACGGGCCCGACGGGCCGCTCTTCGAGCACTGGCACGATTGAGCGACTCAGGCCGCGCCTGGCACTCGGCCGAGCCCAAACCTGGTTACCCACGAACCCCGGCTCCATCGGGGCGGTGAGCCCGAGCCCCCATTTCTCGCCGGTGCGCGAAGCGAGGGCGCAGCCGCGGGCTGGTGAGACATGCGGGCTGACACTGGGTGCCGAGGCTGCGCGTGCCGTCCGCGCGGCGCTCGGCGATAATCCCGCCGATGACCTCGGAAAGCCCGGACCCGCGGCGATGGATCGCGCTCGGCATCGTGCTGACCGCGACCTTCATGCAGCTCGTCGACGTCTCCATCGTCAACGTCGCTATCCCCTCCATTCAGCGCGACCTCGCGGCGAGCTACGCTCACATCCAGCTCGTGGTGGCGGCGTATCAGCTCACCTTTGCGGTGTTGCTGATCACGGGCGGGCGACTGGGCGATATCTATGGCCGAAAGCGAATCTTCATGATCGGCATGGCGGGTTTCACCCTCGCGTCTGCGGCTTGCGGTCTGGCCACCCACTCCAGCATGCTCGTGGCGGGGCGCGCGGTGCAAGGATTGTTCTCGGCGCTGCTTTACCCTCAAGTGCTCGCGGTGCTCCACGTAACCTTCCCCGCCCACGAACGCTCCCGCGCGTTCGGCATCATGGGCGGAGTGGTCGGGATCGCCACCATCGCCGGTCCGCTCCTCGGGGGCTCGTTCATCGACTGGGATCTGCTGGGCCTGGGCTGGCGCCCGATCTTTCTGGTCAATGTGCCTCTGGGCGCTGCTTCGGTGGCCGCGGCCGTCTACTACCTGCGCGAGTCGCGCTCCCCGCACCCGCTCCACCTCGATATCCCCGGCACGCTGCTCGCCACCCTCGGGCTGGGTCTCCTGATCTGGCCCCTCGCGGAGGGCCGCCAGGCGGGCTGGCCGTGGTGGGCTTTCGTCTGCCTGGCTGCGTCGCTGGTGGTGCTCGCGTTCTTCGCGTGGTACGAACGACGCCTGACGGATCGCGGTGCGTCGCCGCTCTTGAACTTTCACCTCTTCCGGGACCGCGGGTTCAACGCGGGCCTTCTAGCCGCATTGACGCTGTTCCTCGGCGTACCCGCCTTCTTCTTCGCCTTCATGCTGTTTCTCCAGGTGGGGCTGGGCTACGGCGCGCTGCACGCGGGGCTCACCACACTGCCCTTCGCGGTGGGCTCGGCGATCGCCTCGGCGGCGTCGATACGCTTGACACCGCGAATGGGCAAGCGGGTGCTCTACCTGGGCACGCTCGCCCTCGCCGGCGGCATGGCGATGCTCATCTTCGAGATCGGCGACTCCGGTATCGCGCTTCAGAGCCTCGAGATGCTACCCGCGCTGTTCGTCTCGGGGCTCGGGTTGGGGCTGTCGGTGGCCCCACTATTGAACATCGTGCTCGCCGGCGTTGCGCACCAGGAGGCGGGAGCGGCGTCCGGTGTTCTCAGCACCGCGCAACGGGTGGGCGGAGCGGTGGGCGTGACGCTGATCGGGGTGATCCTGTTCGGTCTCCTCGGTGCGCACTCGGAGCAGACCGCCGAGCGCGCATCGCGCGAGCTGCATCGCGCACTGGCGGCCGAAGGTCTCACCGGGGTCCCGTTGAGACGCTTGACGCGGCAGCTCGAGACCTGCGTCCGCGAGCGAGCGAGTACCCCCGATCCCACCACGCTTCCCCGAAGCTGCCGACAGATCCTGGAGAGCACGTCTAATCCGGGCGAGTCCGAGCGTCCGGTAACCGTTCTGCGCGACGCCCTGGCAAAGGCGCGAGCGGAGAGCTACGTCTTCGCGACCCGCCATGCGCTGCTCTACGAGGTGGGGGTATTTCTGATCGTGGGCCTGCTGGTCGTGGCACTGCCGCGAGCCCACCCGCATGCGGTGGGCCGCAGCACCGAGCCCGTGCGGGCGGCGCGCGGCGGGCTGCCCCGCAGCGCACCGCCCGACGGCCCCGAAAGCGCACGTAATACCCGGTGAGCAGATGCAGCCGCGCGGGGTGATGCCAGAGGGCGGCTACTGCGTTTCGGATTTCGCCACTTTGAAGGTGAGCTCCTTCATGAGCTCCACGGTGTCGCCTTTGTCGTGGAAAACCTTGAGCTTCCACTCACCCGGGCGATCCAGCTTGATCTGCCTCCACGTACGGTAGCGCACCGCACTCTTGATCTCGGCCCGCTCCACAGACATGGTCATTTCCCCGTGATTGAGCTGGAGCATGATGGTCTGCGGTTTCACGTCGTTGGGCACCATGAACATCATCCAGACCGTCGCCGCATCGCCCTCCTTCAGCGCATTGGCGGAGAGCTCCACCATGCATTCGTTCTTCTCCGCACCCTTGGTGTACACGTCCTCGCAAAGTTTCATCTCGGCCAGAACAACGCCCTCCTTCTGACCGTTGTAGAAGAAGTCGATGACTTCCTTTACTTCTTTCCCGTCGGGTTTGGCGTGCGCGTGGGCGAGCGCGGATAGCATTAGCGCCAAGCTCAGGAGTGCAATGCGTTTCATGTAACTCTACCTCTTTGATGCTGAGTGGATGCGATGCCGGTGCGGCGCATCCGGACTATCGGCGTCGCCCGCAGAAACTTAACTCCTAGGATGGTTATTCCTTGAACAAACCGGTGGCAAAGGATCAGGCGAACACCCATTTTGTGACCGACTTCACGTTCAGCCCGTATTTCTCACCGGTGCGCGAGGCAAGCGCGCCATGACAGAGGAGGGCGCCTTCCCATCCGTCCCGCGGCTGTGAGAAAACCCACTTCCCGACGGCCAGAGCACCGATAGGATTCCTGAGACATTCACATCCGTCTACTTATCAGGCGGCAGGAGTCTGTCCACATCGAGAGAGCCCGCGAGAGAGGAGAAGTCCAAGTACACGCACACAACATGGAGCATGGGTGCATACGGATGTGCGGAAAAGCTGCAACGCAAGGCCGTGTAATCACAAGGAGGGAGACGATGGCCGTTCAAGTTCAACGCTACTATGCGCGGTGGAGTCCGACCAATCATCATGGCTACGTCGTCATCTACTGGGCCGAGGGGTCCAAGGCGTTCCCCGAGTCGTCCTTCACGGACCCAGTGGAGTTTCAAATCGTGGTCGACATGCTCAGGAACGAGCGGCTTGTGTGGTGGGATGAGACCACACAGCGGCTGTACGCGCACCAGGAGCCGGTCGGAGAAGGTGAGTAGATCGCGACCAAGGGCAACCGGGCGGACTTCCCGGGCCGCGGCGAGGGTGCCCAAGCGCAATGTCGGGCGTCGGATGCAGTGTCGGGTGGGCTGAGCGCAGCGAGGCTCACCACCGAAAGCAGCGAGGGGCCTCCGGGCTCTCGTGATGGGCTGCGCCTTCGGCCCAGTCTACGGGAGTCCTTCTCAAGGCTCATCGCGGATTTCCGGGAAACCGCGCCCACGAGCCCCGTCCCGGATGGGTCCCGGGGTATGTGCCGCGCAGTCGCAAGCCCCGCAGGGCGGGGCCGAGAGCCGGGGCCCGAGCGCCATGGGGTCCGATGCGCCTTCAACCGAAGCCCGTGCAGGCGTCGAGCGGGCAGGCCGCGGCCCCGCATGCGTTCCAGATCGCCGAGTCGTTTCGGGGCTTGCGACGCAGAGGCGCGTGCCGCGGGACCCAGCCTCGTCCCGGGAAACTACCCATCTCCAGGAAATGCGCGCAGAACCTTTCTTAAAGGCGCGCCCATTCGGGCGTGATGCTGGAGACTTCGGCATCCGGTGCGGAACCCACGCCGTCGCCGCGGCGGGCCAACCCGAGGACGAAGCGCTCGACCTCCGCGCCAAACCACTCGGCAGCCTCGATCATCGGTGCGTGTCCGCACCGTGACACGGTGACGAGCTCGGCGTTGGGCATCAGCGCCTCGAAGGTGCGCGCGACGTCCAGCGGGGTGATCTGGTCCTCGTCGCCCCACAGGAGCAGCGTGGGGGTTTCGATCCGGGGAAGCACCTGCTGGAGATTGTCGCGTCTCGCGCTACGCGCTGCCTGGATCAGGCTCAGAAAGTAGCGCCGCTCCCGGAAAATGGCGGCGATCTCCTGGATCCCTTCCTCGGTGACCCAGCAGTCGGAGAAGAAGACGCGATGCATCTGCTCTCGGACGAAGCTCTCGTCCGGTCGCAGCGGCATCTGTGAGGGTTCGTGCTCGTAGAGCCCCGAACTCCCGGTGAGAACCAGCCCCTTGACGAGCCCCGGTGCGTGCAGAGCGACGCGCAGGGCGATGTGCCCACCCATCGAGTTTCCACACAGAACTGCGGGCTCGGAGCCCCGGCTGCGAAGGAAAGCCTCGACGTACACCGCCAGCGCTTGCACCGTGATCTCGGAGCGGTCCCCGTCGAGCAGGGGGAGGTTCAGCGCCGAGACGCGGCCGAACTTCGCCAGCGCGGGAAATGCCTGATCCCAGTTGGACATGGCGCCGAAGAGCCCGTGCAGGAGCACGATACGGGGGCCGCGCTCGCCCAGATCGTGCGTCTCGAAGACGGGTAGCTCGCGCCGCTGCAGCCACAGAGGCTCGCACCCCTGCCGCGCCGCACATGCCCGTAGCCGCTCCTGGAACTGCGGCTCGAGCGGCTGCGGCTCACGATTCTCCTCGGGCGTGCTCATCACGGCTCTATTTCGGCTCGACCCATAGGCGAGCTTTAGCAGTGCGGGAGCCAGAAAGACGTCGGCCAGAAACGCGAGCCCGATGGCCAGCGCGATGAGCATCCCGAAGTTGCGGAGATTCTCCATCGACGAGGCCGCGTAGAGCATGAAGCCCGTAGCCAGGACGAGGGACGTGAAGAGTATCGCGCGGCCCGTGGTGCGAAGAGTGGCGTCCACGGCATGGTCCACGCTGCCGGAGCGCAGATGGGCGCTTCGGAAACCGTGCATGAAGTGGATGGTATCGTCCACGGCGAGCCCGATGGCGATGCAGCCCACGAGCAGCGTGAACACGTCCATGGGGATCCCGGCCCAGCCCATCACCCCCAGGGTGAGGCCGATGGGGACGAGGTTCGGGACCATCGTGATCAACCCCTGGCGCAGATTTCCGATCATCAGAATCATGAGCGGCGTGATCAGGGCCAGGGCGATCAGATAGCTGCGAATCAGACTGTTCATCACGGCGTTGATGGTCTGGCTCATCACCGCCGTGGCACCGGTGATCTCCCACTGCACGCTCCCGCCGAGCGCGTCGCGCACCTCGCGCTTCACCGCGGCGATCAGCGGTGGGTAGCGGACCGCATCCATCCACGGCACGCGGACCGAGATGCGCGCGGTGCGCCGGCCCGATCCGATCCACTCTGAAAGCTCCTCGCCGCCTACGGCGCGATACCGCACGACGTCCGCAATCAGGGCCTCGCGCCCGACGGGGAGAGTTGCGGAATCGGGCCCGCTCGCGACCCGCCAGGCCTTCAGCGTGTCGACGGCAGAGAAGACCTGCCCCACGCGGGCGTTCCCGACCTCGAGTCCCCGCAGCCGGTGCTCGAGCGCATCGATGCGACGAACCAGGTCCGGCTGGAGCAGACCGTTATCGCGCTCCGTGCTGATCACGATCTCGAGCGACATGGTGCCGTGGAAGGCCTCATCGACCCGCTCCGCCGAGCGCCGGGTGTCCGAAGTAGACGGCAGCCACAGCAGCGGGTCGTGGGAAAGACTGATCCGACCGATCCCCCAGGCCCCGACGGCGATCAGCAGGACGGTGCTCCCGACCGCCCACCACGGACGCCGGGTCGCCGTGCGACCCACAGCGATCAGGACGCGTTCCGCCGTGGCGCCACGGGAACGCCCCGCGCGCGCCGCCAAACGCTTCGGAGGAAGCAGAACGAGCGCCGCGGGCAGAAGGACCAGCGTGTAGAGAAGGCCGATCAGTACGCCCAGGGCGCCGTATCCGCCGAACTCCGCGATGGGTGCAATCTCCGCGGAAAGGAAGGAAACCAATCCCGCGGCCGTGGTGAGGCCCGTGAGCAGGATGGCGAGGCCCGAATGCGAAAGCGCGTAAGCGACCGCCTCGTGCGCCGCGACACCGGCGTCGTAATGGCGCAGAAACTGCACCAGAAGGTGCACGCTGCCGCATACGCCCACCGCGAGCAGGAACGAGGGCAGGACCTGAGTCGGCACGCGAATCGGCGTGCCCAGCAACGCCATGGCGCCCAGGGTGGCCGTGACCGAAAGCCCGACCACGCCGAGTGGAAGCAGCACGCCGGCCGCACGCCGGAACAGGGCAAACAGCAGGGTGGCAATGGCGGAGAGGGCGAGCACGGTGAAGATCGCCATGTCCCGGCGCATGGCGTGCTGGAGCTCCACCGCGAAGACGGGTGCGCCCACTACGTGGACATCGAGGTCCGAGGACGCGTAGCGTGCGACGACGTCGTCGACGGCCGCGACGATGGCGGCATCCTCCTCGCCGGTGATGAAATCGCTGCGCGGCGAGGTGCTCGCGCTCCCGCCCGCCGGGCTCTCGTTCGTATAGGGCTGCGTCTTCAGGACGAGGGTGGTGAGCGCCTCCTCCACCGCGATCAACCGATCGCGGTAGAGGGCATCGGCGCGCAGCCCGGCGACGAATTCGCGGACCTCCTTCTCCGATCGCGGCCACCGATCCCGCAGCGTTCCGACCCAAGGCCCGCTCTCGGGCTCGGGCATCCATGCGTCTTCGGGCTCGCCGAGGCCCGCCCCGCCCGAAGCCGAAGTCGTCTCGTCGGCGGACGGATGAATGGCCGGCGCGTTGGCCAAACTGGTCACGCTCTCGAGGAGAGGCACCTCGCGGACCAGATCCGCGTGGAGAGCGCCCAGCGTCTCGAGGAAGCGCAGCGAGAACCCGTCGCGCGGCTCCAGCACGATCAGGATGTCTACGTCGCGTCCAAACTTCGCGCGATAGGCTTCGTAGGTGAGTTGAATCGGATCATCGTCGTGGAGAAACCCGCGACTCGTCGTGTCCAGCTCGAGGTCCCCGAGTCCCGAGCCCAGGCCGATGGTCAGCGCGAGGGTGACTGCGACAACGCTCGGCGCGTGCCTCGCCACCCAGCGGCCCCAACGCTCGAAGAGTTCTTCGATGGCGAAGCGCAACGGTCGGGCCTTCCCCCCCGGAGGCAGGGCGGCGGGTTGAGTCGAAGCTTCGGGCATGCCAGGCGGAGTGGTTTCCTAGCCAAGCGGTGTCGCTGCAAACAAGAGCCTCATCGGCTCCTGCGCGGAAATCTGGATGCCCGCGTCAGCTTCAGACGCATTTTCGCCCCTGCCGCGAGACGGTTCGCGGCGGTATGGGAAGGCGGTTACTAAAAGGCGTGTGGGCTGAAAGACCCCAGCCGAGCCATCCCAGAAACGACCGGGCCGGTGCCCGCACTACTGACGTCGCTGCGCCATCCGTGTTTGCGCTCGAATCGGGGCGGACCACCCTCGCATGCACCCTACGCCGGGCTGGCGTGGCCTGATAGACGCTCGGGCACCCGCGTCGTTGATGTACATCAAGCGGGGAAGATCCCGCAACTTCGAGAATATCCACCCTCGGAAACGCGCATCGTCCCGGAGAGGAGCCATGTCTGATCTCGAACGCCCCGTGCGCATAGTTATCATGGGAGCCGCGGGGCGCGATTTTCACAACTTCAACGTGGCGTTCCGCGATGACCCCTCGGTCGAAGTCGTCGCATTCACCGCCACCCAGATCCCCGGGATCAGCGGGCGGCGCTATCCCCCCGAGCTCGCCGGCGCCCGCTATCCCCAGGGCATTCCCATCGTCGACGAGACGCAGCTGGAGGCGCTTTGCCGCGAAAAGCGCGTGGACAGGGTGGTCTTCGCCTACAGCGACGTCTCCCATGCCGAGGTGATGCACATCGCCTCGCGTACGCTCGCCAGCGGGTCCGACTTCATGCTGCTCGGCCCGGCGCGCACGATGATTCGCTCCGCCCTGCCGGTCATCGCGGTGTGCGCGGTGCGCACGGGCTGCGGCAAGTCGCAGACTGCGCGCTGGCTCTCCGCGCGACTCTCGGCACGTGGGCTGCGCGCCGCGGTTCTGCGCCATCCCATGCCTTATGGTGATCTGGCGGCCCAGCGCGTGCAGCGTTTCGCGACGCCGGAAGATCTGAGCGCAGCCCACTGCACCAACGAGGAGCGCGAGGAGTACGAACCGCATATCGCCGGCGGGCACGTGGTGTTCGCCGGGGTGGACTATGCCGCCATCCTGGCACGGGCGGAGCAGGAATCGGATCTCATCATCTGGGACGGCGGCAACAACGACTTTCCCTTCGTCGCCCCCGATCTGCTCATCGTGCTCACGGACGCCCTTCGCCCCGATCAGCTCACCACGCACCATCCCGGCGAGACGGTGCTCCGCATGGCGGAGGTGGTGGTCGTCGCCAAGGTGGACGCGGCGTCGACCGCCGACGTGCAGCAGCTTGTCGATGCCGTGCGTACCGTGAACCCCGGCGCCCGGATCGTGCGTGCCGCCTCGCCCGTGCGGCTCGAGGATCCGCAGGCGGTGAGCGGCCGGCGCGTGCTCGTCATCGAGGACGGGCCGACCATCACCCACGGCGGGATGCCCTACGGTGCGGGCTACATCGCGGCCGCGAGCGCAGGCGCCGCCGACATCGTGGATCCGAGAACATGCGCCGCTCCCGGAATCGCTTCCGTGTATGCGCGCTATCCGCACATCGGCCGCGTGCTCCCGGCGCTCGGCTACGACGATACGCAGCTTCAGGCGCTGCGCGACACCATCAACAATTGTGATGCCGAACTCGTGGTCTTCGGCACGCCCTGCGATCTCGCCGCGCTCATCGACATCCACAAACCGATCGTCCGCGCTCTCTACGAATTCTCCGAAGTCGGGGAACCGACCTTGAGTGGCATCATCGATGCATTCGTCGCTGAACGTCTACGCGAGTCTGCGCGTTCCGAACGACCGAGTCGATCATCCTGCCCGGCATCAGGATCGTCTGCTCCCCGATAGATGTCATATCCTGCAAACGACGGAATTGGGAAGCTAATGCGCGGTAACGCTATTCCCGTTGTTGCTCTTGCAGCGAGCTCGATGACGATTGTCGTTCCCGAATGATTGTTTTTTGGAGTCCGTAATGGTATTTGGATGTAACATGTGGAAGGTAGGGTGAACGTTTTCACCCGGCGTATGTCTGAAGAGTAAGACGACAAGGAAAAAGCGGTTTATGCACGAGCGTCCTTTGAGGCCGCGAATACGGTTTTGGACAACACGACGTCGCGAGTAGTATAGCTAGCTAGCGGGTGTAACGGAGGGGCGGAACGCTGGGACCTCGCTGGTTGCAGGAGGTGCTCAGAATGAACGGGCGTTACTACACTCCCACTTCGATCGTCCTGGTCGGATTGCTGTCTTTTTCCAGCTTCGCGTCAGCCGACAGCGGTCTGCGCGAAGCGCGCGACCAGGCAGCCCACTTCTCGGCGGGCGCCGCGAGTGCCTACTTTCTGAACAGAGTGTTCGAGCTGCCCGATTGGATGGTGTTGAATGCCGTCATGGGCGGCGCCTACATACGCGAAGCGGCCCAATCGGGATTTCCGCGGCACAATACATTACCCCATCAAACCTGCGGGCGTGGGTGCCGCCTCGACATGTCATTCTATGCCCTCGGCGCCGCCACGGTGACCGATCTACCTGCCGGCCCGCGACTGGAACTCAGGGATGACGGTGTACGGGTCATGTGGGTGAAGGAATTCTGACGGATGCGTACCCCGGAGACGGCACCGGGAAGGTGACTCCGCCGCCCGTTTGGGTGCAGATGCGGTTCTGAAGCGAGCGCACTGCGCGTACGTCCACCCTGCCGGGGGGACGGAACCGCGCGCGTCGCGTTCTCCACCAGCGGATGCGCAGCCTGCGCCCATTTGACCCTCGTTGACATCGGCGACCCGAGGCGAGTCGCCCTGATCCTCCCGAACGCATCGCGTCGTCGCCCAACCCTCGGCATTCCACGCATTGTCGGGTTAGTCTCTCACGGCATCGTCGTGGAGGAGGCCATGCGTCTCTGCCCGCCCGCCTGGGGCATCGGCCGCGAAGCAAAGCAGGACATCGATCTGGATCGGTACGTGATCCCCAGAGGCACGCAGATCTTTCTGGCACAGTGGGTGACCCACCGGGACCCACGCTTGTTCGCCGACCCGCAGCGCTTTGAACCGGAGCGCTTCGATCGCGTGGCCAGAAGGCGCATTCCGCGCTATGCCTACTTTTCCTTCGGCGGTGGGCCGAGAATCTGCATCGGAGCGCGCTTCGCCATGCTCGAAACCGTCCTGCTCCTCGCAGCGATCATGCGGCATTTTCGCATCGAGCTCGCGCCGGGTCATCCCGTCGAGCTCCAGCCTGCCGTGACCCTGCGGCCGCGCCACGGCATTCGCGCACGCGTATACGCCCGCCGTGTCATGTGAAAAGAAAAGGGACNNGCACACAGCGGATTCTGACAGGGCTCAATGAAGAATAGAGCTGTCCCTCTTTCTTTTCCGCGGCCTCGCGGTGGAGACGAAAACGACATGAACGTGCACCTTCTCGACGGCACCTATGAGCTCTTCCGCTACTTCGCGGCGGTCCCCTCGCGCCGGGACCGCGAGGGAGAGGAGATCGGCGCCGTGCGCGGCGTGGTGGACTCGGTCCGCAAGCTGATCATCGAGGGCGGCGTCACTCACCTGGGCGTGGCCACCGACCATGTGGTGGAGTCCTTCCGCAACGATCTGTGGTCCGGCTACAAGAGCTCCGAGGGGATCGAACCCGAGTTGCTGGACCAGTTTCCGATCCTCGAGCAGGCGCTGCAGGCCCTGGGCGTCGTGGTCTGGCCAATGGTGGAGTTCGAGGCCGACGACGCCTTGGCTGCGGCGGCCGCGGTAGCTGCGCCGGACGACCGGGTAGAGCGCGTGTTCATCTGCACGCCGGACAAGGATCTCGCCCAGTGCGTGCGCGGCAACCGCGTGGTGCTGCTCGACCGTCGCAAGGAACGGATCCTCGACGAGCGCGGGGTGTGGGAGAAATTCGGCGTCGCACCGGCATCGATACCGGACTGGTTGGCGCTCGTCGGCGATCAGGCGGATGGCTTCCCCGGGTTACCGGGCTTCGGGGCGCAGAGCGCGGCGATCTTGCTCGCCCGCTACTCGCACCTCGAGTCCATTCCCGGCGACCCCGCGCAGTGGGACGTGAAGGTACGGGGCGCGCCGCGTCTCGCGTATACCTTGCGGGAGCGCTGGGATCAGGCGCTGCTGTTCAGAAAGCTCGCGACGCTCAGGACTGACGCCATCTCCGTGGAAAACGTCGACACGCTGGCATGGCATGGCCCGACGCGCGACATCGGCTGGTGGGCAAAGCGGTTGAGCCTTCCCGGACTGGCCGGTACATGATCGGACTGAAGCGCCTATAGCGAACGGCGCGCGTTCGGAAGGCAGCGCATCTCGGGGTCATTGGGGTGACGCGTCGCTTCTCCTACGCGCCTCGAGAGTGGCCGCGATCTCCATCATGGTCACAAAGATCTCGCGCTCCGACGCTTCGCGCAAGCCGACCGCGAGTCTCTGAACGACCGCACCCCCCGATCCGTGGAAGAAGAGGAAAACCATCTTGCGCTTCTCTTCCGTCAGAGGATCCACGTTGATCACCCGCAGCAATCGTCGATCGGGGCCCTGCTCTACCCACGTCGCCTGATTGCCTGGATGGTTGTTGCGAAAGACCTCGGCGAGCTCGCGCAGGGTCAATCCCGTGTCGTAGACACCGTCACCGTAAGTCACAAATATCGCCACGTCCCGAAAATCCTGCGCGAGCGTCGCAGGGGCGCCAGAGAAATACGAGAGAGCCGCCAGCACCAGGGCTCCGGTCGCCTTGCGCATGAAACATCCTCCCCTCGCCAGCGGGCGCCTGCGCGACTAATCGCAGCCTGCTCGCCGCAGATCAACGCGCGACACCATAACGCCCGCCACGCGAATTTGCCATCCAAAGCAACCGCCTCGCTGCCACGGTGCGACGCGACCCTAGCCCGCATTTCTCACCACCCCACCAAGCGAGGGCTGGCACGTTTCCAGTTCTGAGCGCCGGGCCGAACCGGGGGGACCACGTGGGATCGCGCCTTCGCTTCCTCAGACCACGGGGTGACGTGACTGTCCAGAGCTCGTCGCCAGCGTGTGAACGTTTCAGTGTCCTTGCTTTGCGCTCCGACTCGTGGTTTCTTGAGCGAACCCTGGCGCGATCATCAAAGGGGGCCGCCCCACGGCTGCTGAAGCAAACGGGCGGTCGAGGAGCGGCAAGCTCCGCGTATGCAAGGCCTCGAGGCTCACCATGGAAGCATTTGATCCCACCACCGTTTTCGTCTGGCGTGCCGTGGAGCGCCTCATCGCGGTGCTGATCGGCGGCGGCTCTATCTATCTGGGTTTTCGCCTGTTCATGGCCTTGCCCAAGCTCTCGACCGAGGGCGAGGGCAAGTTCGAGCTACCCGGCGGCGTCTCCATTTACGTGAGTCGGGTGGGACCGGGCGTGTTCTTCGCTTTGTTCGGCACGGCCCTGGTCGGGCTCTCGTTCGTCAACGTGCTCACCTGGAATCCGGCTCAGAACGTGGTCTACATGGGGCCGCCGGACAGGCAAAATGCCGGCTTCTCCTACGTGAGCGGTGACGTGGGAGACGCTCAGGTGGCCCTCGAGCGCGATACGGTCGTGCGTGACCTGCGCACCCTGCGAAGGTTGGAAGGGGCGCTCGCACAGCACACCGCGGGCAACGGTTTCGATTTCACCCGCGCCGACACCGCGAGCGTGCTGATCGCGCTCCCGCGGGTGAAGCGCATGATGCTTCACGGGGTGTGGGACAGCGCATGGGGCGACTATCAGGTCTTCGCGCAGTGGGTGCGCGACGGCGCACCGAGTCCGCCCCCAGCGGGGCTCTCCGAAATGATCACGGATGTGTTCGAGCAAGGAAAGTAACGTCATGAAAGCCGCAGCCGCCGTTGTCCTCTCCGGTGTCCTCGTGTCTTCGCCCGGCGCTCTCGCCGCCGTCGATCTGTCCGACCTCTACACCGAGGCCGAGCTGGCGCAGCGCAAGACCCGCTACGAGCCGAACATCCGCTGGAACTTCGACAACGTCGTTCTTGGGTCCCTCACGCCGGCCGAACGCGCGCAGCTCGGGGCGGTCCGGCTCGTTCTGCCCCTGCACGGCGAGGGGCGGCTGCGCGGCCACCCTCTGGCCTTCTACGCAGGTGGACGCACGGTAACGGTGCCGATCATGTCCGTGAAGTTCTTCGACGACCTCACGGTCGCCTGGGCCTACTTCTGGGCCAACGAGCTGAGCCTGGAGCCCGTCACCGACTACCTGGGAATGCTCAAATACCGTCGACCGGACGAGATAGGCGGCCGGTTTCCCCGGCCGCTGGAGGCGCTGAGCGTGCCCGCGGATGCCTGGAAGACCGACCCCGGGGTGGACGATGTGTCACAGAAGGCGCTGAAGTCCGCCCTCGTGTGGATCATGGCCCACGAGCTGGGACACATCTACCACGGACACCGCGGCTACGCGGGGATCAGCGCGGATGACGCGCAACGACACGAGATGGAGGCCGATCGCTTCGCCAACCAGATCATGCGCCGTATCGGCGTGGCGCCGCTCGGGATGGTGCAGCTCTTCATGATGATAGCGCATTTCGATCCGAACCCGGTGGATTTCGCGGACGCCGCCTCCTGGGAGGCCTATCTCGCAAGGGACGCCACGCACCCGCTGACCGCCTCGCGAATGCGTGCGCTGGCGGACGACCTCCTGCGTTCGCCGCAGGATTTCGTCTCCTCCGAGACCGATCAGGCGGCCGGGGTGCAGCGTATCCGATTCGTGGCCGAGCAGATCCGCGGCATCGGTGAATTTCTCAACGATCGCGACATCCAGCAATCCATGGCAGTGAAGGCGTTGGCGACGGATCCGAAATCCTTGCGGGCATGGAAGGGGCCGGCTGCGTCTGAAGGAGGTGCGCGTCCCTTCGAGGGATACTACCGGGGCAGCTACGTCCATCACGTGCAAGGCGGCGGAAGCGAGGTGCTGGAGGCTGAGATGGAGTTGATGCGCCAGGGCGACTTCGTGGCCGGGCGATTCTCCTTCGGCCTGGGTCAAGGAAGCATCAAAGGCGTCGTAAGCGAAGGCCGGCTGCTCTACGAGTGGAGCTGGGGCAATGCCTACGGCCGCGGTGAGCTGGCGGCGGAGCCTCCGTCGGGGCGCCTGCGGGGCCCCTGGGGCTATATGGACTCGGCGGACAACGGCGGGTCGTGGGAAGTCCTCCCCCAATGAACCCCCCGGCGCCGCACCTCAGACGAAGCTCCGCACATCCAACACCTCACCGTTGCGCGTGCCCTCGACGGCTTCCTTGTAGGCGCGTGCGGTGTCTGCGGCGGACATACCCCCGGCGCTGTCCATCCCCATGGCCTCCATCGTCTCCTTCACGAAGATCGGGCTCACCACGTTCACACGCAGGCCGCGCTGAATCTCGAGGGCGGCGGCGCGCACGAAGCTCTCGAGGGCCCCGTTCGCCATGGCGATGGCGGCCGTGCCCGGCATGGGCTCGCGGCTGAGCACGCCGCTGGTCAGCGTAAACGACCCGTTGTCGCGTACGAGCCTGCGCCCGATACGCACCAGGTTCACCTGGCCCATGAGCTTGTTGGTCAGCCCGAGCATGAAGTCCTCGTCGGAGAGCTCGTCCAGACTGCCGAACTTCGCCGCACCCGCCGCGCTGACCACCGCGTCGACGGTGCCGACCTCGGCGAATAACTTCTCGATGGATTGGCGCGAGCCGAGATCGACCTGATAGTCGCCCCGCCGGTTGCCGACTTTGACGGTCTCGTGAGCCGGTGCGAGCACCTTCACGACCTCTTGTCCGATGGTTCCCGTAGCGCCGATCACCATGATTCGCATGTTTGTCCCTCCTCGTGCAGTCGGCCAGGGGGTCCCGACCCTACCTCCCCTGCGCACGAACCTGCGCCGCCCGCTCTTGGAAAGAGCATCGCAGGCAGCGCCTCAATTCGATGCCGGCTTGAACGCCGGCGGTGCGAGCCTCCTCAACGCCCGTTCCAGAACGTCGTAGAGCCACGGCGTCCACTCGGGCGCGGAAGCGGACACGGGCGCCTGCGGGCGCCGGCGCAGATCCACCGGTGTCAGGATCACGGTGACGTTCTCGAGACCGGTCTCGGCGGCGAGCACAAAGAGCTCCTCCGCGGCGGCATCCCCCATGGCCAGACAACCCTGCGAGAAATAGCCACCGTGGATGTAGATGTCGCCACCGAGGTCCCGACGGCCATCCTTTCGGGCCATCCATCGATCGAAACGGTTCGGGTAGCCGATGCGCATGGACAGATGAAACCGGCTCGCCGGGTTCAAGGCGGTGACGGCATAGATTCCCTCGGGCACTTGTCGGTCGCCTTCCCGCAGCTTCGGCCCCGGCCCGCCGCTTACCCCCATCACTGAATAAGTCCGCACATGACGCAGCGCGTCACGCGTGGGACCGGCGTAGAGCTCGAGCCGTTTCTTGCTCTTGATACCGACGAGCACCACGGCACCGGGCGGGTAGGTCACACCCGCGCGTTCGAAATGCGGTACGAGCCGCCGGTGCACGGCCTGCCCGTACTGTGCCACTCGGTCGGAGACGCTGGGCAGGCGCGCGTCAGCCGGTGCCACGGGGACGAGCGCGGCGGATGCCAAAAGGGCAGCCGCGGCAGCGGAGGGGACCCGGCGAGGGCGGATCCGTGCCGTCGGCGGCCCCTTGGAATCAGTGCGAGAGGCCTTTCGCTGGTGTGGACGCATCGTCCGTCACACGCACTCGCGGAACCGATCACTATTGAAGCGCCTGGCGGCTGCGCAGTAAAGAACCAACCTGGACCGCGGCTTCGATCCGTATCACGTGAATGCATACACGGAGCGACAAATTTCGCGTTCTGACACCCACTCGAACATCCACGTCCCATGAGCTCGATCCCTCTCCGTGTGCACCTGCCACGCGGCATGGCCCGCCCCCCTCCCTTTCACGTTCTCGCTGATCCTCGCTCTCGCCGGCTGCGCGGCCCAGCCGGCCAGCGACACCGACAGGCGTGCAGCGAGCCGAGAGGATGCCGAGATCGCCCAGGCGCTCGAAGCACAGCACGGTCTGGTCGGCGATCCGCAGCTGGCCGCCTACGTCGAGGCCTTGGGCAACCGCGTCGCTGCCCATGCCGAGCGCCGGGACGTGCGCTATCGCTTCCGTGTCGTCGGCATGGCGGAGCCCAATGCCTTCGCCCTTCCCGGCGGAAACATCTACGTCTCGCGCGGTCTACTGGTGCTGATCAACAACGAGGACCAGCTCGCGGGCGTCCTCGCCCACGAGGTGGCGCACGCGGACAGGCGCCATTCACAGAAAAGCAGCCAAGTGGGTCTCGCCACCCTAAATCCCCGATCCTGGCTGCCGACAACTGGAGACTGTCGTGCGCGCCCGGCCCTTGAGCCGGGGCCCGCGGAACCCCGGGGGTTGGGATACCGGCTGGAGAGAATCCCGTGAGCCTGCAGGGTGTGGAACTCGTCGCCGTCTCCATCATGGTGCTTGCCGTTCTTGCCATGGTGATCGGTGCGGCGTTCGTGCTCCGCAAACGCCGCCTCGCCCTGCGGCGGTTCTCCGCCTCCCTCGGCCAGGAAAGGCTCCAGTCCGGCAGGACGTACGAGGCCGAGGTCGACGGGTGCCGCTACGAGTACGCCTACCGCGCCGGCTCTCGGAACCGGCCCGCCTCGTTCGAGATCCGTATCGAGTGCGCTTCCCCCGGCGACTTCGAAGTGCGCCCCGAGCGCCGCCTCGACCGATTGTTCAAGAGGCTCGGGATCGCGGCCGAGCTTCAGACCGGCGATGGCCCCTTCGACGAAGACTTCTACATCCATACGAACTCGGTCGGGTTTTGCCGCCGCCTGTTCGGCGACGCGGATGTGCGCGAGACGGTGCGTCGCATCTCGGCGCTCGGCTACGGGACGCTGCGACACGACGCCGAGCGGCTGGAAGCGGTGTGCAGCCCCTTCACCGCCGACGCCTCGAGGCCGGTGAACTTCGTCGAGGGCGCGGTGCGCCAGCTCGCAGTACTCGCCGCACGGGTGCCACAGGAGGCGTACGAGCCGCGCACCCTTGGTATGCCGTCGTGGAAGCTCGCCCGCGGGACCGTGTTCACCATCGCCGGACTGAGCGTCGTCGCCGGAATGGGGACGTTCGTCTGGGGCAGGAGCGCATATCCGCCCCTCGACCAGCTGGAGGCCATGCTGTTCAGCCTGCGCTACAGCGGGGCGGCACTGCTCGCGTTCCTCGTGCTCGCGGCGGTGCTCCTGCGCGGCCGCTCCGGCTCGCACAAAGAGCTGCTTTTGAGCGGCGGCATCGTGCTCTTCGGCATCCCCCTGACCGGCGTCGGCGGTCTGTTCGTTCTGAACGGCTACGGCGACGACTCGCCCCCCGTGCGCCACGAGATGCGAGTGCTGGACAAACACTCCTCCCGTCATCGCAGTTCCACGACGTACTACGTGCACTTGCGCTCGTGGCGTCCGGGCCACGACGAAGAACGGCTGTCCGTGTCCCCGGGAACCTATCGCGGCGTGCGCGCCGGGCGAAGCGTGCTGCGCGTGACCACACGCGCAGGCCGCTACGGCCTCGAGTGGGTCGACGACTACCGGATCGTCGAGTAGTGCGGTGCGCTCGGCTCACGGGCGGGTCAACAGCCGCATGAGACTCGACGTGTCCCACCGGCCGCCGCCACGCTCCTGAATCTGTGCATAGAACTGGTCCACGAGTGCCGCCACCGGCAGCCGTGCACCCGTGCGGCGGGCCTCCTCGAGACAGATCCGCATGTCCTTGCGCATCCAGTCCACGGCGAAGCCGAACTCGAACTGATCTTCGATCATGGTCTCGCCCCGATTCTCCATCTGCCACGATTGCGCCGCACCCTTGGAGATCACCGACAGCACCTTCCTGGTATCGAGACCTGCGCGCTCGGAGAAGTGGAGCGCCTCGGCGAGGCTCTGGATAAGGCCCGCGACGGTGATCTGGTTGACCATCTTGGTGAGCTGGCCGGCGCCGGCGGGACCGAGCAGGGTCACCGCCCGCGCGTAGCAGTCGATGACCGGTGAGACCCGCTCGAACACCTCCTCTTCGCCGCCCACCATCACCGTCAGGGTGCCGTTCTCGGCGCCTGCCTGCCCGCCCGAGACCGGCGCGTCCATGAAGTGCAGGCCGCGCTCGCGGCCCGCTGCGGCCAGCTCTCGCGCGAGAGCCGCAGAGGCGGTGGTGTGATCCACGAACACCGCGCCCTTCTTCATGCCGTCGAAGGCGCCGTGCTCGCCGAGGGTCACCTCGCGCACGTCGGGATCGTCGCCCACGCACGCGAACACGATGTCCGCGTCCGCCGCCGCTTCCGCGGGCGTCTCCGCCCGCCGCCCGCCGTGCTCTGCGACCCACCGCTCGGCTTTGACGGGGGTGCGGTTGTATACGATGACCGAGTGGCCTGCTTTTGCCAGGTGACCGGCCATCGGGTAACCCATCACTCCCAGACCGAGAAACACCACCTGACGTGAAGGAATCTGGTTCGCGCTCAACTGTCGACCTCCATGCCGATGTGGCGAACACCATCATCGGTCAGCTTACGTTTCGAATTCATGGCTCGAGGGACCCGGCGGGGCGCAGCGTCGCTCACACCCAACCGCCCCGGCCCCGTTTCGACCGCCACGGTCCGCCGGCCCGTCCCGCGGCGCGAGAGGGCACGATAAGCGCCGGGCCCGCAGGGGTGCAAGCCGGAGCTCGCACGCTCCGCGGCAGTGGCGGTCGGTGGCTCGGCTACTGC